>Ga0210040_10004626_pt1 | contig 17870 bp, 11 predicted proteins | sample CryGeyCG12114_NA_FD_185462 | JGI IMG/M metagenome (GOLD analysis project Ga0210040, IMG submission 185462) | Groundwater microbial communities from aquifer - Crystal Geyser CG19_WC_8/21/14_NA (SPAdes) (version 2) | ecosystem: Environmental > Aquatic > Deep subsurface > Groundwater | place: USA... | reverse complement strand
TCAAAGCTGCCTGCACGTATTCTGAAGTGTGATGCGTAAATGTTTTTAGCTCTTCTACTCCCTTTTCAGTTTGGAACCTTGCTTTACTACCGTTGTATTGTTTAAACGGATGCAACTCACAGAGGTAAAATTTGCCACTGGGTTTTAACTTATTAAATGCTTGATTGAATATGAAATTTAAATCAGGTATATGTTCTAAAACCAAACTGCAAGTAATTTCTTATCTATTAGCAAGCGGATTAACTTGTAAAGTTACATTCAAACCCGAAAAATATTCGAATTGCTGTACAGCTTCGTTTAAAAGAGGTTGTTGATCTTCTGAGAAATTTATAAAAAGATTAATTTTAAGATTGATATAACTTTTATAAATCTTACGTTGCCAAGTTCCTGTTATTTGACCATTTATAATTATAGTGTTATCAAAAAGAAACGTTGGTGCAGGCGTAAGGCTGTTTTTAGACATCAGAATAGCATCTCTGTTTTTATAACCCATTATCAACTCATCGTAAATGGGTAATAAATAAATTTTATTCAGGGTTTTATAATTAAAGGTAGCAGAAGGAGGGAAGTAGTAATCTTCATTATTTATTTTTTCCTGTACAAAGTGCGATAACACCATAGCTAAGCCTTTTTTTGCATCAGTTAAGGTTAAGCCCGACCAAGTAGCAAAATCTTTAAGGTTGCTGGTCCTCTGCTGGTAAAATAACGTTTTGTCAATTCAGCCAACGCTTCATCCTGTGTAATAAAATTTGTTGGAGGAACTCTTTCATCGAGTAGCACATACGTAAATTGGTTGCCTTTTCTGGCGCCACTACAAACAATGCCGTCTAGTTCAGCCCGCATCATAATACAGCTTAATCGCAAACTGTTCGTAACAATGTTGCTTTGATTAAGCAATGTATTTAATTCGGTGCGGGTGAGTTGAAAGCCACCTTGTAATGCTTTTGCAATAATATCATAGCAACGATTAAAACCTAGCTGCTCTAACTCGAGTTTCCGATACATATAAGCATTAACTGCATTAACCCGAGGAGCTGTTAATGCCAGCAGCCAACGTATGTCTTTGGGCGTAACAAAATGCCAGGTTGGTCGCAATAAATGAGTCCGGATAAGGTTGCCTTCTGTAAAATCTTGCTCTAGGTCAGTATCTGTTAAATGAGGCAAACGTAAACCTAAAGCCCATTTTGCCTGGTAGTATTCCTGCGCTTGAACAGCTCCGAGCCATGCAACTATTTCAGGAGCATTGGTAAATTTAGTTTCTGCCAGTTGCTGATTGAGCAGACGACACTTGGCAATTTCGGATGCAGTCAATTAGGTATATGTTATTTGAATAGAACGCCTGATATTAGGCTATGCAGAATACTTTACCTAACCTAAAAAACAAATTAGATTAAAGCATTCTAAAAAATATGGATTAAGATATTAGTTCACAAAGAAAGAAGATGAAATATATCTCCCTTCTTAAAAAAAGCCGACTTCTAATGCTGGCGCTAGTTTATTTAAAAAATAGAATATATTTATTTGTCTTTTTGGAATAAAGCAGCTTTGAATAAATTCAAATCAATTTTAAGATTGTAAGCACCGTAGAGCCGGTAAAGACCGATAAGAATAATAGCTAAAAACAGGCTTGCAATTACTTTATTATGAAAGATGAAAGAATCATAGGGCAGCATGTAATATTGTAATACCTTCTCCATATTCAGAAAATAGGCAATAGATACCAGTATATATAAGTTAAAGTTACGTTTATATACACCGTAGAAGAAAAGAGAAAGCAGCGCTGGGTGCGAATACCTTTCGTGCATTTCGGTATTAAAATAGAAAAATATTAGCGCAACTAATCCGGAGGTTAAAAATACAATTTCGTAATACTTAGCTGATATTTTACGAATAAAAATAGCTCTTATTGTTTTTATTAGAAGCGGAATTAAGGTTATAGTACTAAAAAAAAGAAATAAGAGCAACCCCGCTTTTTTGTAAGAAATAAGGTGCCGGATAAGTGTATCGTCGTGAATAGCCATTGGATTGTATTTTGATATTAAGTACCAAAAATTAAAGGCATTCATAGATACAATAGGATAGTAACCGATAGATCCGGTAATAACAACAAGGTATTGGTGTATTTTCCCCGAAATAAGAAAAGGAAGAAGTATGATAGCTTCTATGGATAAGCCCCATAAAATCAGTAGTAATAATTTTTTTACTGATTTTATTTTAAGTAAAAGAACCACCGCTAGAATTGGCAAGAATATAATGCTTTGAATTTTAGTATTAAAAGCCAAAATAAATAAGGCCACCGACCAAAACGGATATCTAAAAGCAAAAAAGATAGCTGCCAATGATAAAAAAGTATGGATACTATCTACCTGGCCCCAAACCATACTGTTGTATAAATAGGCAATATTAAAAAAAAGTATTAAGTGATAATTACTGGTTTGTTTAGGTCTGTTGATAAAAATCAGCAGAGAAGCAGGCACAATATCGAACAGCAGCGGTATAATTTTTATATACGTAATATTTTGCACTATTGCAGACTCGGAGCCTTGAAGTAAACTGTAACCATATAAGCAGTATAAAAACAAAGGCTGGTAATTTACTTCGTGTTCGTAAATATTTTTCAAGCCATCTGAATAAAGCGCCAGTGCCCATTCCTGCCACAAATCCATATCGTCTTGATAATAGAAATGGGGTATTAGAAAAATCATTACTATAAAAAATAAAGCTGTTTCGGTAATTAATTTTTGGTGCTTTATATTTATAAACATAAGATTTTAATACTAATGCGGAATTATTGTTTTTGTTTGATTTAAAAATGATTAAACAAACTTTAATGACTAAGTTGGCAGTAGTTGCCGATCATTATATATTTAACCTGCTACTTAGTATTTTAAATTATTTTATCTAAATATTAAAAAAATAGAAATTACCTATTAAAGGATAAACTTTTTAATAGCTGCTATTTTAATTTTAAAGGTAAATTACTCGGATATAGAAATACTGTTAGGCAGTAGCAGAATTGTAAAAAAATATGCTAATGATAGCTTTAGCAGTTAAGGTTTTAGATTAGTCTTTTATAACTAACAGCAAAATAGAGAATAAAATAAAATCGAATATACTACCAGCTTAGCCTATTTTTTATTGATAAGGATTTTAATGTAAATTTTTAAGATTTGCCAGTACAAAATAGGATCTTTATGAATGTGTAAAGCTTGCTTTATTTGGGCTTTTACAGCACGCACATCGTGTAGTTTGTGCCAAAGTTCGTTGGCTACCCAAACTCCATAATAAGCATAAAATTTTTTAGACTTTTCAAAAATTGCTTCTTGTTGGTCAGGAGGTAAATAATCTTTTATTATTTCCATTACTTGCACCATGTCTTTGGTATTTTGTCCGGTTAAAAACTTAGTACCCGAAATAGAATCAGAATGCATCCGGTATTCGGCTAAAATATTCGGCGTATAGGCTACGGGATAATATTTGGCAATCCGGACCCACATTTCCCAATCTTCACCATAAGTTAAACCATAAAATGCGCCTAACTTTTCGTATACCTCCCGCCGTACCGCTATAGACACATACTGTATACGTTGCCGTTCGCCAATATAAAGGAGCCAGTCTTTTAAAATACCTTCTTGGGCCATTTCAGGCTCCTCATCATACAATTTATTTCCTTGTTCATCTACATAGGTATACCGGCAAAAAGCTGCTCCGGCTTCCGGGTATTGTTTAAACAGGTTTCCTAACGTTGCGTAGTATCCGTTTTTAACTTGGTCATCGCCGTGCAAAATATGTACTATATGGCCACGCGAGCGATTAATACAGGTTTCGAAATTGCGCAAACTACCAACATTTTCTGGTTGCCTAAAATACTTTATTCTGCCCTTGCCTATGCTATTTACCAGGGCCTCCACATCTGTATCGGTACTGGCATCGTCTACTACTTCTATTTGCATATCTTTTTCCGATATACTTTGCACAAGTACGCTTTCTAAGGTTTTAATTAAAAACTGAGAGCAATTATACACCGGAATCATAACCGACCACAACGGACGAGTTGCTTCGTTAGATAAAGGTTTGATCTGCGGAGGAGAGGAAGGAATTAAATTCATAGGAGTTAGCTACCAACATTAGCTAAGATAAACAGAGGAGCTTTACTAAAATCGCGATTAATACTATTCATGAATTATAAATTGGAAATAATAGTTTACCCGTTAAGTTACAAGAATAAAATTTTAGAAAGCTCCTTTTTGGTTGAAGTGAAATTTAATACACAGTTTATAATGTTCAAGCGCCTATAGTTACTTACTCAAAGTGTTCTATACTTATTTATATGTTATTTATTCGCTTAGAGCTTATTATTTGTTACAAATATTTTAATAAGCAATGTGCCTCGCATACTACTGGAACACTTACGGGTTATAACTACTTGTTAAGCGTATATTTTTTATTTGTTTTCTTAAAGGTGTTTCAATAATGATGTAACTAATAATTGATGCTATAATCAAGAAGAAGAAAGAACCATAGAACTTTATTATTTGGTCGTTAATATGCAAATAATAAAATAATTTATCAGACCATAAAAAAATTGGAAGTTGTAATATATAGATGCTATAGCTAATTTCGCCTAGAAAAATAAAGGGCTTTTTATTCAATATTGATACTAGTTTGCCATTGCTTGATGAAATTAAAAGTATTAATGGGACAAAGAATATTGCTAGCATTCCATTATGGTAATCTAAGCCTGCTGGATATTTTAAAGCAATAATGATTATAGTAATGATAAAAAATATTAGCCAATCATAACTTCGATTGTTTTCTTTGAATTTCTTCATGAATATTAATCCAGCAAGATTGCCTATTAAAAATTCATTTAAATGCATTAAAGGAAAATAATACGTTAAATCTAGTTTTTCTGCTGGAAAACTATGATAAATATTAGATGAGGCAATTAAATGCAAAGTACATTGACTAATAAACCAAATTAGGATAACAAGTACTACAAGTAATTTAAAGTGTTTTTCCTTATAAATATAATTTGATAAGAAAGGGAAAAGTATGTAGAAGAAGATTTCAACAGACAATGACCAGCCAGGATAATTGAAAGATAACGCTTTACCAGGAACCCATGCCTGCATGGTTAATATATTTAATATCAAACCATTATTATCAATTGGGGAGTTAGTTGTAATATTATAAGTAAGTACTAAGAGTATTGCTAATAAATAAACTGGGTAGATACGAGCAAATCTGTTTTTTAAATATTCAAATGGATTGATTCTTGATTTATTCCCGTAAGCAATAGACATAACAAACCCTGATAAAATAAAAAAATAGCTGACCCCAATATTTGCATGTCGGAACAAAAACGAAATGGATTCATGATTAAATGGGAATATATTTTTGCCAAAATGGAAAACGACGATTGAAATTGCAGCTAAAAATCTAGTAAATGTTACTTGGTCAATTCTCATATGAACCATTATTGCAAAATATTATTCTAATAAATACTAAATATAATTTTAATTTAAGTTTTATACTCTTGCAATGAAAATAAAAGAGTAATCTAACCAATTATATTTATTATGAACATGATAAATCAGTTACATATAAGAAGTATTAATTTATACAAGCCATAAGCACATGATTATATTCTGCTTGTCTATTTGTTTTAATAAAGGAATATTCTTATTTAGCTTTAATACTTAGCTATGTAAATTATTTATAAGTAAATAGAAAAGGATAATTGTTAAATCGGATAGTTAAATTTTAGTAGAAAAAAATGTGTCAGGCATTTTAGTAAATTAATAATATAATGAAATTGGATAGAGCCATATGAAGTTGATATATTTTTACTTATGTAGAAATAAACCTTATACTTTGATTATATTAGATTGCTTATTGTTACACGTTTTTAACGACTATCTTCAGGTATGCCCTAGTTAGAGTAGCTGAACAATTATCATAGAAAATTTTATTTGAAAGTAAATTCAAGAACCTAAAAAATATAACCAAAAGAAATAGAAACTTAACAGAAAATTCTTTGTATTTAAGTTACGATGGTGGATTGTTTGCAGCAATTTCTTTTGCTCTGATTTGGGATGCTCTGTAAGCAAAAGGGCTGGTGAGCATTCCATACAATTCTATAATAGGCATGTACCTAGGAAGTTGGCGGGGCGGATGGATTAAATTTTTTAGGATCCAAAAACTTAAATAATTAACCAGCAAAAATTTAACGATAGAAAATAGGGAAACGCTACGGTGGCGGTAACAAGTCATTAAATAACAGCCAAAGCTGCGCCCATTATCATATATTTGTTTGCGCAAAGCAGGAATTTGCTCTCGATGTTTATGCCAAATTAACATATTGGGCTCGTACACCAACATATGGCCTTGCGCTACTAAACGATGAAACATTTCAATATCGCCTCCTCCGCAACTTGGCGTGCCAACATCTAGGGCAGGATCAAAAAGGCCAATTTTATCAAATACTTCACGGCGGAATGACATATTGGCGCCTACTCCAAAATTACTTGCCCAAATTAAGTGCCGGTCCGTCATGCCTTGGCGGCTTATAATTTTGCGTCGTAAACCATGGCCCATGCCCCCGTAAGAAAATTCAAATAGCTTTTGAGCAGGTGTATCAAGTACAGCCGGGGCTACATAACCAGTAACAGCCATTACCTTTGAATTATTAAAAGTGTTGGCTATTGCTTGCAACCAATAACGATCTACCAATGCATCATCGTCGGTAAAGGCTACAATAGGATATTGGGCTTCTGCTATTCCGCGATTTCTGGCCCAATCAAGACCTGGCCTATCCTCGCGCGCATAGCGCACGGGTAGGTTTACAACTAGCTGGTACGTATCATTATTGCTAGGCGCATTGTCTACCACAATTATTTCATACGTAGGATAATCTAGAGATAGTAGTGCTTCGAGACAACTAGCTAGTAATTTGGTTCTATTGCGAGTACAAACAACAATGCTGATTGGTTGAGGAAAAACACTGTCCTCTTTCTCAAAACCGAAACGCTTTTTAAGCGCTTGTTGAAAGATATCTAAGCTGAGTTGCTCTTTTAGAGCTTTATGTAATTCTTCAGTTGTAAGATAATCTTCATTTGTTCCTGGAAGCCAAATCCAGCCAATAGGTTGCTTTTGGAAACGAACTAAAATACGATAATCAGTATAACTTGCATCAGTCGGAATAGGGATAATTTTCTCGGAGAGTTCTAGTTCAATTAGTTTGGTTGCCATGAAAATATTTTCAAACTACGGATTCTTCTGCCGAATAGCTTGGTTTCTTGTTCGAATTTGTGTTCTTGTGCATTGTATCTTCTATAGCCAAAGCCAAGCTTAATGGCTCTGAAAGTTTGGTAGCTAGTATAGAGCGGAGGTGTATTCCACGAAGCGGCTCCGTTCCAAACTGATAAGGAATTCGGCCTATTAACTGTTCGCCGTAATATAACAGAACACTAGTTGGTCGCTTTTCGTCGAGTTGCCTTTCTACCGCCGCAATTCCATCTTTCAGGTCTAAGAAGAGGTCGTTTTCCTGGTCAATAGGTGGTATACTGGTGTCTAAAAAATGATTTAACTTTTTTAGTGTTTTAAATTCGTCTATAATACCTCTAAAATACCAATATTCATGCAATCTGTAGTTTACCCGTTGCCAAGTATGGCGCATACGCAGCCACTCAAATAAAACAAGCGAGTGTTGCATGCTGATGGCCAAGCTATTGCTTAGCTTGGGCGTATTAACCGTAAAAAAAAGGTAAGCGCTTCTTGAAAGTGATTTATAAGGAGGTAAGTAATTTTGTATAATTCTGTTTATTAAGCCTGCATAACGGCGGCTCGAGTGTATATCACTGCGACCTTCCAGCCTTTTTCGACCCAGTGAGCGGCTCAGGTTGGTTACTTCATCACGATGATAACCCCATGCGTCTTTTGCAAAAATAAAATTAGCTCCAGCGTTTATTAAGCGAATACCTAATTCATAATCTTCCCGGCAGCGATAAGTAGAGTCAAAACCATTTATTTTTTTAAATAAAGTAGCCGGCAACGAAAAATTACCACTTAATAAATCTTCGTAACAATAACGATAAGCGGGATTACTCATATTAAAGTATTTTCCTTCCCACCAAGACCATAGCTCTATTTGGTAAAATTTGGCATTTTTAGGTAAGGTTAACGGCAGATAACCAATAACTACTCGGTTAAGGATATTATGCTGACGAACATGCGCTTCTACTAATCCAACTGATGGCTCAATGTCATCGTCTAAGAACAAAAATAAATCACCGCTGGCCAGTGCTGCTCCTTCGTTGCGGGCAATGGCAGGGCCATTTCCCTTTGAGTCGAGATAGCGCAAGGTATAAGGTGCCTGATAAGATTGTAGAAATTCTACGGTAGTGTCAATACAATTATTAGCAACCGCTATTACTTCTATTAAATGGGCAGGATAAGTTTGTAGGCCCAAGCAATCAAGTAATCTATTGAGTGAGCTCCGCCGATTATGCGTAGGAATAATAACACTAATAGTCTGCTCTGAATGTATCATGCCCTCATGTTTTTATTTTTTAATCTCCTTCTTGCAGACATGTAAGCCCAGGGGCCAACCAAGCAGCCTCGTAGTTCAGCCAGTATTAAATCTAAAGGTTGACTTCCAGGCCTACGTAATATTGCTTTTACTAGATTAGGCAGTTGAATGTGTCTAAACCAACCTATCGGGAATTTTAATATACCGAATTCACGCTCAACTACCAGTAAACGCGTCCAGAAGGCATATACGCCAACGCCGTAGCCATTAATTGCTTTACGTGTTTCCTCCCAAGTACGACGATGGCGGTGCCAGCATAATGCCTCGGGCTCATATATAATGTGGTAACCAGCCATAAGTATACGGGCAAAGTACTCGTGATCACCACCCGATTGGGTAAGTGTGCCGGCATCCAGTGCTTCATCAAATAGCCCAACCTCTTGCTGTACGCTACGGCGAAAGGCCATATTGGCCCCCGCACCAACTTGCCCGGTAGCTAATGGGTTATGAGTGCTGCTGCTAAATATTTTTCGATTAAAGCCTTTGCTAAAGGAACTGTAATTTTCAAAGGCCTCCTGAGCCTCCGTCTCCAATTCTAATGGCATGGTTAAGCCCGTAACACTTATTACAAGCGGACTGAAAAAATTACGCAAAATAGCTCGTAGCCAACCCGGATCGGGCGTGGCATCATCGTCGGTAAAGGCTACTATTTCGTGCCGGGCCTCTAATAAGGCCCGATTACGGGCTATGTTTAAGCCAGGCCGGTTTTCGCGTATATACCGAACACGGCCATAAGTTTCTACCAACTTCTGAGTATCATCGTTAGAGGGGCAATTATCTATAACTAAATACTCCTGACCATCGTCGGGTAATCGCATCAGGGCATCTAGACAGCGTTTTAAATCATCCGTGCGGTTGCGGGTGCAAACCGCTACGGTGGCGGTAGGGGGAGGTAAATTTGTTACGTTCCGTTCATCCCAATCTAAATAATCATGCAACCATTTAGTCCACCAAGTGTATTTAACTGCATCTAATAGATGGAAGTAGTTGTCTTCTATGCTAATACGTCCGTCTGTTACTGGAATTTCGGTTTTACCAATAGGTTTACCTTTAAATCTGATTAAGATCAAGGCCTTAACATAACGATCTAAGCCGGTAATTTCAGGGGGGAGGCTATCTAAATCAAGATCGAGTACTGCCGTTGCCATTTTATCTTTTTATTACATTATTAAAAATACCATCCACACCTTGTTGCTTTAAGTTAATCGCAATAATAAAATTATTTACTTATTAACTTAAAGCAACTTATTCTTTGTCGGTTGCTTTAAACTTTATTAATAAAAGTAAGTTAAAGCAACTTTATACGTTTTAATAATATGTTAAAATTCTTTGCTAGCTTTTTCTTATTTAAGATTTAGCTGCTACCAGTTTGGTTTTAATAATCTGGTTCTAATCTGGTGTCTAAACGCCGTTTAACTTTCAATTAGGTGCATTTCTACCGCTGGTTAATAAATTATTACATCATTGCAGTTATGTCATAAATAAAATAAACTCTTAAATTCCGATGAAGATGGGTTATATGCATTAAACATTATAAGTTTCATCAACGAAAGATTTAGACGGAGTAAGCACAAATGGAAAATTAGGACGAACTACTCCTTTCCATTTTCCATACCAATTTAAATCAGGTCGATAATCTTCTATCTCAAAAGACAAGCATTCTTCAAAATTATAAATGCCTACTGCTTTATCTTTTACAATGGTTATAGAAATGTAATAAGAACCATCGTTTAGAAAGTTGCCGGGAATATGACATTCGCCGCTAACAATACCTTTGTGGCACCTAACATCAGGAGCTGGTATGTCAAAAATACACTCTCCTTTATAAGAATTAAGAATTAAACCACTACTTAATACTATAGAGTCGCTTAAGTTCCAGAATTCAAACTGAATAGTAAGTGGCGTTCTAATATCTAAAGGATCTTCGGAATTGTTTTTATGTGGAATTAGTTCTACCCGCTTAAAGCGTACATAATTATTGCCCGGGGCAGTTTCCGGATTATCCCATACCTGTTTAATGTTTAATTTCTGAATGTTAGCTACGTACTTATTAATTACGTCCGAAGCCCGGCCTGATTCTTTCATAATACCTTTGTTAAGCCATACAGCTTTATCGCAAAGGTTGTTTATGGCCTGCATGCTATGGCTAACAAAAATAATCGTGCGGCCATCGGACTGAGATACTTTCTGCATTTTGCCTAAGCACTTTTGCTGAAAGTCAGCATCACCTACCGCTAAAACTTCATCAACAATTAAAATATCAGGTTCTAGGTGAGCGGCAACAGCAAAGGCTAGTCTTACATACATGCCCGACGAATATCTTTTTACAGGAGTATCAATAAATTTTTCGATACCCGAAAAAGCTACTATTTCATCGAACTTACTACGGATTTCCTGCTTATCCATACCAAGGGTATAGCCACTGATATAAATATTTTCTCTGCCGGTTAATTCGTGATGGAAGCCGGTACCTACTTCTAATAAGCTGCTAATTTTTCCTTTGCCTCTAACAGTACCTTTAGTAGGTTTTACAATACGGGAAATTATTTTGAGGAGCGTGGATTTACCAGAGCCATTGCTGCCAATAATACCAAGTGCGTGTCCTTGTTCTACTTCGAAACTAACATCTTGTAAGGCCCAAAGAAATTGATTATGCGCCGCTGCCGTTTCTGTTCCTTGCAATTGAAAGAAAGGGTCTTCTCTTCTCAGAACAGACATATTCCACCAACGTTGCAAATCCTGGCGAAGAGAGCCGGTGCCAATAGTGCCCAGCCGGTATAATTTAGATAATTGTTCTACTTGAATAACTGTTTCTGCCATGATTACTTCTAAACTACATCAATAAGTTTATCGCCTTGCTTATTAAATACAAGTATAGCCCCAAAAAAAACTACTACCATAAATAATACACTGTACAGCAATTGCGAAACAGAAACAATTCCTTCGCCCAGTAAAGACAACCGGAACAATTCGAATAATGGAGTTAAAGGGTTTATTTGCACAATCCAACGTACTCTTTCCGGAACAGTAGCCAAGGGGTAAATTACTGGGGTTACAAACATAAGCAGGCGAATAGCTACGCCTACTAAATTACCTATATCGCGGTATTTGGCCGTAAGCACCGAAAATAACAAACCTAAACCTAAGCCAATTATGCCTATAAAAATGATAGAAAACGGAAAGGCTAATAACCACCAATTATAAGAGACAGCAAAACCTCTAAATAGTACATAATAAGCAATCAGGAAAATAAATAATAGTAGTTGGACTACAAAACGTAGAAAATGAGTGCTTATAACCGAAACTGGCATAATAAACCGGGGAAAATAAACTTTACTAAATATATGCGCATTGTCACGGAATGTATTGGAGGTGCCTCCAAAACTATCGCTAAAGAAGTTCCAAAGCACAATACCGGAAAAATAAAAAAGGGTTGGTGGTACGTTACCAATATCCAGCCGCACTAATTTACCAAAAACCAGTACATAAGTAACCAGTGTTAATAAGGGCTGAAACAAGATCCAAAGTGGCCCCAGAATAGTTTGCTGATAATTTAAAAGAAAATCACGCCGTACTAAACTAAATAATAAGTGGCGATACGACCAAATCTCATCTATGCCCCAGCTCCAAAAGCTTGTTTTAGCACTTATATTCCAATCCCACTTACCTTCAGAAGTAGTTGACATATTTTATACGAATTCTTAAAAGTATTAAAAAGTAATAAATATTTTAACAAAAGTTAGACTTTTATTTATAAAGAACAAATATATAGAAAATTTTTAATATATACTAAAAAGAATTTATGTGATATTTTCTTTTATAAAGTATAATCAGTGGAAGCACTTTAGGTTTTTACAGAAGTAACTTATATTTACTTAGTTTCAAGTTTTTTGTTCGTAAAAGGAAATAGAGGTTCTTTACGAATTAAGTTTATTTTTTGTCCGGTGCTCGGTTGTTAACATCTCATTTTACAAAACTAATATTATGTATAAAGCTTTTAAATTTTTCTAAATCTGATTTAATAGAGTAAAGTAAATTGTAGTTTCGAAATACCCAGTAGCTTTAATATTTAGGTATAGCCAGGTTAACTAAATAATTATGGCTGGAGCAAACATATTTAAATTTAATATGCCTGCTCCAGCCATAATTATATCAATTCTGATAAGCACTTAAAAACTATGTGCCACCATTAAACAAAAATTTAGATTTTGTTAGTCTTGACATCATTACTTGATTAACATTAACGGCTTTATAAGCAGCTTTTTCCCGTATTTTATGCGGCAGATATAAATACCACTAGAAAATTTACTGCCATCAAACTCAAAACTGTATTTTTTATTAGCCTTGGCTGGGCCTGTATATATAGTTTGTCGTACTAAGCCGTTTAGGTCTAAAATCTCTACCGTTGTTTCTGCCGTTTCTACCAGAGTAAACTGAACAGTAGTTGTACTGCTGAATGGGTTCGGATATACCGAATAATTATTTGTCTTGGCCGGATTAGAAATTGATTCATTTGGAGTAATTGGGTTAGGGTTAGTATCCACTTCGCTGGTTTCGTAAGGAGAAAGCCTGGTGCCGGATATAGGTCCTTCCATGGTTCCATCCGGCAATTGCCAGGCAACGGCCATATAATTATCGCCTCCGGCATCTTTGTGCAAAGCCTCGATGTAATAACGTTTGCCCACTACTAACGAAATAGGCGCTGATTTCTGAGAAGAGAATTTATACCATTGGCGAGGCGCGGTTTTAGAATGAGTATAAGCAATCCGGATTTTATTTTCGGGATCATCGTTACTACTCAACCATAACTCTACATCATCGTCGCCGGCTACATAAAAGGTGTAATTGCCATTTTGGGGTACGCAAAGGTAACCCCGCATACGAGCACCATAGCTAGGATCTAATTCGCGAGAAGTTTCGAACATAGTTAACTGATTGGTGCTGCTTGGAGTAGTTAATAGGGGAATGTTAGCCACCGAATTTCCTTTAATATTGTTCCAACGTTCTCGCAAGATGGTGCCGGTAGCGGTACAAACGGGTGCTGTAATAGCTTGTACGTTAAACGTACGGTCTACGGAAGAGGCAACCAAATAATTGTTATTGCCCGTTTGCGAAGCCCGAACTGTTACTGTACCGGAGCCGGTTAATGTAAGCACATTGCCCGAAAGGTTAGCGGTACCCGAGAGAATACTGAAGCTTACAGGTAAGCCAGAACTTGCGTTAGCAATTAAAGAAAAGGGGGCATCGCTCACAAGTTTGTCAGCTATATTATCGAAGCGGATGCTTTGAGAAGCTTTGTCTACTATAAAGCTATGCGTTATGGCATTGGCTGCTTTAAAGTTGGTATTACCCACCTGTGTAGCTGCTACCACTACGGTACCGGCTCCGGTTATAGTAAGCATCTGCTGCGCAATAGTGGCCGGGCCAGAAACAACAGTAAAGCTAACGGGTAAGCCAGAACTTGCTGTGGCGCTTAAGTTAAAGGGCGCATTACCGTAAGTTTGGTTACTTAAAGAAGCAAAATTAATGGTTTGAGCGGCCGGTTCAACTATGAAACTCTGTTGTACCGGTATAGCAGCCAGGTATGTGTCGTTGCCGGTTTGTAAAGCCTCTACAGTAATAGTACCGGCTCCGGTAAGCGTAAGCGTGTTGCCGGTAAGTGTACCAGGACCTGATATTAAGTGTAAGCTTACTGGCAATCCCGAACTGGCAGTGGCACTTAAAGTAAGCGGCGCAACCCCAAAGTTTTGGCTAGCTATTGCAGCAAAGCTAATAGTCTGGTTTTGTTTAGCGAGAGCTTGAACTGTAAAGCTGCGGTCGAGAAAAGCAGCTTGGTAGTTGGTGTTACCCGCCTGCGTAGCCCGAACCGTAACGGTGCCGGTTGCGGTAAAGGTAACGGTATTGCCGTTAATAGTAGCCGGTCCTGCTATAATGCTGAAGCTTACAGGTAAACCAGATGAAGCAGTAGCAACAAGGTTAAAAGGAGCAGAGCCTAAGATTTTATCCGGCAAGGCTGCAAACGAAATAACTTGGCTCATTGGGTTAACCGTAAAGCTATGGTCGATGGGAGTAGCTGCTAAGTAATTGGTATTGCCAATTTGTTCACCACGCACAATTACGGTACCGGCTCCGGTTATAGTAATTAAGTTGTTTGTAATAGTAGCCGGCCCCGATAATATGCTAAAACTAACCGGCAAACCAGAAGAAGCGGTAGCACTAACTGTAAATGGAGCAGAACCAAAAACTTTATTGGATAATGGTGCGAAACTAATACTTTGTGTAGCTTGTTTGATGTTAAAACTCTGTTCTACTGAGAGGGCAGCATTAAATGCTTCGTTACCGGTTTGTGAGGCTATTATAGTTACCATGCCGGCTCCGTTCAGATTCAGAATATTTCCAGAGAGCGTTGCAACATCAGAAATTACTTGGAACGAAACTGGTAAACCGGAATTAGTAGTGGCTGTTAAGCTGATGGGGGCAGCGCCGTAAGTTTGGTCGGTTAGCGGGGTAAAAGTGATTATTTGCTCTTTTTTAGGCGCAGGATTAACCGTAAAACTATAGTTTAAAGTAGGAGCGGCCAAGTAATTGGTATCACCATCCTGCAAAGCACTAATGTTTACCACACCTGGTTCTAATAGAGTAACTGTATTGCCATTAATAGTAGCAGGACCAGATATTACTTCGAAACGCACCGGCAGACCAGAAGAAGCCGTAGCTTGTAAGCTAAATGGCTCATCGCCGTAGGTTTTAGTTGTAATATCCAGAAATTTTATAAACTGATTTGCTTTGCTGACCGGGAAGGTTTGGGTAACAGAAGGAGCAAGGGCGTAGTTATCATTGCCGTTCTGCGTAGCTTCTAAAGTTACCGTGCCAGTGCCGGTAATAGTTATTGTGTTGTCCGAAATGGTGGCGGGGCCAGACACAACCCGTAAGTTTACCGCTAACCCAGATGTAGAGGTGGCATTAATGAAGAACGGAGCATCCCCAAAAGTTTTATTGGGCAGAGCAGCAAAATTAATACGCTGCGTAGCTTTAAGGGTTAGTTGATGAGCGCCTACACTTACATTAGCTAATTGACTAATGCTATTTCCCCAGAAATCAGTTCTGCCTGCATTAATCCCGAATTTATCTGTTAAATTCAGGCCGGCCTTTACAAGCGAAGATGTTTCTTTAAGCTTATAAGCATTTAACTTATTTAACTCTTTGGGGTTTGATAAGGTGCCACCTGCGCCAGGAGTGTTTAACTCCGGATTTGCTAAATAGCCGGTAGCTGTGCCGCCCAATGTCTCTTGAGTGGTAGCTTGGCGCCAAGCCTCAAGAGAAGAATACGTGGTGCCCGCCCAATTTATTTTAAAGCTGCTTCCTGATGACCAGTAGCAATTCCCTTCGAAACGTAGTTCAGCGTTTGGTTGCACCCGTACTACTTCCAACCCGCCGGTGGTTTGTAAAATGTTGTTCCAGAACTTTATATTTTTCATGCCATTGCTTTCCACATACAAAGCTTTGGGAGAGCCATTGCTAGCAGGGGTCATGTAAACAGTATTATTGTATATTTCTGCATTCTGAATACCTCCGTTCGATCCCGAAGACCAAAGATGAATACCACCGTGGCCATTTCGGCGAGAATCGTTTTCGCTTATGTTATACCTAATGGTTATACCCTGCAGTACCGGAGCACCTTCGTACTGAACAATTAAGTAACCAGGGCCGTCATTGTCGTGCGAATAATTATACTGCACAATAGAGTTAGTGCAGCCCCCGTCAATATCAAAGCCGCCGCCATCTTTCGTGGTGCCTGTTCTATTATGATGCGCCTCGTTGTACTGTATAACTAAGTTGTTGCTCGTATGACCCCAGATACCTACCGGCCCACCCGTTGGGCAGGCATTAAGCCAACCATTGTTATAAGATTCGCAGTATTCTATCAGAGCGCCGTCGGCACCTCCAATTACAATTCCGTTTCCACTATGAGATTGAGTTCTTTCCGGTAACCCCGAATTATTGTACACCTTATTATAGCCAACGTATATATTTTTGTGGGCAAAGGGTGCCTCCGACCATGATGTAATACCGGCCTCTCCGTTATCATGTACGGTGGCGTTAGTAATAGAAATATTATCAAACCCACTAACATTACTCCAACTTCCTATGGCAATGCCAGCATTGTAGTAGCCATATACCTCCACACTATCAATAAAAACATAATCTAGCCGGGCAGTAGGAATATCCATATAAAATAGAATTCCATTCTTTTTATTTAGTGTTCGTCCGGCGCCTTTAAAAATTAAATTTTTTACTTTAAAGCCACTCGTATTATAAATGTTTAATCCGCCAGTATTTTCACTATTTATAGTAGCTCTGCCTACTCCATAAGAGCCAATCAGAATGGGCTTGGTAGCAGTACCTTTATCGTTCGAATTAAAATCTAAACCGCCAGCAAACGTGGTACTTCCTTCAAAAAGAATATTATCGCCGGGTAAGAAGTTAATAGAATTAACTTTTGTAATAGTAGCCCAAGCCTGATTAGGCGAAGTACCTGAATTGGCATCACTGCCGGAAGTACTTATGTAATAAGTGGTAGCATCTGCAGGTAGAGAAAAGTAGGACAGTAAAATAGATAAAATTAGGTAGATGTGTTTCATGAAAAATTTAATTAATTATATTGTATTGAGAGAATTGAAAAACCTTAATTATTTAAAAATTCATATTGCAATTGATAATTCAAAATTAATAAATAATTAGTTTAGTAATTAATATTTTATACAATTTCGATATGATAATTTTATAGTATCCTGTAAATGAGTAATATAATTTTGTTTATGCTGTAATTATCAATGAATATTATAATATTTTATAAATTATGCACTAGTGTTTTTTGTGGTTATTAATATTGCATGCTTGGAATTATTGTATTTATTTAGAATCGTTATTGTTGTTATTTGCTTAGTATATACAATTTTCTTGTATAAAAGAGTTGAAAATATTTGTTTGCTAAGTATTGTTACCAATAAATAGCTTTACCTACCGGCTGTACCTTACAGTGAAATTAAGGTAATGGTAGGTAGTGCTACTAAAAATGCTATAATTGTACTTTAAACAAAATATTAGCCAAGGAACCCACTAATAATTAGGATAGCTACAGTTGATATTAGATTATCATAATTCTAAGCATAGCTTTATACTTCAGTAATAAAGATGCCGGCTAATTACAATTTGAAAGGAGTGGGCAATTAGAAATAATAATTGTAAAATACCTAGATTTTGGAATAAAGGTATA
>Ga0210040_10004625_pt1 | contig 17870 bp, 25 predicted proteins | sample CryGeyCG12114_NA_FD_185462 | JGI IMG/M metagenome (GOLD analysis project Ga0210040, IMG submission 185462) | Groundwater microbial communities from aquifer - Crystal Geyser CG19_WC_8/21/14_NA (SPAdes) (version 2) | ecosystem: Environmental > Aquatic > Deep subsurface > Groundwater | place: USA... | reverse complement strand
CTGAAAACCCTGGACCATGAGCACGGAGCAAAGAAGGTGAAGCCTTTTCCGACCAGGAACTCGATTTACGACGTCAGCTAATAACACTCTGTCCTTAGCGATCGAGCAAGAGCTCAGATGCTTCTCCCTCGCACACGAGGTGGTTTTGCCGTCCGCCTGGGCTGTAAACGTGTTACTACACAGGCCCATCCACATGCTCGAGTCTTCGTAGGACACAGACAGGGTGCGCCGTGCATTGAGTGCGAAGCAATGCATGGCAATTGTTAAAGGGGACTAGACGAGCAACGACTGATATTGGCGGGTCCTGCAGGGCAAAGTGCATTCTGAAGCCGTACAACTCGAAGGACGTCAAGGATGTTCGGACTTAAGAGGCTGCGAAGGGCTACAAGGAGAATGAAGCGACGCGGATTGTGACCCATTTTGTGAAGTGTGTCGAATGCAGGTTGAGCTGCGTCAACCGGGGTCGCGTCAACGCGAGACCACCACAATGCATGTCCAACTACCTAGCCATGCGCCAGAAAGCAAGAGCATCACTTTGCCCGTCGCAGCAAGCCAAGCAGCACAGTCTCCTTAGACAATACTACTGCTGCTGCTCTCCACCAATTCCTTTCTTCCACCAGCGCCACCATCATTCTCATCCTTGTACAACAACCAGTTCAACCAACCCTTCCTCTTGCCCATCTTCCATGCCTCCATGACGCCGATGTCCAACACCGCGAAGCCAACGACAATTCCCCATTCCCAGGTTATCGCAGCGTGTTTGAAGACCTCAGTGTTGATCAACGGGATATAGATGAGCGGGAACAGTGTCAAGATACCGAAGACACAACTCCAGAACAGGAACTTGTTCGAGTAGAGAGTCGGGAAGATGCTGAACACCTTGCCGGTTGTAGTCCGAGTGGTACCGGGTGGTGCAGGCATGTTGAACAAACTCGCCTTGAAATCCATCACTTCCCATGCAATAGCGATGAGACCGAACGTGAACATCGCGAAGGTTGTTGCTCGAGCCCGGAAGACAGTGTTGCAGGCCTCGCTGTATTCGTGGTTACACTCGCTGCCTGAAATAACGTTGTTGGAATTGTACGTCACGATTGCGAAGGTGGCGAGACAGCAGGCGCCTTTGGTGACGCCATACACGAGGTTGTCCCAGATCACTTCTTTGCTGAGAATACCAATCTTCCTGCTTCGAGGAGGCCTTGTCATAACATCCGGTGCTGCGGGCTCGAGGCCGAGACCGAGTGCGATCGGAGAGGATGTGACGAGGTTGGCCCAAAGAATCTCAAGCGGTGAGAGTGGGAAAATCGAGTAGTTGTCCGTGTCCTTGAAGGCAAGACCGATCATCAAGAGAACGATTTGAGCAACATTGGAGGTGAGCAGATGAACCAAGAACTTCTGAATGTTGTCGAAGAGCCGTCGACCTTCCTTGATAGCAAGTACAATACTGGCAAAGTTGTCATCAGCAAGGACCATATCGGCGGCTTGTTTAGCAACATCACTGCCGTTGAGACCCATAGCAATACCAATATCTGCGAGTTTCAGAGCAGGTGAGTCGTTGATACCGTCGCCTGTCATGATACAGAAGGCTTTGCGACGGTGAAGAGCTTCGACCATGCGGACTTTGGTCGCGGGTGAGCAACGCGCGAGGACGAGAGGTAGGGTATCGAGGCGGTCGATTTGCTCCTCCGAGAGCTTGTCGAAGTCGGCGGCTGCCATGACTAGGTTCCCATTTTGACGGAGAGGAGCATTGGATGCATCTTGGTCAATGATACCAACCTCAGCTGCAATAGCGCTAGCTGTACGGATATGGTCTCCTGTAAGCATGTGAACGGTGATACCCGCTTTTTTACATGTAGCAACTGCACCAGCTGTCTCGGCTCGTGGGGGGTCATAAATAGCTGCATAGCCGGCGAAGGTGAGCTTAGATTCGGCAATGCTGCGCTCAGTGTATTGACTAGCATCGTCCGCAAGCACCTCTTTGTGAGCAAGGCAGAGAACACGAAGACCTTCACCAGCGAGTCTTTCAGCTTCAGCGTTAATCATCTCTTTCCCGGCTTCTGAGCAATTGAGTATTGGTAAAACAGCTTCGGTGGCACCCTTGGTGAACAGATCAATGGCACCACTAGTGCCTCTGGAGTAAACCATGGTCATACGCTTGATAGTCGAGTCGAAAGGGAATTCGGCAATCAGCGAGCGGTTGGCTTTGGCGATGGCTTCGGTTCGACCATGATTGAACCGCATAGCGAAGACTTGAAGCGCGATTTCGGTTGGCTCACCCACTGCTGCCCATTCCCCTTGACCGAGGGCCATGGAAGGCGTACGTCCGCTTGCTTCCCTGGTCAGACTGATGCCACCATTCTGGGGCAGACACTGGACTTGCGCCAGGTTGCACAAGGCGACAATGTCGAGGTACCTGCGCGATACATGGTCACTGTCAAGGTCGAGGATCGTAGTAGTCTTGCCATCAATGCTGACAGCTCCACTGTGTGGGTCATATGGGTTCGTTGTACCAGCTAAATCGAATTTCAAGCCTCCCTCAATTGCAGCATGGCGAACAATCATTTTGCCTTGGGTGAGTGTACCAGTCTTGTCTGAGCAAATTGCGTCGACACTGCCGACCGCCTCGAGTGACGAGAGTTTTCGAATAATGATGTTGCTCTTTGCCATTGCTTTTGTGCCAACGGCTGTGGTCAACGTGAGCACAGCGATGAGACTCTCGGGGATGACAGCCACCGCCACACAGATACCGTAGATGAGAACCTCGTCATCGATGTCCCATTTGCTGGCCGAGAAGACAATCACGGCAAGCAAAATGGCCAGAGCGAACAACCATAGAGCAAACTTGCTGAGGGTGACCTGTAGTGGTGTGCCGATGAAACCGAGGGCGTGTCTGGCAGCAAGACGGAAACGGACCATGTAGCCTTTGAACGACGACTCCTCGAATTTCGCGTTTGGTTGTTGCAGAAGACCAGCAATCTTGCCAACCTCTGTATCCATGGCTGTAGCAACGACAATACCGGTACCTCGACCGCGAGAAACCAAGGATGCCGAGTACGCCATGTTGGTCCGATCACCGATTGATACGTCGGCTTCATGAAGCGTAACGTCTGCGAATTTCGGAATTGGAAGAGATTCTCCAGTCAATAGAGCTTCGTCCATGGTGAGGTTCATCCCTTCAGTCAACCGAAGGTCGGCAGGTACAATCGCGCCTGCAGAAAGTTGAACGACATCGCCGACGACGAGAGTTTCGGCTTTGACGACTTGGACCTGTGAGTCGCGAAGGACTTTGCATTCTGGGCTCGAGAGAGCCTGAAGCGAAAGAATGGTTTTCTCAGCGCGGTAGTCCTGGACGAATCTAAAGCATTGTTAGCATAATGTTAGGAATCGCCTAGGGAATTGACTTACCCAACAACGATGTTGAGGAGGACGACAGCAGTGACCACGCCGCCTTCAATGTAGTCATGTAATGAAAAGGACAGTATCAATACAATGACGAGGACAAGTGTAAGACTGTTGGAGACCTGTCTCAAGAGAATCTGGAACATGGAAACCCGTTCTGTATCCTTGATCGTGTTGGGTCCATTCTTCTCAAGGCGAGCTGCCGCCTCGTCGATAGAGAGGCCATTCTGCACGTCAACACCAAGGTGTTGTGCAAGGTTAGCTACCTCAACGATATGGGCGTTCTCGCAGAGATCTTCTGGTCGTGAAAGGGTGTCGCAAGTCGAAAGAGAAGCCGGCTTCTCTTTGGGCCGTGGTATGTCTGGTTCCGTTACGGGCTCACCAGGCTCAGTCGAGCTGATTTCTCCGGCATAGGGGTTTGAAGTAACAACCATTCAATAAAAACGGCGAAGACTAGGGATAACAGGACACAAAGGCTCTGGTATCTGAGATTGGGGGTGTTTAAACGAGAAGTCGTTTGGGCAGGGTTAACTCAAGTCCAGAGAGAGTACGTATCGCACATATCAGAGCAGATGACGGTCATGTGCTCAGCCACGGTTCCGTGATCATCGAGCGATCATGGAAAGACCTAGCATAGCCACGAAGCCAAGGCTGGGACGCTTGGAGTAAGAGGACACTTGTACAAGACACTAATTGGATGCGTTTGACCAGAGACAAGGAATTAGAGGCAACATTGTCGGGAACAGAGCAGCCAATCGGATCTCTCTACCTGTTGTTACAAGAATAACTTGGATATGCGGTAGTGGATACTGCTGGCCCTCGGGGGAGTGACCTTCTTATTCATTCCGCTGCCAGCGAAATTGGGTTGAGTGCATCTCAACAGAAGTTTTCTCCATGATCTTGTCGTCCTGGCTCTACTGTGATAACAAAGGGCTTCCTGGTGGTAGAAGCCAGAACGAGCACCTGCCGGACACACAAACTGGCCGATGGTTAGCCAAAAATAAGCGTGCAGCAGCGGCCACCTTGTTTAGTGAACGAGACAGTTTCCTCCCAGAATTTCCCGGCTCTGCGGCGCGAACCTTGGCATCATCAGGTGCCAAGAGCCTTGGCATTACGCGTCCTTGCCCCGCCGCTATGTTCTTGTGTGCTGTGAGTAGTAGTAATGATCGGTTATTACCTCGGCTGAGCCACGACGAAGTTTGTTCTGTTTGTTGAGGCATGCGCTGCACCTGCCTGCGTCTTTCACCACTGCATCACCCAGCGACAATTCGTGCATCAACTACAGTCTTCCAAAATGTCGCATTCGCTTGAAGACTCGACCCACCCGCTTTGCTGGCATCCTTCGATACCTCTCAGTTGAGTATTCCCGCGAAGCAGCTATGTCAATCCGGTACCTCGGGTGTATGCAACCAGAATTGGCACATGGTGACGCACACTCGAAGCCAGCCTCCCTTAGATGCAGGAGACTGAAGAGTTACTGTACATGCTTGTGAACAACTTGCCATATCCACACTTCAGCTCAGGTCCCAACGCACCACATGTGAGAACTTTTGGAAGAGGCGGCCAGAATGTGGGAAGAGGCCAACCTGAGCTGCGCCCAAAAAGAGCTAGGACCAAGAGGAGAACGATCACGAATCTCAGGATGCTGATGACGAGGAGGGATGTGTGGGGAATGGGCGTGTTCCAATCAAGATGTGAAAAATGGTTTGATCACTGAAGCGTTCGGAGTTGCAGAGGCGGTGTCAGATGCTTGGGCAGGAGTCGTGATGGAAATTGGAGAGAGCTATCGAACTCAGAAGAATATCATGATCTGATTCCATGGTTTTACTACCGAAGCGTGAGGAAAACGACGTCGACAATATTCGTGACGCTCAAAATGGTGCATCAGGCGCTGACTATGCTAACCAGCAGCTAGGTAAGGGTCAGCTTGTCGACTGGACCATCGAGATAAGGAGGAGCGCAGCCTGCAGAATAAGCTTGCGCGGGAGCTACAACGATAACAAATCGGCGAGGAGCGGAACGACCACTACCCGTCCTCCCGAGGCATCCTGAGCGCAGGCAGTGTAGCATTTCGGCACGAGCAATAACAACTGAGCTTCATTTACAACTATGACAGCTGGTCAAGCTCTAGATACAACCTCAACCAAGCATAGAATAGCACCGTAGTTCGGCCAGGCGAGCGACAAAGCGAGAACGAAATCATATAAGGTTCGGCGATACTTCCAAGATCAACCCTCGTCACAGTGCATAATCTAGTCACACCATAGAGCCATCGACTCAGGATGCTATGAACAGCAAGCATCTGTCAAAATTGCCTCCATGGCTCAATTCTGAGGTGCTGACAGCCGGGTCAAGCCCCACGATCCGTTCCGAAACGAAGAATCTCCCTCCATTCCGAGTATCACTGGCATCCCTACCACGCCTTCACCAGCATCGAGACGGAGAGCAAGAGCAGCAGGACAATCAACTCGTCTGGCCGTTGCAGAAGACTGCAATACATCGAGCACAAGCACGTGCTTCGTGCAATACGCGTTGGGACACTCATAGCAGATACGTTCATCCGACGTGCAGCACCAGATACTAGGTCGTGCTATCGAGTCTGCTAGCACTGGACCGGGCCATGGCATGCCAGAACGAAAAAGAGTTGGAAGATCGTGTGGTTGACCCGTGATGTGGCTCTACTTAGCGCTAGGGTCTGGCGTGAAGAGTCCGTACACATCTGCATACCGCATTTTCTACATGGTCTGGTCCCGGCTGGAGGGACCGATCATCGCAGGTCACGTCACCCGAGGAATTTATCCTCGGATTTGTTCTTCTCTGGAGCTGCCTCCGCCGTCGTCCTGCAACCAGAACAACTACGCCCTCCGAGTGCATTATCCATACTTCGACCCGCAGGCAACTTCACATCAGAGGTATGGTTGGTTTGGTAGCAAAGCATTTCACACATCGACCCTACCATCCAAAACGATGCCGACGGAAACAATATGATGTCCACAGAGCGATGCATAGGACGAAGATTTTGGAAGCGGGTCAGGCGTGAGATATGCGACGAATTGGTGGCATTCATAGTAGACGACGATGGTGTCAGTTTAGGGATGTGCCAGCAATCGTCGAGAGTTCCCTACCCTGCTCTGGCGACGGGAAAAGAAGCAATTTCAGAACAGCAACGTCCGGAATAACCATGATGTCCGATGTGAAGCATGAAAGAAGACGATGTGCTCTCTGTCATCTGCCGTCGGTTCTTGTAGTCGCTTTCGGCCCCGAATCGACGCAAGCCTCACAGCTCAAACGTACAATCAACTTGCACCAATTCAACGCTCAGCGGCGCTGAGCTGGGCCGGATGCACGGGAATTGAGGAGTATCATCCACTCCTACACGCACCACGACGCGCAGTGACCCAGCCAGGTTGCTGGAATTCGATGCCTGATGAGAGTGAGAAGGTCCATTCGCGATCCATCCTACGACCGACTGAAAGAACTTGCCACGCCTTACACAGACCGACAACCACGTTACCAATATTTTCAGAACGTCGAGGTCATTGTCGTCGCAGACACGTCGGTTGAGTAAGAACGCACAGTCACCGGATTCTGCAGCCCCCTGCCATGACTGAACCAGTCGCGACTTCTCCTCTTGTTCCCGTCGCAGAGTTTGCCAAGAACAGCTGCAGTTCGATCAGCGAATTCATGGAGGAGTATGCCCACATTGGAAGTCCCCCGACTGTGCTTGGGTGCACATATGCTGCTGGGCCCTTACGACTGGTGGCATGGAGGAGAAACGCCAGAGATTCCGAGACATTTGGCATACTGCTCCTCTTTCTACTTTCCAGCATGACTCAAGCTCACCATCTCGTACAATTGTACGTTCGCAGACTGGATCACGAGGCCGGAGGACATCCCGACGTTGATCCGGACATTGTCGAAGTCACGAACGGGGTGCAGGCCGCTCAGCCCCTTCCAATCCTGCGACTCGAGTGCAATCTGATCCGGGCTCATCGCGACACCGGCCCCGACGGCGATGGCACTGCAAGCGTGGATCCGGATCACGTCTTTGTTGGCCATCAGGAGTCAAACGAGAAACGGTCCAGTGTGCTACGTGAAGACACAATGACAGGGTTGTGCCGAGCAGTTGTTTGGTGAAGGACGATGATGGCGAGCAACTTTGGTAGCAGCATTGGTGTTTTGGCACAAGAACTCGTGGTCTGGCTGCAACTGTGATGAACCGAGCCTGTACTTTGGTAAAGGTTAATCTGGAAGGGTTTCTGCTCGACAAAGCAACTCAAGGAAGATGAAGAAGGATGAGAACATGCATCCACGACGACACTAGCAGAATTTGCATATCCACACCAAGGGGTATTGAGACTGTTCCCGGGATGGAGAGAAGGAAGTGCATCCCGAGAAACGCAATGCTGATGCTGCAGAGGGTCTCGAAGCAGTGGCGGGTAATCGCCTGTGCAACAAAGCGGTCGGTCTACTGCCAATTTGCGCTTCATCACGGTCATCATGAGACATTGGCATGTAGCTACCACATGCATGTTCTTCACGGTCTGACATTGCCTCTTCTATCGTTGATCATATCCTCGTTCCCATTGCCTCGTTCTCCCACCTCTTCCTCTCTGTGATCCAACCGATCATCCGTAGTACCATTTCTGCTACACAGTCGCCGTCTCGCCTGTCTCATTGTCTCACAGTGCTCCCCTAAACTTGCCTTGTCCTCCTGGACGCTCCTTTCACCTCCACTGTCACATATGAAGGTTCTTCCCAAGACTATACATGTTCATAGTGTCGACAGGAGATTGCCTTGTCTCGGATACTCCACAACTGTGTTTGGCAATAAGCAAACTTTTCAGTCATCAACTCGAGCTGTGCCGTCTTGCTCGCTCGTACCGTGGCAGCCGGGCGACATCCAAGACCATGAGAGGTAATTATTTGCCACGGCGGTCGAAGCACGAGTTTCTCAGCTTGTTTCTCCTTGACTTTCATGTCTTCTTCGGATCCTTCGGTGGAACGGCATCAGACATCGGCCAAGCGCGATGAGGCGTTCGTGAAGCCATTAGGGTCGTACAAGCTCATTTCATAGCGAGACCTTGGCTGCAACTTCTGGATGGGGCGGATTGATACATCCGAAGCTTGAGAAACATCGGTGTTCGCAACGTCCGGCGGGTGAGATCGAAAGATCGTATCGTAAGTGGTAGGCGACTGGGTCAGTGGGCGATGCGACCGCGGTATGACTACGTTTGCAGTGGTAAGTCCGTTGTCGAAACAATAGCAGCGACCTGACAAGCACCGCAGAATGGCCAGTCGTGCTTCGTGTACACACCACCATAGCAGGCCATCCATGAACTCCGCTTGATGCAGACATCGCCCCGCAACGACAGAGTAGAATGAGCATGTACGCAGAATCAGGAATTCGTCCACAATACCATGGTAAGCTTCAGGCCGACACGTCCGCGCTGTACGCCAGGCACAGCGAGAGCGAGTGTGTTAGTCGGCGGCCGTATCTGTGGAATGACTCCGGGCATGACTTCGGGATAAGAAAAACTGAAGGGAAGGTGCTTGACAACATTGCCAGGCGATTTGATGATATATTTCCCGAGAGCATCATGGCATAGTTGTAGCGGACGCATCAAACAGGTGTGGACGGCGTTGATCTCGGAGGCGATCTCTGCTGATCGGTATGGCAGTGAGGGGCAGTCGGGTCGGGTCGTACAGAGCTGGGTAACGATGGTCTGGAGCACACAGCTGGAAGTGCAACGTGGAACAATGATGGAGGTATGTACCCAGGTCGAATGTGGTATGTGGTCGACCGACGTACCTTAAACAGTGCATTCAGCATTATGATGTAGTGCAATCGATTTGTCGCAGTCGGATGCGAGCTTGCCAGCCTGGCCGATATCTACTGAGCAGTGCAGGTCCCCCCATTTTCGAGCTGCCCTTGGTCAAGACCACGCCAGATATGATAGCGTCAGTCTCCGTCGTCCAGACAAGTGCTTGTCTTCCAGCGCTGATCCGAGGGTCTTTGAGAAGGAAGGATTTTGGTAGAGAATACTTTGTGGTCGACCAACGGTGTTGACTGATGTGCAGGCCGATTTGATGTAGGATGTGCAATGAGGAGGAGTAAGATCGTCGAAGAGAGGCTTGGATTCGTGTAGATACTGACTGATTTTGGGGGAATTTCCAGGCCTTCACGATGGTGATGACGTTCTAAGTTGTCGCTCGATCGAAAGAATCCTCGGTGTGGTGGATATTGATTTCGGAAAAGAGGCATTGAGAGCCTGACAAGATGCTGTCCGAGCGGCAAGCTGAAGTGGTTCCTCGATCCGTCGGCGGCGAAGTCGTCTGTAGAGACACCGCATTCTCGTCGTACCGGGAAGTTGACGAGTCAGCGAAAGTCATAGGAGATCTTCGCAAGTCTCAGCTGGTACTACCGACGAAAGGCGACGGTCGCAAGGCGGCGATATCGTTGGAGAGTGGTCCAAGCTATTGCATACCACTTGAGGTGCAGGGTAACCCTTTGGTCTCGTTGTACTACCTGGTCCTGAGCTCACTCTGGTCGCTTGAGGCAGCATATTCCTGCTTCGATTTTCCTGCTGACGTGTTGGCCGCCTTTCCGAATCAATCTCCTGACCAGGTGCATGATCATATCCTTCTTGGAATATCCGGCGGAGTCCATGGTCAGCTCATGAGCCCAGTCCCATCCTCGGCCATGTGTTTGCGCGCCGCCGGCGTCAACTTTCCGCTCGTGGTCGTGTACACCTCCCCATCCTTGCATCCGAACTCTACCGCGGACTGCTTCACGCGAAGGTACCTTCTCACCCTCCTGTCAAAGGCCAACGGTGGTGGTCGAGTCGCTGGTCACCCTCGGTGCATGTGCCTGCTTGGCCTCGGATCGAGTATCTGTCGTCGACGTGGCGACATGTACTCCTCTGAGACCTGAGACCCGTTCAAATCGCAGTTCAGAGTAACTGAGTAGACCCGACTTCAAGTTCCTGTCATCTCGGAGACCACAACGTCAGGCATGTACGTCACCTCTTCCAAGCGCATATTCGAGTTGGTGTGCGGCACGCACAGATGGTCTATTCCTGAATCGGGAACGAGATCGCCCACGCAGCGGCAAAAGAACACGTACATCTTCCTGCTGTTGACCTTGAGCATGTTCATGAACTCGTACAGGGCCATACCCTTGACATTGACCACGTCATAATTCGTGTACTTGAGCTGAGTCGTGTACTCCGTGTTCGACCAGCCCCCAACCGAGTTTCCGGACCTAACGGTGCTCAACAACGCATCCAGGGCCTCTCCCAGGTTGGAAGAAAGCATGAGGCCGATAGATTGGGATGCTGTATTGCCATGTTCCGTGCGTCCCGGGTAGTATGCATGAAACGGACGAGATCCGTGGTAGTAGGAGCTTTGGGTGCTGATTTCTCGGCGATGAGCGCTTGAACAGTATGGCTATGAGATGTCGTAGCGGCAGACTGGGGCCGAGTAGCGCTGCCTTAAGTCTCCAATACGTGGTCTCGATGGCTGCTCGTGTATGAATAGGTCGTTCAAGATGTAGCTGAGGATGGTGTGGGTATGATGGCTCCACGAAGCCGTCTCATGCGATACGCTGTTCTTGATCCACGGTAGACGGATAAGCAGTCGTTAACTGCATGCGATAGGCGATTATCAGCTGGTCGTCCGCTAGACTCTAAGGCACAGCGTCATTGAGCGGATCGAAGTTGAGGCTGGATAAGGTGAACTGCCGAGGAATCTATCTCGACGGAGAATGCTGCATTTGGTCTCGCTCATTCGTGCACTGTCAGATGCCAGGATGGTGAAATTTCAGCGTTTCGGTTCAGTCGTGTCATGAACTATTTCATCAGCTCTATCAAGAATGAAGTATCTTACGGTCGAAGGTGAGGAGGTCACGATCCCTTGTGAACCCGCTGATTCGAGCGGTCCGGTTCAGTCGCCGCGGAAAAGTATTAACAGCCTGTCCAGGAAGGAATGTCGTAGTCGGTTGAAGGTGAGGAGCTCGGAGTTTCTCATGATGTCGACGATTATAGTTCTTCGGTCGGGGCGTTATGAAGCACTTCATCGTCCCATCGAAGACCAACTGTCGCAATGGCCCGAAGGTGAGGTAGTCCTCCCATTATGAAACGTGTCATGGTTCCGTCGTGGACGAAATAACCCAATCCTCGAAGGTGAAGAGGCCGGGGTCTCATGATGTCGATAGGTTCCATCGAATGTTGCAACGAGGATGTCGTAGCAGCCTTGCTCGTCTTCTTGACTACCGTACTCCGTCACCGACTGCCCTCCGCTCGCTTCCAGGGCTTCGGCCTGGCAGAAGCACCGCCTCATCATTGGCAAACACAGTGACAAGCTTGAGGTGCTGAGCCGCGTATGACGAGCCTGTTCGAGGTCGGCAACGAATCTTCCGAAAGTGGGCGTTAGCACGGTAGGAGCTGGAAGGACAACAGAGTCTGTCCCGTATGTCAGCGATGGCATTCTCGCTGTAGCTGAGAGGTTCTTAGACGGTTAGGGAGTACTATGAGCAGGATTGGCAAGTCATGCAGCCTCCTTCATCTGTATCTGCAACGCTAGGCTATCGCTCAGCGTATTAACGGCTGCAACACAGGTGTTTATGTGCATTGGCGGCAAAAGCACTCTTGGGTTGTCTATGTGGATGGTACTGTCCAGGCTGTGAGCAGAGGCGTCATTGAAGGTGACATCGTCGGCCTGTCGAGACAGAAGGGTATGTATGGAGTTCTTTCCATCGTCGTTGTCCATGTGTACTCTGGGGCGGAACGAATTGACCAAGTCATGTTTCAAGAAATCTCGCGAGAGGCTGAGAGCGTAAATCATCCGTGTCGCAGGCTGATAGTGTACTTCCGGCATACTGACTGGCGAAAGAGTCAACCAACCCGAAGAGTCACAGGTTGTGACTGTTTCACTGGTCGATCTGCGCCTTCCCATGGCTCCGTCCGACAACATCGTCCTATCCTTTTCTCGTCTTCTCCTGGGTCCCATCACCGCCGATAGAACTGCCTTAACCCGGCGTTTTTGCTGTTACTGGGTCGTTCCTGAATGAACCACCTGCGCATAATGCTTCGTTCATCGGTCGAACCAGGACTTGCATGGGTCTTGTTTTCGAAGCAAGTGAACGCACCAGAGTCTGGGCATAACTCTAGACAGCGGCACCAGTGCGCATCGAGCCATTATAGTGCCCCCGTACACTGTACACTGAGTGTGATCAAAGAGTTGAGGGGAAGGTGGAAACATGAGCTGTATGAGCTGATACACTTTGCGATTGTTCCTCTGCTGACAGAATGCTGCACGCCTGCTGGAAGCTGAACACATTGTCACGGGTCATGTCCAATGACAAGGACCTGATCCCTGGGAAAGGCGCACTGTCTTGGACAATTGGGAGCTAGAGGAGCAGGCCAACCTCCTTGAGCGTTGATCATGCGAGGACCTGAGGTTGAACGAGTGCTTACGAAACGGTGTACAGGCAATTACTCATTGCTCTGCCACATCTCGCATGTTATATCGATTGAGAACCGTAAGTACAGGAGATAGACGCATGCTGGCATAATGAGCGTTACCGTCTGCCAAGTGGTGCGCTATGTCGTAGCCAGGTTTATTAGTCCTCCAATCGGTTGGGTCGAAGGTGAGGCAATCCCACCAATATTCGAATGCAATCGTTCGCACCTTTGATTGGACGGTGAACAACCTGGGGTGAACAGATGCCCTGCCCGTGTGCACGCTTGGCTCTTCGGAAAATAGTTGACCGGGCCTTGTAGTCTGGGTGTGATTGCAATCACCGGCCTACCTTGTCTCATCTGTGTGACCGGTTAGCGCCGTAAGCTTGATGGGTTGTGGGAAGTATCCTCCTTCAGGTAAGGGTCCAGGAAGTGCATATCGTCAGTGCCTCAACTTCCAGTGGAAGATCGGAGAGGACTTCGAGTGGGTTGGGGAGACGTCGCGCAATGGTGAAGTGGAGGGTGAGATAGTCTAGCTGCTGAAGTAAGTCGCCACTCATATTCTCCAAATCCCTGCTACAGAAAGAAGACCGAGACGCAAGAGTGGCTGCTGGTCCACCTGAAGTTGGCGCAGAAGGAATGTGAAGGCTTCGATATTCCAGGAGCGGAAATCGGAGGCCGTGGTGTTTGCGGAGGATGTTATTGGTGTAGCGGTGAATGCGCGCTTGCTCCTCGAGTATCGTAGCTTGATCTTCCCTTGCTACCCTGACAACAACGACGAGAGGCCAGGGCGTGATGAAAAGGCCTACTTCGAGGCTTGCAGTGTTTTGCTCGGTTTTGCTTGCCAACGCGAACCAAGGTGTCAGGAGAGCTTGGTATGAATTGTGCTGTTGCACGTAGAACTCTTGTGTGATGAGGCGTGGGCATTACTGTCTGTGACCATGGATCCGAAGGTGCTTATGGCTAGCATGCCTGCCAGTAGTCCAGACTTCGTCATCTACTCAAGTCCCTGCGTGTAGAAGTCTGCGTACTCTCCTAGGTTCATACGAGGAGATTCGCTAGGTTGTACGCCTTGTTGAAGAGAAGCAGATGTGGCATGCTAAGGCCCACGCTTGCTGCTTCAATGCCTGCCGCACCTTCAGAGCAATAGGGCTCACACAAAGTTGCTGAGGGTCGTCCGAGTCGGCGGGAAGGTGATGACATACATGCGCGGTGGCCATGTGACATGGGCATTGAGTGGAGAGAGGGTGTGCCGCCGTGAAGATGGTATGTTGCTTGGTGGTACGCCAGGGTAATGTGCCCACGCTCTGGGATTCGAATTGAGGTCTCTGACTCTACAAGTGTTCAGTAGGACAAACGAGGCCAAGTGGAAACATAGTACCGGCGGGTGAGACGGTTAGTGAGCTTCATGGTTAGGTCTCAGCAGCAGATTTGGGTGTAGCCATATGCGGTAGGTAACGGACAAGTTCAGAGGAAAGACTGAAGCAGGTTGAGGAAGGCGAGTGTGGAAGTAACCGTCGAGCATGCTATCCACAGATTGCGACGACCGATATCTTCATGGATATTGAATAAACTTGAGATCCTTGAATGTTGTCCCTTCCATTCTCATAAGGTTGTGAAAACATGCCTTTCCTGTCGACATGCCTTGGTCCGATATTTGGAGGCAGGTACAATGTCTATTTGCCCAAGGCTCCATTGATACTGTTAACAGCAGCAGCTTCCCTGAACCTTTCTTGCTTCAACAAGAAGCGGGCCTGGCCCTTGCCTGTTGAACTTCAAGTTATGCTTACAGTCTATGGAGGAAGGTTTACCGGGTTTGTTGACACTCGTGGACCTCGGTACGAATTCCAACCGCAGGAAGCGGCAAGGCTGGGCACCTTACGTCTCAGGCTTGATACTCAACGTGGCCCGGCCGCCTCAAGTCGACCTGCTCACTTGCCCACGGGAACCATCATTCACGAACGCGGACGCAGCATTCAACTGTTGACCGTACCAAGTCAGGAATCCTGCCGAAGCGGTCCCCGTCGATCGATCTGACCACGACACCTTTCCTCCCACTTCCTCACCTATTAGAAGTCCAGCCTACAGCTACACGCAACTTATCCATCCCTAGGACAGGACATCTCATCCGGCTTCCGAGACGCAAAGTCCAGCTATCCCTCGATGCCCAAGCCCATTTGAGACGATCCATCTTTGACGAGTTAAGGAGCAGGTGGACTGGCAATGGACACTACAGCAGGTACATGTATCTCTGATTGAGTGAAATGGCGACGATGAACATGACTGGTTCATGATTAGCCAGAGATTCTCGGTCGTTGTCACCATTCTGACCGGAGAGACGCCATACCCGTTGAGAAGCAGAGACACAGAACCGTGCAGAAGACGCCTAGTCACGCCTACGACGCCTGCCACGACCCAAGTGCTACAAGCTCATCCCTCCGAGTCCTTGTCCTCAACCCCTCGCTGATACTTGAAGCCAGCTCTACGCAAAGATTGTGAAGAGCTACAGCTACGATGTAGCTCGAGATGGCCATCAGAGGCCTTTTGTGACAAGTTGTTGGCCATCGGCCGTGTTGTGATGGAGGAGAAGAGAGAATGAGAGAACATGACCAGAAGTTGGCTGAAGGAAGGGATGAGGTCTGCGTTGAGCTTGCCTCTACTACCGCCTGGCTAATAACATCTTATGGCACGAGTCACACCTTCCAGCCGTTGAACATTTGCTTCCTCATCTGCTCGTGTTTCCTGTCTAACAACGTGAAGACTAACGGATAAGTGGGAAAAGGTGATGCCAAGTCCTTCGATCATGTCGACAACGAGCCTTCCTCATCCAACTATGCATCTAAAGAGCTGAGAAGCCACCGGCTGGCAGTGCAACCATACTCAACTTTCCAGCACGCATATCGCAGCCACCTTATACATGCAGTCACAGCGCCGATCTCTCTCTACCTCTACCTATTGATGTGTGCGACAAAGCTCAAGAGTATGCAGTAATGAGGTAAGAGGTTGGACAGGAAAACGGTAGATCACAAGGGCGTCCTGAGTCAGAATGTCTAGAGAAGATGCCAGGTGGTGGCCAAGGCTCTCAAGTTGTTGCTTTGTAACAATGATACCGAGACACCTGAACACACTGGCTCCCCACAAGGCACGACAGAGTCAATAGCCTTCACCTGCCCCGTCGCCACACACATACCCGAGCACAATCTATCCAGCCCATCGAACCGCAACCCACCCTTTATGCCTTCCAGCACCCAGGGAAATGCTTACCATCAATCTGTCCCAGCAGCTGCAATTTTGACGGCATGAACAGCACACAGCCAAGTTCATATTCCCAAAGCTCAAATTTTTGTGTGGGATTACGAGTAGCGGATGCTAAAGTGGGCGAACGACGGAAAGTTACCAGTTGCTGCTGCGAGTTAGGACATCGCAAGCTTTGGCCGTTGACTGAGTTAGAGGGTGCGGCAGATGCTCGAGGACTCGATCTGACCCGTTGCGCAGTGCGAGAGACGTTGCAGCCTACTGCGCCTTGGAGAGAAGTCGTACATCGGTGATACAGATGCCCAACATCGGCGTTCAAGCTGCAGGCGTCCAATGGGAAACACTCGGATGGAGATATCGATGGCGAGGATGACGATTGCAGAGAATTTAGCAAGCCAAAGGCTTTGCTCGCCGCTATTGCGAATCTCCCCAAGACACCGGACCTCTGTCAAAGGCGACGATGCCTGGCAACTGCCGGTCGATCAAAGACAAGCACTTTTCGTCGATCTTGCTTCGCCAATCGATGAGAACAGTATGTCATCGAAGCTTTGCAGAGCGCATGAGAACGAGGTTCTTATCGCGCAGGTAGAGCAAACCCAAAGAGCAACACCGGGGCGCAGACGGGACTCGTAGGATGGGGAACAACTGCGCCGAACATGACTTGAGACCAATCTAGCACAGTAGAGTGCGCACAATACATCGAGCAAGCAAAATCACAATCAAATTGCATATGCAACACATCCTCATTCTCCTATGCTCGTACTAAAGATGACTAGAGTAGCGCTTCAAGCGCGGCCATGTAGTGCGTGTACATCTTGAGGTTTTCAAGTACCTCGAGCCGCACGATGCCCCCCTCAAGCTGCCGGATCAACTCATCGGCAGGATACTCGATGGCACCAGCACTGTAATGACTGGCTTGCCTAGCATACTGCATGAAGTCATCCTCTAGCTGGGCAACCATGTCGTCCACCTCGGGCAGCACATTCTGATCCAACCACAACTTTGCACGTTGCACGAGCCCCTCGTACAGGTGTCAGTACTCAGAAACCTGGGGTGGAACTGAGCGTTCATGCTCGCTGTGCTCGGAGTCTTCATCGTCGGAGTCAGAGTCTACCACTGCACTAGGTGCGACAAGAGGGACGGGAAGGAGGTCGAGGGCGTTGGCCGGGTCGGCGACAGGCACAGTACCAAAATCGATGGGAATGTCATCGATACACCACTGTACTGTGCTGCCAGTAACTGGCAAGGTGCATTTGCCTCTGTTGATAGGATGTGTCTCGAGTCTCTCGACGGCCTGCTTCCAGTATTAGCGCTTACGGTCAATAGTCGTCTACTCGAGCACGGTACGACTACTAAAGATCCATTACGCGAACATAGCGCGACTAAGATAAACATCTTGTCTATCGGCTCGGGCTAATAACTGATTCTCGAGACTAGTGTACGGACAAGAGAGGCGAAGAGAAACTTGATCTGGCCGCCTTGGAAGCCGTCGATTTTCTTGACGGTGACACCCCAAGGGCTAACCTTCCGCTTGAGCAAATCGTATTGCCTATTGTACCCGGTGATGACGCCGATGTCCTCTGGTGAGACACCGAGCAGAATAAGGCACGCAACTGCGCCCTTGATCATCTCTGCGTCGATCTCGTTGTAGCTCGAGTGTGATTGCCCAACGTATTCACAGACGCTGTTCACGATGTCGACAAAATGGACATTATGGCAGAGGCGAGTTCGGCGCCCGTTCTTACTGTCCACGAAAGA
>Ga0210040_10004623_pt1 | contig 17871 bp, 23 predicted proteins | sample CryGeyCG12114_NA_FD_185462 | JGI IMG/M metagenome (GOLD analysis project Ga0210040, IMG submission 185462) | Groundwater microbial communities from aquifer - Crystal Geyser CG19_WC_8/21/14_NA (SPAdes) (version 2) | ecosystem: Environmental > Aquatic > Deep subsurface > Groundwater | place: USA... | reverse complement strand
GACGCCGGTGCCGCCCATGTCAGTTCTCCTGTGCCGAAGCGTCTTCGGCGATGCGAGCGGAGGAGCGCGCGCCGGGCGCCAGGAACCGGCGGCGGTTCTCGGCCCAGGCGCGCAGGCAGTCGGGATTGCTCGCGCCAGCTTGGCCCAGCGACTGACAGCGGCGCAGCTCGATCAGCAGTGGATCGGTCGTCGACGATTGATCGGCAACAACCGCCGGTGCCTCGCGCGCAGGCTCGGGAGCACAGCTCATCTCGATCGCCGTGATCGTCATTGCGAGCGCGACGAAAATGACGGCGCCGATGCGCGCGAAGAGCTTGGAGTCCATCTGCTCAGTCGTGGAACATGCGGGCGTTGCCCGGCTGATAGCCGGTGGGTCGCGCCAGAAACCGGCGGAGCCGTTCGCGGCTCTCGGCCTCGACGGCTGCGTTGCGCGCCGAGTCCAGCGCCTGCGCCCGGCCCTGTGCGGCGAGCAGCGCCGTCAGGTCCGCGAGCTGCTGCGATTGCAGCGCGAGAAGCTGGTTGCCCGCCTGCGCCGCCTGGAGCGCGCCAGTCGCCAACTGGCTGGACGTGACCAGGCCGTCCATCGTCCTACGCGTGCCGTCGATATTGCCGACGACGCCGGCCTGAACGCGAAGCGCGTCCTCGAACGCGCCGACGCTATCCTCCCAGCGCGCATTGGCGTTGGCGACCATCTGCGCGTGGCTGCCGGTCAGCGCCGCGCCCTTGTAGCGATTGCCGAACGCCTGCTGGACGTTCTGCACGTCGTAGGCGATGCGCTGCGCTTCGCCTAGAAGCTGCTGGGTGCGCTGCACCTGCTGCTGGAGCTGCTGGAGCGAGCTAAACGGTAGCGAGGTCAGGTTGCGCGCCTCGTTCATCAGGCTCGTCGCCTGATGCTGGATTTGCTGAATCTGGTTGTTGATCTGCTGGAGCGAGCGGGCGGCTGTCAGCACGTTCTGCGCATAGTTGGTCGGGTCATAGACGATGCCGCCGAACTGGGCGTGCGCGGGCGTCGCAGCGGTAATGCCGATCATGCTCGACGTGGCGATGGCGCCGGCCAACACGGCGGGGCGCAGGGTGGAGAGCTTCATGGGGTCGTGTCCTTCAATGCAAGCGGGAGCTGGCCGGTATCTTCCCGGCGACCGGCCAGCGGATCGGGTTGAGGTTCGGGAAGAAGCTCGATCGCCCAGGCGCAGCCGCGACGCCGCAGCCATTCGGCCGCGAAGCCGGCCTGGCCGTGCGTGGCGATGATGTCGGCGATGGCGAGCTGGTCGGTCTTGGCCGAGGCTGCGGCGAACGCCAGCGCGACCTCGCCCAGCCCCAGTTCGAACAGGCGATTGCCGCGCCGGCTCTGGCAGTAATAGTCGCGCTTCGGCGTCGCCCGGCTCAGTATCTCGATTTGCCGAGCGTTGAGTCCAAACCGCTCGTAGATGGCGGCGATCTGCGGCTCCGCAGCGCGCTCGTTCGGCAGGAAGATGCGCGTCGGGCAGGACTCGATGATGGCCGGTGCGATGTCGCTTGTCTCAATGTCGGCGAGGCTTTGCGTGGCGAACACGACGCTCGCGTTCTTCTTGCGCAGCGTCTTCAACCATTCGCGGAGCTGAGCGGCGAAGCCCGGGCTGTCGAGCACCAGCCAGCCCTCGTCGATGATGATGAGCGTAGGCGAGCCATCCAGCCGATCGCCGATCCGGTGAAAGAGGTAGGACAGGACTGCCGCGGCCGATCCGACGCCGACCAGGTTCTCGGTCTCGAACGCCTGCACCGAGGCCAAGCCGATCCGCTCGGCCTCGGCGTCGAGTAGCCGCCCCCACGTTCCGCCGATACAGTACGGCGCGAGCGCCTGCTTGAGTTGCTGGCTCTGGAGCAGCACGGCGAGCCCGGTGAGCGTCCGTTCCGCGAGGGGCGCCGAGGCCAATGACCCGAGCGCTGACCAGATATGCTCCTTGGCCTGCGGATCGACCGCGACACCTTCGCCGGTGAGGATCGCCGCCAGCCATTCGGCGGCCCAGGCGCGCTCGGCCGGATCGCCGATGCGCGCAAGCGGTTGGAGCTGCACGCCGTCACCGGCCTCGTCGGCGAGCATCCCGCCGAGATCCTGCCAGTTGCCGCCCATGCCGATCGCGGCGGCGCGGATGCTGCCGCCGAAGTCGAAGGCGAAGACCTGGCCGTTCTCGTAGCGGCGGAACTGCATCGCCATCACCGCGAGCAGCACCGACTTGCCGGCGCCGGTCGGGCCGACGACCAGCGTGTGACCGACATCGCCGACGTGAAGGGAAAACCGGAACGGGGTCGAGCCTTCGGTCTTGCCGTAGAGCAAGGGGGGAGCGCCGAGATGCTCGTCCCGTTCCGGCCCTGCCCATACCGCTGACAGGGGGATCATGTGGGCGAGATTGATGGTGGAGATCGTGGGCTGACGGACGTTGGCGTAGGTATGGCCGGGCAGGCTGCCCAACCATGCTTCGATCGCGTTCATGCCCTCAACAACACACGTGAAGTCGCGGCCCTGGATGACCTTCTCGACGAGCCGCAGCTTCTCGGCCGCTATGGCAGGGTCACAATCCCACACCGTCACCGTCGCGGTGACATAGGCCATGCCGGCATAGTCGGCGCCCAGCTCCTGCAGGGCGGTGTCGGCTTCGGCGGCCTTGTTAGAGGCGTCGCTGTCGAGCAGCGTGCTCGCCTCGTTGGTCATCACCTCCTTCAAGATGGCGGCGACCGACTTGCGCTTGGCGAACCATTGCCGCCTGATCTTGGTCAGCAGCTTGGTGGCGTCGGTCTTGTCGAGCATGATCGCGCGTGTCGACCAGCGATACTCGAACGCGAGCCGGTTCAACTCGTCGAGCAGGCCGGGAAACGTCACGGTCGGGAAGCCGACGATGGTGAGGGTGCGGAGATGATGGTCGCCGAGGCGCGGCTCGAGCCCGCCGGTCAGCGGCTCGTCGGCGAGCAGCGCGTCCAGGTGCATCGGCGTCTCGGGCACGCGCACGCGCTGGCGGCGGGTCGAGATCGTGCTGTGCAGATAGGTCAGCGTCTCGCCGTCATCGAGCCAGCGGACTTCAGGCACGAAGCCTTCGACCAGATTGAGCACGCGGTCACTGCGATCGGCGAAGCTCTTAAGCAGTTCGCGCGGATTGACGCCGGTCGTCGAGCGGCCCTCGTAAAGCCAGCCTTCGGCGCGCGCCGCTTCCTCGGCCGGCGGCATCCACAGCAGCGTTAGGAAGTAGCGGCTCTCGAAATGGGCGCCTTCCTCGCGGAATTGCTCACGCCGCTCCATTTCGACCAGCGCCGACACGGGATCGGGAAACGCGGCGTCCGGGTAATCGAGCGCAGGTGTGCGCTGCGCCTCGACGAAGATCGCCCAACCTGAGCCGAGCCGGCGCAAAGAGTTGTTCAGCCGCGATGTCGTCGCCACCAGTTCGGCCGGCGTGGCGCTGTCGAGATCGGGACCGCGGAACCGGGCGGTGCGCTGAAAGCTGCCGTCCTTGTTGAGCACCACCCCTTCGCCGACCAAAGCGGCCCAGGGCAGGAAGTCCGCAAGGTGCGCCGCCTTGTTGCGGTATTCACGTAAGCTCATCATGGCCGCATCCAGCTTGGGTAACGGAGGTGGCGGCGGGCCACGTCCACGAATTGCGGGTCGCGGCGGGCGGCCCAGACGGACAGCGCGTGGCCGATCGCCCAGATTACGAGGCCCGCGATCCAGAGGCGCAGGCCGAGGCCGATCGCGCCCGCGAGCGTGCCGTTGACGATGGCGAGCGAGCGCGGGGCGCCGCCGAGCAATATCGGCTCGGTCAGCGCCCGATGAACGGGCGCGTAGAAGCCGGCGATCGGCTCGGCTGCGTCCCGCATCAGACCAGCGCCCCTCCGCCGAAGCTGAAGAACGACAGGAAGAAGCTAGACGCGGCGAAAGCGATCGAGAGGCCGAACACGATCTGGATCAGCCGGCGCGAACCGCCCGACGTGTCGCCGAACGCCAGCGTCAGGCCGGTCACGATGATGATGATGACCGCGATGATCTTTGCGACCGGGCCCTCGATGCTTTCGAGGATCGATTGCAGCGGCGCTTCCCACGGCATCGACGAGCCACCGGCATAGGCTGGGGCAGCGAAGGTCAGCGCGATCACGCTGGCGGTGGCGGTAAGCATGGCGCGATGTGCGCCATGCCGAAGGGCATGGATCATAATGCATCTCCTTTGGGTGCGGTTGTGAGGGAGGTCAGGCGGTAGTCGCCCGTGGCGGGATCGAGGTTTTCGACGCGGGCCAGTTCGGCAAGGCGGCGGCCGTGCCCGTCGCGGACCAGCACGGCGATCAGGTCGATGGTCTCAGCGATAAGCGCGCGCGGAACCGTCACCACGGCCTCCTGCACGAGCTGCTCCATGCGGCGGAGCGCGCCAAGCGCGGACCCGGCATGGATGGTGCCGATGCCGCCGGGATGACCGGTGCCCCAGGCTTTGATGAGGTCGAGCGCCTCGGCGCCGCGCACCTCGCCGATCGGGATCCGATCGGGCCTCAGGCGCAGCGACGAGCGAACCAGCTCGGCCAGCGAGACCACGCCGTCCTTGGTGCGCATCGCGACGAGGTTGGGCGCGGCGCATTGCAGTTCGCGCGTGTCTTCAATCAGGACGATGCGATCGGCGGTCTTCGCCACTTCAGCGAGCAGCGCATTGACCAGCGTGGTCTTGCCGCTGCCGGTGCCGCCGGCGACTAGGATGTTGGCACGAGTGGCAATGCCCTCGCGCAGCGCCGTGGCGTCGGCCGGCGACATGATACCGGCGGCCGCATAGTCGTCGAGCGTGAACACGGCGACGGCGGGCTTGCGGATCGCAAAGACCGGCGCGGCGACGACGGGCGGCAGCAGTCCCTCGAACCGCTCGCCGCCTTCCGGCAGCTCGGCTGAGACGCGAGGGGATCGGGCATGAACCTCGACGCCGACATGGTGCGCGACCAGGCGCACGATGCGCTCGCCATCGGCGGCGGGCAGCAACTCGCCGGTGTCGCTGATGCCCTCGCCGAGCCGATCCAGCCACAGCCGGCCGTCCGGGTTCAGCATCACCTCAATAACTGCGGGGTCGTCAAGCCAAACAGCGATCGACGGCCCAAGCGCGGTGCGCAGCATCCGCGCGCCGCGCGTCTTGGCGTCGGATCGGATCGGAAGAACGGTCAAGGCGCTGGCCCCTTAATGGGCCGGGCGAACCGCCGCCCGGCTGTCGGGGCACATCAAGAGACGCAGAAACCGAGGCGCTGCAACAGGTAGCTGTAGGCGTAGTAGCGGGGGCGGCAGATACGTTGCTGAGGGCGAAATCACTTCGCTGCCGATGCGAGCGCGGCAGGCACGATCAGCTCATTGGGCGCGAATCAGCTAGCGGCTGAGTTGGTGGGGAGCGAAAGGCGGGTTTCGTATACGAGGCCCTCCAATGCTGCGTTTGGTTGCTTGATCTTGATGCTAGAATCCATCGACATCAGGCCCGTCTGAAACAGGTTAGGTCGGTACGGTTGGCCCGGCCCCGTGAAAGCGGGTCCTTCCGTCGCTGCGGTGACGGCCCAAGACCTTGAACGTCCGAAGCACTGAGGCGCGGACGAACAAAGGAATTGGACTATGCAACAACAGATTTCGGTCATTACGCTGGGTATTGCATCGCTCGTCCGATCCCGCCGGTTCTACATCGGTGGCTTCGGTTGGAGCCCTGTCTTTGAGAACGACCAAATTGCGTTCTACCAAATGAACGGCCTCATGCTCGGAACATGCGTCAATCCGGGACTTGACAAAGATATGCAGCGTGCAAGCGAGCCGGTTCCTAACGCCTTCTGCCTTGCCCATAACGTCACGGGTCAAGCCGATGTCGATGTTGTCATCCAGCGCCTTGTCGAAGCCGGAGGAACGCTTCTCCGAAAGGCGGATGCCCCGCCACACGGGGGCTTTCGAGGGTATGTCGCTGACCCCGATGGACACGCGTGGGAGATCGCCTGGAACCCGGCCTGGATGATTGATGAACGCGGGCTGGTTACCTTCGGCGTTTGAATGGAACCACGCCGCCGAGCCGCATTCCACTTTCGACAAGCGGCCGCTTTTTGTGATCTCTTGAGGGGCTGCCTACCTCCAACACGAGGGTCGCATGCCGTCCAACCGCTTGGAGCCGCGCCGATTTCGGCCGAATGCGACCGGGTCTGGGTGTTAGCTGCCGTAGCCGACCCATGCCAGCAACGGCGATTATCAAGACGAATAAGACTTTTCCCAGGAACCATCCTTCGCATTTACGAGATGAATTATTGCAGCAGGGCTGGATACCCAGAACCCGTCAAACGTGCTGCCGAGGTTCTCAATGTCATCGCAGCGCACGACATTTGCTTTTGCAAGTGCATCGGCTGCTTCAGCGGTGTCGTCGGTGACGATCTCTAACCACAACTCGGCTTGACTCATCGCTGCCACTTTGTCGATCCAAGGTTGTTGGTTCCAAACACAAACCCGACTGCATCGCCTGCGGGGCCACCTATCTGCTCCAAACCAAGCAAATCCCGATAGAATGCGACGGTCGCATCGTATTGGTGAGGAGGCACCTTCATGGCGATATTTTTACCACCAGAAAACTTCGCGGCCATGCCGATACCTCTGCAAGATTGAGACACCACCGTAGAGGCGGGCGTGGAAAAGCTTATAGCCCTCGCGAAGCGAGTCAAACCGGACGTACGTTGCGATCTGTTGGAATGACCGCCAGGGGAGCGCTTCCCGCCGTCAGCCCTGCATCAATCGGCTTGATCGTCATTGCTCCTGTTCGGATCGCGCCGGCCAAACATCTTCGGGTATCTCGTCGAGCAGGGTCTTGCCGCTGGCGAAGCGCCGCCCGAGTGTCTCGACGAAGCCTTCGTAGCGCTTGCGTCCCTTGACCTGTGCCGCCGCCTGATCCTCGTCGGGGAGCGGCGGCGTCACGGCCAGCCAGAACCGCACGAACAGCGTCAACGCCTCGGTCGTTAGGCCAGTGTTGCGCTCCAGGCGTTGCACCTGACGTGATAAGCGATCGAGCCGGCGCGCGAACGCCGCCTCCATCCGGTCGGCGCCGTCCGGCGACAGGTAGGATGACACCGCCGCCTCCACGATCGCCGAGCGAGAGATGCGGCGTCGGATCGCCAGCTCGTCGACCTGCTTGGCGAGCTCTGGCGGGAAGTAGACGTTGAGCCGTACGCGCATGATCGCCTCCTACAGCTCGATGCCGTCACGCGGGTCGAGCGACGCCTGTCGCGCGAGACCCTGCATTCGGCGCCTCACGGCCGCCTGCCGGGCGGCGTCGTCGGGCTCGTCCTCGACAATGGCGAACTCCTGCGCGGGCGGCACCGGCGTCTCCGGAGCTATGGCGACATGCTCGGGCAGTTCCGGCTCGCGCCGCAGCCCGCCATTGGCGGCATCCTCCTGCGCCCGGACGATCCGCGCCACGTCGAGCGGATCGGCGGCGGCAGCGCGACCGGTCCAGCCATCAGGCCGTGCCGCACCCGCGGACGGCGTGGGCGCATCCGTGATCCGCTCAGACAGACGACGATCCTGAAAGTAGCGCGCCTTCCTTGCGCGGATCGGATGGACGCCCGCCACCATCACGATCTCGTCGTCGGGCGGAAGCTGCATCACCTCGCCCGGGGTAAGGAGCTGGCGGGCGGTCTCGGAGCGCGACACCATGAGGTGCCCGAGCCACGGCGACAGGCGATGTCCGGCATAGTTCTTCATCGCGCGCATCTCGGTCGCGGTGCCGAGCGCGTCCGACACGCGCTTGGCGGTCCGCTCATCATTGGTGGCGAAGCTCACGCGGACATGGCAGTTGTCGAGGATCGCGTTGTTCGGCCCATACGCCTTCTCGATCTGATTGAGCGACTGCGCGATCAGGAACGCCTTCAGTCCATAGCCCGCCATGAACGCCAGCGCGGACTCGAAGAAGTCGAGCCGGCCGAGCGCGGGAAACTCGTCCAGCATCAGCAGCACGCGATGGCGGTTACCTTTCGGCGTCAGCTCCTCGGTCAGCCGGCGCCCGATCTGATTGAGGATGAGGCGGATCAGCGGCTTGGTCCGCGATATGTCGCTGGGCGGCACGACCAGATAAAGCGTCGCCGGCCGCTCGCCTTCCACCAGATCCGCTATGCGCCACTGACACGCTCGCGTGACCTGCGCCACGACGGGGTCGCGGTAGAGGCCGAGGAACGACATGGCGGTGCTGAGCACGCCCGACCGCTCGTTGTCCGACTTGTTCAGCAGCTCGCGCGCAGCCGAAGCGACAACGGCATGCACGCCGGCCTCGCCTAGGTGCGGCGTCGCCATCATCCCGGCCAGCGTCTGCTCGATCGTTCGCGATGGATCGGACAGGAAGGATGCCACCCCGGCAAGCGTCTTGTCCGGTTCGGCATAGAGGACATGAAGGATCGCGCCGACCAGCAGCGAGTGAGATGTCTTCTCCCAATGGTTCCGCCGCTCAAGCGAACCTTCCGGATCAACCAGCACGTCCGCGACATTCTGCACGTCGCGCACTTCCCACTGGCCGCGCCGCACTTCCAGCAGCGGATTGTAGGCGGCCGATGCGGCGTTGGTCGGATCGAACAACAGCACGCGACCGTGGCGTGAACGAAAGCCAGCGGTGAGCTGCCAGTTCTCGCCCTTGATATCATGGACGATCGCTGAGCCCGGCCAGGTCAGCAGAGACGGGATGACCAGCCCGACACCCTTACCCGAGCGGGTCGGCGCGAAGCACAGCACATGCTCGGGGCCGTCGTGGCGAAGATAGTCGCGTCCGAGTTTCCCCAGCACGACGCCGTTGCCACCGAGCAGCGCTGCGGCCCGGACCTCCCGCTCGCTCGCCCAACGTGCCGAGCCGTAGGTTTCGGCGTTCTTCAACTCGCGGGCGCGCCACACCGACATGCCGATGGCGACCGCGATCGACACGAACCCGCCCGACGCCGCGATGAACGCGCCGGTCTGGAAGATTGCCGGCGCATAAGCGTCGAACGAGAACCACCACCAGAAGAAGGCCGGCGGCGGATAGATCCGCCAGCCGAAGGCCACGAACCAAGGCGGGCCGAGCTCGGGCTGGTAGGCGAGCGCTGCGGCGGTCCACTGCGTCGCACCCCAGACGCCCGCGAGCACGATCAGGAACACAGTGATGACCTGTCCCCACAATATCCTGGTCGCGGACATGGGTTCTCCTGTCGTTAGAGGCTGAGGCCGCGCTTGCGGCCCATCATGAGGTCGAGACCGCCGCCATCGCGAACGACGCCGGACACCTGACGGCCGAGCTGTTGTTCGAGGCCGCTCGCCCACGGCACGAGACGAAAGCCCAGCCCGTCGTCGATCATGGCGAAGCGGCCGGAGGCGAGCGCGAGGCGCTGGCGGACAACACCGGCGATCTTGTCGCCGGGCGCGGTCGGCCGATACGCCAGCCCGGCCTCGCCCGCGATCTTCGCCCCGGCGGCGTCGAGTTCGCGCCGGCGCAGCGTGTCGAGCAGGCCGCGCTCGAACACGGTGCGCTCGCCATAGCGCCGGGCCAGTCCTTCGCGGACGAGGCGATCGGTGCGGGCGTCCATCGCCCGACGCACCTCGGCGCCGAAGCCGCCATCGGCGATACCGGCCCCGCGCTCGATCAGGCGATGATCGAGCCAGGTCGCGCCGGGCGCCTTCACCTGCGCCGAGAGGTCGAGGTCCGATCGCGTGGCAAGGATCAGCTTCGGCTTCTCCTCGCCGGGCCGGCCAACACCGCGCAGCTCGACGATGCCGCCAAGCGCCGGGCTTTGCTCCAGCGCCTCGATGCCCGGAAGGCGGACATGATGGGTGCGCCCATCCGTGCCGTCGATCACGGCATAGGCCGCGCCGGTCAGCTCATCGTGCAGCCCCTTGTCGATCAGCCGACCCACGATCGGCTTCTCGGGCGCGCCGCTGACGACGGCGAAGCTGTCGAGCGGCCGGTCCTGCCCGTGATCCTTCAGCGCCTGCCCAATGGTGCGAATGATGTCGCCGCGCGCGGACAGTTCGCGCAGCTTGGCTTGCGCGCCCTCCGCCACCGCCCACTGTGCGGGCTCGCCCTCGGCGGCGAGCCCCATCGTTTCCAGATGCTGTAAGCGGCCGATCATCAGCCGGCGGAGCCGCGGGTCGTCCGGGCCGGGTTGCTCGGGGCGAAGATCGATGATGCCCAGTTCGTCGGCCGCGCGGCCGATCTCCGTATCGAGTCGGGTCCAGCGCTCGGCCTTCACCTCGCGATCAAGCGCTTGGCTGATTTCATGCTCGGGCTTCGGACCCAGCTCGGCGAACGCCAGTTCCTCGGCGCGGGACCGCAGGCCGTGGCTGATGTAATCGCGCGCCATGACGAGATCGGCGCCCTGATCGGTGACTCCGCGCACGAGCAGGTGGACGTGCGGATTGTCGGTGTTCCAGTGATCGACCGCGATCCAATCGAGCCGCGTCCCCAAGTCCGCCTCCATCTGTCGGACGAGGTCTCGCGTGTATTCGCGCAGGTTGGTCAGGTCTGCGGCATCCTCGGGTGAGACGATGATGCGGAAGTGATGACGATCATCCCTGCAGCGCTCGGCGAAGCCGCGGTCGTCGGCGCGGTCGGACTGGGCATCGAACATGCGCGTCGGCGAGCCGTCGCGGGTGACGCCTTCGCGCTTCAGATAGGCAACGTGCGCGGACAGTGGCGCCATGCGCCGGCTGCCGATGCGATGGCCCACCGGCAGCGCCTTCACCAGCACACGGCGGCCCGAACCGAACAGTCGGCTGTGCGCGAACGCCGTGCGGCCCTTCCCGAAGCTCGACTGACCGCGTCGGCGCGGTCCGCCATAGCCTGTGCGCTTACCGCCGCCGCTCAGCGCGGCGACGCGCAGCACCTCGGCAACTAGACCGCGTGCATTGCGCCCTTGTGCCTTGCTGCGCTTGGCCTTGCCGGGCCGAACGCGGAACTCGCCGTCCTTGCTCACGGCTGGACGGCCTTCCGTCGAAAACGGCCACTGGTGCCGTTCGGCGCGTTGATATTGCTGGACATTTTCTTCCGAGCGGCACGCTCGTCGACCGACGCACCCATGTGAAGCCACGGAAAAGCCTCGGCTTTTCGGTGAATCGGGGTGCGGCTTGTATCTTGCAATCGTCTCCTTACCGGCTTTCCACCCCTCCCTCCCGTCTTCATGACTGGGAACATGGTGAAGCAGCGAGGGACGCTCATTGCGGTCGACCCGCGCCGGGGCGGGGAATGAACAGCGTTTCCGTGCGTGCCAATTGGTGCGACGGAACAGCGGCAACGCTGTCGCCTGCGTCTCTTGTGGCCGGCGCATCTCTAGACGCATCCGGCGCAGCAATCTCACTGTCGAATTGCGCGACAGACGCCACATCGGCTGCGCCCGCGGTGCGCACGAACAGCGCGGCGCGGCGCCAGGCGTTCGGGTCGGGCGGCGCCGCAGCAGCCACCTGCACGGCGGAAGTCTCGCTGGCGATCGGCGCGAGCATGGCGAGGTAAGCGTTCGTTTCGGCAGGCAGCGGACGACCGCGCGAGAGATAGGCCTCGTAACGACCCGGTCCAGCGTTGTAGGCCGCCAGCATCGCGGTCACGTCGCCGTAGCGGTCGTGCATCTCGCGCAGATACGCCGCGCCCGCCATGATGTTGTCGCGCGCATCGAACGGATCAGGCCCGAGCCCATGACGCGCACGAAGCTGCGCCCAGGTGGCGGGCATGATCTGCATGAGGCCGATCGCACCGGCGCGCGAGACGGCGGTGCGGTTGCCGGCGCTTTCGACGCGCATCACCGCCCAGATCCACGCTTCCGGGATGCCGAACCGCCGCGCTGCCTCGGCGACATGGGCGGCATAGGACTGAGCCGCCGAAGCTGTGGCCGAGCGCACATCCTGTGCAAGCGCCCCTGTCGGCACGGCGACGCTAGCGAGCAGCAGCGTGGCGGCAAGGTGACGGCCGAACCGCACGGCCTCAATCCCGCTCGCGGCGCGGCTGCGGGCGAGACCAGCGCAGCACCCAGGAGGTCTCGTCCTCCCCGTTCCGGAACAGTGCCGCGCGCAGCGGCTGCGCGAAGGCGGGATCGTCAATGCGCAGCGAGACGTAGTCGCCCGCGCGTTCGCCGGTCTCGTTCCAACCAGCGCCGATCTCCGGACCGTCAGCGTCAGGTCCAAGGTGAATGCGCCAGTCCGGCGATTTGTCGCCGTCGTTCCTCTCGGCCGGAACGAGGGAGATGCGAAGGTCGAGTGTCGCCGTCTCGATCATGCCCTCATAGCCGTTGGCGGTGCGGATAAAGCTGCCGATCTGCATGGGATTGTCCTTTCGTTGGTTGGATGGGTGGTCGGGTCAGTGGCGGCCGGGGCGCCAGACGAGCGGCGCGCCCGGCGCATCACGGGTGAGCATCGGGCGCGCCCGGCCGAGCACGGCGGCGGCGGGCAACGGACCGAAGTAGCGGCCATCGAGACTGTCGGGATGGCCTGCGTTGAGGAGGAAAAGCTCGCCGGCCTCTAGCGTGCGGCAGCCCTCCCAGACCGGCAGCGAGCGGCCGAAGCGGTCGTGCGAGCGGGCGATCACGAGTGGCCGAGCGTTGATGCTGACGAGAGTACCGATGCGGCAGACACGCGCGCCGGGCTTGGCCGCAACATGCTTCAGAAGGGGCACGCCTTCGGGCAGATAGCGGCGCATCGCGAGCCAGCGCGCGAGCGGCGCAGGCGGCGCCACCGCCACCAGCGCGCCGACCGGCGGATCGCTGGCGGGCCGGACCCGGTACAGCCCGATGGGTGCGCTCGCGCTGGCGTTCCAGATGAGCCGCGGCAGCGGATCGACGGCAAGGACCGCGACATAGCCGGTCGCGAACAGCGACGCGGCGATCGCCGTCGCAATGGCATAGCGGCGGCGGGTCATCCCTCGATCTCCCGGCGCTTGAGCCACGCGCGGTGGCGCTCCAGCGTGTACCACCGCGGCTGATGTCCGGCGGCGATGCGGTTGTGGACGTGGCGCCAGTGATCGGGTGCGGCATCACACGGATCGACGCCCGCCGCGTCGGTGGCATCGATCGCCGCAAGCACTTGGCTGACCTTGGGCCAGCCCTCGATGGTGAGCAGGATCTCGCCTCCGGGTCGCACGAACGGCAGCGTCGTGAACGGCTGGTTGGCGGCGACTGCGCGGACCACGTCGATGCGCGAGATGATCGTGCCGTAGTCGTTCGCCGCCCAACGGACGAACGCGAACACCGCGCCGGGACGGAAGCTGACGATGCGTCGGCGGCGGTCGATGATCTCATCGCGTGCGACACGTCCGAAGCGGATCCAGTGCTCGATCCGCTTCTCGATCCAGGTCAGCTCGACATGCGTCATCCCGTCGCTGCCACGCTGGCGGAGGGGTGCCGGCGTGCGCATCACTTGCGGCTCTGGGAGAAGGCCGAACCCTCGCGCGGCAAGAGATCGTCCTGACCGGGATCGGACGTCGAATGCTTGATGCCAAGGTCAGCCCAGGCCTGAAGATCGTCGACCGAGTAGACCACCCTCCCGCCGATCCGGCGATAGGCCGGGCCGGTCCCGAAGTAGCGGTGCTTCTCGAGCGTTCGGCCCGACAGCCCGAGGAAGCGGGCCGCCTCGGGCGTCCGCAGGTAACGTGGCGGCAGATTGTGCGTCGTATCGGGCAAGGTCGTGCTCCTGCGATCGAGGGCGGCAGGAGACGAGGATGGCGAAGCGCAGCCGGACGGGTGGAGTATGAAGATCTGCGATCGCACGGATGCGACCACCCCGTGGCGAAGTGCTATTGGCGGCTCAGCGGATGCGCAGCAGCTTACGGTAGTCGCCGTTCATCATGGCGGTGGCGTCGCGGACCAGCCGGATGACGAACGATCGTCCGGGCGACACCTTCCATTCGGTAGCCGGCAGCTGTGCGTCATCTTCGCGCCCCAGCACCGTGGCGATCTCGCGGTAACTGGCGCCGGCCTGGCGCAGATCGAGCGCCCGGAGCATCAGGTCGAGCCGCGCCAGCCGGTAGGCGCTGAGCGGCCAGCCGCGCGGCGGCGGCCCGGCCGTCTTGCCGAGCAGGCGCCGCTGGAAGCGCAGCAAGCTTACGATCCGCGTGACGAAATCTTTGTCGAGCGGCACGATGGCGGCGAGCGGTTCGCCAGGTGTCGGATCGCGCAGCCACAGCCAGTGCGCGCCGTCGGGGTCAACGACCACGACATGCCGTCCATCGACAGCGGCCTGATTAACGAGCAGCGCGCCGAGCGCGTGCGGATCGACGGCCACGGCGCCGCCATAATCCAGCGGCGCGGCGTCGAGAATAACGGTGACGGCGCTCAGTTCCGGGCGCCAGATCACCTTCTCCGAAAGGTCATCCGGCGCATAGGCGAAAGGACAACCCCCAGCGCCGGGCGAATGCCGCCTCGGCGGCTTCCCTGGCGACGGCACCGCGCGCGATGCGTTGCTGCATCTGCGCGTGCTCGGTCCGGTACGTGCGGTTGCGCTTCAGAAACTCTGCGGCGAGTTCGGCGCGTCCGAGCGCTGGGGATATGCTCCTCTCGCGCCGTGCGCGCCGGTTTGATGGCGTCGGCATGGCTTCCTCCTGGCGCCGCTTTGCAGGCGGCCTCCGGATCCCAGCGTGGCCAAAGCAAACGCATGTGAATAGCGCCGAGGCTGCGCACTGCGATGCGCGCCACGACCTGCCGAACTGTCCAGAATGGGACGAGAAATTAATGCCTTAAGACGTGCGCCGCCCTAGCAGATGCGCGTAGCCGACCTCGGTCATCCAGCGGGCGCGCGCAAGATGGCTGGCGTGCATCAGTTGCGTGCGCTCGGGTTCGGCGGCCGGATCGAGTTCGAACAGAACCACGGCCACTTCGCGCCAGTCGGCTCCATCGGTGTCGGCGTCGAGTAGTCGGAGGTAGTCGATGAGATGCGCTTCATCGTACGCCGTGAGCGCTGGCCCCTCGGGCGCTTGGTCTTCGAACCGACATCTCGTCATGGCGTTCTCATTGTGCCGAGCGTTAACCGAGATAGCTCAAGACTGGTGGCAAACTATGCGCACGTTTCGCATGCAACGATGCACTTTGCGCATCATCCAATGAAAGCGAGTCGATCCGGTGTTCCGCTATTCCGTTAGCCGGAGATGTAGAGAATACTCCGTGGCAGAAAACTCTACAAGCGTGACCTTCCTCCCGGATGGATATCCGAGAGGTACTGGCCGGAAATCTGAAGCGCTACCGGGCGGCAGGTCTGTCGCAGGAGGAGCTTGCTCATCGTTCCGAGATCGACCGTACCTATATCAGCTCGCTCGAGCGTTGCATCTACGCTGCCGGGATCGATGTCGTCGATCGCCTTGCGCGCGAACTGGGGATTGAAGCTGCCGACCTTCTGATGCGGCCCAATCGCGATGGGGACCAGTAGCAGGCTTTCGCCAGATGAACGCTCGGGGCTGATTCTGGGTCATCTCATGGCTGGGCGTTGACTGGAGGAGCGGGAGAGCCCCGCCCGGGCTTGCCGGGCGGGGCGTCTGGCTGGTCAGCCATCGCTGCGGCGGCCGTTCGGGCGCGACCAGATGAGGCTGAAGCTTTCGCCGCCGTCGTCGTCGAAGAGGTTGGCGTAGATTGGAGCGTTGAAGCTGGGATCGTCGAGCTTGACGGCCAGATAGTTGCGGCCCTCGTTCGAGCGCTTGCTCCAGGCGGCGCCGATCTCGGCGCGGTTGACCAGCACCCGATGCAACGGCGCGTTGTCGTTGCTGCGGCTGTCGAGGGGGATAATACGGACGCCCTTGGCCTGAACCGAGAGGGTGACGATCTCGCCGTTGTATTCGCCCGAAGCCGTCTTCTTGAAGGTGCCGATGGTCGCCATGATGAAGTTCCTTTCCGTGATCGCGAGCCGCCCGATCGCGGTCTCGACGGGTGATCGACAGGCTGGGACGGCCGCCGCCGCACCTGCAGGGCCGCAGCGCCAGCGGAGGACGGCGGGTGGCGAGTTTCTTGGTTCGCGAGGAATGACCGTCCGCTCGGGGTCCCTGCGCGGCTTGCCGCGTGGGGTGGGCAGGTCAGGGGAAGAAAGTCGCCGACCCGGCGTTGCGGCTAGGCGGCCGAGGCGCAGCCGCGCCCGGCCAGATCAGACCCGTGACGAGACCCCAATCGGCGGCCAGTAAGGAAAGGATGCTTGGCGGAACGAGTACCAAGAAGACCGTTTAGGGAGCGCTGCGAAGATGACGCCTCTGAAGTCGAGGCGGGTTCTGCACAAGCTTCGACAGCGTCGATGCCATTCATCGGCAACTCAGCGCCTCCTCCAACCCAAAGGGTGTTCAGAGCAGCCGAAAGCGCACGGTGGGTCGGTCAGTTCGTTATGACGGCAATGTCGGACGATCCGGAATGTCTCCTTCCAGGAACGCGAACGGGTTAGCGGACATTGCGGCGACGACCATTCCTGTCAGTTTCGCGCCCCAATCTCTGCCGTTCGGCTGCCTCAAAGCCAATCCCAAAAGCCGCCGGACATGCAACTGGAAGTTCGATGTCAACGATCTTTTGCTCTGACGCTGATATCCTTACAGTATCTGTCTAATGTCCCTCCTTACCGCAACCCGAAAATTGGTGGCCGAGATAAAGTCGCCCGATGAGTTCGAGACGCTCGCGACCGCGGTCCTCCGTGCAGCCCGTCCTGCTTATTTGGCGCTAATTCACGTCGGAACCAACGAGAACGGCCGGACCGTTCGGTCCCCTATCGACGTGTCGGATTGCCCTAATTCCTGCGACAAGCGCTCAGGCCTTTTCAGCGACTTAGCCACTGCCGCTAATTTGAGACTCTGCAGCTAATTTGAGACAAAACGCGCTCCATGGACCGATTCTGGGGTGCTACCCTGCAGTCGGGTAGCTGCGGGGTTGAAACGGCCGAGCACCACCATATCGCGAGTAAGGGCGACGCGGCAACCTGAGACGACGCGTGTTCAGCAGCATCAAATCCGTCTCACAATTGCAGCAATTCTGAGACAAGTCGACGAAGTTTGTCGCAAATTTGCGGCAATGCAAGCCGCGCCAACCTTGAGTCTCATAGTTAGCGGCGATCCGACACGGGCCATTTGGCATGAATTGGCGATCGGCCCGAAGGTCGCCGAATGGTTTGAAGCGGTGTCGCCTGAGGATCCCGCTCTCTACCACCGCGATCACGCCGAGCGCGGCCGGATCGACACGATGCTTGGACGACTGGTCAGCCTTGGGGTCTCCGAAGCCCATGAGCTGGAACTGAAAGTCCAGGCTGAGCGAGCGGACCCAACCCAGACCCTCTAGTCGGCCGCAGCTACTTCATGAACGAACGGCAAGTTTCAGGGACTCGTTTTCAGCCGTCGAATGTCCGCAATGTCGGCGGTGTATCCCGGGAAAACTACGCTTCTCGTTTCACCGGCCGTAGTCCCCCAGCAGGCTGTCGCGCAGGTCGATTAACTCGCGATAACGCCGGCAAAAATCTACTTCTTCATCCCCCCGAAGTGGATTCCTGTCGATCGAGTAGGTCGTTCCCCTGATCACATCGAGGATACGTATCTCTTCTGCGGGTACGCCGGGCAATGCCGTGCCAAGCAACCAAAGCCCTAGCCTCGCAGCGTCGTCGGACATTGAGGGATCTGGTGCAAAGTACGGATAAATGGCATGCTCTTCGCCGCGCCCATCCCTGACGACCAGAATGTTATCTACCTTCACGACGGCATTGAGGCCGGGAAAGGGAAAGTGGGCTTTCAGTTGCCGCCCGGCTTCAAAAGGCTCGTTGGTCCAGCGGCGCCGTTCGTTCCACCAGAGCAGAAACCCCTCTCGCAGTTGAGGATAGAGGTTTCGCCGGTTATCGTTTGCTCGAATGCGGGCTTCGACCAAATCGCTGAGGTCGGCTCGGCCGAACGCGTGCAATTTCGCGTCGGCCCAGAAAGGGCCATAAAA
>Ga0210040_10004622_pt1 | contig 17872 bp, 8 predicted proteins | sample CryGeyCG12114_NA_FD_185462 | JGI IMG/M metagenome (GOLD analysis project Ga0210040, IMG submission 185462) | Groundwater microbial communities from aquifer - Crystal Geyser CG19_WC_8/21/14_NA (SPAdes) (version 2) | ecosystem: Environmental > Aquatic > Deep subsurface > Groundwater | place: USA... | reverse complement strand
GAGCCTCCGGCCAAGTTCAACTCGGTATTGACTTCTTCCTCGTTACAACGCATGCTTTTTACGATAAACTGCTCTCCTCTGCTGAGTTCGTCTCGCGCCATGCCACATCTCATTCCCAAAATGCCAGTCTCTTCAATGATTAAGTGCGTAGTGCTTTGGTTTGGTTTTGCTTGATCTGAAAAGAGGTTCGACTTCGTTCTGATCTGAGCTTGATTGTGGTACGGCTCGGGCCTCTATCAACTCCAGGGCCGGCATGAACCGAAAGGTATGACTGTCGTACGATAGCTCCGCTATAGGCTTGTCGCTACAGGTCGAAACGGCAAGCAGAGCACGCAATAATAATGGATAGTCATCCCAATGACCGGACGAGGCAACGCATCAGCTTGTCACTAACACTAGTCATGGCGTTGAGCAAATGGCTTGACTATGAGTGACATAACGGTGATAGATACCATACTTACTACTGCCTGAATCACAGCTTGATTTGCGAACAGCGTCTGCACGGATCGTGTTATTTCCACACTATCTAGATGATCGCGAAGCGAAGCCACAGATCCTCTTAACCTGATGCTTCGGTCATTACTTCCATCAGTAGGAGGACACCAAGTCCGAAGCTCTATTTGGAGATGCCTCCGTAGAACTTGAGCCTCATCGACACACCATTCTCCTATCTCTAACTTTGAGTACCTTGTCAGCGAAGGCGTCAGCGACTGGCATCCTCCATACGCACGTATTTTCTCGGTACTGAACTTTTATACAGACTCTCCATCATCATGGGAGACAATTTCCTTTCCCTAAGCACGCACCAGACCTCGACAGGCCTCCTCCTCTCCAGAGCACCAGCTTAGCATCGTCGAAAACGATGGCGAAAAGGTAATCGATCCATTTTTCGAAGGGAAATGTATGACAATCTGCTTCCTGTCCTGAAAGCGTGGGTAGAAGAGCAGGAAGGGTTTAGGCTTAGGGAATGCAGCACATCGCGGTTGGTCTGAAGCTCGAGAAGAGGCGACTGACGAGTATGTTGCAGCTATGATCAAATATAGGCACTATGAGCGTCGGCGGCAGTCTAGCATCGTGGACAACGAATGACGAGTAGGTAATCGGTCCATCTTTCGAAGCGAAATGCATGACACACTCTCTCGAGGTCGGAGAGACGCAAAGTAGACGCCTGCGCAGGGCGTTGGAAGCGTCACGGTACCACACAAGCAACAGCGCACGGGATATGGAGCAATATTCGCCAACTATTTATGGACTAAAGAAGAGCGGGTGTGGTATTCAATTACATGACCTATGGCCTGCACCTATGGGAGCTTTTGGTATGGCCGTAATGCATCGGTTCTCTTCAGTCCACTCGCTTTCGCTTCAGCTCGTTGCCCGATCGCAGCCTCATTGGTGGTTGTTGCGCGTGAGGGTTGGCGTTGAGTCGTGAAGGGCTTGTTGGAGGGCTGCGGTGGAGGAACCGTCGGCGGGTGGGAGTAACAGGCGAAGCCGTGGTTCGGTTGACTTCGGCCGTCATTGGTGGTTGGGACAAGGGACTACTGACAATCGGGAGCTGCCTCCTCTTCTAAAAGCGTGAGTGAAGGAGCAAGAAGAGTTTGACCAGAGAGGTGGGTATCCCTAGCTACAATGGACATACTGGCGGCTACGACGTCAACGAGACATCTGTTGGCACTCTGCAAGAGCGTAATGAGACCAAGACCTATTCGAATTATTGTTGTTGAAAACGGCACCAGGTTACACCACGACCCCGGACGGCACCGTTGCATGTTCTGTTGATACATTGTCGTATTCTGAATTGGGAATGCAGTGGGCATATTCCCGTTCCTAAGCTGCCTCGAAGCTGACGTCTAGGGTGCCGCTGGATATGCGAGGGGAGAAGCATCAGACCATATCATCTTGCCGTCGACAATGGCACAAACTACCCCATTTGGGAGGATACGCAAGGGCGTGAAGTGATATGTTCGCTTGTCGCAGCCGGACAGGAGTTTGTACCACCTGCCTGCTTGATCCTGCATTCACCCTTGGCCTCGGTAGAAGGAGGCCGTGCCAGCTGGTACTGGCCCGAATAGCTGTGGGTATGTGCTAAATTGACCGTATTGACCGTATTGTTCTTGTACGAGTTATGCTCGATGAGGATCCTACACTCAACAAGGACCGAGCGTATCGGCGCTGATGCCCACAAAGGACAAAAGGTCGATGAGCATGGTATGGTTATTCTGACCACCACTCCATCGACGAGACATATAGCACACTTAGTATAATACTGATCATTTACAAGGTCGGGTTATGTCTTACCACCAAACCCAGGCGCGGGTCTTCTGCTGGTCTCAGGGTCAACAGAAACACTGTTGAACGGCAAGTAATGGAATGGTAAGAGACCTGGAGCTTACGGCGGCAGGAGTGAAACCTCGAGTCGCGAACAGGATTTGCACTTCAGAGGAATATAGCACCGACTATCGGCACACAAGCAAGGCACTTAAAATAGTGTTATCAATTGATCTTTCTCTGCCGGATTTTAGCTCCAGGTATTCCTTGTAGATCCTCGGTACCGAGTAGCTACCAAGTCCTGCCGAAGTCCCAGTTCTGAAGACCCTGGCCCGCCGAAGATAACTTTCTCAGCATCTTCGGGAATCCATTCGGCCAGCATGTGAAGTCCTCACTTAACAAGACGGTGCTCCAAGGCAGGCGCGGTGGCTCTGCAACGCCCACAAGTATCATCCCAACCATCCTCCTCCTCCAGCCAAACATAGTCATTGACCAGCCTCCTTGAACCGTCACTTGCAAATTTAAATCTGCTCAATTCGAGAGCCTGACGCAGTTTGCCGCCCGGTGCCAGGCGGCCCACGACACTGAAGTAAGCGAACCGACGCTCTTCCGGTGGCAGGCCAGCATACCGCGACTCTGGGGAGTGCTTTAAGAAGGAGAAATGGCAGTTCCCCTCCTCGACCGCAATGACTTTCGCGGCCACACGGTCTGGCGCGACGAATGCCCATAGGTCTTCTTGCCGTGGAGCTTGACGTATCAGATGTAGCGCTTCTCGTCTGAGTATCGGGTCTCGGCATTTGGTTGCGCAGAAGTATAGTGGTGGGATGATTCCGAGGTCAGCACTGGATAGCAATTGAACGTTCGTGGATTTGAGGCTATGCTCAAGAAAGATTGTGGCGTGCTTAATGATCTCGGCGAAATGGTCGATGTATTCGTCGAAGCTAGTCTGGCGAAGGCTGATACATGTTGCCAGAAATATGTAGCAGACTTCCCAGTACACCAAGAGGTACGAACATATCCAGTCGGTCTCCACGTCGGATGTCCGACTGCGTGTAGCAGTAAAAACCGCTTTCCATTGAATCAATTTATCCAATGACGACTGGCGTTGTGACAGAAATAATACCTTGACCGGATCGTCGTCTTTGATGTTAGGGAAAAAGTCCGCATGTCTGATCACCTCGAAACAGTGATCCATGAGACTGTTGAGTTCGTTTTTAGCCTCGTCGAGCATGGTGGATCTGGACTGTACTGTCTTTAGCACTTTAGTGACTTCGTTATTGGCGTCGCACCGAGGCGATAGAGTGTTTGTTAAGGTGGCTATGACAACGGCCTTCGTCAACACGAACGGTGTGATCACCTCATGAACGACTTGGTCGGCGCTCGATTTCTGCATGGTCGGAAGCGACGTAAGATTTTCAGTCAGAATCATGCCGCACCGTTTCCATAGGTCGTTCGCGGTCTTGACATTGCTTTGCTGAGATTCCACTGATGCGAACAGTGTATAGCTCAAGACAACAACAGAGTCATCTATCTGGCCACGCTCAGCCAGCTGTCGAACGTTCGTGATGGCTCTATTGTAGATTCTCAGTGCCTGTCGATGCTCGCGGTTGGTAACTTTGCCTAGGCCTGTTGAGTCGAACCTAGGTGTAAGCGACGTATAGTCGACGTGCTCATTTAAAAAGCCGAGGCACACAACCGTGTCCCAGACAAACTCATACGTGTGGGCCAGCTGTGGAACGAGGTCTTGCCAGAACCTAGCATCGATATGTCCTGCAGATATGGGTGCGTCGCGATGCGTGAAGTAATGGAATGCACGACGTTCATCCTTATTGTGCTGTGGTGTAAGGAGAGATACTTCTAGTTGCGGTGTCGGAGTGGTCGACCGACTGAAGGGTTCATCGTGAACGAACCGGAATTGGCGTGCAATTGGCCCCTCGCACTTGCGGCCAGACTCTGTACACTTCCGACAATACGGCCTTGTTTCATCACATTTTACCTTTCGGATCCTAGGCCGTGTAAGCTTCATGTAAGCTAATGCTAAAAGTTAATCATACTTGCAGGTTAAGCAACCATTTTTAGATTTCTCGTGACCAGCACGTCGTGGTCGCATGTGGCTGCTCCTGTGACGCGCCATTAGCCTTGCTCGAAGACCTGTATAAGCTCAAGTTATACGGAACAGAGACTCGGCGAAACTATTGTCCATAGGGTCAAGCGCCTGGCATGTGAGCACTCAGGAACTATAGGCCCGAAATAGGGCGTCGTCGTCGACTAACCAGTCAGGCTCGGTTCTGGGTTGCTTTACAGCCTATGCCCAGCACCGACTTTCTGGACCGACGTACGCGGGCTGATGTGGAGGTATACAAGAGCATGTTTGATCTAGCATAGAGAACACAGAGGCGGTGATAGAAGGAAGGGGGTCAAATTTGCTGGAGGGCCTCTCCGGATGCTCATCGCTGATTGGCGAGCTCGTGAATGCCACCTCTTTAGGTTTAGTCTGTCGCTCAGTCGAGACAAGTTTAACCCTTCCCGCATGAGTCTCCACCGTCGAAGCTGACAGTCCACATCTCGTGGTATCTGCACCAAAGACGTGGTCTCGGAAAGCGAATAATTTTGGCCATCAATTGGCAAGACATGAAGGTTGTATTCTGGCATTCTCAGGTGGCTTGAAATTTCAATAGGGTTCTTCCCATGACATAGCTCAGCATACTCTCAATGCTGTGGAAGATTGCAAGATGAGGACGAATCCGAGTGCATCCAGCACTTGGTCCGTCTTTTCTCTCATAGATTGCGAATGTAATTTCGCAGATCTGGCAGTAATGCTCAGATCCAGGGGGATGAATATCTGTGACTGGAAATAATGTCGCTATCAACCTGCCATTTATGTCTTTGTCGCAGAGTAATATTGATGCAACCTGTTGAGACCCGTCGCCTTCCTGTCGGTACTGGACCTCGGCGCTGACCATGTTGACGAACATGAAATACCATCTGCATCTACGATGTCCCATAAGACTTTTCGAACACGTTTGAGGACATGTGGATCGGTCTCTAGCCGGCAGGTTGCTATTTGGTTTTCGGCATGGTAAGTGCTTTTGGCAGCATCATCTTGTGTTTGCTATGTTTTCTCTGACTTCACTTTCTGTTCTACTTTTGACGCGTAGAGGAAGAGAGAGGCTCTCATTGGTGCCGTAGGTCTTATCGCCTTCGTTCTGACTACCACTCACACCAGGATGCAGCAAGCGGCCAGCTGTTTTAATTAGTTGTCCAATCTGGTATGAAAGTGCTCTGGATTAGTGTGCGGAAAGGACGGGCTTTGGTGGGAAGCACTTTGTTTCTGATCTGGTCTACTACTCAGATCTCTTTGAAAGAAGCCACAGCAATTAACAACTCTAGGACATTGTTAATAGTGGATCATAAAGTAATAAAGTCATGGTCGTTCATCATCGTCGCTTGTGTGGTGCAAAGCTTGTTCGGCTGTCGTAGGCATCGCTGCCAGGCCAAGTTGCTCGGGGGCAACTGTTGTTATCGCGGACGATGCTTCTGAAGATGTCGTAGCTGGTCAGAAGACAAGCATTCAGTTCGCTCATCCAGGAGGACGCTAGGGATCGTGACTTTGGAGATGGACGACTGGCCAATGCCTCGTTGTTTAAAGGTTTGTTAGCACTCCAGACTCCTCGCAGTATCGACGCGTATGGCGGTGGATGCGGACGCTCGCTATTGATTGCCATTTGGGCGAAGCTTCATTTGATGAACAATGATGCAGGTGCATCGAAGTAACATTGATATACCCACAAGACGATGAGGTTTACTAAGGACAAGTACTATACTTGATGCGGCGGACGTGTTCAAAGCTCTGCCTTGTGCGTCCCAACCCATGATTTGTGGCTGAGGCGGTTCGGTGCAGTATTAATCGTGCTGCAACTTTCGTTCCACTGCCAGAATGCAAGAAGAAGAGCTGGGGCCGTGCATGAAATGACTCAAACGGACCCCACGCTAAAATGCTTTAGTGTGAATTAGGCGAGGAGCCATGCCCATCCATTGAGTCTAGGCGTTTCAGTACCGTACTCACACCGAAATTTTGAAACATAAGCCCTAACCAAGCTTCGGGTACATAACTAGGCTGGACCTCTGCACATGTTAGGCATCTGTCTGTTTTACAACCGGGTTGTCGCATGAGTCTTCATTGTTTTGCACAGCGGCGAGATAGCCACCGTCAGACTGCCCGCTGAAGCTCACATACATACCTGGCGGCTATGGCATGAGGCTCCCACGCCAACACAAGGAATAAAGCGAGTCAATCATCCCTCCCTCTACAGCGCTTCATGGACTAGAGTCACCCAAGCCCACCAGCGATACGACTAGCATCCACGCCAAAGTAATCATATCACCATGAGTCCCTTTCCCAGATTCTCATCTCAACTCCTCCCCCGCGCCTTCCAACCCAGCCAAACCTCACAGGCCTTCTCCACCCAATGGCGCAATCCCTCCGATGTCTTCTCCGTACTGCTAATCCTTGGCGGCAACATCATTCAACAAGCCCTCGCTCAACTCTCCGGCAGCCGCATAACGCCAATCGCGTTCTCCTTCGGCTGGGTCGCCTACGGCGTCTCCGCCGTATCCAGCGCCGTCGGTGAGAACCGTCTCATGCCGTCCGCTGACTGCTCGTGTCTTGTGATCAATGGAAAATCGGGGTATGTAAGGGAGAATGTGAGTTGGGTTATTGGGCGGATTGTAAGGGATTATGAGAGCTGGATGGATGGAGGGAAGGCAGATGGGCCGATTCATAGGGCAGTCCAGGGGATGCTGAATGAGAGGTGGGAAATGGATCGAAAGAAGTGGTTGGAGAGAAGAGCGGAGGGAAAGGACGTTAGTGCGACTGAGCCGATGAGGCCGGTTATGGCGGGGTTGTGTGTGAGTGTGTTCAAAGCGAGGGAGGCGCAACCTGGGACCCCGGGATATGACTTTTTGTATTACCTCGGCTTTGTGACTATGGTAGTACAACTGGGGATTGCGGCTATTCCGCTCGGACTATATGGTGATTATGGTCAGATACTGATTACGGCGGTAGGGATCATCCTGGCTCTTGCCAATGGTAGCCTTACCCAGTGGAGGTGCGAGAAGTGGACATCGCGAAAGAACACGAACAAGAACGTGGTATTAACACGCGGTAACGGTAGTCAGCATGCGATCGCTATTCTGGGGGATGGTCAGGGTCTGGATCTGGAGGACCTAGCTGCTGTGCCAAACAATGTGGATGTTTGGACTGGCAAGTGGACGAAGGTGTTTACTCTAAGTCTCGGCTTTCTCTGGATCTGTCTGTTGATTAGTGCTTCTGGACTTGGCGATCACAGTTGGTTCTTGCTTGCAATTGGAGGTATTGGCATCATTGAGAACATCTACGTGGCCGGTCATTGGCGGACGCCAGAGGCATATGGTATCCCACTTGAGTTCGTAGGCGTCATTTGCAAGCCAAAGGTCATGCACACTTTGTACGAAGTCGAAGAGCACTGCCCGCATATGGGCAGAGCGATGTTGGAGACATTCTTTCCTGGTGAACTCAATGATGAGGAGGAGGCAAAGTGGAAAGCCTATAAGGAGACCTCAAAGAAACGGGAAGAATCCTGGAAACAACAGCGCAAGATTGTCAGGCAAGAATGACAGGGTGCAGTCAACCTGAATCAGTGAAGATGGTATGCCGGTTCGGTCTCCGTTTCCGCAGAAGCTAGAGCGAGAGCCTTGTTAGTAATAGAGAGCAAAGAGCCAAGGTATCGGTAACAAGCTCTCGTAGATGATCTTAGATACTGGTCCTCTGCCATTCCCAACTTTCTACCTGTGTTTACAACCGAGCCTCGGGGCAAGAACACGACTACAACAGATAAGAAGACATCAAGAACGACTGACTCCTGATGGGCGACTGAGCCTGGCTCAGCCTCAGCGTTTGCGGCCGGCAAGGATGCGGAGATAAATGTGTTTGATATTTGCGGCGACCTAAGACTCTTATATACCCATATTTCGCTTACGCACTGTTCGTGGTACGCGACTCGTCATCTCAGCACCGACATCTCTTCCACATACGAATAATCCTTCAAGATATTATATACACACGCATTGAATTTCAAACTTGCTTCTTCCGTGATTAGCAAGAAACTCCGTCAAGCATCTCTAGCAAGTCTTGGCCACGGTTAGTCATATCCTCTCCACTCACGGATGGTACCGGCACAGCAGTCTGGTCGTTCAACTCCGCTGGTTTCGACAGCATTTCTGCCGTGTTCTTGATACGCGTTTGAAGTTCTTCCGTACTCTTCACCAGTTTCCCAGCGTCATGTCTGAGTCTCGATCCCACATTGTGCTTAAGCTCCTCGAGCATTTCTGCGCACCCATCATGATATCGCTGCACAAGCCCTCTTGCTGCTTCATCTTCATGCTCGAGGCGGACGCAGATATCCTGCTGGATGTCAGTGTGGGAAGGTCGAGTAGAATAGCTTTACATACTTGTGTCATCGCTAGAATCGCCTGTTGTAGGTTTTGTTGTATGCCACTCGATGCTCGAACTCCGAGGACATGGCCGAGCGAGGCGTTGTTGAGATGTGCTTCACGATCCTCAGGCTGCGGAGTGGCCGGGAATTCAGAGTCTCGGTTTGTAGACACAGCGGATGGAGATCGGGGGACGGTATTCCTGAGCAGGAAGTACGGCTCCACGAGCGTAGTCTCCCCAGCATCTGAATGATCGTGAGACGTACGATGCAGTTCAGGAGCAGAGAAGGGTCCAATATCGGAAGTCGGCGATGTTGCAGCATGAAGGCGCTCATGAAAAGGCTGCGGAGTGCATGTTGGAGCCGCAATGTGCGGTGTCTTGGCTGGCGAACCGAGCACCTGTCTAATACGCTTGATGTTGGACGTTCGTTTGCTGTCGTCGTCACTGAAGTGAGCGTTGGCTGGCCCTTCGCGGTACGAAGCCGTCTTGTTAGAGGTTCGAGCTAGCCGATGATTACCTGGGTGTACAGATTCTTGATCGACCTTGGATATCGGCCTCGCTGGAGGCGGCATGTGTGTCCTCTTCGGAGAGGGTATGTTCCGGGCTGACTTAGCATGAGAAGATGCCGGATTCAGAGGGTTTGGAACGTCTGGATCGAGATGTGCTCTGTGTAATTTGAATGGCGCTTGAATCGACGGTGCCTCAGTGGGGTTTGCCACATCTTTAGCACCGAAGACGTTTGTGAGATCGAGGTTGAATGGCAAGGTTGATGAAGGCCCAGCCTGCGTCGTCTTGATGAAGGAGAACATACTCCGGGCGTCTGGGAACTGTCTTTGCACGAAGTGCGAGATATCGTCCGGTTCCTGCGGTCTCTGAACCATTGTTTGTGCCATCTGTTGTGCTTTCGTGATCTTCCTGCGTTTTGCTGGTGGGGGTGGTTGTTCTTGGACAGGTTCTTCTTCGGACTCAGAGGGCGAGGAGCGATGTAACTCAGATCGAGCTGCTGTCCTGCGAGTGGACCGTCGAGACTCTGACGGCAATAGCGACTCGTCCGCAGCCGAGGCCTCGAATTCTGATTCCTGTTCGGACTGTGAAGGTGAGTCCTGCTCTGAGATGACGTCGGTCGAAGAGATGTTGACAGGTGAGTCTTGAGAGTTGCCTGCCTGAGCCCTTCCCTGTTCATGGACCAGTGCAATTCGTGGGGGAGGGAGCTTAAATTGAATGCGTACAGCTGGAGAGGGAACAGCTTCAGCAACAGTCGGCTTGTGTTGGTCATTGACATCGTGTTGGTTCCTGCCTTGTGTGGCCACATGATCTACAGAGGCAAGTGCCTTTAGAGGGGCAGGTACAGGTGCTTGGTTGCCACTGCCGCTGAATGTCTTGATATTGCGACTCTCCAAAGCGCTTGCTTCGTGGTCATCCCTCTGAGTCACGGTAACCGCAGCCTGAGCTGGACGGCCATCCGTCTGATTGTTTGCGTCTTTGCCATGGCTAGCTGTCTTCGTGGGTACTTGATTCGCCTTTCTAGGAGACGCTTGACCAGCAAAACTGGAGTGTTCCTTTGTAGGACTGCCGGATTGCTCAACACGGGTAAGTGTCGAAACCCTGTCAGGGCTACCTTCCTTGTTTTCAGTGCTTACCGCACTTGATCGGACTTCTTCTCTATGCCCTAAATTGATCGCTAACTCGATTTGTGCTCGGCTCGCCGAGATACCGGTCGAGGCGGCTGCCGCTGGCGTCAGTGAACTCTGGTTGGACAGTTTCTTGTTATCGACCGCGATGTGGGCGGGGCTCTCGTGTGCCTGAGCCATGTTATCTTCCGTAGTGGGAAGCGGGGACGGGGCTGAGATTCGGCGTGTGTCTTTGGCGGCTTCGTTCACTCGGTGCCGACAATTCGGCTCACTTGTTGGAGCATAGTTCTTTCTGCTGACCAATGCTGAGTCGTGCGCTCCCTGGTCTCCTACCTCGATCAGTGCAGCAGCTTGCGGCTTCGTAAACTCGTTCTGCTCACGACCATTGTTTACTGGTCCTTGCGCGTCAACGTCAATGTTATCACTCGTTCGTGGTCCTGGTCGATCTTTGGTCCGCTGCGCCGCTGGCTCGACAGAAGTACGGAGAGATAGCCGCTGGGTGACCTCAAGGTCTCCTCCATCGATGATGGTTTCGTCGATATCGTCTCCTTCTGCCATCACTATGGACGTAGGGCCACTTGGGAGTGCTTCGCTTGCTGCGTCTGAGCGTCTTGCAGATCTCTTGAGAGAAGGCGTAACGAGCGACCATCGAGCCTCCTGAGTGCTTGTTGGCTCAGCTCCCACTTTTATCGGCGAACCTTGATTTTGCGGTCCAGCACTGCCGAAGTGTATGAGGCTGGACTTCCGGGGTGCCCGTGACACATTATTGCTAGATGGGCGCTTCGCCTCGGATAGATGGCCCGCAGGCGTCTGAACAGTCGCACGTTGAGGTTGCGCGTGTCTTACTGGTTGATCAATCTGTGCTGCTAAGGTAGCATCTGCAGCACTTGAAAGTCCTGCTTGTGCCTCGGCGCTTGGGGCGTCGACTTTCTGCTGATTACCTCTGTGACCCTCAACGGATCGAAGGGGATCTACATCATGAGCAGCCATTTGTTCAGGCTGCAGGACTGCTGACCTCGGAGCAGCGCCTGGAGGCGCAGTCCCCGTCGGAGTCACTTTGTCGCCGATCATGCTGTAGACGATAGCGTCTCTGTCCTGAGAGTCTACGATCTCTAGGCTCGTCGCCGTGCTTCGCTGTGGGTTCTTGGAGGAGTCCGTTTTCGCTTCAGGCCGGTGGCCAACGCCTGGTGCTTGTTGCGCGACTTCTTCTCCTTCATCGTTATTCTGCCGATCGTCGTAACAGGTTTCAGTCTCGTCGACGACGTCGCTGACCTGTTCAGACACTGCTACATGACTTCGCTCCTCGCTGGACAGAGCTGGCGAAACATCTTGCACTTCGGAATCGTGGGCGGCGTCATCAGCTAGCAGATTTTTGTCTTGCACGGTAACAAGCTGCTCGTTGTCTTCATCAGCCGGCGTCCGAGCAGCCGGTGATGCTTCTGCTACTGAGACATCACCGGAGAGCTGAGGTTCATCGTACTCAGTTTGTCGCGTGGCTTTGCTGGATTCGGCGCGCGAGCGATCCGTGTTAGTAGCCAGCTGTTCCTTAACAGGAGATGCTGAGCTTCTCGCCCCCTTTACATTCTGTATGAACTTCTTTGCATCGCCGAAGGGTGCACGATCCTGCTGGATATCCCTAGCTTGCGGCAACTGTGTGATCATCGCAAACTTATTCAATTTAGATGCAAAGTTTGCATCAGCACCTCCGTCAGTGTGACGCGCTCGCGCCTCCTTAGGATAGGAGTCTTCTGCGACGTTCTCCTCCACCGATTGAGTTTGAGCTGCGGTTTCGTGCCCTACGGTTTCGTGCCCTGCGGCGATAGCACCCGAAGGTTGTTGTGTTGATTGTGCAAGCTCGCCATCTTGGGGCTCAATGGGAGGATCGCTCGAAGGCACTATTACGCCCTTGCTCGCTGATGCTCCTTTGCGCTTTGCATTGTTACCATAGCCTGTAGCGTTACCGCCTGCTCCACCAGCACCGGCGGGCGTCCGACCTGTCTGTTCGGTAAAAGCCTTCGCTTGGACTTGCTCCGATGCCATCGCAATCTTGTTACTTGTGGCATTTTTCTGTTTCAGCTGAGATGCCCAGCGGCGCTTTCCAGAGTTACCGGCGTCATCATCTTCGTCTGGCGTATCAGAATCCACAAGCTGTTCTTGTATACTCTCTTCTTCCTCGTCAATCTCTGATTCGGATGGCTCTTCATATGTCGTTGCTTGCTTTGCAACAGCTCGTTGCGACCGTCTAGTCGGTGCTTGTGGCTCCGGTTTCAGAGGACGTCGGGGCTGTTTTGTCTTGCCTTCCTTGACGTTATTTGTCTTCTTCGCCGCTTCTACCAGTGAGCCTGCAGGACGAATAACATTCGTCGTGTCTTTGAGGGATTTCTTCGACACTGGGTTGCTAGCGGTCCTCTTTTGTTTGGCCCTCGACCTCCCGCTGTCAGCTTCGGCTGAATCTGCATCAAGGTCATAGATACTCTCGTCGACTTTCGGGTCGCTTTCCTCCTGTTGGGCTCCCACTGTGCCCTTCATTTCACCTGCAGCGGATTCAATGGTACCACTGCCCCTTGCTTGTGCCCCTTGGCCACGTTTTTCTGACGAGACAGAGATGTTGGCTGCTATTTGACTGTTCGGTTTCTTCACAGGCCTCAATTTGGTTGTCGATTTCTTTGCTGTAGGCCTTGCCTTAGTATGTTGTGACTGCACGTCGTCGACCTTTCTAGGTCTAGGCATTGCAATGATTGCATTAGCGGCCTTTGAACGTTGACCTTGTGATTGTCCCGTAGAATATGAATTTATCGAAGTGCAAGGCCTGCTCGCCTGATTCGCAGTCGGCTCCTGGCTTAAGCTTGGCTCTTGTCGTTTCGCTGGCAAGCCATGACCTTTCTGCTGTGTGGCTGCATCTGCCTTCTTGTTGGTGTTTCTGAAAGATGTAAAGTCTTGATCGTTAGATGCAGCAAGGGCCTGGGTCAGGGCGGGGTCTTGTGCACGCAGACTAGTTCGGTGCGCCATCGCTCCTTCTCGAACCCGCAGGGGCCCATCAGCCTGGCGCTTTCCGGTTCTCTCAGGCGGAGAAGGTGACACGCGCACTGGCTGTCCACTGTCATCACTTGAAGGTGTCCTCGCGTTCAAGATATTGTGCGCATCCTGTGTTTTTGAAGCAAGCAGTCTATCTTTAAGAAGGACGCCTTTCAATCGGCCATCCCCACCACCTTCGTGGCTGCTCGAACTCCTTGACTGGTGACCTTCTTCGTTTTCTTCAATGCCCGCCTCGTACTCTGCTTGACCAGACACATCATCATCACCTGGACCAAACACATCGGAAGATGGCCCTGGTTGGCCAAATACTAAGTCAGAGGATGATTCGGGTACAGGTTGCGGTACCTCTTCGGGCGGCCTTTGCTTACAGAGGTGAGGTCCTTGGACCCCTCGCGCACCACGAGGGACAGACCTCGTGCCTAGTTCGTCCTCGTTGGCGGTGCCTTCCGCCTCGGATGACAGGTCGATCAGCGCAATCGAACACTTGCGCTGTGGCGGCTGCTCAGCTGTTTGCCGCAAAGAAGCAATTTGAGACTTTGTGGCCTCTCCCAGATCTTCAGTTCTGCCTTTGAATGCCTCGACAAAATCGCGGCGGTCCTGGTCCTCGAGAAACTGCAGATATATAGCTGTCACAGGAAACCTTCTGGCCTTGAGGAACATGTGGCCCTTCTCTTGACCCCAGGCTACAGTCACAGAGAACTTCCCGCTCGTTCCTGTTCGCACGACTATCTCGTCTACTATGGGTACTTCGTACACTTTGATCGTGGCCTTTCCGCTTTCTTCGTCGGGTATGAGGAATGTGATGCCGTCTTCCAACACACAGATGGTGTCTAATTGGGAGGAATATACCTTAAGGCTCGGAATATTGATGTCGGCGATGCGATAAATACGGCTCATGCTGCGCGCTTGGTTAGCTGCTGTCCATATAAGCAAGGGGATATGACGCGCCCTCCGTTGTTACTGAAAGCTCTACTCCTGTCCATGCCACTCATCACGTCCAGCATTGACTGGACTCCCCTACCGTTGATTGTCTGCGAGCTGGGAAAGTCCATTGCATGCTCGTCAGTCCTGTCCCAGATCTCATGCATTTGATAGTTCTGCGCCTGCAAATGCCTTATGATATCTGCGATCAGCATGCGAAGGACATAATCGTCGAGGGTTCGAAACAGCGAGCCGAAAAGGTATTGACTATGGCTTGTCAACTAATTTCAAGGATGTCAAATTCCCTCTCACCCTTTGGATTGATCCATCAAGCCACGCCAGCCAGGGACATGATCGTTGCACAAGGACATAATGAGCTGGGCCACCTGGATGGGTCAGCCTTGCACACCCACGCTTTTGGAAGTTGCTCACCAGTCTCCTGACCTTGGTATGTATGCTGTGATCGAAGATTAGATCCCGAAGTCTTCGCATGAGCTGATGGAAGATGTGTCGCTGTCGTCTCTTCACTTCTTTCTCCAGTTCACGAGCGTCGAGGCATTGTCTGAGAGCCTCCAATGCTTTGCTGTCGCTCTTGTAGATCATTAGTACGTCCATGAAGAAGTAGATGGTCTTGCTAAGCAGCGAAGAGAACGGGAATTGCAACACGGTTGAAACTATCAGGAAGATGGCTGGGCCATCGAGTCGTAAGAAGAGGCCTTGTCGCTCTGGGCCCTCGAGCAGTTTGGCAAATCTCTGCAAAGCATCTGAGCTCCTTGGCGCCGTCGTGTCTCTGAAGAGCTTGTTGAGCCCATCGCCAAAGCTATTCAAGGCACGTTAGTTGACCGACACAATCTGAGGAGAGATCTGGTACCTGATAATGCTTTTGTCATTTGCTTGTGACTCAATTTTCTCCGTGAGCTTTCTGAACGATCGTTCGAAACCATGCTTGCTTTCAGACATGATGCTTTACGAGTAAATCAGGCATTAGTGACATTATTGTACATCCAGGGCGATCGAGGCCTTTTCGAGTTTCTTTTGGACAATTCAGTGGCACGGGAAACTATGCCATTGGCGGCCTCCAAGGCACTGCTTGGATGAGGAAAGAGCGACTCGACGCACCGCATGCGTCAAGACCTCACTTTTACATTAGACCTGATTAGCTATCCTCGCACCTTCCTCCACCAGAAGCGGTGTCGTCTCAGAAAGGCTTTGAGGGGCGTTCTTATCACCGGTCCTCGAGTTTTCCTGTCCGTGATCCAGCTCATCGCCAATCGTCCTCTCACCATCTCCAAACAGCTTGTAGAACATTCCATCATAACTTGCCCAACAAGCTGCAAAAACAGCTATTGTAAACTTGGCAAACCACTCTGGGTACGTCCCGTCTTTCCTCAAAAATATTCTCGCTGCACCACCAAAGAAGAAGGCAAATATCGGTCCCCACACCGCAAGGAAGACAAATCCTCCTAGCTGTTGTTTCGTCGTTGTCGTGTGGTATGTCCTTATGTTACTCAAGAAATGTCTGTACTCTTTCGGCAGATTATGTTCACGTGCGCCATCCGTTATCAGCTTCAAATATCGTGGACTCGGCTGCGCATAGTCGGAGTTCGGTCGAAGAGGTTCAGCACTATGCGCGTAGAGGGTATGTGCTCTAAAAGGTGTGCCAGATGGCTCAAGCGGGACTTCAACATCAGGGTTGTCATTAAGCTCATAGCAGTCGACCAGGACATCGTGGTAGCCGCTTCCGCCGCCTTCCGTCGCTATGATGTGTGCATAGTCTTTCTTTGTCACTTCATATACCACACCAACCAACCCTTTCTTCCATGCATTCTTATGATATGGTGGTCTGCCCTCCTCGGGCGGGTCGTGTGGTGAGGGGCGATATCTCGTATTCGCAAAACAGGGTTCTGCGTAAGGTAGGCCAGGGAGGTCGAAAGTAAGCGAGATCGAGGGCGCAACTATGTTTACTTGTGACAGGGGCTTGATGCCTCGTTTGCCCAGGAATGTTTCTGCTGCAAGGTTCGAGCCGTAGCCAAGGTACAGCACTGTTTCGTCCTCGTGAGAAGATAGCTCTGATAGCTGATCTATCTGTATCGGGATGTCATGGCACGATCTCCGCATGCTCGCCAATGAAGTCTTCGGGATAGAGGAAGCTTGATGTCGCAGTTTCCTCTTGCGCATGGGCATGCTAGGCAAGATCAGGCTCATAGCCTGCGTGAGTGCTGATGCCGCGGTCTCTGCGCCCTTACTGGTATAGCCCTTCTCAATCGACATGATTGCGAATCTACTTGTATTCTGCTGCGTGCGAACTTCGGAAAGACGAAGGGGGCCCGATGAAGTAGCTTCCGTTCTAGTTAGGTCGGAAATTCAAGCTTCGGGAAGACATGAAGCCGTTCTGTTTACAAATCCTTCGCGACTGATGATGTCTTTCAGCTCGTGGCCGCGTCTACAATCGTCGTCTCCACAGCGCTGTTCTCGGACGACGCGACGGACGAAGGCATAAGCCCGGAGCAGCCCGGTCCACCATGTTCAACGGGAGCGCTCGAAGTACACAGACTTCCAAGATGGCTACTGCTTGAACTCCAATCTGGCCACATAGTTGACATAGCAATGGCGAACCTGCATAGTCCTTGGGGACGAAATGAAGAAATAAATTACAATGTTTCAGCATTGAGACTACTTCCTTCTAACGCCCGCATGAGGTAGAACATCCTGTAGTATGGGGAGCTTTGGTCGACGCTCGCCTCATGGTGCTTAAGACCATGGAAACCACGCCAGGCATTAAGAAATTCAGGGGATGTATCTCCCACGACCTAGCCCGGATGCAGAGACTTGCTCAACACCTGTGCTTATGGATTTAGCTCGGTACCACCGTTAGCTAACGCCTCTCTGTGCCGCTGCTCTTCTAGAGCTATCTTGTTGGTTTGATTAGCATGTCCACCAGCCTTGACGATCGGACTCTCCAGGAATCTGTCCCAGTCATGCAGCATATCGGTGTTGACAATACTCATCTTGACTTCTTCGCCTGCTCGCTCGACCAACTCATTCATGTATTCCTCTACCACCACCTCCTTCGTCTTCCCGCCATCTCTGACAATCCCTGACCAGCTGTCAGCGTTGAATGCCGAGGCTTTAGACAACTTGACCTACCAGCACCAATCACTAACACTTTCTGCTCCGCTTGCTGGTCAGTCATGTTGCTTAGTAGATGATATTGGCTCTGTATCACGGTACGAGTCTAGGGGAAGAGCGACAGAAGAAGTGAGCAAACGAGACATTGCTTCAGCATGTGTTACTCCTGCTGCGCAGCTCTAATGAAGCCGTAGCATCGGGACCATTTCGCAGCTCGATGGCGAGTGATGGGCTCCAACGCGACTGTGCGGCAGTTCGTGCATCGCCAGATCATCATCGCTTGCAAGGTTTCGCGTGCATCTACCCCTTCACCCGGACATGCGAAATGACCAGTTTTGCACACTTAGCTGCCAATTGCTATGTTGAGGCTACTGCGGGCTATACATGGTGGTATAGCATAGAGGGTATGCCTGAAGAT
>Ga0210040_10004621_pt1 | contig 17874 bp, 20 predicted proteins | sample CryGeyCG12114_NA_FD_185462 | JGI IMG/M metagenome (GOLD analysis project Ga0210040, IMG submission 185462) | Groundwater microbial communities from aquifer - Crystal Geyser CG19_WC_8/21/14_NA (SPAdes) (version 2) | ecosystem: Environmental > Aquatic > Deep subsurface > Groundwater | place: USA... | reverse complement strand
AGCGCCCACGACGTCCAGCGGTAGTCGGGGTAGGCGGCGGCCAGGGTCGCCGCCATCCGCGGGACGTCGGAGCGGGTGGCGAGCCGGACGGCGGGGAGGTCGCTCACCGGGCCATCAGACCACGGGGTGCCGGCACCACCGTTGTCCAGACCATTTCGCTGCGGGCGGAGAAAGTGCGCGGAGAGCGCAATGCGCCATTCGTGGTCGCTTTCACCGCCGCCGCGCGATTGGCTGACGGCATCCATTCCACCGCACGTGGGGAACTGCTCGATGACGAGTCCTGGTACCGCGTCGACGTTGGGCGATGCCGTCTGCGAACGGCTGCTGGGGGAACTCACCGCCGGCATTTCGGGCAAGCGCTACGCCTTGCCGCACACGCGGGTGATGGTGCACCAGCCCTCCGCCGGCCTGGCGGCACGGCCGCGGACATCGGCATCCAGGTCGAGATGCTCCGGCGGATGAAGCGTCGGCTGAACGAGCTGCAGACCCAGCACTCCGGGCAGGACGTCGACCAGATCGAGCGGGACGCCGACCGGGACCGCTGGTTCACCGCCACCGAGGCGCGGGACCACGGGCTGGTCGACGCGGTGCTCTCCGACGTCGGGGCGCTGCCGGCGGGGCGGGCGTCGTTCGGGCTCGGCCGACAGGTGCTTGAACTGTCAAGCAACTCGGCGTTGACTGGGGCTCCCCGCGAACCCAGGAGTTCCCCGTGCCCGTCCAGCGCCTCAACCACGCCGTCCTGTTCGTCCGCGACGTCGACCGCAGCTCCGCCTTCTACCGCGACGTCCTCGGTTTCCGGGTGACGGTGGAGATGCCCGGCCGGGCGGTGTTCCTGCAGGCCGAGGGCTCGACGAACGACCACGACCTGGGCCTGTTCGCGATGGGCGCGGCCGCGGGCCCCTCGGGTGCGGGGCGCTCGACCGTCGGGCTCTACCACCTGGCCTGGGAGGTCGACACCCTCGCCGAGCTGGCCCGGATCCGCGGCGCGCTCGCCGACGCCGGCGCCCTGGCCGGCGCCTCGGACCACGCCACCACCAAGGCGCTCTACGCCCAGGACCCCGACGGCATCGAGTTCGAGGTCTCCTGGCTGCTGCCCGCCGACCTGATCACCCCGGAGATCCAGGCGCAGGGGGCGACCACCCGCGCGCTGGACCTGGACGCCGAGATCGCCCGTTACGGGGCGGGCACCCTGGGCGGCATCGGGGTCAGCGTGCCCGTGCTCAGCTGACGGCGACGCCGGGCTGCGGGCGGATGAGCAGGAGGCTGCTGACCGCCGTGCCCAGCAGCCGGTCGGTGGAGTCGCGCAGCTCGGCCTGGGCCAGCGCCGTCCGGCCGCCCAGGTGCGGCACGGTGCCGGTGCACCGCACCCGCCCGGTGTCCACGGTGATCGCCCGGAGGAACTTCACCGTCAGGTCCAGGCTGGTGTAGCCCACGCCGGCGGGCAGCATCGAGTGCACCGCGCAGCCGGTCGCGGAGTCCAGCAGCGTCGCGTAGACCCCGCCGTGCACCGAGCCGATCGGGTTGTAGTGGAACTCGGCCGGGGTGAAGGAGAACTGCACCCGGCCGGCCTCCACCGAGTCCAGCTCGAACCCGAGCGTGGCGAAGATCGGCGGGGCCGGCAGCTCGCCCCGGGCCATCGCCTGCATCACCTCGAGGCCGGCCGACGTCCGTGCTGCTCCGGCGCTGAGGGCAGGGTCGCCCCAGCTGTACGTGCGCTCGCGGTCGATCACCGGTCGAGCCTAGGCAGCCGGCCAGCGGAAGAGCACGTCGCCCGCAGCGACCGGTGTCCCCGCGGCCACCGGCGGCATGGTGTCCGCGGCGGCGTCCATGACCACGACCGGGCTCACCGGCGACATCCCGGCAGCCCGCACCGCGGCGACGTCCACGGTGACCACCAGGTCGCCGGCCGAGACGTCGTCGCCCTCGGTGACGTGCAGCGTGAACGGCGCGCCGGCCAGCTTCACCGTGTCGATGCCGACGTGCACCAGCACTCCCCGGCCGTCGGGGGTCAGCACGATGAACGCGTGCGGGTGCACCTTGAGCAGCCGCCCGCCCACCGGTGCGACCACGTCCACCAGCCCGGCGTCCGGGCCGGGCTCGACGCCGACCCCGGCGCCCACCATCGACGCGGCGAAGACCGGGTCGGGGACGTCGGTGATGGCCAGCACCGTGCCCGCCAGCGGCGCGGTGACGACCAGGGTCACAGCAGGTCGTTGACGTCGTCCGCGAGCGAGTCCGCCTCGGGGCCGACGACGACCTGGACGATCTTCCCGGCCACCAGCACCCCGTGGGCGCCGGCCTTCTTCAGCGCGGCCTGGTCGACCAGGGAGGGGTCCTTGACCTCGGTGCGCAGCCGGGTGATGCAGCCCTCGACGTCGTCGATGTTGGCGGCGCCGCCCAGCCCGGCGACGATCTGCTCGGCCTTGCCCACGGGTGCTCCTCCCGGCGGCCCAGGGGCCGCGGTCACGGTTGTCGAGTCGTACAGGTAACGGCATCCGACCGGTCGCGTCCAGGGTGTTGACAGGCAGTGGCCAGGGCCACCATCCTCCCGGATCAACTGGTCATGACCGGACGGTACCGGTTGGTCGACGTTCGAGGGAATGACCGGCGAACGGCTCCGCAGTCCCGCCCGCCCCGCCCTCTTGGAGACAGCCCGTGAGCTTCCTCAACGCACCGCCCACCGGACTGCGGGGCCTCGGCGGCCTCCAGCGCCTGGGTCGCAGCCTGATGCTGCCGATCGCCGCCCTGCCCGCCGCCGGTCTGCTGCTGCGCCTGGGGCAGCCGGACATGCTCGGGTCGTTCTCCTGGTTGGAGGACGTCGCCGCAGTGCTCGCCGGCGCCGGCGGCGCGCTGTTCGACAACCTGCCGCTGCTCTTCGCGGTCGGCATCGCGATCGGCTGGGCGAAGAAGGCCGACGGGTCGACGGCGCTGGCCGCGGTGGTCGGCTACCTGGTGCTGCAGGGGGTGTTCACCGCGATGAGCCCGATCATGCTCGGTGCTGCCGCCGAGGGCGAGGACCAGGAGCTGATCAACTACAGCGTGCTCGGGGGGGTCGTCACCGGCCTGATCGCGGCGGTGCTGTGGCAGCGCTTCTACCGGATCAAGCTGCCCACCTACCTGGCGTTCTTCGGTGGTCGCCGGTTCGTCCCCATCATCACCTCGCTGGTGATGATCGTGGTCGGCGTGCTGATGTCGCTGGTCTACTCCTGGTTCAACACCGGGCTGACCAACCTCGGCGAGGCGGTCGACGCCAACACCGTGGTCGGCGGCGGCATCTTCGGTGTGGTCAACCGGCTGCTCATCCCGCTCGGGCTGCACCACATCCTGAACTCGGTGGTCTGGTTCGTGATCGGGGACTACAACGGCGCCACCGGTGACCTGAACCGGTTCTTCGAGGGCGATCCGACCGCCGGCACGTTCATGACCGGCTTCTTCCCGATCATGATGTTCGCGCTCCCGGCCGCGGCGATCGCCATCTGGCACGAGGCGCTCCCCGAGCAGCGCAAGGTCGTCGGCGGGATCATGGTCTCCACCGCGCTCACCGCCTTCCTCACCGGCATCACCGAGCCGCTGGAGTTCTCCTTCCTCTTCGTGGCCTGGCCGCTGTACGTCGTGCACGCCGTTCTCACCGGCACGTCCATGGCGCTCACCAACGCCCTGGGCATCCATGACGGGTTCACGTTCTCGGCGGGAGCCTTCGACTACGTGATCAACTTCGGGCAGGCCACCAGGCCGTTGTGGCTCATCCCGATCGGCCTGGTCTACGCGGTCGTCTACTACGTGCTGTTCCGCTTCGTGATCCGGAAGTGGAACCTCAAGACCCCGGGCCGCGAGGTCGACGCCGAGGCCGTGGTGGGCAGCACGGACGACGCGGTGGCCCCGGCGGCCACCCCCGAGACCGTGCTCCCGGTCGGCGCGGTCGAGGAACGGACGCAGTCCTGACCCACGCACCGGGCCCCGTGCTGCGGGGCCGGCTGGTCACCGGCGGCTCGGTCCTCGACGACGGCATCGTGGCCGTCGTCGGGGACCGGGTCGTGTTCGCCGGCCCCGCCGCGGGGTGGGACGGCGAACTGCCGCAGCCGGCCGCGGACCGGCTGCTGCTGCCCGGTCTGGTCGACGTGCACTGCCACGGCGGGGCCGGCCACGGCTTCCCGGACGCCGACGCCGCCGGGGTGCTCGCCGCCGCCGCCCACCACCGCGAGCACGGCACGACGACCCTGGTCGCCAGCCTGGTGTCCGCCCCGGCCGCGGTGCTGCGCGAGCGGCTGGCCCTGCTCGCGCCGCTGGTCCGGGCCGGTGAGCTGGCCGGCGTGCACCTGGAGGGACCGTTCCTGTCCGCCGCCCGGTGTGGTGCCCAGGACCCGGCCGCACTGGTGCCCGGCGACCCCGGCCTGCTGGGCGAGCTGCTGACGGCCGGGGTGGTCGTGGCGATGACGCTGGCGCCGGAGACCGCGCACGCCGACCAGCTGGTCGCGGTGCTGCGCGAGCACGGCGTGCTGCCCAGCTTCGGGCACACCGACGCCGACGCCGGCACGGTCACCGCCGCGATCCGTTCCGCGGCGCCGTCCGGGCGGCTGTCGGCCACCCACCTGTTCAACGGGATGCCGCCGCTGCTGTCCCGCGCGCCGGGCCCGGTCGCCGCCTGCCTGGCCGGCGCCGCCCGCGGCGAGCTGGTGGTGGAGCTGGTCGGCGACGGCGTGCACCTGGCCCCGGAGACCGTGGCTGCGGTGTTCGACCTGGTCGGGCCGGCGCAGATCGCGCTGGTCACCGACGCCATGGCCGCCGCCGGCATGCCCGACGGCAGCTACCACCTGGGCTCGCTACCGGTCCGGGTGCGAGACGGTGTCGCCCGTCTCGCCGGCGACCCGGCGGCCATCGCCGGCGGCACCGCACGGCTGGTCGACGTCGTCCGGGCGACCGTCGCCGCCGGGGTGCCGCTGGCCGACGCCGTCCTCGCCGCCACCGGTACCCCCGCCGGGCTGCTCGGCCTCGACGACGTGGGCCGGCTGGCACCGGGGGCCCGCGCCGACGTGCTGATCACCGACCGAGAGCTGCACCCCACCGCGGTCCTCCGGGCCGGCCGGTGGGTGCTTCGAGAGGAGAGCTGACCGTGGAGGTCGTCCTGCTGCCCACGCCCGAGGACTGCGGGCGGGTGGTCGCCGACGCCGTCGTCGGCGCGGTGCTGCCCGCGCTGGTCCGGGGTGGGCCGGTGGTGCTGGGGTTGGCCACCGGGTCCTCCCCGCTGCTCGCCTACCGGGAGCTGCTGCGCCGGCACGGCGAGGAGGGGCTCTCCTTCGCCGGGGTGCAGGCCTTCCTGCTCGACGAGTACGTGGGCCTGCCCGCCGGGCACCCGGAGTCCTACCGCGAGGTGATCCGGCGCGAGCTCACCGACGCCCTCGGCGTGGACCCGGCGGTGGTGCACGGCCCGGACGGCTCGGCCCCCGATCCGCTGCAGGCCGCCCGTGACTACGAGGAGCAGCTGCTGGCGGCCGGGCCGGTCGCCGTCCAGGTGCTCGGGATCGGCGCGAACGGGCACCTCGGGTTCAACGAGCCCGGCTCATCGCTGGCCAGCCGCACCCGGGTCAAGACGCTCACCGAGCAGACCCGGCAGGACAACGCCCGCTTCTTCGGCGGGGACGTCGACGCCGTGCCGCGGCACGTGATCACCCAGGGGCTGGGCACGATCCTGGGCGCCGAGCACCTGGTGCTGGTCGCCACCGGGCCGGGCAAGGCCGAGGCGGTGGCGGCCGCGGTCGAGGGTCCGCTGACGGCGTCCTGCCCGGCCTCGGTGCTGCAGCTGCACCCGCACGTCACCGTCGTGCTCGACGACGCGGCGGGCAGCCGGCTGGCCCGGCCCGACCACCACCGGTACGTGCTCGCGCACAAGCTGGCCGCCCAGGGATGGTGAGCATCCGACGGTCCGGCAGCATGGCCGCCGTGGCCGAGCCGCTGATCGTCGACGGCGTCGTCCCCAAGCACGAGCAGCTGCGCGGCCGGCTGACCGAGCTGGCCGCCCGGCTGCCGGCCGGGTCGCCGCTGCCGGGGGAGCGGCAGCTCTGCGTCGAGCACGGGATCAGCCGGATCACCGTGCGCGAGGCGATCGGGCAGCTGGTCAGCGAGGGCGTGCTGGTGCGGGTGCGCGGCAAGGGCACCTTCGTCGCCGAGCGCGCCGCCCGCTCGCAGCTGCACCTGGCCTCCTTCACCCAGGACATGCGCCGGCTCGGGCTGCACCCGAACACCGTCGTCCTGGACGTCGCCCGGCTCACCCCGCCACCGGCGACCCGCCGTGCGCTGGCCCTGCCGGCCGGGGCGCAGGCCTGGCACGTGCGCCGGCTGCGGCTGGCCGACGAGCAGCCGATGTCGATCGACGACGCCTGGTACGACGCCGGCCTGCTGCCCGACCTGGACCGGCAGGACCTCACCGGCTCGATCTACACCCTGCTCGCCGAGACCTACGGCTGCACCATCGACCGGGCCGAGCAGACGGTGCGGGCCACCGACGCCGACCGCGAGCGCGGGGTGCTGCTCGGCCTGCCCACCGGCCGGCCGGTGCTGGTGTTCGACCGGGTCTCCTACAGCGGCGGCCGGCCGGTCGAGCACGCCGAGTCCACCTACCGCGGCGACCGCTACGAGGTGCAGATGACCGTGGAGCTCGGCGGCAGCTGACCTGATGGAGTCCCAGCGCGTCAGTTTCCGAGCGCTGGGACTCCATGGGGTCTCAGGCGGCGGCGCGGGCGCTGGTGAGCAGGCGGCCGTGCTCGGCGGCCTCGCGCTCGGCGGTCTCCTTGAGCTCGGCGGCCATCTCGGTGAAGGAGTCCAGCGCCGGGTTGACCCCGACCAGGGTGAAGTCGCGCTCGACGACGCGCAGGTCCATGCCCCAGACGTCCTCGAGGATGCGGCGCATCCAGCTGGTGGCGTGGTCCCAGCCCTCGCGCGGGGTGCCGGCGCTGTAGTTGCCGCCGCGCACGGTGACCAGCACCGCGGGCTTGCCGACCGTCGGGGCCTCGGCGCGCGGGCCGAACCGCGGGTCGGTGATGACCATGTCGACGTAGGTCTTCACGTGCTGGGAGACGCCGAAGTTGTACAGCGGGACGGCGAACAGCAGCGCCTCGGCGTCGGCCAGCTCGTCGACCAGCGTGGCGGCCAGGGCGAGGGCGTCGGTCTGGGCCGGGGTGCGCTGGTCGGCGGGCAGGTAGGACCCGCTCACGGCCTCGCCCCAGGCGGTGGCCGGGAGGGGCTCGGTACCCACGTGCCGGCGGGTGACCGGGGCGTCGGGGTTCCCGGCCCGCCACTCGCGCTCGACGATGTCCGCGATCGCGCGGCTGGCCGACCCCTCGACCCGGATGCTGGCGTCCAGACGGAACAGGGACATGACTGAAACTCCTCGATGACGAGTAGCTAGCCCTTTGCTAGCACTTCGTGAAAGCTAGCACTTCGGGAACCGAAGTGCACGCGGTCGACGCGCCGTACGATGGCGGCATGGCCGAGGAGCTGGTGCACACGCCGACCGCGTGCGACGGCGCCCTGGTGCGCGCCTTCGGCTTCCTGGGCAAGCGCTGGAACGGGATGATCATCGGGGTGCTCGCCGAGGGCCCGGCGACCTTCACCGGCCTCCGCCGCGCCGTGGTCGGGATCAGCGACTCCGTGCTGTCCGACCGGCTGACCGAGCTCGCCCGGGCCGGGCTGCTGCAGCGCCTCGTCGACGACGGGCCGCCGGTGGCCGTCACCTACCGGCTCACCGATGCTGGGGCCTCGCTGTCACCGGTGTTCGAGCAGCTCGCCGACTGGGCCCGCACCAGCCTCCCCGAGCGGGAGTGCACCGGGAACCACTGAGCGGTCGGCAGCCGGTACCGCGACGACCCGGCCGCCGGCCCCTTGACGCGCACGCCCACTGACATGTCAGATGTCAGTCGTGCCGATCGGACCCGTCTCCCGCGTGCTGCTGCGCGACCAGGCGGTGACCCTCATCCGGTCGGCGATCCTCAGCGGTGAGCTGCCGCCGGGCTCGGTGGTCAAGGACAGCGCGCTGGCCGGCCGGCTGGGGCTGTCGGTCGCCCCGGTGCGCACGGCGCTGGCCCGGCTGGCCGACGAGGGCCTGGTGGAGAGCAAGCCGCAGAGCCACACCCGGGTCACCCCGCTGGTGCTGCAGCAGGTGCGGGACGCCGCGGTCGTGGTCCGGGCGATGCACGAGCTCGCCGTCGCCGCCGCCGCCCCTGCGGTCACCGCCGCGGACGTCGAGGCGATGCGGGTGGCCAACCGGCGCTTCGCCGCGGCCGTCGCCGCCGGGGACCTGTTGGCCGCCCTGGCCGCCGACGACGAGCTGCACGACGTCCTGCTGGCCCGCTGCGGCAACGGCGCGGTGCGGGCCACGATCGAGCGCTTCACCCCGGCCGTCCGCCGGCTGGAGCGGCAGCGCTTCGCCGCGGCGCACGGCGGAGAGTCCGTCGTCCTGCACGACCGCCTGATCAGCGCCTGCGCCGAGGGCCGCGTCACCGACGCCGTGGCCACCACCACCGAGATCTGGACGGCGCTGCTGTCCGAACTGGAGGAGACCCCGTGAGTCTTGCCGACTTCCCCCGCCACCCGCTGCTGTTCGGCCCGTCGCCGGTGCACCGCCTGGACCGGCTCACCGCGCACCTGGGCGGTGCCGCGGTGTGGGCCAAGCGGGAGGACGTGAACTCCGGCATCGCGTTCGGTGGCAACAAGACCCGCAAGCTGGAGTACCTGGTCGCCGACGCGCTCGCCCAGGGCTGCGACACGCTGGTCTCGATCGGCGGCGTGCAGAGCAACCACACCCGGCAGGTCGCCGCGGTCGCCGCGCACCTGGGCCTGAAGTGCGTGCTGGTGCAGGAGAGCTGGGTCGACTGGCCCGACGCCGTCTACGACAAGGTCGGCAACATCCTCATCAGCCGGCTGGCCGGCGCCGACGTGCGGCTGGTCAAGGCCGGCTTCGGCATCGGGTTCAAGGAGAGCTGGGAGACCGCGCTGGCCGAGATCACCGAGCGCGGTGGGAAGCCCTACCCGATCCCGGCCGGGGCATCCGACCACCCGCTCGGCGGGCACGGCTTCGCGAACTGGGCGCACGAGGTGGCCGCGCAGGAGGCCGAGCTCGGCGTCTTCTTCGACACCGTCGTGGTCTGCTCGGTCACCGGCTCCACCCAGGCCGGCATGGTCGCCGGCTTCGCCCAGCTGGAGGAGGCCGGCGCCCGCCCGCGGCGGGTGCTGGGCATCGACGCCTCCGCCAAGCCCGCCGAGACCCGCGACCAGGTGCTCCGGATCGCCCAGCGGACGGCGGCCGCGATCGGCGTGCAGCGGGAGCTGACCCTGGACGACGTCGAGCTGGACGAGCGGTACCACGCCGGCGTCTACGGCATCCCCGACGCCACCACGATCGCGGCGATGGAGACCGCCGCCCGCACCGAGGGCATGGTCACCGACCCGGTCTACGAGGGGAAGTCGATGGCCGCCACGATCGACCTGGTCGGCCGCGGCGAGATCGACCCGTCGTCCACGGTGCTCTACGCGCACCTCGGCGGGCAGCCGGCGCTGAACGGCTACAGCGCGCTCTTCTCCTGAGGGGGCGCCCCGCCCGTCCTCCGTCCCCCTGCGCCGCTCCGGGACGGAGGACGGGGTCGGACGACGGTCCCGGCCGCGCGGCTAGGCGGCTGCGGGCCGCCGCTGGCGCAGGGTGAGCGCGATGCAGACCCCGGCCAGCACGGTGACCAGCACGGCGAGGGCGAGCGCGGCCTCGGTCAGCGTGGTCGCCGTCGCGAGCTCGCCCACCCCGACCACCGGCACGGTGATCCCCAGGTAGGCCACCACGAAGAACGTGGAGGTGACCGCGGCCCGCTCGGCGGGTGCGGCCAGCCCGGCCACCCGGGCCACCGCGGACTGGAAGGCGGACCCGATACCGGTACCGCCGACCACCGCGGCGGCCAGGAAGAGGGGCAGCGAGCCGGCGGCCAGGGCCAGCACCAGCAGCACGGCGCCGACCGGTAGCAGCGCCAGGCCGAGCAGCGCGGCACGGTCGGGGGCGGTGCGCTGGGCGGCCAGCTGGGCGGCGACGGCCGCGGCGAAGACCACCGCGACCGCCAGCCCCACGGTCTGCGGGCTCGGGTCGTCGAGCACCGTGCTCAGGAACTCCGACGTCAGCGCGGGGAACAGCCCCAGCAGGGCGAAGGAGGTGAAGCCGGCCAGCGCGGCCGCGGCGAACCGGGCGCCGGTGCCGGCGGGCACCGTCAGCCGCTGCGGCCGGACGGCCCGCAGGGCCCCCGCCACACCGCCGGCCCGCCCGGGGCCGGTCTCCGGGACGGCGAGCAGCGCCAGCACGGGCAGCAGCAGCGCCAGGAACACCAGGTAGGGCGTGGTGGTCGGCCCCGGCTCGTGGGCGGCGAGCACCCCGGCCAGGATCGGCCCCAGACCCAGCCCGCCCATGTTCGCCGCGGTCGCCACCGTGGTCGCCGTCCGCCGGTTCGGGTGCAGCTCGGCCAGCGCCGCCGTCGCCGTCCCGGTGGTGAGGCCGACCGAGACCCCGGACAGGGCCCGCCCCAGCAGCAGGCCGGGCAGGGTCTGCCAGAGCAGGAACACCAGCGTGCTGGCCGCGGCCACCACGACCGCCAGGGCCAGCACCGGGCGGCGTCCCACCCGGTCGGACAACCCGCCGAAGAGCAGCAGCGCGGCCAGCGTGCCCACCGCGTAGGCGGCGAACACCACGGTGACCAGGAACGGCGTCAACCCCAGCGAGGCGATGTAGAACGGGTACAGCGGGCTGGGCACCGTGCCGCCGAGGAGCACGACGGTGAACAGGTACCCGACGACCACGACCGACCAGCGCTGCCCCGGGTTCACTGCCGCCAGGTTAGGCGGCCGGCCTCAGAAGGGCGCCCGGGCCAGACCCAGCTGGCTGACCCCCAGGTAGCCGACCCGGAAGCCGGCCTCGCAGTAGGCCAGGTAGAACTCCCACATCCGCTTGAAGGTCTCGTCGAAGGAGCCCTCCAGCCGGCCCCAGCCGGCGCCGAACCGCTGCCGCCACAGCTGCAGCGTGCGGGCGTAGTGCAGGCCCAGGTCGCGGCGTTCCACGATGGAGAGGCCGCTGTGCTGGCCGAGGTTCTCCTCGATCGCCCGCAGCGACGGGATGATCCCGCCGGGGAAGACGTACTTGTGGATCCAGGTGTAGCTGCGCCGGGTGGCGACCATCCGCTCGTGCGGCATGGTGATCGACTGCAGGCCGACCCGCCCGCCGGGCTTCAGCAGGCCGTCCAGCTGGGCGAAGTAGGTGGGCCAGTACTTCTCGCCGACCGCCTCGATCATCTCCACCGACACGACCGCGTCGTAGCTTCCGGTGGCGTCCCGGTAGTCGCACAACCGGACGTCGACCAGGTCGGCGACGCCGGCGGCCTCGGCGCGGGCGCGGGCCAGGGCCTGCTGCTCGGTGGAGAGGGTGAGCGTGGTGACCCGGGCGCCGCGTTCGCGGGCGGCGCGCACCGCCAGCCCGCCCCAGCCCGAGCCGATCTCCAGCACGTGCATTCCCGAGCGCACCCGGGCGAGGTCGAGGATGCCGTCGATCTTGCGCAGCTGGGCGGCGGGCAGGTCGTCGCCGGGCTCGAACCACGCCGACGAGTAGGTCATCGTCTCGTCCAGGAACGCCTCGAACATCTCGTTCGACAGGTCGTAGTGCCGGGAGATGTTCGTGCGGGTGTTCTCCTTGCTGTTCTCCTCCTCGACCGGCTGGGTGCGCTCGACCAGGTGCCGCATGCGCTGCAGGGTCGGGTGCACCAGCTGGGCCATCCGGGCGGCGAAGGGCTCGAACAGGTCGGCCAGGTCGGTGTCCGGCCCGGTGGTCCAGTCCCCGGTCATGTAGGCCTCGCCGAAGCCGATCTTGGCGTCGCAACCGAGCCGGTGGAAGAAGCTCTCCGGCCGGACCAGCTGCATCACCGGCGAGCCGGCCCCGCCGTCGCCCCAGCGGGTGCCGTCGGGCAGCTCCACCCGGAGCGACAGCGGGGCGACGGCGCGCTGGAAGATGCCGCGGGCGATCCGGGCACGCAGCGCGTGGTGCGGCGGGGTGGCCAGGCCGGGCCAGTGCGCCTCGTCCGGGCGGGGCACGGGGAACCGGGGGTCCTGGGTGCGTCCCTCGTCGTGCTGCACCGTGGTCATGCCCGTCCTCGCTCTCGTGTCGGCCGGCGACATCCTGCCGGGGACCGGTCTGCTGGTCGTCTCGCGCCTGGGGTCATCGCGCCTGGGGTCATCGCGCCTGGGGTCATCGCGCCTGGGGTCATCGCGCCTGGGGTCATCGCGCCTGGGGTCACCGCGTCGTCCTCGGGACGACGGGGAGCCGCCGCAGCCACAGCCGGACGCCCTGCCAGCGGATCAGCGCGGTGACCTGGAGCGCCATGAACGGGCGGCGCAGCACCGTGCGGGCGACGGCTCCGGGGGAGGCGGTCCGGGTGGTGCCCCGCAGCCAGGCGGTGAACGGTGTGGCGCCGTCCTGGCGCAGCGAGATGCTGACCGCCAGCCGGGACGACGGCGGGGTGAAACGCATCAGGTACCGCCCGTCGACGGTCAGGAAGGGCGAGACGTAGAACTCCTTGTCCACCTCCGCCCGGCCGGCGGCATCGGGGTGCAGCAGGTAGGCGTGCCGCTGCCCGTAGGTGTTGTGCACCTCGGCGACCAGGCAGGCCAGCGTGCCGTCGGCCCGGTAGCACCAGTGCGTGGACAGCGGGTTGAACACGTGCGGGCCGGACCGCGCGTTGGCCAGCATCACCACCCGGTCGACGTCCCGGACGCCCCCGGCCCCGGCGAAGGCGACGACGTTCTCCTTGATCGAGAGCGCGGGGTCGCCGAGGTGGTCGGCGGCGTCGAAGCGGGCGGCCCAGCCCAGCCAGCGGGGGAGCTGCGGCAGCTCGTCGAGGTCGACGAGCCACTGGTAGCCGCCGTAGCTGAAGTCGTTGCGCAGCGGGGTGCGTCGGGTGTGCCCGATCCGGACGTCGACCAACGCCGGGGTGGCGGTCGGCGTCCAGTCGAGCTCGGTCGGCGTCGGTGCGGCGGTCACCAGCCGGCGCCCAGGGACTCGGCGGCCCGCACCCCGGAGGCGCAGCCGTCCTCGTGGAAGCCCCAGCCCTGCCAGGCGCCGGCGAACGCGGTCCGGCCGGTGTTCAGCTCGGGCAGCCGGGCCTGGGCGGCGACCGACGTCGGCGTGTAGAGCGGGTGCTCGTAGACCATCCGGGCCAGCACCGACCCCGGCGCGATCCGGTCGGTGCCGTTGAGGGTGACCAGGTAGTCCGTCGGCTCGTCCAGGCTGTGCAGCCGGTTCATCCAGTAGCTGACCACGACCGGCTCGTCGCCCTGGGCGCAGGCGGTCATCCGGTAGTTCCAGGAGGCCCGGGCCGCCTCGGCGCGGGGCAGCAGCGAGGCGTCGGTGTGCATCAGCGTCTCGTTGCGCGAGTACTCGAAGGCGCCCAGGGTGGCGCGCTCGGCGTCGGTGGGGTCGGCGAGCAGCCGCAGTGCCTGGTCGGGGTGGGTGGCGACCACGACGACGTCCGCGGCGTGCCGCTGCCCGTCGGCGTCGGTGAGCTCGACCCCGTCGGCGTGCCGGGTGACGGCGGTGATCGCGGCGCCGGTCTGCACGGCGGTGAGGCCCTTGGTGGCGCGCTCGACGTAGCTGCGGGATCCCCCGGTGACGGTGCGCCACTGCGGGGAGCCGGTGACGCTGAGCATCCCGTGGGCGTCCAGGAACCGGAACAGGTAGACGGCCGGGTACTGCAGCGACGACCCGGCGGCCGAGGACCAGACGCAGGACACGACCGGGACGACGAAGTGCCGGACGAAGTACTCCGAGTACCCACCGAGGGCCAGGAAGGCGCCGAGGGTGAGGCCGTCGAAGGACGTCGCCCCGCCCGCGCCGCGGGTGTGCGCCGGCGCGGCGAGGGCCAGCAGCCGCTTGGCCTGCCGGTGGAACCGGGTGACCTCGCCGAGCATCCGCAGGTAACGCGGGTTGGCCACCTGCCGGCGCTGGGCGAAGAGCCCGGCGGCGCCCCGGGCACCGGCGTACTCCAGACCGCAGCCCTGGCAGGAGATGGACATGCTCATCTCGGTGGGCTGGGTGGCGACGCCGAGCTCGGCGAACAGCCGCAGCAGGTTGGGGTAGGTGCGCTCGTTGTGCACGATGAAGCCCGAGTCGATCGCCAGCAGCCGGTCGTCCGCGGTGGGGACGTCGTGGGTGTGCGCGTGGCCGCCGAGCCGGCCGTCGCCCTCGTGGAGGGTCACGTCGAAGCGCTTCTGCAGCAGGTGGGCGGCGGTCAGGCCGGCGACGCCGGAGCCGACCACCGCGGCGGTGGGACGGCCGGTGGGCGGGTGCACCTCGGACACGGATCACTCCTCACGACAGGCCCTCGGCTGGACCTCCCTCGGCAGTCCGGGGTTCCCGGAGGAGTGCGGTGCCTAGAGCGGCACGGCCAGGCCCTCCGGGGTGGGCTGCTGGAGTGCGTTCGAGATGTCGGGCCGCATCGGTTCGATCCCGGCGCCGGCGAGGACGACGTCCCGGGCGAAGGTGTGCCACCGGTGGCCGCGGCGGAGCATGCTGTGGCCGCCGTCGGTGGTGAACCGGGCGACCCGTGCGCCGGCCCGCCGGGCGCGGACGGCGAAGTCGGCCGACAGCTTGGCCGGCACCCAGCGGTCGGCCCGGCCGTGCAGGATCGCCACCGTCTGGTCGCGCAGGTGCATGACCGGCTCGCCCGGCGGGGTCCAGGGGGCCAGCGCGCAGACCGCGGTCACCGAGGGCTCGCCACCGGCGCGGAGCGCGGCCCGGCCGCCCATGGAGTGGCCCACCAGCACGATGGGGACGTCGGTGCCGTGCTCCTCGCGGAGCCGGCCGATGGCCCAGCGGACGTCGGTGAAGGCGTCGGCGGCCTCGCCGTTCCAGCCGGCGACCCGGTAGCGGACCAGGGCGGTGGCGATGCCCTGGTCGGTGCTGCTGCGGTGCACGAACTGCTCGAAGGCACGCATCCGCACCAGGGAGAGAGCGCGTTCCTTGGGGGGCGCGACGCTCGAGGCGGTGCCGCCGTGGCAGAACAGCGCGATCCCGCGGGTCCCGCCGTCGGCCGCCCGCTGCTCCAGCGCGGGCTGGGCCGGGTCGGTGCGGTCGTCGTCGGGGGTGCGGGGGACCTCGGAGCTCACGTCGTCCTCAGGTGTCGGCGGGGAGGGTGCCCGGTGTTCGTCGCGAGCAGCTGGTCCGGTCGGTCAGGGCTGGGTCGGTCAGGGCTGGGTCGGTCAGCGCCGGCGGGGCTTGCCGCCGAACCGGATGCGGGCGCGCTCGCCGACGTCGCCGGCCTTGAGCAGCCCGTTGCTGAGGGCGGTCGGCCCGTTGCGCTTCTGCAGGGTCTCGCCGAGGCCGCGGAGCACCTTCGTGGCCAGCGGTGCGAGGACGGTGAGGATGACCCACATGCGGAACCGGCGGGTGAGGAAGAGCCACATGATCAGCACTCTGCCCGGTCCGGCAGCGGGTCAACCCCGCCGGTGCCCGCCGCCGCCGCCGGCCGGGTCCCCCGTGCACCGGTCTGCTGGTTGCCATGGTCAGCAACATTGTTAACAAAGTCATCGACATCGGGCTTAGGTCGATCTCGCCAGCGTGGGCGGCCCGGCACCGGACGGCCCACCGACCAGCCGCTCCGACCGCGTCGGGGCCCCGGCGCACAGGAGCTGCATGGACATCGTCGACGCCCACACGCACGTCATCTCGGGCGACACCGAGCGCTACCCGGTCGACCCCATCGGTGGTCACCGGTCGACGTGGTCGCAGGAGCGCCCGGTCGACGCCGACGGGCTGCTGCGCGCGATCGACGACGCCGGAATCGCCCGAGCCGTGGTCGTGCAGGCCTCCACCGTGTACGGGCACGACAACCGCCTCGTGGTCGACGCGCTCGCCCGGCACCCCGACCGGTTCGTCGGGGTCTACTCGATCGATGCACTGGCCGCGGACGCCGTGGCGACGATTGAGCACTGGCAGGGCCAGGGACTGTCGGGCTTCCGGCTGTTCACCACCGGCACGACGATGCCTGGTCAGGCCGTCTGGCTCGGCCACGAGGACTCCCACCCCGCCTGGGCACACGCCGAGGAGCACGGCATCCCGGTGTGCCTGCAGATGACGATGCAGGGCCTGCCCGCGCTGCGCGGCCTGCTGGAGCGCTTCCCGGCCGCCCGCGTCCTGCTCGACCACTGCGCGCGCCCGGAGTTGTCCGATGGGCCGCCCTACGCGGCGGCGCAGCCGCTGTTCGACCTGGCCGCGTTCCCCGGCGTGCACCTGAAGCTCACCAACCGCACGCTGGCCGCGGCGGCGACCGGTACGGCCACCCCGGCCTCCTTCCTGGAGCGGCTGATCGACACCTTCGGGGCCGGCCGCATCGCCTGGGGGTCGAACTTCCCCGCGGCCGAGGGTTCGCTGCCGGAGCTGCTCGGGACGGCGCGGGAGGTGCTGGCCGTGCTGCCTGCGGCCGACCAGCAGCTCATCCTCGGGGGGACGGCGTCGACGTTCTACCCCGTCGCGGGGCGTGCCGCATGAGTGAGGGCACTGCTGGACCGGGCGTGCTCCGCACCGTCCTCGGCAGCTACCCGCACACCGCGCCGCTGAAGAACGGCGAGCTCGTCGACCCGGCGGTCTCCCTCGACTTCGTCGAGACCTCCCCGGTGCACCGGGCGTTCGCCCCGATGGTGCGCGAGGAGGCCTACGACCTCTGCGAGCTGGCCGTCGTCACCGCGTTGCAAGCGTTCGCCTACGGCCGGCCGGTCGTCCTGCTGCCGGCCGTGGTGGCCTCGCGCTTCCAGCGCAGGTGCCTCATCGCCGCTGCCGAACGGCCCGTCGCAGCACCCGAGGACCTGGCCGGCAGGCGCGTCGGCGTCCGCGCCTACACCCAGACCACCGGCCTGTGGGTGCGCGCCCACCTGTCGGCCGACCACGGCCTCGCCCCGGACCGGGTGCGGTGGACCACCCGGGACGGCGCCCACGTCGAGGAATACCGCGACCCGCCGTTCGTCGAGCACGGCATCGACGACGACGGCCTGATCGGGATGCTGCGTGCCGGGCGGCTGGACGCCGCTGTGCTCGGCAACGACCTGCCCGAGGGGGACGAGTTCGTGCCGGTCATCGCTGACGCGGCGGCCCGGGACCGGGAGTTCTGGACGACCCACGGGTTCATGCCGGTCAACCACCTGGTGGTCGCCGGCACGTCGGCGGTCCGGCGCGACCCGGATGCCGTGCGTGCCGCCTACCGCCTGCTGGTGCAGGCCGAAGGCACCGTGGACCGGCCCGAGGGGGCGCCCCGGCCGACCCTGTTCGGGTTCGACCAGCTGCGCCGCCCGCTGGAGATGGTGATCGCCACCTGCCTGGAGCAGCGGTTGCTCCCGCGGCCGCTCGACGTGGACGACGTCCTCGCACCCGCCCGGAAGCTGCTCGGCGACCTGGCCGGCTGATGAACGGCCCGCACCGGAACTTCAACGACGAGACCGGAGACACCATGAGCCAGAGCGCTGCCGTCGACACAGCGGCCGGACGCCCGCAGAAGGCGCCGAGACGGATCCACCGGGACCTGGCTTTCCAGGTCTTTGCCGGGATGGTCATCGGGGTGCTGGTCGGCGCCTTCGCGCCGGTGGTGGGCAGGAACGTCGACTTCCTGGGCGACATCTTCATCCACCTCATCCAGATGGTCGTCGGCCTGATCATCTTCTGCACGGTCACGCACGGCATCACCAGCGTGCGTGACCTGGGCAAGGTGGGGCGGATCGCGGTGCGCGCGATCATCTACTTCGAGGTGATCACGACCCTCGCGCTGGTCATCGGCCTCGTGGTGGTCAACATCCTCAAGCCCGGTGTCGGGATCGACATCG
>Ga0210040_10004620_pt1 | contig 17877 bp, 14 predicted proteins | sample CryGeyCG12114_NA_FD_185462 | JGI IMG/M metagenome (GOLD analysis project Ga0210040, IMG submission 185462) | Groundwater microbial communities from aquifer - Crystal Geyser CG19_WC_8/21/14_NA (SPAdes) (version 2) | ecosystem: Environmental > Aquatic > Deep subsurface > Groundwater | place: USA... | reverse complement strand
TGATGCTGGTCGACCGCGGGGAGCTGGACCTCGACGCGCCGGTCGCCGACTACTGGCCGGAGTTCGCCGCCAAGGGCAAGAAGGACGTGCGGGTGCGGCACCTGCTCTCGCACACCTCCGGCGTCTCCGGCTGGGAGCAGCCCTTCTCGATCCGCGACATGTACGACTGGACCTCGGCGACCGAGCGGCTCGCGCAGCAGCGGCCGTGGTGGGAGCCGGGCACGGCGTCGGGCTACCACGCGAACAACCAGGGGCACCTGGTCGGCGAGGTCATCCGCCGGATCACGAACACCACGTTCAAGAAGTTCGTCGCCGACCGGATCGCCGATCCGCTGGGCGCGGACTTCCAGATCGGCGCCCGGGAGTCCGAGGTGTCCCGCATCGCTCCCGTCGTCGCCCCGCCCCGGCCGGAGGCCGGCGCAGCGCCGCCGGACCCGGAGTCGGTGGCCGTGAAGACCTTCACCGGACCGCGTGCCTCGGCGGCCGCCGCGAACTCGCCCGAGTGGCGGGCGGCCGACCTGGGCGCGCTCAACGGCCACTCCAACGCCCGCGGGGTGATGCGCGTGCTGCGCACCCTGAGCCTGGGCGGCGAGGCCGGCGGCGTGCGGCTGCTCTCCCCGGAGACGGTGGAGCGGGTGTTCGACCAGCAGTCCGACGGCGTGGACCTGGTGCTGGGCGCGCCGTTCCGGTGGGGCACGGGCTTCTGCCTGGGCTCGCCGGAGGTGCCCTACGTGCCCGGGGGGCGGACCTTCTTCTGGGGCGGCTGGGGTGGCTCGCTGGTGGTGATGGACCTCGACCGGCGGCTGACGATCAGCTACATGATGAACAGGATGGGCGGCGGGCTCCTCGGCTCGCCGCGCAGCGAGGCCTACGTGCGGGCCGTCTACGCCGCACTGCCCTGATCTGCGGCAGGACCGCCCCGTGGCCTGGACCGAGAAGGACGTCCCCGACCTCAGCGGCCACACCGCGGTGGTGACCGGCGCCAACGGGGGCCTGGGCTTCCAGACGGCGCTGGCGCTGGCCGGCGCCGGTGCGCACGTCGTCGTCGCCGCCCGCGACCCGGAGAAGACGGCGTCGGCGACGGCGCGGATCCGCGAGCGGTACCCGGCCGCTTCCCTGGAGATCGTGCCGCTGGACCTCGGCGACCTCTCGGTGGTGTCCGCCGCGGCGGACACCGTGCTGGCCGCGCACGAGCGGGTCGACCTGCTGGTGAACAACGCCGGCGTGATGGCGATGCCGCAGCGCACCACCACCGACGGGTTCGAGATGCAGCTCGGTGTCGACCACCTCGGCCACTGGGCGTTCACCGCGCACCTGCTGCCGGCCCTGCTGCGCGCCCCGGCGGCCCGGGTGGTCACGGTGACCAGCACGGCCCGGTTCATGGGCGGCCCGCTGGACCCGGCGGACCCCCACATGCGGAAGAGGTACCGGGCGTGGGGCTCCTACGCCCGGGCCAAGATGGCCAACTACCACTTCGGGCTGGGCCTGCAGCAGCACTTCGCCCGCGCCGGGCTCGCGGCGGCGTCGCTCATCGCGCACCCCGGGCTGTCGAACACCGACCTGCAGGCGCGCACGGTGCGCGAGGGCGGTGGCGGCTGGGTGGGCGCGGCGGCGCACGCGATGACGGCGCGCTCGGGCATGACGCCGCTCGAGGGTGCCCGGCCGCAGCTCCGGGCGGCCACGGACCCGGCGGCGGTCGGCGGCGAGCTGTACGCGCCGCGGTTCGGCTCGCACGGGCCGCCGGTGCGTCGGCCGATCCTGCGCCGCTACGACCTGCAGAAGCAGATCGACGTCCTCTGGGAGGTCTCCGCGCGCGAGACCGGCGTGCCGCTGGTCGTGCCGCCCGCCTGATCGCTGGGCCGTCGACCGGTCGGTGGACGGCGGACCAGCGCTTCGGCGGTCCCGGGGCGGAGGTGGGCGAGCCAGGCTCGCGGCATGACGACGCCGACCCGGCGCAGCTGCGGGGAAGATGGCCCCCATCGGCCCGATCGGAGCCCACCTTCCCGGCGAACGGCGAGGCCGTCAGCCGGCGGCGGGCTCGTGCCGCTCGAGCACGCCGGCGGACACCGAGATCGGCGCGACGCTGGGGGTGTCGATCCTGCTCGCCGCGGTGGCGGGGGCCGGTGGAGAACTGGCGGCTCGCTGGTCGCGCCCGGCCGGCAGACGCGGCGGTTGCTGGGCGGCCAGGCCTCAGGCGGCGCCGTCGACCGCCCAGTCGGCGAAGACCAGGCTCACCGTGTGCCCGGACGACGGCCAGTTCGGCACGTTGAGCGTCTGCGGGCGGTCGGCGTCCCCGCGGGGCAGGTTCCGCGCGGTGACGGTGCCCTCGGCGTCGGGCGAGGCCGGCAGGTACACGTCGATGCCGCTCTGGAAGGGCTGCTCGCCGAAGAAGGGCAGCTTCGCCAGGGTGGTCTCGCCCGGGGTGGCGACGTCGTCGTGCACGTGCAGCCCGATCGCGCCGTTGCCCACGAAGTCGGTGATCACGTCCACCGGTTCGCCGTCGTCTACGCTCAGCTCCAGGACGTCGGCATCACCCTCGGAATGCCACTCGCGCATGCGGGTGATGACCAGCGCGGTGTGCTCGTCGCCGACGTTGGTGTTCTGCCGGATCGTGCCGTCGGGCTCCGACGACAGCAGCCGGACGAAGGCGCTGCTGCGCACGTAGGGCTGCAGGTAGAGGTGGTGGACGACGGGCGAGGCGTCCGAGCTCAGGGCGTACTCGTAGTGCGCGCCGTTCTCCAGCTCCACGGGGCCGAAATCGCCATCCGGCCCCAGCTCGAAGGATGCGTGCGGCTCGTCCCCGGTGCGGGCGCCGGTGTCGGCGTCGATCGCCCAGATGTCCAGCGTCGCCTCCCGGCCGGTGTTGGCGGGGAAGTTGACCGCCCGGCCGGAGATCTCCACCGGGTCGCGCTGCGGCACGATGTCGACCACCTCGGGCGCCTCGCCGACCAGGAACTCGTACTGCGCCGCGAACGACTCCTTCGAGGTGGCCACCTCGACGTGCGTCTGCCCCGGGAACTGCGCCTGGACGGGCGCGATGCAGGGGACGACCGACGGCTCGGGGCAGGGCCGCCCGTCGATGGCGACGTACTTGGCCACCTTGGCCGCCTGCGCCGGGTCGCTCAGGAACAGGTTCGAGACGCTGGTGCCGCGGGAGTGGCCGATCAGGTAGACCTGCTCGGTGCCGAACTCGGCGAGGGTGTCGTCGACGACCTCGGTCAGGCCCGCCGTGTAGCCGGGGATGTCCAGGCCCGCGCCGTCGTGGTCGTAGGCGACGATGCGGTCCTCGGGGTAGCCGTTGGCGACGAAGCGCATGGCGTTGGACTCGATCTGCTGGGCCGATCCGGCGAAGCCGTGGACGAAGACGATCGGCAGTGCGACGTCGTCGGGGAGCGTCGGCAGGGGGTCGGTGCCCTGCACCTCGGCCTCCGTCGGCCCGGCCGCCGAGCCGCCGCCGTCGTCGGCCGCGTCGGAGGAGCAGGCGGTCAGCGCCAGGGCGGCCGCGAAGAGGAGGACGAGCGGACGGCGCAGGCGCGAGACGGTCACGCGGACACCTTAGAGGCTCGAAGTGACGTGGGTCGCACCTCGGAATGCCGTCCGTGTCCGGCCGCCTTCGAGCCGTCGTGGACCTGTTCTCCCCCGTCGCCCTCGGCGACCTGCAGCTGACCAACCGCGTCGTCATGGCGCCGCTCACCCGCCTTCGCGCCGGCGCGACCGGCGTGCCCGGTGACCTGCTCGTCGAGCACTACCGGCAGCGGTCGGGCCTCGGGCTGATCATCAGCGAGGGCGTCTGGCCGAACCGGCAGGGGCAGGGGTACCCCGGACAGCCGGGGATCGTCACCGACGAGCAGGTCGAGGGCTGGCGTCGGGTCGCCGAGGCCGTCCACGGGGGCGGCGGGCGGATGGTCGTGCAGCTCATGCACGCCGGGCGGGTCACGCACCCGGACGTGAACGGTGGGCGGGAGGCCGAGGCGCCGTCGGCCATCGCCATCGAGGGCACGGTCCGGACGCCGGCGGGCAAGGTGCCCTACCCGGTGCCGCACGCGCTGACGACCGACGAGCTGGCCCGCGTCCGGGACGAGTTCGTGCAGGCCGCGCGCAACGCGATCGCCGCGGGTCTGGACGGCGTGGAGCTGCACGGGGCCAACGGCTACCTGCTGCACGAGTTCCTGTCGCCGGCGTCCAACGAGCGCAACGACGCCTACGGCGGCTCTCCGGAGAACCGGGCCCGCTTCGTCGTAGAGGTGGCGACGGCGGTGGCCGAGGCGATCGGTGCCGGACGCGTCGGCCTGCGCATCTCGCCGCAGCACAACATCCAGGGCGCGTTCGAGACCGACGACGCCGATGTGCTGCTGACCTACGGCTCGCTGCTCGACCAGCTCCGCCCGCTGGGCCTGGCCTACCTCTCGGTGCTGCACGCCGAGCCCGGCGGCGAGCTGGTGCAGGAGCTGCGGCGGCGCTTCGGTGGCCCGTTGGTCGCCAACAGCGGCTTCGCCTCGGTCACCTCCCGCGCGGAGGCGATCAGCCTGATCGAGGACGCGCACGCCGAGGCCGTCGCCGTCGGCCGGCCGGTGATCGCCAACCCCGACCTGGTCGAGCGCTGGGCGGGCGACCACCCGGAGAACGAGCCGCAGCCGCACCTCTTCTACGCCGCCGGCGCCGAGGGCTACAACGACTACCCCACCCTGGAGCACGCCGGCTGAGCGTCCGCTCCGCCGTGATCACTGCCCGCTGAGCGCCCTCTCCCCGCACCGGAGAGGGCGCTCAGCGCGTTCTCGTCCCGAGCCCACTCCCGGACGCGTCCTCCGACGCGGGCTCCTTGCGCAGCCCCTGGTTCCAGAGCTCCCCCGTCTGAGCGGCCCAGAAGACCGCGAAGCAGCCGATGAGGCCCGCCTCGATGACGAGCAGCCAGTGCTCGACGCCCCGCCAGCCGAGCAGCAGGCTGCCGACGACGCAGGCGGCCATCGCCAGCGCGATCCAGGTGTAGCGGTTGAGCCGCCGGACGGGCGCGTCGGTGTGCCTCCGCTCGTAGTAGATGTTCACCGCGTTGACGACGACGTTGACGAAGACGAAGGCGAACATGGCGATGGCGGCCACCGGGTGGCCGTACCGGTCGAACCACTCCGGCCGCAGCCGGAAGACGGCGACCGCCGCGAGGAGGACCAGGACCGAGGCGGCGTACCCCAGGATCTCGATCCGGGTGGGCGGCGGCTCGTCGTTCGCGCTCCTGCGGTTGTGCCACCAGAGCACGGCCAGCGCGATCAGCGCGGCCCCGAAGACGGCGAGCAGCGCGGTGACGTTGTTCGCGATGTTGAGGTCCCGGTTCAGGTCGTCGGTCACCACCCCGCACGCACCCGGGTCGTGGATGGGCACCAGCGCCACGAACGGCGCGCAGATGCCGGCGAAGTTCAGCAGCACGTCCTCGGAGTCGGTGTTCCCCTTGAGCGACACCAGGCAGACCCCGATGGCGACGAGCGCGCCGACGAAGAGGTTCCGGACCGGGGTGTAGTAGTAGCCGCTCAACGAGGTCTGCCAGCAGTTGCCGTCGGCCCGGAGCACCTCGTGGACGACGGCGACCGCCAGGCCCAGGACCATGGCGACCATGGCCAGCCGCAGGTACCGGTAGCTCTTCACGGCGGCGACCGCCGGGTCCGGGCCGCGCGTCTGCCCGCCGGCGACCTGCTCCAGCCACCTCATGACCGCCCCCGATCCGTCTGGGGCATGGTCCGGTCGGCCGGCGTCCCGTGCAAGGCAGTGCCCGGTGCAGTGATCTGACCGCGGATCGCGAACGGGCCCGCCTGCGGGGGCAGGCGGGCCCGGTCGCGCAAGCGGTTCGTCAGCCGGCGGCCTCGATGAGCTGCGCCATGCGCTCCTGCTCGCCGAGGACCTCGCCGATCCGGGTCTGCACCTCGTCCAGCCGGCCGATGATCTCGCCGGTCGTCCGGATGCCCTCGCCGACGGCCTTGCTGCTGCTCTGGATGCCGGCGATCTGGTCGGCCACCCGCTGCGTCGCCTTCGCCGTCTCCCGGGCCAGGTCCTTGACCTCGCTGGCCACGACCGCGAAGCCCTTGCCCACCTCGCCGGCCCGTGCCGCCTCGATGGTGGCGTTCAGCGCCAGCAGGTTCGTCTGGTCCGCGATGCCCGAGATGATCCGGATGACCTCGCCGACGGCGGCCGACGCCTCGTCCAGCGCGACGACGTCCCCGGTCATGGTCGAGGCCTGGGCCACCGCGTTCTCCGCCACGTGGCCTGCCTCGTTGGCCGCCTCCCGCAGGCGGGCGATCGTGGTCAGCAGCTCGTGGGCGTTCGCCGCGCTCTCCTCGTTGCGGCGCAGCACGTCCAGCCGCTGCGAGACCAGCTGCTGCACGTTGCGCAGTGACGCGGCCCGCGAGTCCGACAGGTCGACGGTCTCGGTGACGAAGAAGTCCATCGTGCCGACCACCCGCCCGCTGACGATGAGCGGGAAGCAGACGCCGGACTTCACGCCGGCGCGCTGCGCGGCGGGCGCGCGCACGCAGTCGGTCATCTGGCCGATGTCCTGCACGAACACGAGCTCCCTCGCGCGCCAGGCGCGGCCCGACAGGCCCACGCCCTCGGCGAAGCTGGCGCTGAGGGTGACGGCGCGGAACTCCTCGCCGGCCGAGCCCGACTCCTGCTGGAACCGCAGCACGTTCGCCGACTCGTCGAGCGGCCAGTACGAACCGTATGCCCAGCCGAAAGCGCTGCGCACGGTGTCCAGCGCGACCCGCAGCGCCTCCTCCTGGGTCGACGCAGCACCGATCTTGGTGACGACGCTGGTCACCGCCTCGCGGTCGTGCAGCGTCTCCTGCAGGTGTGCCCGGGCCACGGCGGCCCGCTGCGCGTGCACCAGCACCCCGCGCAGCGACTGCCACTTCGCCGCCCGGCCACCGAAGAACGGCAGCTCCGCACGGTTGTAGAACTCGTAGAGGCTCGCGACCTTTCCCCGCTCGTCGAGCATCGGCAGGATGCACCCGCGGGTGGCACCGGCGGACTGGGCCGCCTTCCAGCGCCCGCAGAACGCCGGGTCGGTGTTCTCGTCGGGCATCACCGGGTCCTGCGTCCGGATGGCCGTGCCGGCCAGGCCCGCGCCGGGCATGAGCCGCTCGATCCGCGCGGCCCGCATCGTCTCGGCGTAGCCGCCGGTGTCGGCCGCCAGGGAGAAGCTGCCGTCGCCGTCCACGAGCCAGGCGGCGCCGTAGTCGAGGCCCAGCTCCCGCGCGAGCGTGGTCACGATGGTCCGGTGCGCGGTCGCGCCGTCGGTCACGCCGTCGTCCAGGGCGTTGATGACCGCCTCGACCGCCTCGACGTCGCGAGGTACAGGAACGGGTGCGGTCCCGGTGGCGACCCTGCGCGTACGTCGGTTCATCGGTCTCTCTCGGCTCGATCCGGCCGGCGACCGGAACTCCGTGTCACCGTGAGCCGGTATCGGCAGGCCGGGTTCCGAGACGTACCCCGACTGCGTCTCGGTTTGGTTGCAGGCAACCGGGTGCCACGTCAGCGGGCCGCCCGGCCCCCGTCCCCGGCCGCCGTCGTGTCGGCCGCACGGCCCGCGTCCTCGGTGCCGTGCACGTGCCCGAACGTCGAGCCGGCGGCGGGGTGCGGTCCCTCGCGGGTCAGCGCCGCCTTCATCTCCGCGGGGGCCAGGGCCCGGGCGACGTGCCAGCCCACGACCGCGACGATGGTGCCGAGCGCGATGCCACCGAGGGAGAAGTCGTCGGTGATCTGCAGCAGCGGCGCGTCGTTGCCCGAGTTGCCGACGGCGATGACGATGCCGGCCGCCAGCGGCACGAGGTTGACCGGGTTGCCGAAGTCGACCCGGTTCTCCTTCCAGATCTTCGCGCCGAGCAGCCCGATCATCCCGTAGAGGACGACGGTGATCCCGCCGAGCACCCCACCCGGGATCGCGTTGATCAGCGCGCCGAACTTGGGCACCAGGCCCAGGCCGATCGCGACCACCGCGGCGACGTAGTAGGCGGCCGTCGAGTACACGCGCGTCGCCGCCATGACGCCGATGTTCTCCGCGTACGTGGTGGTCGGCGAGCCACCGACCGACGTCGCCAGCACGGTCGTGACGCCGTCGGCGAGCACCGCCCGGCCGATCATCGGGTCGAGGTCGCGGCGGGTCATCTCGGCCACCGCCTTCACGTGGCCGGCGTTCTCCGCGACGAGCGCGATCACCGCGGGCAGCACCAGGAGCGCGAAGTTCATCGAGAACGACGGCGCCGTGAACTCCGGCAGGCCGAACCAGGGCGCGTCGCCGACGGCGTCGAAGCTGACCCGGTCGTGGGCGAACGGCGTCGCCACGCAGTAGGGCCCCTCGGCCGTGCACGCCTCCCCGGACGCGTCGCGCAGGTTCTGCCCCGGCAGGGCAGAGGTGTGCGGCCCCGCGGTGGCGTCGAGCAGGATCGACAGCAGGTAGCCGAACACCAGGCCCAGCAGGATCGAGATGCGGGCCAGGAAGCCTCTCAGCAGCAGCGAGGCGACGACGACGAACGCCATGGTCGCCAGCGCCACCCACTGGTCCTGCTGCCAGTAGGTCGCCGTCGCCACCGGTGCCAGGTTGAAGCCGATGAGCATGACCACCGCGCCGGTGACCGCCGGGGGCAGCACCCGGTTGACCACCCGCACGCCCACCAGGTGGATCGCCAGGCCGGCCAGCGCGAGGACGACGCCGGAGACCAGCAGGGCACCGAGCACGTCGGCGTCCGAGCCGCCAGCGGCGCGCACCGCGACCACGCCGCCGACGAACGAGGCGGAGCTGCCCAGGTAGCTGGGCACCTTCCCCTGCACGATCAGCAGGAACAGGATCGTCGCGACCCCGCTCATCATGATCGCGAGGTTGGGGTCCAGGCCCATGAGCAGCGGGAAGACGAAGGTCGCTCCGAACATGGCGACGACGTGCTGCGCTCCGATGCCCGCCGTCCGCGGCCAGCTGAGCCGTTCGTCGGGGGCGACCGCCTCGCCCAGCGGCAGGCTCTTGCCGTCGCCGTACAGCTTCCACCCGAACGCCAACGGTGCCTCCTCGACGAGCACGGACGCCCGCGGCCGGCGGCGGGCGACGCGCATCGTCGCACCACGCCGGGTGGCGGGTCCGAGGGGTCCTCGGCGCGGGCCGAGGAGGAGTGGAGGGCCGCCCGGCGGCGGGTCAGGCGGGCAGGCGGTCGTCGGTCGCCCGGTCGACCGGCGTCCCGGTGTCGCCCAGCTGCTCGACCCGGACCGGGCGACCGAAGAGCCAGCCCTGGCCGCCGTCCACCCCGAGCTCCCGGAGCACCGCGTGCTCGGCCGGCGTCTCGATGCCCTCCGCGACGACGCAGACGTCGAAGCTGTGCGCGAAGGCCACCAACGACTGCGCGAGCGTGGTCAGGAGCGGGTCGGTGTCGATGCCGCTGACGATGCTGCGGTCCATCTTGATCACGTCGGGCTCCGTGCTGACGATGTGCCGCAGGCTGCTGTAGCCCGCGCCGACGTCGTCGATCGCCAGGCGCATGCCGGCCGCCCTCAGCGGCGCCAGGGTCTTCCGCAGCGCGGGGTAGTCCCGGACCTGCTCGTGCTCGGACAACTCGAGGACCACCCGGTCGAGCGGCAGCCGGGACAGCAGCTCGCCGCACCTCGGGGAGAGCAGCGTCCGCGGGGAGACGTTCATGCCGACGTAGCCGTCGACCCGGTCGAGGGCGGCCGCCGCGCGGCCGAGGGCGAGCAGCTCGAGGTCGTCGCCGAGCCCGACCTCGTGCGCCTCGGCGAAGACCCCATCGGGGGCCACCCCCCACTCGCCGGGGAAGCGGGCCAGCGCCTCCGCTCCCGATCGGACTCCGGTGCCCAGGCCGACGATCGGCTGGAAGAGGACCTCCGGCCCGCCGGCGTCCATGACCGGCTCCACGCGGCCCCGGATCTCCGCCTGGCGCTCCTCCAGACGGACCTGGGGTTCGATCAGGGTGGCCGCCGCGTCGGCCAGCACCTCCACGAGCGCGAGGTCGCGCGGGGAGACCTCAGGGTCCGACTCGACGCCGAACGCGCAGAAGGTGCCGTAGACGGCGCCGTCGGAGAGGACGACGGGAACGCTGAGGTGCCCCCGGATCGGGGGCAGCCCCGGCGGCAGCAGGGCGACGGCCTCCGGGTGCTCTCGGGCGTCGGGCATGACCCGGGGGAGCCGGCCCTCGACGACGGCGAGGCAGAAGCCGCTGCTCCGCGGGCCGGTGAATCCAGGACCGATCTCCGGGAGAGCGGAGTCCACCACCTGGATGGTGCGCGACGCCTCGTCGATCCGGCTGAGGAAGGCGACGCTCAGGTCGAGCTTCTCGCGGGCGGTGCGCAGCAGACGCGCCACCTGCTCCTCGGCTGCCGAGTGCCGTGGTTCCACGGTTCCCCCTCCATGGACTGTGATCGCACCATAGTCGGGGCCAGGCGTACCGGACAGATCCGTTCCGCTCCTCATCCGCGGAGGGGTGCGCCTCCCCGCGAACGGGGCGGGGGAGCCCGACCGAGGCGTCCGCGTCGGTCGAGGGCGCAGCTCAGCAGGCCCCGGACCGCGCCGGCGAACTCCTCGCTCCCGGTCAGCGGCTCGGGGAAGGCGACCCGCACGTCGTAGCCGCCCCGCGGTGACTCCACCCGGTACCGGACGCCGAACCGGTCCAGCCCCAGCAGCTGGACGTCGTCCCTCCGTCCGGCCCAGGCGTGCACCCGCACGCGCAGCCGGGCCAGCACCTCTCCCTGCGCAGGCTGGCCGCCCGCCGCCGGGGGAGCGGTGACCGGAACCGGTGTGCCGGCGCGGAGCCGGCCCGGCCTGCGACCAGCCGTCATGGGACCACCTCGGAGTTCTCGGTCGGCAGCGACTGCGGGCGCAGTACGACATCAGCGAGACCCAGCTCCGGCCGCGTTCGACCGGGCGAAGCGCTCCGGTGGCAAGACCGGCGAGGCCCTCATCCAGGACCTCGAGTCGCGGCGGGATGCCAGGTCGACGGCAAGCGCGTCGACGGCCCCCCTACCGCCTGAAGCCGGGGGACTTCGTCCAGGTCGCCGAGCGATCGCGCGCGAAGGAGCCGTTCGTCGTCGCCGCCTCGGGTGCGCCCGCCGAGCCCCCGGCGTACCTCGAGGTCTTCCTGGCCGACCTGGTCGCGCGCTACGAGCGGACCCCGATCCGCGACGAGGCCCCGGTGTTCTGCGAGGAGCAGCTGGTGGTGGAGTACTGCTCCCGCTGACGTCTCCGCGGACCGGTCGGTGCCGTTCCGGCTGGTGGTCTCAGCGGGTGGGGGCGGCAGGTACCCGCACGGCCTGCAGGGCGACGTCGTCCTCGGTGCCTCAACCGCGCTCGGTCAGCACCCCCGGGGCGTCGCCCTTCCCCGCGGGCTGCGCCCCACCGCCGTCCGTGGAGCAGTTCCGGACGGCATCGGCCCGCCCCCTGAGCAGGTCGTTCGGAATGCTGCAGGAATGGCGGGCGGTCAGCGATTGGCGATGTCGACTCAGCGACTCGAGTTTCTTTTGAGGCAGGAGTCAATATCGGCGAGGCCCTGCCGAAAGCTGCTCCGTCAAGGATGACGGCACAGTTATCGCGGACCGGGTGAGAAGCATTCGGGCGGGTCTGGGCCACTCAGAGAACGGAACTCCTCCCATGCGCCTGTCGCGTGTTCTCCTCGCAGGTGCCGCGGTCGCCACCGCCGGCATCGCCACCTCCGCTTTCACGAACAGCAACACGTTCACCCCCGGGGGCGGCGCGGTGGACAACGAGGTGGGCTACGGCGAGCTCGAGGTGAGCGGCGTGCAGGTCAGCAACGTCGCCTACACCCCGGTGGCCAACGACGCCACGGCGCTCGACCTGGTCACCTTCACCGTCGCCGCGGACGCCGCGGACACGAACTCGCTCCTGACGCTGACCGGAGCCAGCGGGCTGCTGGGCGCAAGTCCCTTCACGTGCACCCCGTCCGGCAGCGCAGCTCCCTACCTGATCACCTGCGACGTCAGCAGCGTCCTGATCAAGGACGTCACCAAGGTCGCCCTCACGGTGGTGTCCAAGTAGCTCCGTCTGACCGAGCGGGCGACCACGGGGTCGCCCGACCGGACGCGGATCGACAGCGACCATGAACGCCGCGACCAAAGCCGCCAGCACCAGCGCCATAGCCGCGCTGGTGCTGGCGGCTGTCTGGTTGTTCTGGCCGGCTCAACTGGGCGGCGCCACCACGTACGTCACCACGCACGGCGTGAGCATGGAGCCGGCCTTCTCCACCGGAGACCTCGCCGTGCTCCGGCCGTCCGGCTCCTACGAGGTGGGCGACGTGGTGGCCTACCGCTCCGAGTCGCTGGACACCGTCGTCATGCACCGGATCGTCGCCGTGGAGGGCGACCGGTTCGTGATCCAGGGCGACAACAACGACTGGCTCGACCAGGACCGCCCCACCGAGGACCAGCTGCTGGGCAAGCTGTTCCGCCAGGTGCCCCAGGGCGGCAAGGTGCTGGACGCCGTCGCCTCGCCGTGGTCGCTGTCGCTGATCGTGGCCGCCCTCCTCGGCGTGTTCGGGAACAGCCGCCGGGGACGACGCCCCACGGGCCGGCACTCCGCCCGGCGGCCCGCCCGTCACCGGACCGCGGTTCCCCGGTCCCTGCCGGCGGCGTTCTCCATGCCGACGCGCGCGCAGGCCCGCCAGGTGGGAATCGCCTCCGGCGCGGTGGCCGTGCTGGCCGCGGTCGCCGGCGCCGCGCTGCTCGCCCTGCCCTCCACCGAGACGGAGACCCGCACCGAGTCGGTGACCCAGGGGGGCCGCTTCACCTACGCCGGCGCCGCGCGAGCGGGGACGACCTACCCGACCGGGCAGGTCTCGACCGGCGACCCCGTCTACACCCGGCTCGCCGATGCCGTCACGGTCTCCTTCGAGCACACGGTCAGCGCTCCCGACCTCGACGCGGTCGCCGGCGTCGTGCGCCTCGACCTGGCGGTCACCACCGCGGACGGCTGGAGCGCCACGCTGGAGAGCAGTCCCCCGGCCGCGGTGCAGGACGGGACGGCGGCCGCATCGGCGGTCCTGGACCCGGCACGTGCCGCAGCCCTCGTCGACCGGCACGACACCGAGATCGGCGGCAGCGCCGGGTCGGCCAGCATCGTGGTCACCCCCGTGATCGACGTGACCGGCAGTCTCGGCGGCCGGTCGTTCACCGCCGCCGAGCTGGCGCCGTTCACCTTCACCATGGACGGCGTGGCGCTGCGCCCGACGGCGGACCAGTCCGCCTACGCCCCCACCACGTCGGTTCCCGTCTCCGTCGACGAGGTCGTCCAGCGATCCTTCGCCGTGATGGGGATCGATGTCCCGGTCGGAGTCGCGCGGGTCCTCGCGATCGGGGTGCTCGTCGCGGCCGTGCTCGTGGCCGCCGTCGCCGGCGGGATCAGCCGCTCCGCAACCGGTGACGCCGCCGACGCGTTCGCCGTCCGCAACGCCGCGCGGATCCTGCCGGTGGCCGGGCTCACCCCCGGACGCAGCGTCGTCGACGTCTCCGACGCCCAGGCCCTGCGGCGGGTGGCGGAACGGGTCGACGGGCTGGTGCTGCACCACGCCGGACCCGAGGGCCAGACCTTCGCCGTCCAGGACAACGAGACGACCTACCGCTTCGTCTTCCCGGACACGGCGGTCACGCGGACGCCCCCTCCGCCACCGCCCCCGCCGGTGCTGGTGTCGCTGGCGGCGCCGGTCACCTCGCCGCTGCCGCGCATTGCCTGAGCGGGACGGCAGCGCTCAGCGGCGCCAGAAGTCGAAGCGGTCGCGTCCGGGCCGGAAGCCCGCCGCCTCCACGACGTCGACGGCGAGGTCGAACTTCTGCCCCACCGCCGAGGGGGTGTGCGCGTCGCTCCCGTAGCTGACCGCCTCCCCGCCCTCCTCGTAGAACCACCGGATCTGGTCCGCGGAGGCCAGCGGGCTGCTCGTGTTGATCTCCAGCGCCCGGCCGGAGCGGGCCAGCGCGCGGAAGACGGCCCGGTACTCCTCCTCGTAGTCCTTCTCCACGAAGCGGTGCGTGCCGCCGGGCCAGTAGCGGCGCGGGAAGTCGACGTGCGCGAGCACCTGGAAGACGGCGCTGCTCTCGATCATGTCCACCAGCTCGCCGAGGTAGCGGCGCATCGTGCCGTCCTCGTCCTGCCAGAGCAGGTGGCCGACGCCGTAGAGCCGGCCGTCCTCCGCCAGCGAGTGCAGCGAGCCGAGGATGCGGTCGACCGGGGCGTCGCGCAGGTATGCGGCCACGCTGCTGCCGAACAGGTGCGGCTCGCCGGTCTCGACGCCGGACAGGATGCGCAGCTCCGGGAAGCGCTCCCGGACCTCGGTCAGCTCGGCCCAGTAGCCCTGGACGTCGATCTCGGCGTGCCGGGACGCGTGCCGCTCGACCAGGCCCTCGTCGGTCGCGCGGTCCTCGGGGTCCCAGACGGTGAAGTCCAGGTGCTCGGTGAAGGCGATCGCCGGCAGCCCCAGCTGGACGGCCTTCTCGCAGGCCCGGCGCATCGTCGAGGAGTCGGCGGTGTCCCAGGACCAGTGCGTGTGCACGTGGTTGTCCGGCGGTCGCTGTCGCTCGTGTGCCATCGCCTGTGGATTCTCCACCGTCGCCCACAGGTGACGCGCGCTGGTCCGGCGCTGTCACCCGGGATGCCTACTGTCGGGGCATGACCACCGCCGCGCCGACGTCCGAGGCCGCCAGCTCCGTGCACGCCGAGGCACTGGCCGTCCTGCGCGAGCTCACCGGCCGGCCGGACGCCGTCTTCCGCGACGGCCAGGACGCCGCGGTGTCCGCCCTGGTCGAGCGCTCCCAGCGGGCCCTGGTCGTGCAGCGCACCGGCTGGGGCAAGTCGGCGGTCTACTTCGTCTCCACCGCGCTGCTGCGCCGGCGCGGCAAGGGCCCCACCCTGCTCGTCTCGCCGCTGCTGGCCCTCATGCGCGACCAGGTCGCCGCCGCGGCCCGCGCCGGCATCCGCGCCGTCGAGATCTCCAGCGCCAACATGACGGAGTGGGACGACATCGCCGCCCGGCTGGTGGCCGACGACGTCGACGTCCTGCTCGTCTCGCCCGAGCGCCTCACCAACCCGCGGTTCCGCGAGGAGCAGCTGCCCGGCCTCGTCGCCCGCTGCGGCCTCGTCGTCGTCGACGAGGCGCACTGCGTCTCCGACTGGGGCCACGACTTCCGCCCGGACTACCGCCGCATCCGCGACCTGCTCGGGACGCTCCCGGCCGGGACGCCGGTGCTCGCGACGACGGCCACCGCGAACGAGCGCGTCGTCGAGGACGTCGCCGAGCAGCTGGGTGCGGGCGGGGTGGAGGTCACGACGGTGCGCGGGCCCCTGTCGCGGGACTCGCTGCGGCTGGGCGTCCTCCGGCTGCCGTCCGACCGGGCCCGGCTCGCCTGGCTGGCCGCGCGCATCGGCGACCTCCCCGGCAGCGGCATCGTCTACGCGCTCACCGTCGCCGCGGCGGAGGAGACTGCCGCTCTGCTGCGCGACGCCGGTCACGAGGTGCGCTCCTACACCGGCCGGCTGGACGACGCCGACCGCAAGGACGCCGAGGAGGCGCTGCGCAACAACGAGGTGAAGGCGCTGGTCGCGACCTCCGCCCTGGGCATGGGCTTCGACAAGCCCGACCTCGGGTTCGTCGTCCACCTCGGAGCGCCGTCGTCCCCGGTCAGCTACTACCAGCAGGTGGGCCGCGCCGGCCGCGCCGTCGAGCACGCCGACGTGCTGCTGCTCCCCGGGCCGGAGGACATCGCGATCTGGCAGTGGTTCGCCACCTCCTCCATGCCCCGCGAGGACCACGCCGCCGCGGTGCTCACCGCCATGGCCGACGGCAAGGCCTGGTCGGTGGCCCGGCTGGAGACGGTCGCCGACGTACGCCGCTCGCGCCTGGAGCTGCTGCTCAAGGTGCTCGCCGTCGACGGCGCGGTCGAGCGGGTGCAGGGCGGGTGGCGCTCGACGGGGCAGCCCTGGGTCTACGACGCCGACCGCTACGGACGGGTGACCCGTACCCGCGAGGCCGAGCAGCGGGCGATGCTCGCCTACGCCAAGCCCGTCGACGAGGCCGAGTGCCGGATGGCCTTCCTGCAGTCCGCGCTCGACGATCCGACGGCGGCTCCTTGCGGGCGGTGCGACGTCTGCGCCGGGCCCTGGTACTCCACCGACGTGCCGGAGGCGGCCGCGGAGGCCGCGTCGGCAGCGCTGGACCGGCCCGGTGTGGAGCTGGCTCCCCGGGCGCAGTGGCCCACCGGGGCCGACCGGCTCGGCGTCGACGTGAAGGGCAAGATCGCCGCCGGCGACCAGCTCGAGCCCGGCCGCGCCGTCGCCCGGTTGACCGACCTCGGCTGGGGTCAGCGGCTGCGCACCCTGCTCGGTGACGACGGCGTCGGCGGTGTGGTGGACCTCGAGGCCCCCGGTATCGAGGAGGACCCGGACGCCGCGTTCGACGTGCCCGTCCAGCGCTCGATCTCCGACGTCCTCCCGGACGATGAGCTGATGCGCGCGTGTGCGCGCGTGCTGGCGGCGTGGGACTGGTCCCAGCGCCCGGTCGCCGTGGTCGCGATGCCGTCCCGGCGCCGTCCCCGCCTGATCACGGGCGTCGCCCAGGGCCTGGCGCGCATGGGCCGGCTGGACTACCTCGGCGAGCTCTCGCTGGCGCACGGCGGCCCGACCGGTCAGCCCGGTGGCAACAGCGCCTTCCGCTTGGCCGCCGTCTGGGACCGGATCGTCGTCGGCCCCGAGCTGGGCGAGCGGCTGGCCGGTCTGTCCGGTCCCGTGCTGCTGGTCGACGACCTGGCGGACTCCCGCTGGACCATGACCGTGGCCGGGCGCGAGCTCCGGCGGGCAGGTGCGCCGGCCGTCCTGCCCTTCGCACTGGCGCTCACCGCCTAGGCGGATCGACCGCTGTCCACAGCTTTTCGCACACATGTGCGAAAAGTCGGGGTAGCGTCGCGAGCATGGGAAAGGACCCCACCCCCCTCGCCAGTCGTGCGCTCGCGGCGAGCCTCCGGACGGGGCCGAGTCAGCCGTCGATGTGGGACGTGGCCGAGGAGGCCACCCTGACGCCCCTGGCGGGCCGCGTGCAGCGGCACGTGCTGAGCGCCGGCGCCTGGGTCGATCACCTGCCCGGCTGGGTCGCCGGCTCCGACGAGGTGCTCGAGGTGCTGCTCGGCGACATCGGCTGGCGCGAGGACACGCGGCAGATGTACGAGCGGGAGGTGGTCGTCCCGCGGTTGCTCCGCTGGTACGGCGGCGACGAGACGCTGCCGCACCCGCTCCTGACCGTGGCGCGCGCGGCGCTGAACGCCCACTACGGCCCCGAGCTCGGCGAGCCGTTCGTCAGCGCCGGCATGTGCCTCTACCGCGACGGGCGCGACAGCGTCGCCTGGCACGGCGACCGGCTGGGCCGCGGCCGGTCCGGGGACACCATGGTCGCCATCGCCTCGTTCGGCTCCCCGCGCCCGCTCATGCTCCGGCCGGTCGCCGGCGGGCCGAGCCTCCGCTTTCCCCTCGGCCACGGGGACCTGGTCGTCATGGGCGGTTCGTGCCAGCGCACGTGGGAGCACTGCATCCCCAAGACGACCAAGCCGGTCGGCCCCCGCGTCAGCGTCCAGTTCCGGCCTCGGGGCGTGGCCTGACCCTGGGCGGGCGCCTGCATGGCCCCGCTCGCGGTGGTCAGAACCGCGGCGACCTCGGGGTTCACCCGAGGCGGGACGACGGTCCCGGAGGCCCTCCGGGACCCCCCTGCAGAGACCCCAGATCGCCGTGTAATGTTCTCCATGCGCCGCGCGGCCCTGAGGGGCCGCCGGACCGGGTCCCGCCGCTGGCGGGTCGACCGGAAACCGGCGTAGTGTTGGACATCCAGCCAGAGGCGGAGCCCGAGAGGGTCG
>Ga0210040_10004619_pt1 | contig 17878 bp, 13 predicted proteins | sample CryGeyCG12114_NA_FD_185462 | JGI IMG/M metagenome (GOLD analysis project Ga0210040, IMG submission 185462) | Groundwater microbial communities from aquifer - Crystal Geyser CG19_WC_8/21/14_NA (SPAdes) (version 2) | ecosystem: Environmental > Aquatic > Deep subsurface > Groundwater | place: USA... | reverse complement strand
AAAAGTTTTCGGAGCTCCGCTCCGCTCCGCTCCAGTCCAAAATAATTTCTTGGAGCTCCGCTCCAAACGAAAAAAAAATGGCCCAGCTCCGCTCCGCTCCGTGCCCGGAGCGGAGCGGAGCGGAGCGGAGCGGAGCGGAGCGGAGCGGAGCGGAGCTAACTTACATCACTGGTTCCAATTGATTCAGTTTATTTATGCATGACTACTCCAAGTAAGTAAATAGATAAATAATTTACTGGGATGATTATGGCACAGTAAATGGGATTCGTAAATCAAATGATCACGTTCCACGACTATATAGTGATGATGATCACGAAATAACTTTCCTTTGCTCTTGTGATTTTTTTCCCTTGAATGACAACTCACACGACTTTTCCCAAGAGCTTTGTAGTCTTACATAAGCAACGGCATTATTAACGTTAAGCTTTTATTACTTTATTTCACCATGTTTGGGTTTTCCCCCTCTTTTCTAACACAATTGTTCAGCTCACTTTTGTGGTACAGCAGAAGAGAAAATCGTTTCTAATCTTTTCGTTTTGGGTAGGATTCAGTTTGTCACCATCATGTTGCGAAATTTGTGTTTTCTTTTATGAAACAATTTGGAAAAATTGCTACTGCTATAGCTAGTAAACTAACTATAAGCTTCAAACTACCGGTTTGGATTTTGGAGAAAATGAGTAGGTAACACGACGCTCAGACAAAACTGAAACTTCCACCCATATCATATATCTTCAAACGAAAAAAGACTCGCGTTCTCTCATTATGTGCGTCAGTCAGTTGAGCAACAAACTGTTTCAAAAGCACACGAATTCAAACATCCTTGTTTGTAATCATCAAAAATTACAGTTTATCATGGACAATTCTTCCCTTGAATCACTAACTAATTAGTACCCATGCCCTTTATAGCTTCTGAAAGCTTCCGTTCCAAAAAACAAGACTGGAGGGTGTCGTAACTCAAGTCGAAACAAGATCAGTCAGCAATTAAAAGTGTGGTATAATTATTCAAAATGAGTGCCAGTGGCAGAAGATTGAGTCAAGATGGACGTAAGAGGAGCATGGACTACAAACGGAGGGGGAGCATGGATGTTAGCAAATTGGGACAGGTATGAAAAAAATGGACGACCCCAGTAAACAGCGCAGCATGTTATAGTTAAGGTTGGGGCTGGGTTCACGTAGGGAAACTATTTTTATCGATAGTAATCCATAATATAGATTCATGGTATAGATATACATTATATATCTCTATATATTATCTCTTGTCATGTCAAGTCCAGTAAGTGAGTAAGTAAAATAGGACAAGTGTAAGTCGAAAATCCACGTACCCATTGTTTGGATTGTCCTCGGCCAGCGTCATATCAATCACATCACTATGATCCAGAATCGTATACACGGTTATGATAATGAAGGAGGATGGCAAACAAAAAAATGAACGAGGGAAACCGAAAAAAAGGCCGAGAGCTCTTTTTTTGGCGTTAAGCTTATATGGATGAGTTTAGCTGTGCTTCCTTACACTATAAGTTGATTCCTCCTCGGCTGTGTGACGATGTGCTCTTGAGTGGAGAAAGAAGAATAAGTCATGTCTTGGGAATAACATTGTTGTCAGCTCTTTTCTCATCATCACTTGTGTCTTAAATGGCAGTGTATCATTGGTCTAAAGCCTAGACTTCTATTATATATATGTGCAGTTCCCCATGATGTGCGCAAAGTGAACTGAACATTGGGCAAGGAAGCAAACACTTGGAATACTATAAGCCGATACCGGCTTTTCGTCCCGATCATGTGGAAGAGTGCGTTTTCAACGGCTTCTGGATATATGTAGTTAGTTAGTTAAGACGGAAGAATGCTAAATATATTTCAAATGATAGCGTTTACGAAGGGGTTTTATTAAGTTCGTAGTGGTAATTGAGAAAATAGAGTGTACCAAGCAGAAAGAGTGTCATATAGATTAAAGTAGTATGAAGTGTTGTTCAGTTTTTGTGTGAGAAAAGGACTCTTCACATTTCATTTCTAGTTTAAGAAACATGGGGCTGCCATTTGTGGGAAATTTTGTAAATGCCAAACGAACTTTCACATTTAGTGTGCTGAGAACTGTCGCCTGAGTTTTTTGATGGGTGGATTTGGATTAAAAAGTTATTTTTTATGACATAATGTGATGATAATGTTGGTTGTCTGCTTGTGATTTGCAGAAGCATATTGTGCCTACCGAGAGATGCGGACCAATCAGCATCTACATTCAGGTATTGACAAGTTTGGAATTGGGTCATTTGCGTAGGTTTTTTGGCTACCTAGTTATGGTGATGCGATTTTTATCAAATAGCTTTCATAGATTAATTTCAAGGCGTTGTTTTGATATATTTTATGGCAGTTTTGCCTTTTTTGTTTATGTTAGGAAAGTTGAGAATACATTTCTCTCAAATTTCCTTTTATGGCGTACATCTTTCTCAATATTTTTTTTGCCTTGTCATATACGATTGAATAAACAAATAATGATTTCATGCTGCAATTAAGATTAATGGATTAGATTTAGATAGTATAGAAGTCTATAGAACTTTTCAAACCGTGGGAATGTGTTCAAACCTTCGAATACACGAGAACTTTATTATCGATTTTGTAACGAATCTGAATATAACTGGATTTTTGTAATTTGACCATTTACAGGGAGATTTGGCGATGAAAGAAAAGAAGTGTGTCTTTCTTACTGTTCACGATTTAGGATGTAACCGTAAGTGACAAGCTTCTCATTTAAAAATTCAAATTACTGCATGTCATTTGAGAATCCTCAATGTTCAATCACTGCTTTACTGCTCTAATACTTTTGTTTACTTTTGTCTTTCATTTGATCTCTAACCCCTGCCTATCTTTCTTTTGTATATGATACGACAATATTCAAACTGTAAACAAATATTGTTGTCAAGTGTGTCACCTCATGACATTATTAGTTCGATGTTGATATGATTATGATTTGATGTGTATCTTTGATTCGATAGATACTTCTTTCCATGATTTCGTGGAGCATCCTTGCATGTCGGAAATCAAGGAGAGGTCCATTTTTGTCCATGTGGATGTCCCTGGACAAGAGGACAACGCAACACCTTTAGCTGATGAGTAAGTTACTGAAATGTGTGACAGTTTCAAATGCCAAATCGCAGATCAAACGCCAGTTAATCCTTCCTTATCCTTCGGTTGACCAAATATGTTACACACCCTCCCAACTATATTCCTGAGAGACTAGAATTCGTATAATAGTAAGCATTGACATGAAACACCAAAACAAGGAATGAACTGGGGCTTTTATTTTCTGCGTGACCACGATTCCATAAGAAAGTAGGACTTTCCCAAACACGTCATGTGAATAACACCCATCACTAACTAACTATAGCTATAAGCTTAAGCTTATTTAGTTACTCGAGCTATCCATATAATCAAGATGGGCTAGTGTCACCCTGTCGCCCCCAAATAAGTAGGACAGAAGAACCATGTGCTTAATTGGGTTAGGAAATATCTTCACGTGGAACAAGTGGCAGGGTGCATACAATTTGTTGCACTACAAGCAAAAGGATGGAATGAGCAGGATTAATTTGGCTAGAAATGAGTTTACCGTGAAGCAATAATGCTTGTGAATGTGTCACATACATGCGTGCCTACAAGTTAAATAACACTGGTGTGAGAGGGAAATGAATTTTCCTCTATGCTTTCACTCACTCACCTTATACTACTGTAGTTCGTTAGTTGGCGAACGAAAACGCAGTTTGCTTGCTTTGTGGAATATGTAAGGTATGTGGTTTTTATTTTACGTATGGCATTCACCACCCATAGTTTGGAAAAGGAGATGAATGTAAATAGCTGCAATATAGACACGGGATAGTATTCGGTATGAGAGATACATAACGTGTAGCATGGCAATAATAATATGTTGGGAACATATTTCACAAGACTCGTCCTTTCAATCCATCACCCGAAGTCAACAATAACAAGACATTTCTCTCACTTTCCATTTCTGACTGGGAACACGAGTCTGCACTAGCACTAACTAACTAACTGTGACTGAAAGGACAACTGATTCAAAACTTTATTATACATTTGGCAATCTCCAATCTAACTGACAATCTAAGTATGTAGACGATCCTCTTAGGTCTTCAAGTTACAGTTTAGTCATTCGTGGAGCAACTTTCATTACTTTATTAGGATTGACTGATCCGATGATGAAATCGTATAGGGAATCAAAAAGACTTAGCAACTCAAACTTTTTATCTCATTAACTTGACTTTGAAATCCTATTATTATTATTATTTGGAGAAAGTGTAAGTACCTACGCAACAATACGTTTGCCTTCATTCCTATACAACTAAAGATACGCTTCCTAAATGGACGGTAATGGTTTTCTTTTCTTGATACAAACGTTACCAATTGTGAAAGTAACTAGACTGAATGGGTTTCCCTGGGTTCATTAAAATTGCCACGGTCGTTTTGTGAGCACACAGTAGGATGATAATAGAAAGTCCCAGTTTGTTCCACACAACATGCTTCTATGCTAGTTTATAAATGTCATATAATAACTTTTCTCTCTCACAGTACCCGACCGCTCACAGGTTCCCCAAATCCTGCTTGTCTTGACTTGTAGAATCTAATGAGTTCTGTGCATAGATTGCTACTACAAGAGCACCTTGGGTGTAATTAACTGGGCTGTTTGTACCATATGCACTAGTTGTCAAAGGACTCCTGTGCTGACAACAAGAAAGCTCAGCTGATCACTTTGCATAGCCTGTAAATTGAGTTTTTGAACCAACCAGCAAAATGTACGAACATCTCTCAACATGTGCGACGCATTAGTTTGTTCACATATTCTGTTTACGTCAGCAAAGCTTTAGTTAGTTAGTTAGCTAGATAATTTGAGATTCGCTATTTTTTGGAGGACATTGTGCAGTAGTGGTTTACGTATAATATATATGGTGGGGTGGTGTATGAAGTTATGGTTTCTTAATAGAATGACCAACCCACACAATCCATATAACAAATCAATTCGAAGATCACAACCCAATAACAAGTCCATTGGAGGATCTCGGATCCTTAAATTATGCTTGTGGAATTAAGTATCAATGAGAAATCGACTGACCAGGATGTGGAAACACGTAATGACAAATGAATTAGGATGATCAAACGAGTTGACGTTTATTAGAAGCTGAAATAATTACTTTATTCCAAATAAAGTTAACAAAAGAATTATTCTAACTCACAAGCTTGCGACAAAAAGACAAACCATGTTGACTCTCCTGATCCCCAAATCCAATTCTTACTATAACGACGTAGCTCTTTTTCACATAACACAAACAAACTTAAAACTCGCCGGTAGCTCAAATGCATAAATTGTATTATTAATATGACTCCTGACTAACAAAATTTTTCGTACACTTTTCATTCACCACACAAGTAGGACCAATGTAATGAAAAGCGTGGTAGGGCGGAAATGCATGGTAGTAGCGCCAACGCTGTTTTTTGGTCTTTGGTCCTGGCAGTTGATCATGTTGTTATTATTATGGAATCATGTTGATGTTTACTTGTATGGTTAATGAACAAGGGGATAATAATTTTACTCTTTACGCACAGTTATCCATTCCCAACGATGCAGATGTTGGGCGAGGATCTCGTCACCGTTTTGGATTTCCTTCACATTAAATATGTGATTGGGTTGGGAGAGGGAGCTGGAGCCAACATTCTCCTCCGATTTGGCATGGCTTACCCTACACGTTGTCTTGGACTCATCCTGGTAAATGTGACTGCTGGGAAAACATCGGCTGTAGAATACTTCAAAGACAAGGTGAGTGGTCCAACTTTTGTCCTCTAAATGAGCCATTGTCTTTTCCTTCTCTCTCCCTCTGTGTGTACACAGAGTTTATGGACCTGACACGTGAACAATATTTGGAATAATGCATATACTGTATGCTATGTACTGGATTAAATGTTCAAGCAGCCTTATGCATGTGGATGATTGTAGTTTAGCTAGTGGTTAGTGGATGTGATGAGAGTTCAACTTATGATAGTACATAGTGGTGGATCAAGAATGTGCTTTCCTTCTATAGCAGTTATTCAGTTAGTTAGTCAGTTACCGAGATAATTCAAATTGCAAACAACACATTAATTGTGTCTCCCTTTGTGCTGCGGGTTTGAGTAATCCAATAGGGTTGCAAAGTAGGATTCGAGGAGACATGTGTTTGCCTCCATATTTTCAAGCCTAGGATAGCCTAGTGGAACATTTGTATGACTGACTGTGTATTTATATTAGTGTGGTTTATTATGATTTCGCAAGTTCATTAGTGATAATAATAAGCAAAGTATCTGGCTCTGGTTCCCTTATTTCCATAAGTTTTTCAATGTGGGATCTGCGAAACATTTTTCTCAGCCAGTCAGTCAGTCATTATCACCCACCAAATGTTATTTGAGCCATGTTGAAGATTACTCGCGGAGCTATAGCATATTGGCAAGTTTCAGAGTGCATTGAGCTTTTGGTTAAGGTTGCAAAATAATGGGACATGTGCTAGAAGAGGCGTCTAAATTTATATTATGTACTAGCTTAGCTACTAGTAGCGCATAGGATGTAAGCGAAGCAATTTTCCGTTATCTTTTATCCCAGATTAAAACAAGATGGTTTTAAAATTTCTACTCTTTATCACCATTGCGCGCTCTTATGTAAACTTGAGCTGTCGTAGTTCTTCCAGCAAAGCAAAGTTCGACCTAAAGGTCATGGTAGAGTAGTTCTAATTTTTTACTGGCACTGTAGTACATGTTCTGTTTGCATTCACCGTAGGTATGACTTTGACTCCATGGTTTGTATAGCAGTGTTGGTGTTGTAAATGTGCTGAGGCTTGAGAAAGGGTTTGAACTGAAGCAAATGGAATTACTTTTTTTTTGTAGTGCCTAGAAATGTCATCAGGTCAAAAAGGGGGAAATATTTATTGGCGCATCAGCGACTGTAAAAGATGTGATTGTTGAGCTCAGCAGCTTTTGAAGGAAATCCAAATCATAATGACATGTATATATGTGCAGTGTATGAATGAATCGTGCACTTCATTTCTGAATTTAACCTTATGAGCATTTATTTATTTATTTTCTATTCGTGTTGTTCACTCGTTTTAAAATCATGTGTGAAAGGGTGACAGCGGCGTTTGCATCGTCATGTAATGCAAGAAGAGATTGTGTGCACAGCACAGTAGTTGAGAAGAACTGATGAGTTGCTCAGATAAGGCAATGTCATGTATTTATGATGAGCATTTGTTCTGTTTAGCAAATGAGAGTAGGAATATATCAACTAAGGGGTCTCCAAGCATATTTTCTTTGTGTATTTTTCATTGTGTATATTTGTACAGCTCGACTAACTTTGCTAGAGACAAAAAGGCTGTTCGTGTATAATGGTTCATTCTATCGTTCCCTTTTTTATGCCACTTTTAATGATTACTTGTGTCACCTTGATAATGAGTTTTTCTCTCTGTTTCATTTAGTTCATGAACTGGAAACTAGGAGCTGGAGGCTATAATCCCAGCACGGAACATTATTTGGTTTTCCACAAATTCGGTCACGTAAGTACCCATTTATTTTCCATTCTGTAATGATCATCAACATATTTATTACTATTTCATGTGTCGTTCCTAGGCCACAAGGTCTAATGTGTGTGTCTTTGAAATGATTTTATTATTTTTATTGCACAAGGCATAGATGTTGATAACTGTTGTTGTACGAATCGCATCTGGTTCACATTTACCCTTGTTTCACTAATACCAGCCAGCTGATCACTTATTCACATCACTGCCAAGAAAATGCACAGTCCTCTTGCACGATCAAGCAGTCTGGACCGTTTTATCTTTGCCAACAACAAATTGAGAATCATTTCAATAGTCACTATCATAGTTAGTATGGATTGTATCTACATGCTCAAAATGTAATTGGAATTCATATCATTCAGCTCGTGAATATATGCTAAAAAGATCAGAGGCAGTCATCACCTTCTACGAATAGTTTGCTAACTGATTAACTAAAATAGGTACTTGAAATGCAAGTGAAAGTAAAATGATCCTAGAGCTCATTCATGCCAATATTTGTGAGCGTCTATCTCGCTCTTTTGTTTCAAAATGTCTTCGGTTTGGTTATTTATTTGAAAAGGAAGTGATTTGGAGTTGCAAAAAAAGAGTATGAAAGTAAACTTGTCTCCAACAAAGGAAGCAGGTATAGTCGTCCTATATATTTTGTTAGTTAGCTAATTTTATAGATATAGTAGATGAGCAAGTTTTTTGGTAGAGAAAAGAGAAAATTTGTGCACAAGCACGTGAGTGAGACCCAGTGAAAATAAATGCCTGCCTCATCGTAACCTCTCAACTCATCCTACGTATGTACGTGAACGTTCAATTCAATCGTATATTACTTTGTATACCTTTCACACTACGTACGTGCATATACAGGCTGGTTATAGTTATGACTACAGAGGCCCATCTTCCAATATATACCGCCAGTCCAGGTTGAGGCCTAGGATTTTTTACATTCAACGCACATGCCATATACTTGCACATGGTCGAGCGAATCCTTTTTACCTTTCTCTCTGGAACTCCGTGACTTAAAAGTTTTCAAGTGGAACCGTGTATGTATACATTTTGAGTTGCACAATGTGTGATTATAATGATGAGAGGATTTTTATATATGGGAGTTGTTTCCATCTAAACTTGGGGAGCTCATGTGGAGTCCAGAAAGGGAATTTATCACTCAAACGGTCACGTACATAAACGAAAGGTGGGAGAAAAAAGGGCTATGAGTTCGTGAGAACATTTGAGATATTTCCATCGGGTGTTCAGTATGGAAGTTTGTAAATTGAATGCAAGTTGGAGTTACATTCCTTGAGATTTGCGCACGAGGTAATCATTACTGTCATACATGTAGGTATCAATAGTTAATGAATGGAAGAAATGCAGGAGGGATTACACCTCAATAATAATTATAAATTGCGTATCTATTCCAGTAAATATGTAATGGGAGCATTGCTCTCAGTCAGTTTTTGCTACAAACTAACGTAGAACTATATCTAGCACGTGCTTCTGAATTCATTGGTAATGGAACGAACTAAAAAGATGGGATCTCAAAGCGAATGAGATTCATAGTAGCACAGTCAGTAAGTCGGCTTTTCATGGAATTCTGTACACATATTGTTGAATGCAAAATGTGTGTAATAGAGTTATTGATTCCACTATAAACTTAAGCGTGTACATCATAGGGAATTTGTGAACCCTTTAACATATCACATATGGAACACCTTTTTAATTTTTGTGCACGAATGAGAACACAGGCACACACGTGCATAGTCGTGCAGCCCCACTAAAGTGACAGGCACACAGTTTTTCAACTGCATGTATTATGCTGGCAATGTATTATTATCGAATCGGTGGGTATGGGAGAAGGAATGAAGTGTAACAATTTTCATCCTTTTTATAAGCCAACTAGCTAATATAAATTTAACATGATGGTTTAAATTGTAAGCGCTGGCATTATGAGTTGAGAATTTTTAGGTCTTGCTAAGTTTTGATTATGCTTATGTTGTCTCAGCCTCCCACGTTCTTGGGTTGTAAATGAACACTAAATCACAATGCAATCTTGATGATTTATTTCCATTGTATAATTTTTATAGAGAGATTGAGAGTGAAAGTAAATTTATTTTCTCCGCACAGTCAACTTTTCCTTATTTTATACTAACTGAACCACTAACAAGAATCGGTACAGCTACAAGGTTAATGTATGGATATATATGGTCTTGTGCGAGCTCTCGTTATGTTATCTCTAAAGGTGAGGATATGGAAAGATGTATAATCATTTTTTTTTTATGATTATAAACACTGTCTTCTTTTTATGTTCCCATGTTGCTCTCTCCACAACTTTCAAATTCCAAAGGATGTTGCAGAGGTAGTCATCATCTCTATATATTCTTTAATTCTTGCCAACATTTGATGATTCCTTTTTGGCCTTTTTTCTCTCTTTCCATTCACATTGTTTCACATTTACTTCAAAATCTAACAACATCAATTTTTTTCCTTTGTGTATATAGTTACTTTATGTTTGCTATTTGTTTTAGTTCCTAACCAGTTTATTTTTCTGTTTAGAACAATCATCTTACGTTCCGTAGTCCACTAATTTTAACACGCATTCCATTCATCATTTCGTAGTATTGATGCCCATCATCATCACAGTAGTTTATGATCGAGTCTGTACCGAAATTGACCAATTTTATTCACATTGTATATAACTTGTAGACCCCGTTTTCTTTCCCGTAGAAGCGGGAACATATCGTTTTTCCCATTATGTTGCCGAATTCTATATTCTTTGAGCTTTTAAGACATTCACATTCCATAGTTAGACTGGATCTTATAACAAGTAAATTACTCAATGCATCTATGCATGGATTGCATTGCTGCATGATAATAATAATAATAAATACGGCATTAGGTACTTTTATCTCTCCAGAGTTCTATACCCTGTGTAATAAGTAGTATTCTTTTGAAACTTTTGTACTCCAGCAGCAGTCAATTAATCTTGGTCTCTATATAACTACAACTACTAAATATGAACCCCATTATCTGTACACAGAAAACTATTTGGTTTAGTTACTTCGACTCAATAAACAAACAGACCGTTAGAATTGACACAAAAACATTCTCAAAACAAAGGACATTAATTCAGGTGATAAAACTTTCATGGGCTCGTAGTTTTTATTACTGAATAGTCGATCTTTTGACAACAGCCCAGAGGAGTAAGGTGACTGTATTTACTGGGAAAACAGGAACCAGCAGACAATTCTGTTATCTCCAGACAATTGGAACTGGAATAAGTACAATAGAGTGTGAAGTAGTTGTTATTGCTCGTGTCTAGTGCAAATGTTTTTTGAGACATTGCAAAAAAGAGCCAACTCCACGTCTCCTTTCATTTTTCACAATGAGCCAATGAAGCCAACTGTAGAGACACACAGAAGAAGAGTAACGTAATGCTCCATTTGAACGCCGCCGACCTTTTCCTTTTCAAAGTGTACACTTGCTCTCTCTTCGTCTATTCTTGTGTCTCTGAAACTCTGAACTTGATCGAGTGGTTTTCCACCCTGATGGATTTTTAATGCTTCGATAGTCGTTTCTTGCTCAATTCCCACGTATAATAATAAACAAAAGTCCAACAAAATATGGCAGTTAGACAGAAAAACTATACTAGTACACTTAAAGTAGTTTTTTGTGGTTACAAGATTTTTTTCCGTGGTGTTCACACGGATGAGAAAATTGCAGTGATGTAAGTTTGGTCTGTGCTCCCCTCGGCTCCAGACGACGTCGAGATACTGGAGTTCCGCTCCAGTTTCCCAAAAAAAAATTAAGGCTCCCCTCCGCTCCAGTTTCCTAAAAAAATTAAGGCTCCCCTCCGCTCCAGTTTCCAAAAAATTCTTGGAGCTCCGCCCCCGTTTTCAAATTTTTTTTGGAGCTCCGCTCCGCTCCAAACGGCAAATTATATGGAGAAGCCCCGTACGTAGGGGGCTAACTTACATCACTAGAAAACTGTAACGCAAGAACATGTTGTCTCTCAGTCAGTATTATTAATTTTTCTTGGAGATGGGTGGATTGATTAATTTGATTGAATGTGTATTAAAATGCGTTGGCTCCTTTGTGTACTGAAATTAAACGCAGTCAGTCAAAGGGAAGGATAAATTTTGATAGAACAAGACAAAAGGACAAGAAAATGCTGACCTGACAATATTCACGAAAACATTCCTACTGTGACTGTACAATTGTATAAATGATGGGCACTTGAATGGAACTCGAGAATAGAATAGTTTAGTGCAGTTGGCATTTGTAGGTGACTTGGGTTGTTATTTTGCATGCCCAAAGTATGTATGGGAATGTTATATATGTATCCAAGTCTATGATTAAAAGTGAGTGGAGTCGACTGTGAGTCCTTTAGTGTGCCATGATTTGGGTACAAACTTTTGTGCATACTTTGTACCCAGTTAGTGCGAGTGACTAATTATTTGTGTCTTTTTGACTTCAATGGTGCTAAATGACCATTGTTGAAATGTCCAGTCCGAGTGTTCTATCCATATTATAGTTTTTAGTATCCATGCCATATAGAATGTAGACACGAAAAATGAGATCAAAGAAAATCTGAACCTTGTGTATGCAGAGTGTAGACTGTGTAGAGGTGTTTATATAGATGATGTTAATTTAGCTGTTTTAGATTTGTGTATGTTTATTGTTACGTAGAGATTTTAGAGACCGAATGAATTTTAGTAGTTTCCCAGAGTAGTAGCTAGTTGATAGTTTGTTTTTAGACTTTTTCCGTATGATGATGGATTTGGTAGACTCACAGTTTTGAAAGCTTTCCAAACTAGCTTCCAGTTCTAATATCTTGTTTATTATGGCGTTTGGACACGTATAGGAATTGGAGAACGACGATGTGATGAAGGAGCGTGAGAAGACTATCTTGGATTATTTGGAGAAGTTGAGATCTGCCATCAATCCGAAAAACTTGAGGAGATATGTTGAGGCTTTTAGAAAGTATATTTCCCCAATTTTCGATACTTTCCTTATAAGTTATTCTAATTGCCCAAAGTTTGTGGTTGTCGGAAACTTTAAATGTTTTCATTATTCACATTCATTACAGCCGCAAGGATATGACCGACCAGCTGGAGAAGAACTTGAAAGTTGACACTCTTCTGTTGTCTGGAAAGAAAGGTTCTTTTGGACATGCTGTGCAGCAACTTCATGCTGTCATGAATCGTGAAAAGACGCAGCTCCTTATTGTGGACGATGTGGGCGATGTGATCAATGAAGCTGTATGAGATATCACTTTACATAATTATATTTAGTCTTTCGCAGTCAAACTTACCGTAAATTCTGCATCTAATGACTTTGGATGACGATTGATTAATGGGAGTTGTTTTGTTTGTTATTTGCGTAGCCTGAGAAGACGGCACAGAGCATTCTGTTGTTCTGCAAGGGCCAAGGACTCCTCACTTCAGCAGCCATGCCTGGTGTGGAGAGACAAAGAACTCACTCTGGAAGTGAAGATTCCAACTCTCACCTGGCTCGCCAACGAACTATGAGTATGGAGGAGTATGACAAGCCCAACATTCGGAGACTGTCTATTACAACCATGCAACAAAAGCCTGGAGAGCAGCTTGCCGAATAAAAATCCTCCATTCACATTGCTTGCTTGTGTAGAAAAAAGAAAACTATGGAAAACTAATGTATGCTAAGGATGATGGATGATTGTTATATGATTGTACTCCGTGCCCATAACTAATGCAATGCTTCAGTGTATTATGTTATTGCATATTATTCTACAAAGGAGTCGAAAAAAGAAGAAAAAAAAATACAAATATCCCTAAAAAAAGTTTAGGCTACATACTTTGAAGCTGCCGTGTACTCTGTATACAATTTAATCTGTTTGTTTTCTCCAAAAATGATGTTGTGTTATGTTGTTGTTCAGAATAGCTGATTGTTAAAGGTAAAAGATTTTTTGTTGGGAATAATAAGACTATATGGTAGATATTTAGTACAGTACGTAGAGTTTTAGTTGGTTTTAGTTTTATGACGAGTCTATCTATGTAGTATATGGATTACCAAGGAGTCGAGTTTCATGGTTTGGTTCTTCTTTTAATAGTTTGGTTTTTGTTTCATGATTTAAGTTTCTTTGGTTTTGCCTTGCTGAAAAAAATGGAGTTGTTTTCAATCTTTAAGTTTATTATTATAAATTGCTCATGATTGTTCATGTGAATATACTTGTAATGATTATATTACTGTAGAGTTATGATATGTATGTTTTACAAAGGTAGTGAACTTTAAAAACAGAGCAGATAGTTTGGGTGCTTGCTTGTAATTTATGTATGATCTGATCAGTAAACTTTGAAGTGTTCAGTGTTGAACTGTACTACATACTCCTTTTTAAAGTGTAAGACTAGACACAAAGGGATTTTATGGAAAAAACGTACATTTTGAATAGCAATCATTGAATTTTAACAATCAGTCAGCCATGCACATTATAGTGAGATATGAAGGTAGTGAATAAATAAATGAGAATAAATTGGGAATACAAAAAAAAATACATACAGAAGAGAAAGATTTTCAATAAAAAAATAGAGTACATAAAATGTTCAAGGTAATATGTGAATAAATGAGTAAATCAAAGAGAGGCAATGTTGTACCAATACATTCTAGCAAATAAATTTAGAAAAATGCATTCAGATATAATGATGAAAAACTTTGGTAAATTCGGGTTAAAAATGTACAGTGAGTAATGGATTTATTCTATAAATGTAAAGTTATAGAGAGATAAAGAAAACTGCTTTTTAAAACAAACTTGTCCTATATATGTATACACATAGTTGAGTTGGAGTAAAAAAAAAAAAATCTGTTCTGTGTAAAAATAAAGTGCTGTATTGATCCGACATTGTAAATTATTTTTCTTTAGATGGTTCATTTTTTCTTGGCAAATACGCTCGTCATACACATTATTACTAAAGTTTATCTTTTCTGACTAGTCTCTTAAACTAAACATTAAAGTCATGAAAGTTCAATTCAATTCAATTCAATGAATGAATGAGTGAGGAGGCACCTGAGTCCCATACCTTGGCGTATCCTCATTTTATGTAATTCTGACACCTACAGTGATTACAGTACAGAATGACACTAAACAGACGATAAAATTTGCAATGCCCAGAAGCTCAGTGTATAAATAAAGAAACGAGCGATTAATGTGCCGTATCTGCAACTTTATCATAATGATGGAAGACAAGGAACTCAACCGAACACTGTGTACCATGATCATGATGGAGTGGAACATATTTGTTTACCAGAAAGCCATGAACTTGTAAACAGGGGAAAAGCACATGCAAATAAATGATAGAGGTTAAAGTGAACATACGCATGCACTATAGTGCAGTAGTGCCTGCCAAAAAACCGAGAAAGAGCGAACATAGTCGGCCACTTTTCTACTGGCTAAGAATTCATGTCGGCTGGGAACCTTTCACTTTACCCGCTTTCATTCTACTCTCACGTTTTGGTCCACAAGCTATTGAACTTATCGATGGGAAGAAAAGTCAACACACTTTCACCACTGCAGTGATTGTGAAACTTTGGTGGCGCTCAGCTTGTTTAATCAACGTCTATTTAAAAACTGGACCGTAGTATAGGTTTTTTATCGTAGAAGACAGTGTGGTATCTTAGGCTATGTGTCTGTAAGAACAGTCTAAATCCGTTGCTGGTGATTAGCCAAAAAAGTGAGGAAACAGTGAAAAATGGAAATGATTGTGCTAGCCTTATTTTTTCTGACCACTTTGTGGATTTCACTTCTAAGTTTCCTCTTTTGTGTGTTCAGAAGGGTAAGTTTCACTTTGCTTACACATCATATAATATTATCAAATCTAAATGTAATGATTTTGTGCTGAATTTATTCTATATCATTGCGTGTGGCTTTACAGCGGTTGCAAAAGTATAAATATTTGCAACGGGAGAATGAAGATGGAGTTTCAATTGGACTTTTCCATCCATATTGCAACATTGGGAATGGGAAAGAACGCGTTTTATGGCAAATTGTAAAGTCGTTTGCGTTCAGGTAAGCTATCGATGGTTCAGTTTTCAGTTGCAAACGTAGAAATCAATGTGAAAAATTGGACAACAAGCAATGAAATTGTAAATAATGTAGGTACCCGAATGCACAAATTGTGATTTACACTGGGGACACTGACTGCTCCCCAGAAGATATCAGGGGAAATGCGAAGAAAAAATTTAATATTGAATTGCCACCCCAAGTGGAATTCATTTATATGCATCGTCGAAAATGGTTGGAGTCGACCAAGTACCCAATCTTCTCTATGGTTGGTCAAACATTGGGGTCCATTTACGTCGGCTTTGAAGCGCTATTTAAATTCGTACCTGGTATGTTGACTTCCTGCTCATTCCATTCAGTAGTAGAATTATTGTTTTCCAGCCAACTTCCATGTAATTGCGTACAGATGTGTTCATTGACACAATGGGCTACCCATTCACATTGCCGTTGTTTAAATACGTGGGCGATTGCAAGACTGGATGCTACATCCATAGTCCGGATTTGCTCCCTAAATCTCACGGTCCTTGGAACAACGGAACAAATGGAGGCAGATCCTTGACTACCACCAATCCATTCAAAGGATTTATCAACTACATGTACGTTTCATTTCTCACCAGACTGTACTCCTGGATGGGAAGAACTGGCTCCGACGTTGTCATCGTCAATTCCACTTGGACTGAAGAGAACATCAACATGTTGTGGCATTGTCCAGCCAAGACTTACAAAGTGTTCCCACCCTGTGGTGTAGAATATTTTTCCAAGCTAAATCCATTAGAGGGCGCTCCCGACCCGATTATCAAGATTGTGTCTCTCTCCCAATTCCGCTCGGAGAAAGATCATCCCCTGCAAATACGCATTTTGTACCAATTGAGAGAGTTGCTCCGGGAACATGAATGGAATCGAGTACGTTTAGTTGTGATGGGCAGTTGTCGACATCCTGAGGAATTTGCAAGAGTGAAAGACATGGAGGACTTGTGCAAACATTTGTCGGTGGAAGAGCATGTGGAGTTTAAAGTGAACATTACGTTTGAAGAACTGGAACAAGAGTTGTCTTCTAGTCTCATTGCCATTCATACTATGATGAATGAGCAATTTGGAATTGGTGAGTTACGCACTGATGCTAGTAAAAAAAAATATGAAGGCTTTGTTGAAAAGGTTGAAAGCATTATCGTCCCGGGATTTTTATATTGAATAATTGAAAATTTCATGTGGAATATTTACAGTTTGTTCTTCGCTAGGGTTTTTTATCATATTGTATTTAATTATACAATTAACAGCTCTGCGTTTTTTAGCAGGCCGTAAATATTATGTTAGTAGTTATAGTAGTGCATTCTTGGCTGGTAAACATTCACGCCGGTGCGTTCCAAAGACTGTATAGGTTGACAAGGGCGCTTGGTATTGGTTTTATCATATCAGTTTTCAAGTGTAGTTTGCTCAGTAAAGACAGATACTGAAACGTGTGGAATCCTCAACTCCGATTTTGGGAATTTTCAGGAGTTGTGGAGTGCATGGCAGCAGGACTCATTATGGTGGCCAATAGGTCAGGAGGACCAATGATGGACATAATTATGGAATGGGATGGCTCTCGGAGTGGATTTTTGGCCACTGATGAAAATGACTATGCTGAAGCTATTAGATGTATCATGTTCATGACAAAAGAGTCTCATGCAGTCATTCGTAAGCAAGCCCGAGCCTCTGTGGAACGTTTTTCGGATCAACAGTTCAAAAAAGGATTTCTCGAAGCTTCCGACTCGTTGTTTCGGTGACCCATGAAAGTCATGACCAACAATGCTCAAAGTAAAAAGACAATAGTTGTAACAACAAGGGCTGATGGGGGTTCTCACATGGGAGAATTTTTGGATCATCACACTTACCTCTGAGTCAAGAATTGTCTGTCACTAAATATTATTGCATATTAGGGGACATGTTGGTCGTGCCGATAATAATTCCAAATTTTATTGCAAGACAAGAAGTGAAACAATTTAAAGTTTCAGACGCGTAAATATACCTGGTTGTAGATATTCCTTTTTTTTTCCATGAAAATCACAGTCGTAATTCAGATAGCGCAGAGTTGGGGTTTCAAAGTCTCAATTTAGCAATCCGTTTGACTTTTCATTATTATGATTGACACAAAAGATTGAGTTGCAGCCCCGTCGTGTCATTATGTAAATAATAAAAGCATTCAGTTAAAAATGAATATAAAATAAGGTGTGAACTTGTAAACCCAAGGTCGTAAATGGTTACCGTATTTCTACAAGTCAACTCATAG
>Ga0210040_10004618_pt1 | contig 17880 bp, 13 predicted proteins | sample CryGeyCG12114_NA_FD_185462 | JGI IMG/M metagenome (GOLD analysis project Ga0210040, IMG submission 185462) | Groundwater microbial communities from aquifer - Crystal Geyser CG19_WC_8/21/14_NA (SPAdes) (version 2) | ecosystem: Environmental > Aquatic > Deep subsurface > Groundwater | place: USA... | reverse complement strand
CAGCAGGTTGGTGCCTGTGTTGGTGCTCATCGCCCAGTTGTTGTGTTTGCCGCTGCCGTTTACACCTTTAAAAGGTTTTTCGTGCAGCAGCACTTTAAAATTATGGCGCTCAGCTACGCGATCCATAATATCCATCAGCAACTGATTGTGGTCAACAGCCAGGTTAGCGTCCTCAAAAGTCGGCGCGCACTCAAACTGGTTGGGGGCAACCTCATTGTGGCGCGTCCGTAGCGGAATACCCAGGCGAAGTGCAGTTTTTTCAAAGTCTACCATAAAAGCATGCACGCGTGTTGGGATGCTGCCAAAATAATGATCTTCCAGCTGCTGTCCTTTGGCCGGCGCGTGGCCAAATACGGTGCGGCCGGTAAAAACTAAATCCGGGCGCGCATCAAACAAAGCACGATCAACCAGAAAATACTCCTGCTCGATGCCTAACGTGGTGTTTACCTTGGTTACATCTTTGTCGAAATACTGCGAAACGGGCACTGCCGCATCGTTCAGGAGCTTTAAAGATTTAAGCAACGGTGTTTTATAATCCAGCGCCTCGCCTGTATAAGACACAAATATAGTCGGGATACAGAGAGTATTAGTACCGGCGTTCTCAATGATAAAGGCAGGCGAGGATGGATCCCAGGCGCTATAGCCACGGGCCTCAAAAGTATTGCGAATACCGCCGCTCGGGAACGAAGAGGCATCCGGTTCCTGCTGCACCAGCGAGCTTCCTTTAAAGCTCTCAATAGCGTCGCCATCGGATGTCAGGTCAAAAAAGGAGTCATGCTTTTCGGCAGTAGAGCCAGTCAGGGGCTGAAACCAGTGCGTGTAATGCGTGGCGCCTTTGCTCATGGCCCAGGTTTTCATTGCGGCAGCCACCGCATCAGCCAGGTTGCGATCTACCTTTTCACCGGAGTTCACCGTCTTGCGCAGGCGCTTGAAATAATCTGATGACATCGTAGCGCGCATGGCCTCTTCGCCAAATACGTTTTCGCCAAAAAAATCAGAAATCTTGGAAGAAGGCAGTGTCACCTCCCCTACTTTACGCTGGTTTGCAAATTCTAGCGCTTTAAAACGAAGTATAGCCATGAGTGCTGGAAAGAATTAGGTTTAACTTCAGCAAATATAGAGATGAAAATTCATTTGCAAACAGAATGGGTATATTTTTTATAGGTGTAATTAAAAAAACAGTATAAATTTTTAACTATACCTATCAAATATTAAGCTGATTTTATGAAATCAGGTATAAAAATAAAAACACCCCCTTGTTTTATATAGGTAAGGATAAAATTAAAAATTTCAATCCTTATTATAGTTACAAGGAAACCTACTTCGCCTTCAGAAGCCCTAAAACTTAAATAAGTATCCATAAGAATGACTTATATAGCCCTTGGGTTTGGTTGGTTTAAATATGCCTTATATTTGCGCTGTGAAACGACGCTTATACTTCCAACCGCTTTACTTCCTGTTTTGGGTACTGTATTTTATAGTTGCCCGGGCCACTTTTCTGCTGTTCCATTTAGAACGGGCACAGCAACTCAGCACCGGCGATATCGCGCGCACATTTCTATATGGCCTTCGCCTGGACATGTCTTTTACTGCCTATCTGTGCGCAATTCCCTTTCTGCTGTTGCTGTTTCAAACTCTTTGGCCGCACCTGATAACGCTCCTCATCAGAATTTATACTTTCCTGCTGCTGGTGCTACTGTCGTTGTTGCTTACTGTTGATTTGGAACTTTATACTTTCTGGGGCTTCCGGTTAGATGCCACACCGCTGCAATACCTGAACACGCCCGGAGAAATGATGGCTTCTGCCGGCGCTGCTCCTTTGCTGCTGCTTACTTTTATTGCCTTTCTGATCAGCGCCGGTTTTATATTTCTCTATACTTTATACTTCGACCTGAAGCATTTTATACCTGTGGCTACTAAATGGTTGGGGGCTGCCGCATCCTTTGGCTTTCTGGTGGTGCTGGTGCTGCCAATGCGGGGTGGCTGGCAGCAGATACCGATTAACCAGAGTGCTTCTTATTTTTCGGAGGAGCCGTTTGCCAACCATGCCAGCCTGAATATGCCATGGAACCTGATGCACGCGCTGCTTAAGTATAACAAGATAAGTAAAAATCCTTACCAGTACATGAGCGGGCAGCAGGCAAAACAAAAGGTGCTGGCGCTATACGCCGCCACCTCCGACTCGTCTGCCCGCTACGTAACAGAAAAGAACCCCAATATGCTGTTTATCATTCTGGAAAGCTATACAGCCAAGTTTGTGGAAAGCCTGGGTGGTGAAACGGGCGTAACACCGAATCTGGATAAGCTGGCCGCCGAAGGCATCAGCTTCACCAACATGTATGCCAGCGGCGACCGCAGCGAGAAAGGTATGGTGGCTTTGCTGAGTGGTTATCCAGTACAAACCATCACCTCCATCATTAAATTTCCGCAGAAAACCGAAAAGCTTCCGCAGCTGAGCCATGTTTTTACAAAGCAAGGCTACAGCACCGGCTTCTACTATGGCGGCGAACTGGAATTTGCCAATATTAAATCATACTTACTCAACGGCGGCTACGACAAGCTCATTGACAAGTATGATTTCCCAAGCTCCAGCTACAATTCCAAGTGGGGCGCGCATGATCATGTGCTGTTCGGACGCGTGCTCCAGGACTTGAATCAGCAGCAACAGCCATTTTTCACGACAGTATATACCCTGAGTAGCCACGAGCCTTACGAGATACCAATACCGGCAAAGTTTCCGGGTACCGGCAACGAAGAGAAATTCCGCAACAGCGTGTACTATACCGACTGGGCGCTGGGTAGATTTATAGATCAGGCGAAGAAGCAGCCGTGGTGGCAGCATACGCTTGTTGTAATTGTGGCAGACCACGGACATCCTTTGCCAGGTAATGATTCGAACCATGCGCCCAGCAAGTTCCATATACCTTTTATACTTACAGGGGGCGCTTTGGACGTGCATGGAAAACAGATAGATACCATCGGCGACCAGACCGACATTGCGGCTACTCTGCTGGCACAGCTTGGTTTGCCGCATCAGCAGTTTGTATGGAGCCGCAACCTATTGGCTCCAGTCACTTATCCTTTTGCGTTTTATGTGTTCAACGATGGCTTCGGCTTCATAACACCGCAGGGGAAACTGACCTTCGACAATGTAGCAAAAAGGCCCATTACCAAAGACCTAAACGTAACAGCAGAACAGGTAGAGAACGCTAAAGCTTACATGCAGTACTCATATGAGGATTTTGTGAAGGAGTAGGTTAGTTTGTTAAATAAATAAATTTTTGAAAGTTGGTTTTTGGATTTTCGCTGTCTTTCGATGCTTTTTAGAACGCCTGGGTCCAGACTCTCGCGGGAGCTGCGCACGCCGCGAGATCTTTTAAAAAGCTTTTTTGCTTAATTATTGAAGTTATACATCGAATTAAAAATCTTTGCATTAAATAGAAAAGGCTTACAAATTCTAGCCAGCACCTTATTTACGGGCCAGCAGGTATAAATTTGCAACGATGACCTCGCGGCGTGCGCAGTTCCCGCGAATGTTTGTTCAACCATCAAACCATTCAACAATTTAACCATCAAGCAATTCAACCTGTAACTGCATTACCATAAACGGCAGAAATTACTTACCTTTGCCCCCTAATGATGAAAACAGTAGCTTTTTATACCTTAGGCTGTAAGCTCAATTACTCCGAAACGAGCACCATCGGGCGGATTTTCCAGGAGCGCGGTTTTGAGAAAGTGGAGTTCACAGATTCTCCCGACATCTACGTGATCAACACGTGCTCCGTCACCGACAACGCCGACAAGAAGTGCCGTAAAATCGTGAAAGAGGCGCTGAAGCATTCTCCAAATGCCTTTATCACCATCGTAGGCTGCTATGCCCAACTCAAGCCGAAAGAGATTTCCGAAATTCCGGGCGTGGATGCCGTACTCGGTGCTGCCGAGAAATTTCAGTTGGTGGATATTCTGGCGGGATTTGAGAAAAAAGACAAAGCTCAAGTATACGCCAGCCCGATTTCAGAAGCAAACACGTTTCATAATTCCTACTCCTTCGGCGATCGCACCCGCACCTTCCTGAAAGTGCAGGATGGTTGCGATTATTCCTGTTCTTTCTGTACCATTCCTTTGGCGCGCGGCAACAGCCGCTCCGACAGCATAGAAAACGTGGTGAAATCGGCACGGGAGATTGCTGCGTCGGGCGTGAAAGAAATTGTGCTAACAGGCGTAAATACCGGCGATTTTGGACTGCAGGACGGCAAGCGCGTGGAAACATTTTTTCAGTTGGTACAGGAACTCGACAGGGTGGACACTATCGATCGGTTCCGTATTTCTTCCATCGAACCTAATCTGCTGAGCAACGAAATTATTCGCTTTGTAAGCCAAAGTCAGCGCTTTATGCCTCACTTTCACGTGCCGTTGCAGTCTGGCTCTAACAAAATACTGAAGCTGATGCGCCGCCGCTACCAGCGCGAATTGTATGCTGATCGCGTGGCAAGTATAAAAGCGCTGATGCCGCACTGCTGCATAGGCGTGGATGTAATCGTAGGCTTTCCGGGCGAAACCGAGGAAGATTTTCTGGAGACTTATTCTTTTATCAATGATCTGGATGTGAGCTACCTGCACGTGTTCCCTTACTCGGAACGCGAAAATACGCTGGCCCCGGACATGCCCGGCAAAGTGAGCATCAAAGACCGCAACCGGCGCGCCGACATGCTGCGCATCCTTTCGGAAAAGAAAAAACGCCTTTTTTACGAGCAGAATATAGGACGCGACTTTACCGTTTTATTTGAGGATGATGTGAAGGACGGCGTGATGGAAGGCTGGACAGAAAATTATATTCGTGTGGCTGCCAGGTATGACCCGGTGCTGGTAAACGAAACAAAACGCGTGCGCCTGACAGGCATTCATTCCAGCGGCTTGATGGACGCGGAAGAAGTTTATGCTGAGGTGCTGAAGCATTAATAAGGAAGCATATACTGTTCGGGAAGCAAATAAATTTTATCTTTCGGTTTTAAAAGAGATTTATCATCTACATAACGGTAACTAACAAAGTGAACGTATCTAAAATTGTATTAGGAGTAGCTGCAGCCGCAGCCTTTATGTCGGCTTGCCAGCAGGAAACAAAATCTGCAACCGGCACAACAGCTACTACCGCTGCCGGCGAGTCAACTGTAGCGGCCGGCGAGAAAATTGTATATGTTAATTCTGATTCGCTTCTGGCAAATTATGCCTATTTCAAAGAAGTGCGCACCAGGCTGGAAGGCAAATCCCAGAAAGCGCAAGCTGATTTGCGTTCTAAAGCAGAGGCGTTTCAGAAAGAGGTAGGCCAATATCAGCAAAACGGGCAAGCCATGAGCGCCGCGCAACGCGCCAGTACAGAGCAACGCCTGCAAGAAAAACAACAGCAACTGCAAGCACTGAACCAGAGCACCAGCACGCAACTGGGCACAGAAGAATCGGAGGAAATGAAAAAAATCTACGACAACGTGGAGGCTTATCTGAAGAAACTGAGCGAAGACAAAGGTTATAAAATGGTGCTGACCTATTCAAGAGGCAACAGCGCCATACTTTACAGCGACAGCACGTTAGATATCACATCGCAAGTACTTTCGGCCTTGAACGAGCAGTACAATGCCGAAAAAACTGACTCTACCAAAACTGAAGTGAAGAAGTAAGCTTCTTTATAAAGTATAAATGTGAAAGGCGGGAATGTTTCCCGCCTTTTTTGTTGCCCGATGTTACGTTTTACTATAAATACTGCTACACTGCTACCGCAAGTTTGAGCGCAGCGGTAACTTGTGGTAGCAGTGTAGCAAGTTTCCAACTTGCTTAAGTATGATGTTGGTTAACGCAAGTTGAAAACTTGCTGTCATGGAAAGCCACAAGCTGAAAACTTGCGGCATATATGGGTTTATACTTTATTGAATGAAGTGGTTCTATCTATTTTTAAAGTCTTTATCAATATCACAAAAGCTAATAAAAGTATCATCACTTGTATGATTAAAACAGGGAATATATTATCAGGCTCGGCATAACGATAATCACCACTATTTGCATTTGCAGGCAAAGTTATCAGGAGCGCGTAGATTATCGACCTTCCATAGAATTCATCAGCAGGTGACGCCGATAATACTGTTAATGTGGCTAAGCCTACATAAGCAAATGAAATTAAAGAGAGACATTGGGTATTCGTTGATATAGTTCCTCTTCATTTGTTTTTAAAATAAGCTTACTTATTACACCCAATAAAAGTATAAACAGTATAACTCTACTCGTAGCGCAGCGATTCAATAGGATCCAATTTGGAGGCTTTAAAAGCCGGATAATAGCCCGAAACCACACCTACAAACACGCAAATCGACAGGCCTACAAATATCCATAGCCAGGGCACTATAAAACCGCCGTCGCCAATCAGTGAAGCAATGCCATTGCCTATCAGCACACCCAGAAATATACCCAGCAGGCCGCCCATTATACAGATAACGATGGCTTCGATCAGGAATTGCTGCCTGATTTGCTGTGCTGTAGCGCCCAATGCCTTGCGTACGCCTATTTCACGGGTGCGTTCATTTACCGACACCATCATAATATTCATCAGGCCAACAGAGGCGCCCAATAGCGTAATAAAGCCAATCACAAAACCGCCCATTTTCAGGTAGCCCGTAATTTCGCCCAGGCTCTCCAGCAGCGAATCACTGCGGCGAATCTCAAACGATTCTTCCTGGCCGAGCGGGTCATGGCGCACATTTCGCATAATCCCGGTTGCTTCGCCCATCACATAATTCAACTCCTCAGGCTCCGGAATAGCCGTTTTAATTTCATAGTTTAGTTCCGAATCTCCCTGGCGCGGAATCTGGCGGCCAGTTTCCAGGGGAATTATAATGCGGCGGTCGCCTCCGTTACCGCCCATGCTGCTTCCTTCTTTTTCCAGTTGCCCTATTATTTTAAAACGGCGGCCCAGAAACGTGATGTACTGCCCCAGCGGATCTGTTTTCGGGAAAAGGTTTTCAACTATCTCGCTGCCTACAATAGCTACGTTGGTGCCTAAATCCTGCTCATAGGTAGAAAAACCCCGTCCCCTGGCCAGATTCAGGTTCTGGTTTTGCAGGTAGTTCTCATCGCCAGCCATAATATTGATGTTGGGATTTGTTTTGTCTGTTGCGCTTTTTACAACTGTAGCCCCTGAAATAAAGGCCGACAAGCTCACAAAAGCATTATCTGACATCTGATCTTTATACTCTGATGCCTCTTCATATGTAATATTCGGGTATATTTTTTCGGTGCGCCCCTGGCGGCTGCCGCGGTTGTTGGCACCTTTGCGCTCTATATCAAAGGAATTAGCGCCCAAGCTCGAAAACGTCTGGTCGAGGGAGTGCTTCACGCTGTCCACAGCTGTTAAAATACCTACCAGCGACATGATGCCAATAGAAATAATCAGACCAGTAAGTATGGTTCTTAACAAATTGCCTTTTATGGCCCGCAGCCCTTCGCGAATATTTTCAATCAGGTTCATCCTTCTTAAATTATGTATGCACGCAATACTTTTTTACGTTAAGTATAAAAACTGTAGTAATGTTACTAAGTTAACTGCATTTTCATAAAGAAGATCCGATTTTATACATTTGTTAGAAATATCAAGACGAACGCCATGTTTTTCCGTACCACCACGCTTCTACTGACCCTGCTGCTGCTTTCCTTCAGCAGTATAGCAAGCACTATACTAATTCCGATGGATGCGTCGCAGAAAGACCATCTGAAATCTTACGGCATCGCCTTCTGGGCGCTCACTAAAAACGTACCGGTAGATTGGCTGCTCAACTACCGCGGCGGCAGCTTTGCCATACAGCATACGCCGCAGCTGGAGAATGAACTGATTGTGCGGGGCGTGAGCTACAGCGTTATTTCGGATGCGCAATACAACAGCGTGCTACAGGAAGTGGCTGCCCCCGATGCCAACATGGACGTGGTAAAGCTTGAAAAAGCACCAAAAGTGGCGGTGTATACGCCCAAAACCAAAATGCCCTGGGACGACGCTGTAACGCTGGTACTTACTTATGCTGAAATACCTTACGATATTCTGTATGATGAGGAAATTGTTAAAGGCGACTTGCCCAAGTATGACTGGCTGCACCTGCACCACGAGGATTTTACGGGGCAGTACGGAAAATTTTATGCCAGCTACCGCCATTACCCATGGTACCAGGAGCAGCAGGCCGAAGCCGAAGCCATGGCCAGTAAACTAGGCTTTGCGAAAGTGTCGCAGTTAAAAATGGCTGTGGTGAACAAGATAAAGGACTTTACAGCCGGAGGCGGCTTTTTGTTTGCCATGTGCTCGGCCACCGATACCTACGACATTGCATTGGCCGCCGAAGGCGTGGACATTGTAGAAGCCATATTTGACGGGGATGGCGCTGATCCGCAGGCTCAGCAAAAGCTGGATTATAGCAAAACTTTTGCCTTTCAGAATTTTCAAATTTCTCAGAACCCGCTGGAGTACGAGTATTCTAACATCGACGTGCAGCCGCAGGAGCGCCCTGTAACAGAAGATAATGATTATTTTCAGCTATTTACTTTTTCTGCCAAATGGGATCCCATTCCTACGATGCTCACACAAAATCATGAGAAAACAATTAAAGGCTTTATGGGCCAGACCACAGCTTTTCGTAAAAGCCTGGTGAAACCTGAAGTGGTGGTGATGGGCGAAAATAAGGATTTAGGTGAAATCCGATATATGCACGGAACTTACGCCCGCGGTACCTGGACATTCTACGGCGGCCATGATCCAGAAGATTACCAGCATCTTGTAGGCGAAGAACCCACAGATTTGGCGTTGCATCCCAACTCACCGGGCTACAGGCTTATCCTGAACAATATTCTTTTTCCGGCCGCCAAAAAGAAGAAGCAGAAGACGTAATTCTGATTTGAAGATGTGAGAATTTGGAAATTTGAAGATGTGCATTAACAATTGGTGATGGGACTTTGAATAAGCAGCGCATTCGGTTAATAAATGGAATTATTAAATGATAAATATTCTCAAATCTCCTCATCTTCAAATTTCCTAATCAAAAGATTAATGCATTCTGTCGGGTCGGGGCTCCAGGTTAAGTATAATATCGGCTTCAATGGCCAGCAACTCTTTTAATCGTGCATCTACCACGTCAGCAGGCATATATTCTTTTGCAAGTTTTACAAAGCTGACATAATGCCCCGCCTCCGACACCATCAGTTCGTAATAAAACTTTTGCAAATCTTCATCCTGTAGGTTTTTCCAGAGAAGTTTAAAGCGCTCGCAACTGCGGGCCTCTATCAGCGCATTTACCAGCAGGTGGTCCATGAGTTGTCGTTCGCGTTTATCGCCTTTGCGGATATGCTTCGTCAGTTCCACGACGTATTCGTCTGGCCTGTTACGGCCCAAACCGTAACCCCGCTTTTTAAGTTCGGCCAGCACGCGCTCAAAGTGGCTCCACTCTTCGGCCACCAAATCTGTCATTTCCTCTACCAGGCGCGTCTTGTCCGGGTACTTCACAATCAGCGATATGCCTGAAGTAGCTGCTTTCTGCTCACAATAAGCATGATCTACCAGAATGTCTTCAATGTTTTTCTCTGCAATATCTGCCCAGCGCGGGTCAGTAGGCAACTGCAGGCGAAGTATGGTTTTGGTTGATTGCGAGGACATGGCTTTTATTCGTTTTCCGTTGTTCGTTTATCGTTTGTCGTAGCCAGGCGTTATACCTGACCTTGCTTTACATCTGATGATACTTTAACCATCCAACGATTAAACAATTAACACCTAATCGAAGAACATCCATTTAACACCGAATGTAAAGCTGCGGCGCATACCTGGGTAGTAGGGCGTTGTAAAATAACCTGGCTGCCATAAGCCCTCATTCACATGGCTCATTTTCAAAAACACATTAAGCGACTTAATATCCGCCGTCAGAAATACATCTATAACCGGGTAAGTGTCTAATTTAAAAGCATCCTGCACAAAAAACTGTTGCGTAACAGGCATGTAGGCATCGGCATAATAACCGCTTGGCAGGTAAGCCTGCAACCCGAACTGGCCGTACAAGGCATTCTTGAACAGGGAGCCCTGGAAGTATAGCTTCGAGTCCAGGAGCCATTCCGGCACCCGCACGCGGTCTGCTTCGTCGGTATTGGTATAAGCTACAAAATTCTCGAAGTGGAAGGCACCGAACCGGATATGGTGTGATAGCTCAGCCCCCCACAGCCGCTGGTTTGCACTGAGCTGCTGCGGCATTGCTGCTTCATTAAAAAAAATATACCGTTTGATGTTGGTATAATTTGCCGCCAGCTTTACATACTGCCGCTCCCCCAGTTTGCCGCTGAATAAAACTTCGGCTCTGTCCGTTACGCTGCTGTTAAAATCATTATCCCAGCTGAAGTGGTTGCTCAGCATATATTGTTCAGTTACAGACGGAGAAACCAACACGCGCTCCAACGACGCCTGCAGACCTCCTAATCGCGCCACGCCATGCACCCGGTAATCCCTGGACAGCTGAAACTCTCCTTCTACTGCCAACTCTGCTTTATTCTCATAAAAAAGTCGCAGTTGTCCGCCCACAAATAATTGGTTATAAGCTTTATCTGCTTCAATCAATTGCTCGCTGATGGTGTCGTTCGCAAAAACCTGCGTAGTGCTATACCGCATTCGGGCATTCCGGAACTTGGCGTAAGCTTTGTAAGAGGAGAGTTTGTTGTTGCCTGTCAGGCCAAAAACGTTCTGGAGTTCTCTGTACGCGGCCACATCAGCTGTACTGTTATTATTATAGAGCACCTTCGGATAAAAATAAACTGAAGTATCGATGCCGGAAATGACAGGCAATAGTTCATTGTCACTATAGGCATCTTTCTGCAGGTGGCCGTCCAGCATGTGGTAGAGTTTCAGGTTCTCTGCTGCCAGCTTGTAGATATGCAACAGGTGGAGGTGGCTGCGGTTTTCCTGCGAAGCGGCCTGCTGCAGGTTCACCGATTGGGTTTCATAGTTAAAAAGACTGTCTCGTGGCGTAGTTGCGCTGGGCACCAGCACTCCACCCTGCTCTATCTGTTCTACCTTTAGCGAAGTGAAGTTAAGAAACAGATCATACTTGTCGTTTTTTGATCTGTAATGTGAAAATACTTTCGCCCCCTGGTGATCGATTAGCCTGTTGCCGCTTGAGCCAACGCTGTTGCTGTTAAGTTGCTTTTGTGCCGCCAGCAACTGATAAGCCACGCCAAAGTTCCAGCGGGGCGTGATGTTGCGCGCATAAATGGCCTCAAACAACTGCTCGCCCTGTCCGCCCTGCACATAAAATAAATGCGAATAAGGCGAGCGTGTGTCGTAGTAATTAATGTTATAAGGATCGTAGGCGTAGCGGTTGAAGGCGTTACGGCCAGACCTGATGCCAATGGCAGCTGGCGCCCTGAAAAGCAGCGGCTGGGCCGCTGTGCCAACATTGCCCAGGTGCTGGTAATAAGTTGTGTCGTGGTACCAATAACGTTCTATATTAAAATTTTGAATAGTGGTATCAATGCGCTCCTCTACGTAACGCCCTTCCAGCACATCGTTTTCAAACAACTGAAGCGTTGTTTTAGGGCCGTAAATTAATTTGGTGGAGTCGTCTATAATTTGTGCGTGCGCGTGCCGGGTAGCAAGCAGGCTAAGCAAAAGTATAAGAGCGGCAAGTAATGTTTTTTTCACGATTCAAAATTAGCAGAATTTAGCAGAACTCCGATGCCGGAGCCAATTGGCAACTGGTGCCTTCGCTCCGGCTAAACCTGATTGAAACAGGCAATTTTATTTAAGTATGAGGCCGGACATGCTGCAGTATCAGTTCATCAAATTTTTCTTTCTCTTCTAAAAAGGATACTTCGATGGGAATATAAAATATGGGCAAAGCATGCGTCAGTTCCTCTAAATGGCCTTCAAGTTTTACAGCATCTTTACGGGTGGTTAGTACGGAGGCATTATCATACTTATCCGCCTGCAGCATTGTCTTTAATTTTTGTAAATCCTGTACAGTATAGGTATGATGATCGGGGTAAGCAAGGTGCAGCATTATTTTATAGCCTTGTTTCTGTAAATATACTTTGAGTGGTTCGGGATTGGCAATGCCCGTGAGCAGAATTATCTGTTTTGCCAGCAAAGCCCCGGACCCAAGCGCCACCGGCTTACCATACCTGAAAGCCGAAAAGAAGACGGGTATTTTCCGCCTGCTATATTTCCGGACGCACGCCACTATCTCCTGCTGGCGCAGCAGCGGCAATTGCGCCGGGCATTTGCTCACAATGATGGCATCTGCACGGGCGGCTCCGCTCCTGGGCTCCCGCAGCAAACCGGCTGGCAGTACAAAATCATTATAAAACGGGCGCTTATAGTCTGTCAGCAGCAAATTCAGGGAAGGCTGAATAGGCCGGTGCTGCATGGCATCATCGAGCACCACAACCTCCACATCCGGTACCAATTCCTGCAGCTTCTTCACTCCCAGCACACGGCCTTCCGACACAGCAACGGCCACCCCTGGAAAATCCCGGTAATATTGATAAGGCTCATCGCCCAAACTGGCCGCTGTTGCCTGTGCGTTGGCAAGTATAAATCCCTTGGTTTTGCGTTTATAGCCGCGGCTCAGGGTGGCTGCTTTATAATGGTGCAGCAGGCGCAGCAGGTATTCTACATGTGGTGTTTTGCCCGTGCCGCCCACTGTCAGGTTACCTACAGCTATCACAGGTATAGCAAACCGCTCCGAAGTAAGTATGGCTTTGTCGTACAAAGTATTGCGCACCTGCATCACGCCACCATACAGCAGCGAGAATGGCCAGAGCAGCATTTTAAGATATTTAACCATAGCTTTGTAACGGGCGCAAAATTATAAAATTTTAACGCACACATACTAGTTATTACAAAAGCGCATACGAATGGCAACAATAAAAGAAGTAACAACGCAACTGGAGCAACTGGCGCCGCTCCCTTACCAGGAAAGCTACGACAACGCCGGACTGCAAACCGGAGATCCCTCAGCGGAGGTAACGGGCATACTTGTAACGCTTGATTGTACTGAAGAAGTATTGGAAGAGGCCATCCAAAAAGGTTGCAACCTGGTGGTGGCGCATCATCCGGTTATATTTAAAGGCATAAAGCAGCTCACGGGGCGCAACTACGTAGAACGCACCATTATAAAAGCCATTCGTCACAACATTGCCATCTATGCCTCCCATACTAACCTTGACAATGTGCTGCATGGCGTAAACACCAAAATTGCTGACAAGCTGGGCCTGCAGCACCAGCGCATCCTGGTACACAAATCTCAAACCCTGATGCAGCTGGTTACTTTTGTGCCCATTGCGCAGACAGAGCAGGTGCTGCAGGCATTGCACAAAGCGGGTGCCGGTAATATCGGCCAGTATAGCAACTGCAGTTTCCAGGTGCCCGGAACAGGTCGTTTTAAACCATCCGAAAGTGCTCGCCCAACCATAGGCGCGCCCGGAAAGCCGGAAGAAGTAAAGGAAAACCGACTGGAAGTTATTTTTCCGGCTTACCTGCAACATACTATAATGGCTGCCCTCAAAAGCGCGCATCCTTACGAGGAAGTGGCCCACTACCTCACCACATTAGAGAACCTAAACCAGGAAGTGGGTATTGGTATACTTGGCGAATTGCCGGATGCGCTGGCGGAAGAGGAATTTCTGGCTTACCTGAAAGAGAAGATGCAGTTGCAGGGCCTTCGCTATACTTCTGTCGGCGCAAAAAAGGTAAAAAAAGTGGCTGTGTGCGGCGGTGCCGGTAGTTTTCTGATAAAAGATGCTGTTGGTCAGGGTGCTGATGTGCTCGTAACCGGCGATGTAAAATACCATGAATTTTTTGATGCCGAGGGCAAAATTATGGTGGCCGATATTGGGCATTATGAGAGCGAGGTATTTACAAAGGAGATTTTTTATGATGTGATTTCAAATAAATTTGCTAATTTCGCAGTCTATTTATCAGAAGTAAACACAAACCCTGTCAGATACACCTTTTAATACATGGAAAGCACTGTAGCCAGCAAATTGGACGCTTTAATGACGCTCCAGAGCATCGATTCGCAGCTTGATGAAATTAGACGCGTAAGGGGTGATTTACCCGAAGAAGTTCAGGACCTGGAAGATGAAATTGAAGGCTATGAGGTAAGAGTCGGTAAGTTTGACGACGAAGTAGCCGGACTGAACGAATCTATCGCACAGCGCAAGCAAGCCATCAAAGACGCAGAAGTCCTTATCCGCAAGTATGAGGATCAGCAGCAGAATGTACGCAACAACCGCGAGTACGACGCCATTACCAAAGAGATCGAGCTTCAGAAACTGGAAATGCAAATTGCAGAGAAGAAGATAAAGGAGGCATACTATCAGATTGATCAGAAGGTAAATGAGATTGAAGGTACCAAAGGCCGCCTGGAAGAGCGACGCAAGGACCTCGACAATAAAAAGCAGGAGTTGGGCCAGATAGTAGCAGAAAGCGAAGAAGAAGAAACGAAGCTGAAGCAGGATCGCGATGCTGCCGCCGGCAAAATTGAAGATCGCCTTTTAAGCGCTTACAGCCGCATCCGCAAAAACGTGCGCAATGGCTTGGCCGTGGTTGCCGTGAAACGCGATGCTTGCGGAGGCTGCTTTAACACTGTGCCGCCCCAGCGCCAGGCTGATATTGCTTCTCAGAAAAAAGTTATTGTTTGCGAGCACTGCGGCCGTATTCTGGCTGGTGTGGAGCAACGTGTTTTCTAAACAATTACATGTCTTGAGCGGCAACCGCTTACATATTATATCAGAAAGGATGGCTAAACCCCATCCTTTTTTTTGCTGTCTGGCTTATGTTCTCTGCCATAATTAAAGCCGTGGATTTACCTGTTCCCCTGGAAGAGTTCCGGTTGCGGGCGCTTGCCTGGGCCACACAGCAGGAATTGGCTGCTTATTACAACCCCAACCAGATTCCTTATCCGCACGATGGTTTCCTGCACCTGCTGGCCATTTCCGATAGTGCGCCGCTTGCTTTAGATGAAGCAAATGCTTTTTCTGATTTACGGAAAACACTGGCAGCGCAACCGGGCCTGCTCTGCGGCTACCTAGGCTACGATTTAAAAAATCAGACGGAAAAGCTAAGCAGCAGCAACCCCGACCATGTTGGCTTTCCGGCTTTGTTTTTCTTTCAACCGGAGGTAAAGTTATACTTTAATGAGGCAAGTATAAGCATTTATTCTTCAGGGAAAAGTATAGCAGCCATAATTGAAGCCATACTTGCCACAGTAGCACCCGCGCCGTTCGCTCCTGAAAGTATAAGCATCCGGCAACGCGTTTCGCCGGAGAAGTACAAGTCCACTGTGGCACGCATTAAAAACCATATTCTGGAGGGCGATGTGTATGAGTTGAACTACTGCATGGAGTTTTTTGCTGAACAGGTGCTGTTGGCGCCGCTGCCGTTGTACCTGGCCCTCAACGAAGCTTCTCCTACTCCATTTTCAGGTTTCCTGAAGTATGGCGATAAATACCTGATGTGCGCTTCGCCGGAGCGTTTCCTGAAAAAGCGAGGTATGCAGCTCATCTCCCAACCCATTAAAGGCACCATCCGGCGCGGCGAAACTTACGAAGAGGATGCGCAGCTACAGCACCAATTGCGGCACGACGAAAAGGAATTGGCCGAAAACATGATGATCGTAGACCTGGTGCGAAACGATTTAAGCCGCTCCTGCGCCACCGGAACGGTGCAGGTGGAGGAGATGTTCGGCATTTACGGGTTCCGGCAGGTGTCGCAGATGATATCTACTATTGTGGGGCAACTGCGGCCGGATAAAGTTCTGGCTGATGCGCTGGCCGCCGCTTTTCCGATGGGAAGTATGACCGGCGCACCAAAAATAAGCGCCATGCAGTTGATTGAGGAGTTGGAAGACACAAAGCGCGGCTTATACTCCGGCGCCTTTGGCTACATCACCCCAGATCAGAATTGTGATTTCAATGTGGTGATCCGCAGCATCCAGTATAATGCCAGTAGCGGTTATCTATCATTTATGGTCGGGAGCGCGATTACATACGATTCTGATCCGGAAAAAGAATATGCTGAGTGTCTGCTGAAAGCGCAGGCAATATTAAAGGTGCTTGGTGGCTGATTGGTATGTTGTTGAAAGGTTAAAATGGTTGGCAAAACAATACAGGTGGTTTTACCTACTTAACTCATTTGCGATGTATAAGTATACCGCTCCAACAAAAGCGCCTTTACGCAGTAGGAAAAAGAATTCTTCCTACTCAGGTTTACAATTTTCAAAAAATGTTATATTGGAATTTGTAGGTTCCTGCGGATACTGTACAGACAGAATGAGGGTTCTCGGAGTATATTGCTGTTTGCTTTTTATAACCTGAAAAATTTGTACAAATACGTATTGCATTGTTTCACAGGATTTTATACATTTATAAGGCAATCTATGAACGTGCTGTGTTATGTTTCACACGTATTTTCCCCCTCATCCGGCGCTGCTTGAATACGTAGATAGCGTAACTGTCCTTGATATAGATTTTACGACGGAAAACAGCCTCTCGCCAATTTATACCTTTGTTCCCACACATACCCGTTTTTTGTGCTTTTACCTGCACGATCCGGTAAAGGTGAAAAAGCAAGATAGTGATTTTATTACCCGTGCCAGGTCGATTATTATTGGGCCGCAGTTAACGCCTGTTACGCTGGATTTGGGCGAGAAGCACCATACTGTTATTGTGTGCTTAAAACCCTGCAGTATGTACCGCTTGCTGGGTATACCGCTGGAAGAAATCGTAGACTGTGACTTCGATGCCCGGCTGGTTATCGGCCAAGAAATTGACGAAGTGCTCGACCGGCTGCGTGAGGCCCATAGCAACCAGGAAAAAAATAATATCATTCAACTATACCTATTGCATAAGCTGCAGCAGTTAAAACCGGCCCTGCCTTTTGACCTGGCCATGCTGCAATTGGTGGGTGCCGGTGGAAACCTGCCCATCGACTATGTCGCTTCACAAGCATGCCTGAGTGTACGGCAGTTTGAACGGAAATCGCTGGAGCGTATCGGACTGTCGCCTAAATTATATGCCCGCATGGTGCGTTTTTCCCATGCCTATAAGTACAAGGAAGCATACCCTGATATGGCCTGGATTGACATTGCTTTTCGTTGTGGGTATTTTGACCAGATGCACCTTATCCGTGATTTTAAATTTTTTGCCGGATTTACGCCCGGCATGCTCAAAGAAGAAGATATTATTAAGTCGGTACGCTTCCGGACACTGGAAGACTAAAAACCCCTCATTTTTTTCTCCTTTAACACGGTTTCTTACTCTTCTTTAAAGATGTCGTGTTTGTACTATGCACAGGCTTTGCCTCCCGTTATCTTTGGTTTGATTTTACAACCATTTAAAGACAAATTATCATGGCAAAACGTTTAGTAGACATAAGAGATATTCCTCATGGAATAGACATCACCGGTACTCCTCTTGAAAGCCTTGTAAAGGATAGAACCTTCCAGGCGTTGCAACAGCGATTTGATGAACTGGGTGGAGAACAACTTTTCGGGGCCTTAGAAGAAAAAGGGAACAAGGTTTGGTATTGCCAAGGTGGCTGCCTCTGCTACAACAGCCAGATGGATAAGGTTTTTGAAATTCATGGGGACATTTACAAGAAGTGGCGGGAACTGGGAGGAATAACATGGGGCGTACCAGATACGGATGAATCACCGTGTGCGGATGGCGTAGGCCGTTACAATCATTTCAATCATGGCGGCGCAACAATTATGTGGTCTCCGCAAAGTGGCGCAAATGGCGTTTGGGGAGATATCCGGAAAAGATGGGCAGAACTGGGCTGGGAACGTTCTTATTTGGGTTATCCCACCAGCGATGAAGTTG
>Ga0210040_10004617_pt1 | contig 17882 bp, 8 predicted proteins | sample CryGeyCG12114_NA_FD_185462 | JGI IMG/M metagenome (GOLD analysis project Ga0210040, IMG submission 185462) | Groundwater microbial communities from aquifer - Crystal Geyser CG19_WC_8/21/14_NA (SPAdes) (version 2) | ecosystem: Environmental > Aquatic > Deep subsurface > Groundwater | place: USA... | reverse complement strand
ATATCACAATTTCAATCTCCGAATATCCCAGAAAACAATAACGCAAAATTTCTTTTTATGACAGTCGACTAGCATGAAAATTGCCCATGTCTTCAACTTTACGTGAACCCATCCTACAGATGATTCACCTGCCAACAAACAAATGCATGCACAACGAAATGACTCAACTTTTCGCTCTACTAGTTTCATAGACTCCAAAAATCCAGTCTAACTAAAACTTAACCAACTTTAGTGCGCGTATTTCAAGTCCAGTAACTTTTAAAATCAGTGGTGTGTGACCCAACAGCCCAGAATAACACCTGTATGGCTCCTTTTTTCATAGATTGCATGAGGAATATATAGAACCCTTGGTTCGGAACCAACAATAATAATAACATTATAGAACCTAGCATACATAATAGTATTGCTCTGGCACAGCGTGCAAGCGAATCTAATCAGTGTTTCCAACTTTTCTTACTTACTTAGGTAATAAACGTACATTTGTATTACTAACTAACTTACTGACTTAAACTGTTTGGTGGAAAAAATAACGTTGCCACCGCTTTAGCCCTACTGCATGCACTTGATGTATGTGTCTGTGTCATTGTAACTTGGCCTAGTGGCAGACTTTTTCTCCCAAGACGCCTTTTGTGAATGAAAAAGTGCTATGGAGGAACCATGTAATGGAAAACTTGTAAGGACGCGCACACACACCACCGGAAGTCCCATGTGCTGCTTGCCTACTGTATATGAAAGAGCTCCCATTTCGTCCTCAATATTACAAGTAGAAGTTAGCAGAGGTGTACGTGATTTTTTAATTCAAACATAAGTTTCGAGTGTAAGGTAGGTAGTGAAAGAAAAGTGAACAGTAGCAGGTAATCGGAGAAGTTCTATCTTTGTACAAGTTCGGTAACAGGTAGTTCCTTTTTCGAGAAAATGTGTTCGATCTATCTATCTAAATTTACTGGGTTTCCACTAAAGTGCTTCATTCAACCTCCGCTCATGAATTATTGTTGAAGAGTAGTAACGGAGGGTACTTACTTTGCAAAAAGTTCCAATCCATAATTTTGGCGCACAAATCCGAATAAATCATAAAGGACCATTTGTCTCACAAAAACAAAGAGAACGAGTATTACTGACTAACCAAGGACCAAAACCAAAACTTGCATGGCAAATGAATAACAAAAGCAAAACTGTGTTTCCAGTTCAAGACAAATGGTTGAAAGTCTGACTTGGGTAGATAAGAAATTCAGCAGAAAACTCTCAGCAAGTGTCTGTCTAATTCCTTATCTATTAGCTAGTATGATATAGCTCATCATTATTTTAACCTACAGCTAAGCTAAACCACAAATATGGACTGATGGGCTGAAACATGTTTAGCACAGTTAGTTAATATTTATCGATAGTGCATTTTACTTATTTATTGGCTACCCTAAATATTCAACGCTACAAGTTAAAACCATGGTTTTGTATCGTGATGTGGTCAACTACCCTATAATGTTAGCATGCCTCTAATTTATGAATTAAAGTCATACCTACTATACTAAAAGATCCTATAGCTAGTTATTAATGAGTTAGTTGGTGACATTATGGAGATAAAAACCAAGATTCTAGGAGTCATGGTCGATATAGAAGTTTGAAAAACAAATTCGAGTCTGCATTAAAAACAACATATTATGCACAAAGCGAACATCGGTTCTAGCACATTTCGTTATGTATTAGAATTATGATAATATTTTATCATGTATAGAATTACAGCTATTGTTGTCTATTCATGTGTGAATGCGGTCGGAATTAGAATTCCATGAATTTTCAGTCACACTAAAAAATTGATCCCATGAACCAACCACCACCTATTAAAAAGCTCATTTGAATCCACAAACCCAAACTAATTAGACCATGATGATGAACGTATTGTGTGTGTCAGTGAACGAATATTTTCATCAGCACAAAAGTTCACCAGCCTCGTCACGATAATAATAATGTGGATTCCATTTTTACATACGATCCACATTGAATTCATTTCTACACCCACGGCTGTTGGAAAAAGTGCACCTGTGGAGAATAATGAGGGAAAAATCTCTAGAACTATGCATACGACTGAAGTCTGATTACATTAGAAAGAATAAGAGCAAGGGATTCATCATTCTATGGTCTCTATCAGATTATAAAGAGCAGTGAGCGAAACCAAATTACATCAAAATGCATCAATCACAAACAATAGGGGAATAGCAACACAAAGACGAAACTCCGCCTAACTCATATAAACGAAATGAACTCGTTTTTTCCAGCCCTAATAATAATATGCAATAGACCATTGCATGGTATGTACCACAATGGATGATATTATTATTAGTCCTGGCTTATATGTGTAGCAGCCAGCTAATGCACCCTTAAATCTGACAATCTTTCTAGCCAACCAACGCAATAAAATGAATTTTTGTCCATTACAATGAACTATAAAATGAGATGCCTTGCATTGTATACATCTAATTACTTGCCGCCGCATTCAGTAGTAGTGAATTCTACCAGCCACCATTACTGATAAATTAAGTTAGTTAGTTAGTGAGTTAGCTCCCAAATGGCGGCAACGCTATACTTTGCTTAGCTCATAGTCAGTCAAAACACAAAGACTCTTCAACTCTTGACAAAATATTCTGGGCAAATCAAGTCAGTATACTAGTAAGTAACATAAGTTAAATGGTATAGTGTGGGTGGAAAAAATACATCCTCTTTCATTCTAACTAACTAACTTATAGAACACGTATGCATAATAATTGTACCACCTGTTGCTCTGAAAGGCGAGTTTTGAGCTGCTATTATTATTAGTATTATTATTTAACGGTTGGCATTAGTTTAGTTAGCACGACCACTCTATAGCAAAAACTCCACCCTATCACATCCGCTCTACTCTCTTGAAAGAAAAAAGAAGCCACTTTGTTTGGCCTGTGTCTTGTAGCACAGCAATTTATTTCTACTCTGTATACAAATCGTCCTCATCATCATTTTTCATGGGTTAACCCCTTGTGTGTGAGCCCTTGAAAAAAGTGCCAAGTCAAGTACTGTGAGTACAGTATGGTATATCACAAATATCATATTAATAATAATACATATGTACAACTATGATGATGATGATGATTGCTTACTTTGATGACATAACGGCCGCACCGGAAGAAACTATAACCCTTGCCTTCGACTTTTTGTACTTGCACAAAAACAAGTGTTTTTATGCACCCTAACTTACTTACTTTAGTTGCAGCACAAGAGAATAATAATATAATAATGTGAAATGTACAGGACTTTTGATATCATTGCTCATTCAAGCAATTTCACGAACTTTGCGTGCTCACAGCTCACTCACCTAGCTAAAGAAACACAATGTATAGAAAAAGCTAGAGTTCAACTTGTGTCATATGTGTGTTCCGACACAAAAAAATAATAAACTGAAAGCTCGCCTTTGCAAACCGTTTTCTCAACAGCCGTAAATTTTGGAGGCAAAAATTTATGGTTGGGAATAAATTTGAGCGTGAAAATTGTCTATTATACTGCTATCTATTAAATTTGAAATGATACGAATCATTCATAATCTCCCCTTTCTACATAGCATGACATGACTGACTTTGTTTTTTCTCCATTGTAATAAGGGTAGCGCAAAATTCTCCCACACAATAGATGGAATTTTTAGGAGAGAAAATAACAACTAGCCAGCAGGTTGTTGTTCTTCAATGTTTAATTAATAATGAAACTGACTACAACAATGAGGGAGAGGCACACAAAACTTTTTGGAACAAGCTGAAGGGGTGAGCAAAATGCATGGGAACGAAAAAATATGTATGCTCTTAGATAGATACCAAGAGCCAGTTTACTTTTTTTATGATTATCATTATTATTCTATGGACATGTCTGTACACAACTAACTAATGTGAGTGCGGGAGCATCAGCCGTACTTCCGGTCCAGTCAGTTTATACTGCTGCGCCATTTCATTTTCAGTGCTCCCCACATCATCAAACACAGTGTCCCTGCTTTATCTATACTATACTTACTTCATGCACACAAATGTGGCATTTTCCTCATCTTTGTAGCTAACTTTATTATTGGCCAGTCATTCAATACCATGAACGTCATACTAACTAACTAACTAACTATTAGCACAAACAGGTATAAGTTCCCAAATATAATTTTCCACATTAGCAATCTGACGGCAATGATCACATTGAAGGCAAACCACTCAAACCAGGTAAGAATTCAAGAAAGACTGCAGTAAAATTACCCTTTCCTTATTAGTATTCAATTCAATCGTCAACATGGCTGACATTTTTATCCAGAAATGTGATAATTCAGCCAATTCTCACGTATAGTCTACCTCGTGAAAAAATAGAGGTCTGATGGCATCCCATATGCCTAATTGGTTTCACTATAAAACAAGTTATTGTGAACGCAAATGGCCAGGAATTAAAATGGTAAAGCTTTGGAAAGTTAATGCAAATACTGTATGTGTGTATGCAGGCGGTTATACTTAGATAGGAATGATGTATGGGTGATAGATAATGATCTCGTTTCAGTCACTTATACTATAGTGCTACTACTACTCTTTCTCTCATTTCTTCCCACGCTACACATTTTCCCATCATCATCATCAGCTACAATTAACTTACTTGCTGGCTATGTTTACTTGTTTTGTTTCCCTATAATCCCTATAATAAGTCCTAACTCTCTATATATCATACATAGGCTCAATCGACTGATCGATCGAAGTCTCAATCGAAGCAACTGAGACCTGCTTACACCACATCGATAATAACGAAATAATTAAATTGCTTGGTGTGATCCCACCCTAAACTCTTGACACCGATTCATGAAGTCAACAAACTTTTTAAATAGGGTGCCAAAAGTTTCAGCTCCTTGGGTACTACTGTATGTTAAAAATTAAAATTTAAAAATTTTAGTCCAAAGTTATTACTGTTGCTTGTTTTTTCCTGGTTTCCTTGCTAAAAAAAATCAAAAAATGACCATTTAACCAAAAAAGCAAACTCACCAGTATGGCAGAGAACCGACACTCCAGTTAAATATTTCCGGTATCACACTTTGGTCGAATCGAAGAACATGACCATTCGCATACACAGCTCAATTCATTTTTTTTAAACTTTTTTATAAATTAGAGAAGCCAAAATATCTTATCAACAGACAGAGACAGCAATCCACAAAAGAGCTAATTTGAGACTAGCATAACACTGCAATCCGACTTTTTCATTCTATACTGAGGACTGTTTGGACGTATTTCATTTCTATTCTGAATTTAATAATAATTACAGCCGAAGTATAATTTTATAAAAGGTTTACAGTATATAGCAATCCGCTGGGGATTTTTTCACTGTGTCCATACCTCATAGCAATACTTATTCTACATACCTGGGCTATAAGGGGCTATTAAAGCATTTTGATTTCATATGTGCATTAGCTAAAATGTTCCATTTAAAATTATGTGAACTCAAAAGGAACTAAAATCTTGCTTATTACTGCAGCCCCCATTGCTCAAACTAATTAAAAGAATTTAGGAAAAACTTACGACCCAGTATAAATGATGTGGCTGCATTGTTAATAATGATAATAAGTAGGAAGAACTCCTTTTCCCACAATTAGTAGTCACTCACTTTTTAACAATCAATTCATTAGCAGCAATATTAGTTGTATCTTCCAATGCATAGTCAAAAATTTATAATCAGAGTAAAAGCTAGTTAATGAGGCATACGCAGTCAAACTGATGGACAAGGGGTTAAAAAATCAGAAGTTCTAGTTTGACGATTGACAAAAGTTGGCGTCCTTTATTGAGCGAATGAAATCATCAAATTCATAGTAGCTCAGAATTTAGATAATACTAGTATGGCCATCTAACGACTAAACTTGATAACCCCAAGCAGCAAATCTAAACAAAGGAACTCTTCAAACAGTATAAATTTTGACCACTAGACGTCGCATAACTATTAAAATTTTCTTCGCCGACAAAGAAAATAGCTTTTCATTAACTTGGATTTTGAAGCTTTCACAAAAAACAAATTCACTTTCATCAGTTAAACTTTAGAAAATTATCAAGCGTTCAAATAAATTGTCCCCTATTGATTTTACTACCGTGCATACGGCAACTGCTCTCTGAAAATCCACATGCATAATAAACTGATGAGTGAAATTTTATTGTGCAGAGGGGAACCATGTTTCCAAAAATAATTTGCCATGCTATTTTTACGATTGCCAAATGTTTCACACGGTTTCATTCATTTATCGTCCTAATCCTGATGTGATGTCTTACTAACCACTCTGTCTGTAATAAAATCATATGGTGTGGTAGGATCCGTTTCATGTATACATACATAGTGTTCACTAAGGTCGAAATGGAAAACATTGCGCAGCAACATTGTACGCTTAATATAGTTGACCTGACTCATTCAGTAAATCTTTTCATGAATGGAATGGAAGCGAAGTTCATGCAATTATCTATAGGATAGGGATTGGCCAATATACTTTCCTCAAGCATGATGCGTCACCTCCTGCCAAGTTTTAACTTTCATGGACACCAAATTATTGCATGCCCAATCCTGCATTTAAAACTCAATGCTCTAACTAACTAACTATAAGTATGTTTGCCTGTTGTTAAACTATCAATAAACTCCAGAATACACATTAATATCTTGAGAACCACATTAAATACACAAAACTGGAACACATATAAATTTTACAGCGGTTTCATCATCGCAACAGGTATCTCATCTTATGGGAACAGGATGTAGCCAATCAATGAGCCACGAATAACTAGCTAATAATGCCTATGTTATTGTTCTTGGACTGATATGTATGGATGGCCTACTCATTCATTCATGGGAGAACGGCTTTCTTCTTTTTCTCTCACACATTAATTCTGTGTTGTTCTCTACACCCCCAAAAAATCCACTTGTTGTGACTAGCTCCAAAAGAACAAAGAGGAGCAAGTCATCTCATCATCATCATTATCATCATGTCTACCCTGGATCACATTACATTTACCAGAAGGAAAGTGAACGTGATTAGATTACACCTGTGGTATGTAAGAGTCACTTCTTTCGTCCATCCGTGGGAGAAATGCAAATACACTAATCCCAAGAAGTTACTAGTAAATTACTACCTAAAACTAATTACCCACTAACTATAGTATTAATCCCGCATGTAATGACCACATCTTATTGACTTTACGACCTGTGCACATAAAACAAACTCCACCATTTTGCAACTTAGTCTGTTAGTTACTTACTTAGAGATTCAAAACTAATGATCTTGTTTTGTTTTTTTTGCCCAAGAATTTGCCTGCAAAGATGGATAACTAATGACACGCTATAACTTACATCAATGGTAGAAACACAAAATACTCAAGCCTGGAGGGCAATCCTCCCTTGAAACGTTTTTGTGAATGAATCTTTCCACCCTTAATTTGACAAGAAAGTCCCCCGTTTGTAGCCATGGCCGTAGGCCAAGGATTTAACGGCAACACAGAGGAACAACCACGACCTTCTTTTGAGTCAATGAGTGAATGAATGAGAGACGTGAAATTGCCTCCAGCACAAATTTTGGGGTAAAAATAATAGAACGCTCGTCTTAAAAGTCACCTTCGTTAGATTCTATTCACTTTTGTCCAGTTCTAAATAACCTACACTTTTCTGTGGTTTTTAGTCAGCTAGGCCATCTTATGGTTAACTAACTACGTGCTTTGGTTAGTTAGACAGTCACCTTCGTTAGATTCTATTCACTTTTGTCCAGTTCTAAATAACCTACACTTTTCTGTGGTTTTTAGTCAGCTAGGCCATCTTATGGTTAACTAACTACGTGCTTTGGTTAGTTAGACTGGATAGATCTACCTACCTACAAGCTTCTGGTAGCTGATTAAACATAAATTCGTAAATCCATACAGCTCAAATGATGAACATAAGAAACATATCATATGTGTGGTTTGGATTAGCTGATCATTCTCTTGCATGATCCATATCACATAAATATGAAATGAAGCACATGAAATGGTGTATTGTGTTTTTACAGTGAAATTATTATTATTGCCATAAAAAATTGCCCCCTAGAATCCAAGCTCTTAAAAAACGGAGTCCAATCATACACGCATGAAAGGAAAAGTAATAAAAAATTATGTACAGGTACAAAACCAACTAACTACCTCGTGTATATTATGTCCTCCTACGATTTTTATTAATAACAACCAAAAAAAGCACTGAAATTTCAACCAACCGAAGTGATTAAATATATGAAGGTTAGGTCACGTCAACTATTCTAAGAGACGTGCAATTACTACTGCGTGTTGAAAAATATGATCAGCAGGGCTTCTCACATGTGTGACCCTTTGGTGACAAAAAATGAACGATACAACTATACACTACTGCCATCATCATCTTATTCATAATTTCGTGATCCTTTCAGACCCACACAGGTATCCATTGTTAACAACACATGCACAAATGGGGGATGAGAGCCTTATACGTGCTTTATTTATGCTTGTTATCTTTTATTACTACTTGAATAAGATGCCCGTGTACAAAAGTTTTTTATGGATGGTCGTCACAACAGATTTTGAAAAAATTACTTTGTAAGAAACACTATAAGCACATAATGTACTATGTAAAGTGATTTGGTTGGTTAGTCTCAAAATTTTAAAAATATTTGCGGTAACAGAGATCCCTTGAATAAATATGGATATTCACATAACTAACTAGCTAACCAAGGAAAATAAAGTCGACCTTGAAATCGAGTGTGGGAACGAATCTGTTCAAATGTGTGTGATGAACAAAAATAAGGGTATATAGTTAGTTAGTTAGTTGTTAATAATAAGGGACCACCGCTTTTTTCGTCTGTATGGACAACATGCGTCCAAGTACAGTGAGTACATATGTACATGGAAGACGAACATACTTATTACACAGTGTTCTACGGCTTCCCACCTTACTTTACTTACAACATGTCCTCATGTATCATTACAATAAAAAACACATGCATGCATGGAGTAACTAACAGACAAAAAAAGACGATGAAAGAAAACCCTTTGAAAATGCATTGTGTCTTCTAAATCCAGGTTCATTATCACGTACTAACGATTTTGATTCTTAAGTAACCAAAAAATTATTCCGTATTGTGTGGCCTACATAAGAAATTGGTAATCATACTAACTTTAGATCTCTGAAAATATTTTTTCTTGACAATTTGCTTCAAACCATAGAAATCGGTAAAAAGATTCATATATCAAAGGGTAAAAAAATGCTTATTTTTACTCCAAAAAAACTGACCTTATCATCCGACATGTATAATTCATTAATATTGAAATCCAAAATTGGCTACTTATCACGTAGCCTATGCACATCTATAATGACAAAGGTCGTTAGCCACCTAAAAAAAACTGAAATCTAACATGCAAACTACTCATCACAGTGATTATTATTTGGGACAATGAGATTTCAACTAAAAAATCATTACTAACTAACTGACAATAACTAAACTATGGCATGTAACTAAAACTCTAGAAATAGATAGAGACCCTTCTCACTCAAACAAAAGTAAGTTAGTGGGATCAACAAGTTACTTCCTCATTAGGAACAATCATTGCCACTTTTTTTTAACTCCCGCAGTCAATTCTTGAGTTAGAGGGCTACATCCCCAGCATACTAATAATAATAAAGTCTAGTGAATCGCTAATCGCTACCAACTATATTGTTATCCACACAGGATTACAATTTCACCGTATTCATCAACTCAACTTCACTGCATAATAAAATCCTTGCAAGGGTTCAATCTCATCCAAACTTTATGGGCTTTTAAACAGTCAGTTTTCCTCATGAAGATTAACGTGATGAATCTATTTATTTAGACAACTAATTCAACTGCTCAGTCAGTGACTAATCAATTGAAGTTACACATCTCAATTATTAGTATGCATGAATGCACAATAGCATAGATTAATGAGAGCAATGAGGAAAAAAATAAACCCTTACGAAAAACACTATCGCAATGGAAAATGGCTATGAACATTTAAGATTGAGGGGGAAATAAGTGAATTTGCTGTACGCGTAACTTCGAAGCCAATCCTAAGATTAGGTGGAGCTTATTTCCCTACGGGATTTTAACAGAAATAATCCGGAAAGGTGATTAAGTCTTCGAGTTTCAACTTAATTATTACGATTTATCGAAATATAAGGATTTTTTCACTTACCCAATGAATTGGAGCTATCAGGATCCGATAGGTCCGACAAAGATGGCACTTTTTGGATAGAGCAAGGCACTCGTTGCAAATGTTTGAAGGACCCATGACGATTATTGCTAGTATTATTCATTGAGCCGGTGTTTTGCAGGGGACGGGCAAAAGTGTCTTCGTCTTTTTCTTCCTTTATAATTGATCCCATTGTGATAGGAACATTCTGTTGGGGAGACATTTTAGGGTTGCTTTTCGGTTTCCTCTCCTCGTCTTCAAACCTGATGACCTGTGGAGAAAAGAAATTGATTCCATTGTTAGATTTTTTATTTTGCAGAGGTTTACTACAGGTGTTCATATTTGCAAACTAACTACTAACTAGCAATGTAAACGAATTATGACGGACGCGGACGCTAAGGGGGTTTGGTGACTTTATGTCAGAATATTTTTAGCTTGCAAATACAGCGCACTGCTGCAACAAAGCACTCGCAGCATATAAAAACTTGTCCATGTGTGATTGTGAGTTTGTAAGTAGATACGTTTTATTGCATGTGTTGAGTGGAAATTGTGATTTGTGAGACAAATGGGAATAATTGCTTAGTTAGTAGTGGGGACATTTTTACAAATCGAGCAAATTGTAAATGAATACATGTGTGGCTGCAACAGTTTTTCTTGCTGACATTTGCTCCCATAAAAAGTGGATGGAAATGAATGAATATATTTGTGAGTTGTCAGTGAAAATTCTGAAGCACACGACCCACACACTAGATTTTCTAGTTACTCAAGTTAAAAATATATTAAGAGAAGGAAGAAAAAAATGTTTACGTGAGGAGAGAAAATGTTCATCGTCAACAAGGAATTTATATCATGTGTGTGTGAGCATTATTATGTATTAAGCACAATGTATGACCTTTTGATGACACATATGGCCTGACAAACTTTTGAAACGGGTCCAATACATTCAACTAAAGATGCACTTCAAGTGAAAAAAAAGTCATCATCAATCATGTGGAGCATGTGTGTTTGAACTTCTTTAATTATTTATGTTCTTTGGAAGTGCACGTTAGATTTTTTTGTGGTAGGCTACTAACAACTTTTGTATTACATAACTAAATGTCTTATTGAGTGTTAAGTGAGTGGAAGATTTGGAATCAACTATCTATAATCTAATGCTGACAATTGTTTGATATTTAAAATTGCAAATGAATATATTTCAACTTTTGTGTACTCGCTATAATAGGGAAAGGATGCATACAAGATTTCACAATCGAGCTTGTGCAAAGTTTCCGGCAAATGCAAGTCACAGATTGATGATTCTCAACTTCTTTCACTTTTTCACATCTCACTCATTTGTTTGCTTAGCTCTGTCTGGGATATAGCTAGCTCACAAACCCACTAACTAACTACATATGCGTCCTTTTTTCTCTATTTGCTGTGTGCACTGACTGACTGAAATTAGTGAGTAGTTGAGAAACAGGGAGGGCTTGCCAAAAATAATATTTAAAATGAAAATGTATGACTCTTGTACACCCATTTGACTCAAAGATGTTTAATATACCATAGTGTTTAAACCCGACTCCTGTTCCTGTATATTTTCCAGGTGTCAAGTAAACAAAACTTTCAGTCAGTCACCGAGTTCCAGTATTTTTACAACAAAACTATATAATTTTCATCTAGCCTACAAAAGATGTATTTTCAATCAAGATCCCCAAAAAATATCCCCTCTCCTATCTCACTATTAGAATCTCAAATTTAAAACAAAACTGATTTTCAACACCATTGTGAGAAAAGTTTCTCCTTTGCTTCATGCCGCCATCAAACACAATATAACGACCACTATTTTCTAGTACACAAACATGTAGTTTCAAGAACCCATGCAATTAATGCTTACACGTATAAAAGAGCCCGTATAAAAGGCATGTAAAAGACAACCTGCAACTTGTTTGACAAAAGTATCGAATTTCATCGAGCTTGACAATAATAATCCATTCCATTCCAATCATGTCATCCTATACACCCATCATAAACCATATAATAATGATTTTTTTTTCAAACTAGCACAGTTTACAAATAAGTAACCACTGGAAATACAATCAAAATCCTCCCTGGCTGTCTCTTGACAATAAACTGCTGTACTGTTAAGTTCAGTAGCTCATATTGAGCATGGTCAGCTAAAGATCCCGCAGCAACTACTGGAAAGCTCTTACCAACTTATAGTGATAAAGTATCATATTTCACCCTTTACCTACTCCCACACACACATGTAATATGTTGCATATAGAAACTGTGAGCCGTTGAATTATGCCGACCAAAGTTACTAACTACATGTGTTTGAAAGACCGTTAAAAACTCTGCCAGTTTATAATAAAAGCTATAGATAATTACATGCTGCTGTACTCACGAGTTTAATTTTCCAACTGCGCCAGATTTAAGTGCACTTGTTGTTCATTTACCACTAATTCATCCTATAGTAGATTATATACACAAACAAATAATCCTACCTACCATACGTATTATTGAACTTTTCGGGCAGTTACTAGTAAGTAAGATATGCTATGTCTAGAATTACATTGTACTATTCCAGTAACTGTAGATGTGACCATATGTCAAACTGTGGGCTCGTTTTTTGTGACCAAATGCATGTAAAATGAGCGTAAGGAAAGCTAAACAGCCACTTAAAAGCATAGGGATCAAATCATGCTGTGAATATAGGATTGCTCATTTGATGAATGTGTGACCAAGAATATTGATGATTTGTGAGATATTTTTCTCTAGTACTGTTTAAGGCAGGTCAGTGGACGAAGTAGTTAACAATTAGCGGCAATTGTGATGCAAATATTGTAATAATGAATGGTTCATTGTGTGTTGAAAATGTATGGATATGGTGTTGATGAACAGGTGACGCCAAAATGACCCCAAAGTCACCTCAAATTATCATTGTGCGATAAAAATACAAATAGGATGAATATGAGATGTAAATCCATGAATGAAAATTGTAGATACTGCGTTGTTTGTTACAACACTTTCAAGTTTGTGAAGATAACAGAAAGCTATAGACAGCATGTAAAGTGGTGACGCACACTGTTGATTAACTTGATAGAAAAGTAAAAAGTGTAAAATTCAGTTTATGTAAATGTTTTGAACTTGTTTTCCCAGTTTCGAACAATTTATCCTTATTGGAGAGCTAAATTGAATATGGTGTATGGTATCGATCCATGAAGATGATAATCTAAATGGTACGAAAACATGAATCAAATGCTTGCTTTGTGTCTTCAGCTTAGACTGTATTGTCAAATAAATGGTTCAGTTCATACTGTGATAAGTTTTTTTTTTATGAATGCTAACTGGAGGAGAATATGCGGGATAGTTAGTTAAGGCAAACCCAGCAGCCCAGCAAAGTGCTCATAAAACGGTTCATGTGCCTCTAAAATCTCTAGTTTACGGCACCTTGAATAAACATGAAGATTTATAAATTCACGAGCTCATGAAATGGAAAAATATTGAAAACCTATAACATGATAATAGCTCAAGTTACCACACAGTGCGCTTCTTACACACAAAAAACAACAATAAAACTCGTCAAATTGTTAACTGAATGTCAATGATTATAAATCATTGAGTGTGCATGTGAATGAAGGTATAAGGAAAACTGATTGTATCTTAATCTCAACACATTCAAATTCTGTGAAATTATTTATAGATTCTTGTACGCAAAATTATATTCTTCGCTACTTCTGTCTAAATCAATACAGTAAGTGAATCATTGTACTTACTTTTAGTTACTGACTTTAACCAAATACTATAGATAATGGGCTTTAAAAAGCCTTGTTGCTGTAATGCAATGCCGTCATGAATTTCAATTGAGATTTTTTAGTTAGCAATTCAAAAATATTTTGCTCACCTTAGTAATCTTGGGCATTTTGATATCGGCGTAAGCTAGGATTCCCTTGGGGCCACTTTTCTTACTAGGCGTATGATAGAAATCTTGACTTTGTAATTGAGAATCCAACACGTAGCTTGACAACTGAGACTCGTTGAATGCAAAGTCATTGATTTTACATTCGTCCATCATCTTTTCCTTAATCTCACTTATTTGAATCAATTCATCCGCGTCTTCGATTATCTTACGAGTCAGCGGCGTGAAATTTTCGTCTGTATTACAGAATGAAGATTCAGGCACCTCTAGTTTCGGGAGGTTTGCTAACTTCTCCCGGTTCTTATCAAATAAATGAGAAACTGGAATCACCTAAAAACCATATAAATAAAATGCCTTACATGTCATCTCTATCGCAGCAAAAATTTAGCTCTGATTGTCCATTTCTTCTTGAATTTCGTAAGTCTTTACTGCCTTACTTACCGGCTAACCAACCAACTAAAATCTACTTGCAGTTAACACAGTTTCCGGTTCAAAATCTTCCAAAATATACAAAACTACAACACATGGAAAAATCCATACAAAACAGTTCTTTATGAGCATAACGTAACCAACTAACAGCTAACTAAAACTATGCAACCCTTACGTTTTACTGTTCCCAATGAGCCCATTCATGGAAACATCTTATGCACGTAAAAGGAAAAATAAACGATTTGTGTGTATTTAACGCGAATGGTTCATTCAGAAGAAAAAACTGACTAACTAAGTAACTACAGCTTTAACACACATTGAGAAATTCTTTCACCTCTATACGGTGAGCAAGCGGAACGCACTAATACACTTTATGCTGTGCAAACTTCCACACGGAATCTCAAAAGATGAATGAAGAAGAAAATGTGGAACGTAACGTATATCCTACCAGCTACTATACTACGGTAAAACCCTACCACTTTGTTTGTGCAATGATATTATGCTTGCGCAAGCTAACTAGCTATCCACAGATGAGTAATTCTTAAAAGACGGGAATAATGCCAAGTTTGTATACTCTGGACCAAGATCACAGCTAAAATATCATTTGAACTTGCTTATGGTTGGATTCAAATAAGATCTAGGTTGTTGTAGGTAGCATGTTGATTATTTTCTCCGCTCCGGGTTAATGAAATCATTGGTAATAAAGAAATGAAATTTTTTTATTTCAGAGAAATAACATCACGCACATAGGATACTGTTTACTGTTGGATTTGTAAAAAAATAAGAGAAAATTTTTGTTTGGTGTAGGAAAACAAAGATCAGATTAACGGAATTGTTTTTCTGACACCAATCAATTTGCAAATCAGTATTTGGATACTTTTGAGTTAAAATACATTTTTTTATGCGGAAAAAATGTATGACACTGTAATTTGAGCTCAAACCTTGGATCACACTCTGTGCAAAATATAGGATTTCACTTAAGTTTTGAAAAATGTATAACTTTTATTGAAAAACGACAAAAATCAGGGAGCTTGAATACGAATTCTCAATCCACAAAAATAATTGTCATAATAAAAAATATTGCTCATTTTAAGCTTCCTATGCAAACCATACCTACGGTGCAATATTGAAAACTCTGATACATAAAGCTTAGCTAAAAAGTTTCTCCAGAATCTTACCAACGCAATATTGAGTCCTTTAACAAGCACACACTCGGTTAAAAATTAGTCACTACGGGATCACAATTCACAGTAGAAGAGTAAATCACAAATGATGTGTAATAATAGCTCCAGTGGAGACAAAGATAATGATCACAGCACTTATAATAATTTCATGTGCACTGATTTTCTCTAAGAACTGTACGCTTGTAGCAAGTAACTTGGGCTAGTGCTGAGACTAAATGGAACAAGTGAGTCAGTCAGTCACTCATAATAATGGGAAGGATGAAAGTTTTAGGGATTCATTCACAAGACAAACTGTGCATACATGTTGAGAAATGGTGTATAGGGGATACCATGTTGGACTCCCCTGGTAAGTGTCAAGGCGAAGACGGAGTATAATGTGTGTGCAGCGGGATGGATAGAAAAGTACCTTAAAGTTGGGAAGAACATAAACACATATGCGATCCTTAAGGCTACGAATGATTCATCTACATGGTGGAACAGTGACTTCACAGGCTCAAAAATGATCACTACCATCATATAGTGGCCATTTGGTTTCTATATATTGTATTGTAAGTAGCCGTTAATGGAAAAGTAAGGATTTTTGATATTTTGGCGTTAGAAACTGTGCCTCTGAAACATTAGCGGGGGTGTAGAGTGTGGGATACTAATTCTGATTTTACCAAAAAATCACACATGTATAAGAAAAAGGTAGCTAGTTTGTTAGTTAGTTATTTAGAATCTATGTTTTCTTATGACGCTGAAGACTTGCAGTTGCCGTTTAAAGAAAACCCAGACTACACGAAATTGTGGATAATAAGTCACTATTAGTAGTGGCAACTATTTATTTGGTTTTCTCAGGAATTGAAGGTTCGCTGTGAGCACAAGGCAGGTACATTACGTTCCAGTTCCAGCATAGGGTATGCACACAGATACAATATAAACAATACGGGGTGTCCTGTCTGAAAATTGGGAATACGAAATTCTACTTTTTTCTATAATCTCATTTTTAAACGCATGCATTATCATCACCACAGCGAGTGGTTATCAACAAAGTAATAAATTATTCAATTTCTAATGAGAGAATAGCCAGAAATGAAATATTTAATCAGTTCCAACTCACTAAGTTGTTTAGACATGCTATAGCAGGATGCATAGCAGGTACACATAGTTTTGGTACCATTTTGGGGGAAACTCCACACAAGGAATTTACGGAGCCGCACTGTAACGTAGAAAATTCAATGAATGAACAGTCAGGTTGTGAGTAGAAAAAGTGAATGAATCAAGAATACAGAGGGTTGAATTGTAGTGCAAGTTGGGAAAGAAACATGCTAAAAGCTTTAACTAACTAACTTGTATGCATGACCATTACCAATGCTGGAGTCAGTGTAACGTGGCAGTAAAATGGTGGATTCCATATACCGTACTCTTGTACATTTTTGTACAATGTCTGGTTAAAAATCTAAATTGCTGGTAAGATTTGTTGATTATTTGAAGAAACAGATACACATTATTCTCCCGTCAGTAATATATTTTAACTTGTAATCTGTATGCATGCACGTTGTTTACTTTGCCTCTGTGTGTATGTTTTTCTTGTAAATTTTTGGGCTTCAAGTAAGTTATCAATACTACACATGTTTGGGGAACTTGTGCTTTTTGTGTCTGCCATGTGATAAGATGTTTAGTTAGCTACTGGTCTAGAGCATTTTGGTTTTTGAATACGATTTCCATTCAGTCAAAGTCGTAATCTAGTCGAGAATAAAAAAAATTCTATATATCTTGAAAGTATAGCAAAAACAGTGCAAGTGTCTGTCTGTACAAAATATGGTTATAATTTGTCCAATAATATATTATACGTGTACGTGCATCTAATTCATTTTGTTTTTATATTTCCCCTTAAAAAACACCTTCCCTTTTCCAATGTCTTAAGGCTACAGCAATATACCACATTAAGCCCTAAAAAATATCCCATCTACAAAAAAAATTTGTATGATTACTTGCCACCGACCCATTATTCGTGATGTAATGATTATGAGCCAACTAGTCAAGGAACCATGCTGACCTGTTGTTACTAGCTAACTATAAGTAACGAACTATTACAGCTTACTACGCTTTCAACAATAATAAATGAACATGTCCAGTAAATTGGGCCGACAAGAAGGTGTAAAAAAGAGATAGCTCCTGCAGAAA
>Ga0210040_10004616_pt1 | contig 17883 bp, 12 predicted proteins | sample CryGeyCG12114_NA_FD_185462 | JGI IMG/M metagenome (GOLD analysis project Ga0210040, IMG submission 185462) | Groundwater microbial communities from aquifer - Crystal Geyser CG19_WC_8/21/14_NA (SPAdes) (version 2) | ecosystem: Environmental > Aquatic > Deep subsurface > Groundwater | place: USA... | reverse complement strand
TATTCTAGATAAAACAAAAAAAGACAAAATAAGAGATGAGATAACTACTAATCTCAAATGGATTTTTCCTACTTACCTTTTTCAATATAAAATGTGTATTTTCATTCACTCTATCTTATTCTTTCCGGTTCATATTCCTTATTTTAATAATTACCTACAAACACATGATATACCTTATAATACTCGTAGCTATTTTCAGAACTTTCAATCCACACGATGTATTAATAATTATGGAACACGAAAATTATCCTATATAGCTAATACATTATGGAGATCAATTCCAATTGAGATAAGAAGAACAGAAGATACGATGCTATTTAAACAAGATTTGAGATCCTACCTTTTGGGGCAACAACTTAATCGTGTATAATATCATTTATACTTTTCTTTTGAATTTTTACTTACTGACCTTTACCTATCATTGTACAATTGACTGTCAGTTTAATTTTTCCTTTGGATGCTTTTATGCTATTTTTACACACTTATAACTATTATTTTGTACCTATAAGCATTCCTGTTCATTTGAAAAACCCTAATGAGGGAAATGATACGTGAATAAAATAAATAAATATACATATATACATGTGAGACATTTAATACTGATGAGAAAAAGCTGCTTGAAATTCTTAGTTAGTTAGCTAATTACTTGGCGTTTCCAATTCTTTATAAATTAGCTATATGAGAAGATTGACAAAATTCACTTTCCCGTAGTTAGTTAGTTAGCTGTATTACATAACATTACATGCATGATACGGTAAGTGTAATATGAAAAAACAGTAAAGTTAGTTATTATACAAAGTAGTGAAAGAATGAGGAAAGGTTAAGTTTTGAGGTGTTGTAAGAGCTTGTTCCAATCTCTCCTCATCAGTTTCCAAGTTAGTTAGTAATATAAACTGACTTGTATGCAGTGTAGTTGAGTTAGTTAGTTATACTAGTGAGTGAAAAGCTGAATTTGTGGTCCTACAAGGGTATGTCGGCGGGAGGCTGCGATTTAATGTTAAACTTTCTAACTAACTATCTATATAGTAGTAAGTAACTTGGTTGCACAACCAAACCGTTGTATTAGATGGGACCGAGTGCAGAGAACGATGCATGACAGGAAATCAATGGAGGAACATAACTTTTCTTCTGGTGCTCATTGTCTTTGTTGAGTTTCTCAAGAGTTTCTTTGGGAACTCCGTGAAAAGACCAGACCACCAATCTGTATAGCTATCCGTACTACACACACACATACATAGCTGGGAGTGAGCAAGAAAGTTGAGCCCAAACTAACTCAGCATGACTTGTATACATAGAGGAGTATAAACGACTAAATCTTTTTAAAAACTTGTAGTTAGTTAGTTAGTTACTTAGTTAGCATTGCAAGTAGAATATAATGGTTTACACAAGCAGTTGTCATTGATAGTTATAGGTACGCAGATAGAAAACGTGGGAGAAAGTGAAATGAATGGTTTCCTCCAAGATGAATTCTTGGAAAAGTAGAACAAAAGAGAAACAGCTTGTTCAACACATTTTTAAGCATGGGATCGATATGTTGTAGTCAGTGTTATGAATCAATATCACTCCTACTAGACTGAGGGCCATTGTCTCAGATGAATGACAGATCTTCTTCATATCGTGATTCTCCCACCATAAGAACTGCTGGAACTTACGATCCTCCGGATATACGCTTATCATTTGGAAGGCTTTCCGTATATCCGATATGACACCAATCTTGTTCATCCTGAACCGCAGCAAAATGGAGGGGATGACTTCTAGAAGATTGGGTCCTTTTTCCAGGCAGTCGTTTAGCGACGGTCCTTTACCCATTCTACAAGACGCGTCGAAGACTGGACGTACGGGAGTTGTCACACTGTCCTTAAACACAGGACGATGAGGAAGGAAATGGGCAGCTTCATTGGAACCCCGAATTTCCTCAATGATTCCTTCCTTGTGCCATAGATTGAAGACCTCATCATAAGCTGAAAACTTGTCTTCATTCACAATCTTCCTCGTAGCACTTATGAGCCTCTTCTCAGCAACACACTTATTATTGGGTACGGTCATCGACTCATTTATCCAGGGGAGGCGAATGGAATATCTTCCGTCTTCTTCTCTCGCAATGCTTCTTTGAAATGACTCTTTCAACTCGAAATCGTGCTCCTCCTGTGATATCTTCTCTGCTGAGTCTTTGATCCCGATCGATTCTAAACTCCATAAGTCTGAGAGGCTCCGCTCCTCGTGGGTCAGCATAGTAATGACGGAGCATGCTAGTGACTGCTTCCATCCCTGCTTTATTTCTCCACTCAATGTCCATCCTAGTACTGACTCCACCGCAGTTAGACCGCATCTCAATTTCACTATGTTCCCTGTTATCAAAGTCCCCCAAAGATCGCTACCGATGAGAATTTCCACGTCTGACGATTCGAATCTCGTGTCACTCAAAATTGTCTCCATTGAATCCATTAATACATATTAGTTTATGAGTGTATGATTTTATTGTGTTGAAACACTTGCTAGAAACGTGTATCGAGTAAACGGTGTCATGTGAGAAAATAAGCTCAAACGTCACTCTTAAATATACTATCATGGGAAACAAGGCCCCATTGTATATGCAGTGAGTCTAAAAAACAACAGGAGAACAATTAAAGGATTATTAAAAAATCACCTTTTCTATTCAGTTAATTGAAATGGCTCATTTCTATGTCTCTGTTTGCACATGCCTTAAGTATTGCTATCCCTCCTGCATTCTCGATATTATTACTAAACATCCTTCCGTCTCTGTCTTACATTTGCATGGATGCACAAGACTACGGTGACGGTAAGCAGCATGATGGGACAAAGAATATTATTATGGAAAATAAAATGAGCCATAGTAGTGAGGTAGTGAGTGAGTAAATATGGGACACCTACTGCATTAAGATAATTGCTCCAAGGGGAGCATAAGGAAACGTAGTGCGAAGCAAAGAATTCCGTATTCTCGCTCTCAGTCAGCATATCATCATCATCTAATAGACAGACATGTGTCTTTTTTTACATGACTGATGTTTAGGAACAACAAGGATGAATAGAAGAGAGATGGATATACTAAATATAGGAGTAGCATCTGTATCATCGTGAGTAAAAATTGTCAGCTATAACTTATACCTTGTGCGGAAAAAGGAGGTAAATTTTTCCTGTCCTGTGTGTGTTAAATTTGTGTAGTAGGATAGGATAAAATTTACCTCCTTTTTGCGCACAAGGTATAACTATAACTGCACTGGGTTCGGTACCGGTAGGTAGTAGATAGGTAACAAAGTTAGTAGTTAGTTATAGTTAGAAAGTCTACCTCATGTATATCAACTAATGTCATGACATGAATCTCTCCAGTGCCAATTTGAGCATAGAGACTCACTTAAGAAAGAACGGCAAGTGCTATGTAGTTGAGCGTTATTAAATTTTCTCAAGAAAGAGATGAAAAAGATGTTCTTCTCACTTCATCTCCCCATTGTGTGAGTGAGTGTGTTGAGCATATGAGAGCTCCGTCCTCACCCTGAATACTTCTTTAGTTAGTGGGGACTCCGAATTTGCATATCCCTGGAGACTTGACTTCCATTACATCATGATGCATGCATACCATATGTGTAGTTAGTTAGTTGAAGCCATGTTCAGTGTGAGACATTGAATCATTTTCTCACAGATTCTCTAATACGGTATTCTGGGCAGCTGCTTTGTGCAGTAAGTATGCATGGGCATCAATGTAGTACTATTTTTTACAAATAACGCGTCCATTTACCCGCATCGCACGTTCCACTGAATTTTGCGAACCATTTACCTGCCATGCACGCTCGCACGCACCAATAATGCACGGTTCCACGCTCCAAACATTTACCCCCCGCACGCTCGCACGCACTAATAATGCATGGTTCCATGCCCTAAACATTTACCCCTCACGCATGGTTCCACGCTCCAAACATTTACCCCCCACGTACGGCTCCAGGCTCCAAACATTGGCCACCTTGCACGCACGCTCGCTTATACGCTACAGCAATGCACGCTACCCCGCTCCAAGCATTTATCTGCGACGCACGCTCGCTAGCATGATCGTTCTAAAACATGGGTCAATCCCGTACAGCAGCAAAATTCGAGGTTGGCCGAGACTTACATTGGGAAGTTGAGGCTGACTGTAATTATATGAGTCATTCGGAGTCAAAGTGATACTTTTTTATTTGATTTTTTGGTGACTGGTTGCGAAGGAAAATTCTATTTGAGTAATTTTAGTGCGTGGCGTAAAAATTTTTTGCAGCGTGGAAGCGTGCATGCGAGCTTGCGCGGGGGGTAAATCTTTTAGAACGTGGAAACAGGCATCAAGGATGCGTGTGAACGAGCGTGGGGGGTAAATGCTGAGCAGGGCAGGTAAATGGTTTGTAAAATTAGGTAGAACGTACGTGGCGGGTAAATGGATCTCTAAATAAGACGGCTCAAATAGACTTAGATGCTGTCTCATTTTCGCCAGTTGATGAGATGAGACAGGTTTCTAAAAGTAGTTAACATTCTCAGAAAATTGTAAATGACTTTTTGGGATCAGGGGAACTCAATTTTATCAATTTTGTGAGGAGTAGTGCAGTAGTTTGTAAGTTACTCTGGAGAAATTTGTTCCTAAATTCCAATATTGAAGGTTTAATGGCATTTGAGTATTGCTCGATTATGAGCTGAGTAAAAATGGAAGTTTCTTGCTTCCTGTAAAAAATGTAGTGTGTGCCTGATTTTCGGGTATTATTGGGGACGGTTATGTTATGTATGAATGTTGGGCAGAATAAGGCAATAGCTTTTGAGTATACTAACTACTCACAAGGATATTATGGATACATATAGTATAGTGTAGTAATATGATTGAATGACAGTAAGAAAAAAAAGTTGCCATGTATTCTATTTAGAATGATGCCTAACACCCTTTGGGTTCAATGGCTCAAAATAATAGAAACAGCTTGAGATCAGAGAAGACGAAACAAGAGAGAAATGTATAGACAAAAAACGTGACTTTGTGGATGCGCTCAAAACTGTTCATCTCTTTACACTTTTTTTGTTAGTCTCACTTTCGAATGCTCATTTCATTTATGAGTCAAATGAACAAAGACATTGAGCGTCTCAGAGACGTAAAAAAATGTGCGCTTCAAAGGAAGGCAACATGGATTGAGCAAGAAGAACTCTGTGCTTTTGCATTTCAAACAAAAAGTGGAAAAAATGGGGAATCTACACAGGTTATGAATATATGGATGGTGCATGCTTTTGGAAAATTTGCATAGTTTATGTGCTCACGCTGTAAACAATGAATATCAGTACGCGCTCCGGGAATGCACGTTACCAACACTGCATATGTGTAATGTTTGTTTTATGCATGATTCAAGGATTCAAAAAGATGAAAGTATAAGTGAGCTGGAAACTGTATACAAATTCTGGGCAAGTAAAAAAAGAATTTTTCAATGCGGAAAATAGCAATAAAAACCGATATATACAGCATGCATAATCTTGGTCAGTCAATGGTTAGTATACAGGGAAGGAAAAATAATAATAATAATAATAATAGTACATTCATCTTCCCTTTGTATCATTTTAATAGAATACTCTTTTTTGTATGCAATGCCGTTACAATTCATAATTGCTAACGACAATTTTATTTGCTGGGGAGAAAACTTGTCTAAAACCTTCTACTACGATACATTCTATCCAACTACCCTTCAATAATAACACAGGGAATGAAATTGGTGTGTATATAAACCAACACCCCATCACAATATAAAGCGTGGAACACAATCCTTTATTTTTTTAGTGGTTCCATAGCGAACAAAACCAATTCCATAGATACACAGAAAACTACACTTGTTTTCAATGGGAATTGCAGAAACTGAACAAGGATCAGTTGAATTGTTTGTATTCCACAATAATGCTAACCATTATTGCTCTACACCCATCTATTTTGGACTAGTGTGAATGGTCTTGTGTAAGATTTCTGTGTGCACAAGACCAAGAAAGGATTTCTTTTAATTTTCATCCATTGTGTACATATGAACACTTTAGTTGTGCCCCTCCTGACTACTACTGCTACTACTACTGTGAAAAATTTGAGCACAGCCAGGATGATACTTCGTAGCGTATACTACATGCATCCGTAAGAAAAGAAGAAAAAAAGGAGAGAGGGGAAAAAGTGTAGAAAGAAAATGAAAGCATTAGTTACTACTGCTGCCATAGAATCCGAGTCTCCTTTATCTCTGTGGCTTTCTCTGCTTAGCTATTATTAAGTGATAAGATTTCGTAATAAAAGTAGCTTTAAACAAATATACGCTCTACGCTCTTATTCCTCTTTTTTAACACCCAGTTCAGAGATGCCCCTTTTTCGGAAAAAATTTAGAAAAGGTAGCCATTTGGAGTGGAAAGCATACATTGTACGGAAGTACGGGAAAAAGAACACAAGTTTCAGGAAAATTGCAGTGGTAACATGATGATGGCACCACTTTTTTTTTGGTGAGTTGCCCAAAAACGAGAGCAAAAATAGTGAAAACTCAGAGAAAACTATACTCTGTAGTACTACACACAAAAAAGATATTATACTCACAGGATGAGTGAGTGTGAACAAAACCAGGATCTACTTTTCACTGGGCAAATAAAGATTTTTCTTTAGGCAAGTGCAAAGTCATGTCACTTGTCTTATGTGGCTGACTTAGGAGTACCTCTACGACCTATCACCACATGATTCGTACGCTCACTAGAATCCAACATCTTTTGTTTCCATTCATAGTTTAGATGGGTTTGTGGTGAGGGGAAAAAATGTGTCCTCTGCTCTGCTATAAATACTTGCTTTCACAGAGGACGTGCACTAATAACAACCTGTATGTGGAGCTACTAGGTATAGGAGTGGCAGAAAGGAGAGATCAAGTCATAGATTCCAAATAATGTATCTTCACTTTTTTCCATAGAATAACCAACTGGTAAGTACGGCAAGTTTTTGTGTCCTGTGTATATGTGCGTACGACTTGGGTTGTCAGTTTGATACTTTTCAAAACTATTATGTTGGCCTTTTAGAGTACCACCATGCCTGCATTATGTACTATTCAATTCACGATCTGTGATAAATGTATCGATAGATTGAGCAATGGAAAACAAGGTAGCTCACTCTACACGTGTTGAATTGATGGGTGACGTGACTTTTGCAAGTGGCTTAAAGTGATCAGTCTCTTGGTCTTGCAATGGGTGATTCCCCTTGGGTCTCCGGATATGGAGATGAGTGCAGCCAGTCTCACTCACAGCTGAAGACATGTGATGAGAAATAGGAACATTTTGGATTTTAACTAAAGTATATTTGAGCGGTTTGTTTTTCATCCAACTGTGGTCAAGTTTTCAAAAATATGACTACTCTAAAATTACGTTGATAAGCTATGCATACGTACTAACTAGTTGATGTTTTTTCTTATTTTTGTTGTTATTTTTTGCCCTCAAATTTTAATTTTGGGCAAAAATCGTCAACGTTACTTAATCAGCAATACTATGGGCCAAGCTTATGGTGGATGATATGATAGCAGTAGAACAGTGGAGACATTTTTGAAAGTTTGTGTAACGGGACAAATTCTTAGAACTCTAACCAAATCCCAGTTGTTCACCCTGGACTTGCATTGCTAGCACATTTTATGACAAGGTAGAAAGCGCAGGATGGATTTTGAGTTGACTGGTTGCTTTTATTCACCCTTTTTTCTCCCTTTAGATACTTGAATGGCATCATCAAACAGATTGGTTCGGGTGAAAGTATAGATAGGAAGAAAATTATGTATGGAAAAAAACTGCTCCTGTGTTTCTCACTTTCACATGCATAACATACATATGTTTTTCATCCTGCTTTGAAGGGAGCGATTAACTAGCCTAACTGGCTAATGACAATAATGTTTTTTCATTGTTAATGGTATCGCATGCCAAATGACTCTGACTCCAGAATAAATTGTAACTCCCACTTAAATTTGTACATGAACAGAAATAAATGAGCTGACTGAAGGACATTATTTTCTAATCTCACGCTTACTTGCACAAATGCACAGTCAATTGGGCAGCACACAATACACTTTTGTCTCCCACGAAACTAACCAACTAAAAGTAATGTACACAGGGAAAAAAGTGGAAAGCAAAATACCAATCAGTCTGTCAGTCACTTTTTTGTGCTCTTTTTTTATGTTTCCCGGAGAACGAAAATGTGGCAGGTGATGTTACATAATAATGTCAGTGTGTAGAGCACATGCACTCTCGTTGAATAAGGTGTTCGTCTCTTTTCTTCCATGTATACTATGTCTCACTATACTTTACAACTTATTCCACTTAACGAGACAAGAAAAAAATGGTCTTTTCCTGTCACCACAGCTTTATACAGCAATAAAAACTACACACCCAGTCATCTTGTATTTATGCATGAGCCACCAGAAAAAAAAAGCTAACGGGACTCCGTAGATGGCCATATTATTTTATGTGAAATGCTTAAAAAACGGAAGTTCCTTTCATGTATTCGCTAGATTTAGAATTGAGATGAAAACAGGATTTTCAATCTATGACTGGAAGTTTATATCATTTCTTACTCATAGCTACATTATAAGCATGGACCGTAGATTTTGTAGCATTATTGAAGAAAATTTTTAGCCAACTTTCCATGTATACCGTATATAAGATGAGCCGATGGTTAATTAGTTAGTTAGTAAATTGCTGGTTTATACTGTAGATAGTATTAGGAGCCACTTTGGGGAAAATGACGATCCTTTATTGTGTCACTTGTCAAGATGAATTGCTTCATTTTCCTCCCATGATGATAGAGTGGCCAACTAACTAACTACTGTTTTCCATAGGATCCTTGCTTTGCACAAGCAAGTTGGGGACAGTCAGTGGCAAATTTTACAAGCCTTGGTTTTGTGTACGCACTTGTAGAACAACATTTAACATTCATTGCTCATCAGGACTTCCTCTCGGTCCTCATATTTCTTGAGTTATCAACGGAAACACTTTAGTCCCAAGTTTGCCGCATAAATAAGGGCAAGTTGTGAGTTGAATGCACTTTCAGTGTTGTTCATAGTTAGTTGGCAAGCTAACAATTCAATGGTACAGACAGATGTAGGATTCATGTAAAATGGGTGGAAATATGGAAAATTTTAAATACATGTTACCGACACCAGCCATAGAAATTGATTTACTATAAATTATACGGTTTAAAAAATACAATTAACTTTTAAAAAGTTCACTATTGTGCTCTTGGTATACTTGCTTACACATACACACTATTTACAAAATATATTATAAATAGTATTATTGGATAAAATTAGGTCATGTGAATTGAATACAAAATTTTGAAATTGGTATTCTTAGGTCGTTATTACACAAAAAAGTGCATGAATGAAATTTTAAATCTTGCTTGGGTCATTTTGTCTTCCAAAATGACTAATTCAATATGAGCATAAGTATTTTTACGAGAAATTATCATTTCCACATAAATACCTATTTGTTTTTTAACAGCGTGACAAATATACACAGTCCCGATGACATACATACATTATAGAACAAAAATGTCCAAAGCTTTGGTTAGAGTCAGCAGTTTATATAAGTTATGACATTCGTGGCACTGCCAACTAAATGCAAGTGAAAACACGAAAGGAGAGAAAAAGTCCATAATGCCATTTCAAGCCATCCATATGATTTCTTGTCCACTGCATGTTTTTTTTTTTGTAGAACACACAAAAAATAAGCCAATAATGATTTATGGGTTTAGTTTGAACCTTTTTTTTGGTCCAACGCACCGACGTTTTTCTTTCTTGTGGGAACCAAATAGTTGAATACTTTTCCACGGTGTGCACTTGAAATTAGTTGAGCTGTCTTTTCTTGTCCGTAAAGCACATATACATGTAGTTAGTTAGTTAGTTAGTTAGTTATTATAGCAAGCTCATAATGGAAATAATTTTATATTTCATGACATGAGGAAAACGTTTTTTTTTGTTTATGGCACGTGGTTGTGAGAGTATAAGGGACTCTGTGTATTATAAGTACCAAAGTTTTTATGAATAGCAAAGTGGTGCGAGCGGTTCCTGTCATTAAACTTAACTTTTTACAACCCATCGTTTAAAAAAATTCGTTAAACCAGCTTCTTTTTTTCTCCCTCCTAATTTTAATTCATTTCCATATTACTAGTAATAAAGTTTGTCATGTTCACAGCTAGTTACTTATACGCTGAAGAAGTGATCCAAATCCCAAACTTTTTAATGTAAAGTTTGGAAAAGTTAGTTCCTCATCAAATAAAAAACAAATTTCTTATCCCTTCATGCATATACGGTATTATATCATTTTTGCACACATATTACCGGTGAGAAATTCTATCCAACTGATCCGCTGAAATACAAAAAACATCGCTGCAAAAACTTTAACTACGTTTATTGCTTATGTAAAATAAATAAAAATCCCATCTAGTACTGATTGCTATAATCTTACTACATATAAGAGCAAGCATGAAAAAATGCTTTAAAAAATTGTTCCCAGAATGTCTATGTATAATTAATAATTGCATAAAAAAAGCTGTAACACTTACTTTTGTGCAGTAACTCTTAAGCTCATAATAAAGTGGTATGTTCTCCATTATCGTCCACCTTCTCTTACGCGCAACTTACTTGTTGGCCAAAATTAGTTCTAAGAATGTGTTTTTTCTTTCTCACTTTGGCTGAGCAAAAACATGGCTTTTTAGGAAACGTGTAGTATATGCGGAGCAAAACTGGGTCTAAGTGAGTAATAGCACAATTAAGAGCTACTTGGCCTGATGAAGATTATGATAATGATGTATGAGTAATGAGCCCACTTTGTGCCAACAGGAGTCTCCCATAAGCGTTGTATAGGAAAGAAACAGATTTATGGATTCGAAATGCAACAAGCGTTTATCACTTCATTTGAGCCGTCACTTTAGGTAATGAACTAAAATGTGCCGGAAAATTCATTCCCAAGGAATAAATATAAAGATGTCTCTGGCAGGACTCAACTACACTTGAGCATCCTAACCTTGTGAATTATCCGAGAAAGCTAAATTTCTTCCCAGTAAGTAGTATTATACTACTTTTCAGTAATTTATGTGATTCGCATGAATTCTCCAGCAAGTTAGTATGAGTGCGCCAAATCTGAACATGTATATGGGTTTGAGAAGGGTGCTCAATTGTGGATTATTTGTGAAACTCGTTGGAATTGGAGTGCATGGGAAGCGCTATCAAATCTTATACATATGAGAATGGGGATTATTTCTTTTGCAGGAGAGAAATTTTATGTGAAAAGTAAGGACAATAATGGGAGTCCCATTTGTTTTATTAGGTACATATACACAGGCTGTGAATTTGAGATTGAGTCGTGCCCGACTGAGTGAGTGAGCTATAGCATAGTAATAAAGAAAGTTGGAGGCTTTGAAGTTCAATTAGTCTTGGCGTAATGAATATACATATATCCATTTTCTTTCATTTGCCATCTTTTTGACTGACTGAGAGTAGGACCAGCTGCATATTGTTAGTACAACAGACGGCACTAGACTACAATGGCAGATGAGAGTATACACCATACAGAGCACATAAACTACACATAATAATGACAACAATAATCTACTGGCAGACATCAAAAAGTTGTAAACAATAGTGCACAGTATATATTATGATCGTCCTATATATAGTGAGTCGGTAACTTTGTCAGAGTTGAGCAATACTGGAAAGTGGAAACGCTACTAACCAGCTAACTAAAGGATTTCATGGACCAATATGTCGTTAACAAAAGTTGGAGATGAAAGAAATGAAAGAATTCAATCAGACACTTTATCCAAAGGAACTCGTAAAAAAATTAATTTCCAATTTCTTGTCTAATTGATTGACAGCTGGAGCAAGGAATATAGAATAGTATTTGTAGAAGGTACGGTAATTGAACGAAAATTGCTTAGCAACATAAAACTGAAAATAAGATGGAGTTTTTATTTTTATTATTGCGTTTCAAATTTACATTTGAAACGCCAATGGAAAAAGCAGTAAACAAGCTCCCAGATGACGTCATCTGGGAGCTTGTTTACTGTTTTTTGAAAAATTACTAGGCAATTGCCACCCCCTGAGCTGGAGTAGCTTTTTTTCCAAAACAAAAACAAGAATAAAGTACGTTTTTGAGTTTAAAAACTATCAACTATATTTCATTCTCATTTAAAAGTCTCTTCCTAGACAGTAGCACAAAATCTCATCAATTTATAGACAAAACAATCCTGGGAAAGCTCACAAGAAAAAAATCTCTTGTTTTCCATATCTATTTGCAGTTAGAGTACCCATATGTAACTATAAGACTACTCACAATATTGGACACATGCATTAGATTTATGCATAGTAGTATATAGTATATAGTATATAGTAAAAAAGTTGAAACAGACGAAAATTTATTGCACACGTTTAACGACAAACAGGGCACTCTGCAGGCCTCTCGTTTTACGAGAAACATGATTAGTTTCATTGCACAAGTAGGAAGCCATGAGCGTCATTTAATTACAAGGTGCTTTTGTTTAGTTCATAAGGAAACTAATCTGGTGCCCAACTAACTAACTAACTAACTAACTAACTAACTAACTTTATTATTTTTCCGCCAGGTAAATGGCTCCAAAATTTGCTCCTTGCAAAACTATCTATTTCTTGTGATAAATGCACCTATAATGGAGGAAATACTTTAGTCGCAGTTTGTTAGCATTAGCATGTACAATCCTAATTTAGTTATAGTAAATAAAAGTCTCCGTCTTCTAGACTAATATGGTGAGCATTATTGCACTATATATATTTAAAATAATCCGCCAACTGAAAAGGAAATAGTATAGCCACCTTTTCGCTCCCAGACAGAACAAGGACATATTCATTGTGATAAAATATTTTATGAGTGTCTTAAACTTTTCAGATCTTCCAAATTGAGATTTACGTACTTCTGTGTGTGACTACCTTTGGAAAACTTGCTCCTAAATTGTTCACAGTTTTACCACACACTTCGCTCGCATATATAGTTAGTTATAACTAACTGTATAACTAACTTGGTGCTTCGTCCTCGTTAAGTCTTTATATTAGTTAGTTAGTGCCAGTTTCCATGTATCGTGTATAAAGTGTAGTGAAAGAAATTTGCATCTTTGGGGAAACTTACTTTCTTTATTCACTTTACTTCACATTCCCTGTGTATGTGTGGGACTAGGTGGAATTATTATAAAAGACTACTCACCGAATCACCTTTATGGAATGGAATACAGCTCTAGCTCATCTACACATACACAGCCCTTACTTTTAATAGGTTTCAAAGGTTTTAATCACGTCTTTCCTCTCCTTATGGCTTTCTCCCGTCCTTCCTTCCAAATAAACGGCTCATTAATGCCTTATGTATAATATGCTTGGGGAACCTACCAACGACGTGTGTGTTCTTTTCCCTATGTGCAAGATGAATTATGCCTCAAACGATATGAGTTGAGTTAGCTTTCCCATATATAGTTAGTCGTTTATAGTCATGCACATTAGAATGCAGTGCATTATGACTTTTAGTTAGACAGTGTCACCAGGCCAGGAACAATGAATGGTTTTTGTGGGACGATTTGCAAAAATTAATCTCATTAGTTTTTATCAGTAGTGTTAGGGTTGTATACCAAGGTACAAGATATGCTGTGAATTGGAGCATTATTATTAGCTAAATCCCAGTTTTTCAAATATATGATTTGTGTTAATGGCTACTATAACTAATTAGTTGGTGAGTTGACAAAATGATGATGTGACTTGCTGTTGTATTTTAAGCTTTTATGATTTAACGATTTGGCTAAACTAACGAATTCATCAAATGTACATGTATCGTGAAGAAAGTTTTTAGGATCAACTAGTAGTTGTAGTTAGTCGCTTGTAATATTTAGGTGCGAGTTTATTTTCTGAAATGAACATAACAGAGTTTCCCGGTTTCTCAACCTCGAACTTTATATGCACGAATTTTGGGTTCCCTCAATGTACGAACTGGGTAATGATTAATTGCTGTGCTACAAATATTGACGACCAAGAGACTTATTCAACAACAGTATGGAACGTGTGAAAAAGTAGAGCAAGTATATGGAATCCAAAATTTCAGCATGAATAATCAGAACCATCAGTATGTACATTGTATCCAAAACCGTAGTTTTTGTTACACATGAGACGGGTTTTTTTGAACACCCCAAGCATGAGATGATTAGCTACATAGGGTTTGACGGAAACCACTAGTCACTCCAATATGTAAACTTGGCGAAGGAAATCTCTAATGAAGTTGACAGCACAAGATGAAAGTAAAAGCTTGAGTATGGTTTTCACTCTAAAAAATCAACATATCGCACAAGAGACAGCCATATGCTTTTCAGATCGGATTTCAACATAATACATGCATATGCTTGGAGCTGTTTTTTTAGTGCTAAAAATGTTGTTTTTTATGCCTTGGTGGGGAAATGCATGAAAGACGTTTTATACCTACCTACCCAACAGGATACAAATATTAGTTCATTCAGTTTGGGCACAGTTATAGGAAGGATCGAGAAAAAATGTTATGCAAACTCAAGTCAGCTACACGCAGACTGACTGACTATGTGTATGTCCTACTAGAAAAGAAGAAAGGGAAACAATATTTTTATATTTCTCACAAGAGTACAGTTCGTTTTAATAATAAATCTGATGGTGGTAGTGTTACCCACTATTTGGAGCCACTGTTTCACTTATGAAAAGAAAACTAAATCATTCCTTTTTATTTGAAGCACGCTTAATTTTCTTATTACTGGAGGGCTTTCCTTCACCACTCTGTCGATGATGAGAAGACATCTTGTTCTTGTTATTAATCTTCTTTTTCTTCGTTTTCCCTCCCGAGGTCTTGGATGAGCTGATGGGGGGACTGCCAGGAGCACGGTTCGCAGATTTAAGGTGATGAGCAACTTTGGTGGATGCGTCTTGTAATCCATTAACTGCATGAGGCTCATTTCCTATTTCCCCTTTTTTGTGTGCACCAGTAGTAGTTTTGGTAGTAGTAGCGCTGTGATCAGTACCACTTTCAGCTTTACAACCCTTCTTGGCAGATTTTTTCGAGACTTTCAATCTCTGACGTGCCTTCTCCACTTGTGACTTGTGCTTCGAGATATGAGAGATGTGCTTTCGCTTGGGTGGTAAAAAAGATGACTTCTCCTTCCGTCTCTGGGATTTCTTTAGTTTTAGCAAGTACGAGGGCACTGGGCAGCCAGAATTTTCCAGCACGTGGGCAATCCTACGGGTGAAAGCAAATGTATAAACGAAAAAATTATTCCCAGTAGCTACAGTATAGTTAGTTAGTTGGTTTGCAGTTGTTTACGTCCTTGTAGTGAGCAATAATATTATTATTATGTGAACCAAGTTGGTCACAAAAGAAAAAAATAAATAATAAGTCAAACTGGGAGAAACTGTTCCACAGAAATTGTGACTACTATGACATGCATATGCAAACTACAAGGGAAGACAGAAAGAAGGAATTACTAATGAGCAACTCAAGAGGTAGTTAGTGAGTTTATAAGTTAGTTTATATAAACTTGGTGGGGTGGTGACAGAATCAATCTTACTTAACTCACCTTCTTAAATTCATTTTATCATCATCAGTGAAGTAAGTTACAGCTCGACCTAGTTTCCCCGCTCTCCCTGTCCTGTGTAGGTAATAAGCAAATAGAAATACACGGTGCGGCAGTGAAAAACTAACTTGCCAAACTAAATGAATCTTCATCACCACAAATGAGCGCGTGAGTTAATAAGTGGATACATAGACAGAGGGACAGAGTCTCACTCCCAGTCTTACCTCCCAACGCTGTGAATATAATGAGCAGCTGACATGGGCAAATCATAATTAATTACTAATTGTACGGCTGGAAAGTCTAATCCTCTGCTAAGCAAGGACGTGCAAATTAAAAGCGTGACGTTTCCTTTCCGAAAGTTTTCTATAACTTTTTCTCTCTGCCTTTGTGGCTTCCCGGAATGAATCACGGCACAATTCATTCCTTCGGTGAAAAGTTCCGCGAATAACTCTTCTGCACGTTCTTGCGTCTCCACAAAAACCATCACAGGCGGCTCCACTCCCTGCAGACAGTTTAAAAACAAGGACTTGATGGGATGACTACTTAATCATAGGATCATGTGATATTTCTCACGCAAATACACAAAAAACTCTGCTAATCATTTCCATACAACGAGACTTTTAGTAAATAGCTTACGGATCTAATGAGGTCTTTGATGCCCACAAGTTTGCCAGCTTCGCTCCCAACGTACACAAGCTCGTGTTTTACTAAATCAACAGCTGCATTTCTGGAAAGAAAATTTCATTAATTAAAATTCAACGTAAACTCGTTACCTACGAGCCCTACGAGCTTCAAATAATAATCACTTCTTAAATTTTTCGCTGTAGCATAGTATGTTAGCTTAGCTACTCAAGCCTCAAGCACAGTCAGCTAGACTGCTCATATTCACATATGACAAGTCCCAAAATAGACTCCCATCACAGTAATAATTTGCACCAAAAATTAAAATAATAAAGCAAAGAAGTAGGGATCAGGGATGTTGTAGGATAAATGATGACGGTAAAGTGAATGCACATACTTGGGGCCAATAGAGACAGTGATGATATCTGATAAGTGAATGGAGCAAAATTTTTCCACATCGTACGACCACGTAGCACTGAAAAACCCTCTTCGAATGGATTCAGAGTCACATGCAGAATAAATGAAACCCAGTTGATCTCTAAAACTTTCGTTGAACAAGTTGTCACATTCGTCTACGACCAAGTGGTTTACGCTAAATAACACAGATAATATGTATTATTATAAAACATGACACAGGATAAATCGTGGCAAAATTATGAAATTGCCATGGCTACAAACCTATTTTTCAAGCTTATAAATAAGTCAAAAATATATAAATATGAACGCACTTGGACAACTTGATTCCTTCATCTTTCAGCATGTTGATTAGCCGATTGGGCGTCGAGATTAAAATGTCTAGTGAAACAGTAAAAAAGTCAGCATGAGTAATGAGGACAATTCAGTTATCGCCTATCGAATAAAACTACAATTTAAATCATAAAAACGACAAGTAGTTGAATATAATGTGTTAAATAAAAATTACCACAAGCACGTTTATCCTTAAATGTTGATTTAGTCTTTTCTTTTTCTGTAATCATGTAAATTTTAAGCCCTGTTCCACTGGAAAGCATTACACATTCACTGAAAGAGGAGACATGGGTCGTACATATTAATCATGTCATGTGAAATAGAAAATATACATTGCAAAGTCTATAAACCAAATACATTACAGGATTGGTAGTTAATATTACCGATAAATCTGAGATGCTAGTTCTCTGGTAGGTGACAGGATTACTGCCCTGAAGCCTTCTTTTTTCGGAGTTTTTAACTGCATTATTATCGGAATAAGAAATGCAGCACTTTTCCCACTACCAGTTGGAGCGATACCAAATATGTCTCGACCCTATATAAAAAGAAAAAATCCATTGGAAAGTTGCAAACCTCTAAAATGCCTGGAGACACATGAAACATGTGCGAAAAAAATTCTACCACGATCATTAAAAAATAATAACCAACTTTAAGCATAACAGGAATGGCTTGCATCTGTATAGGTGTTGGGTTCTCGTAACCCGATGATTCAATATTTTTCAGCACTCTCTCTGGAATGTTCCTAATTTCTGAAAACGAATTTATTGGTTCCGGGATGTCTTCACCTTTAACACGTATCTTATGGAGGTTTCGCAGTCGATTTATCTAAACAAAGGGGGGGGGGAAACTATTTATTAGTCACTGCCATTCATCAATGGTAGCCCAATTGGACTCAGTACAATTATTTATATGTGTTAATT
>Ga0210040_10004615_pt1 | contig 17883 bp, 12 predicted proteins | sample CryGeyCG12114_NA_FD_185462 | JGI IMG/M metagenome (GOLD analysis project Ga0210040, IMG submission 185462) | Groundwater microbial communities from aquifer - Crystal Geyser CG19_WC_8/21/14_NA (SPAdes) (version 2) | ecosystem: Environmental > Aquatic > Deep subsurface > Groundwater | place: USA... | reverse complement strand
GGCGCTGTCCTTGAGCGTCCGGACCTGGGTGTCGTAGTCGACGTGCACCAGGCCGAAGCGCTGGTCGTAGCCGCGGGCCCACTCGTAGTTGTCCAGCAGCGACCAGGCGAAGTAGCCGCGCACGTCGGCGCCGCCGTCGATGGCCTCGGTCATCGCGGCCAGGTGCCGCAGCAGGTAGTCGACCCGCTCGGGGTCGTGCACCTGGCCGTCGGCGGAGACCTGGTCCGGCCACGCGGACCCGTTCTCGGTGATGAACAGCGGCAGGCCGGGGGCGATGTCGGTCAGCCGCAGCAGCAGCTCGGTGAAGCCCTCGGGGTTGATGCCCCACCCCATCGTGGTGGTCGGGCCCCCGGGCTCGAGGTCCTCGACCCGCTCGGCGCCGATGAAGGGGCTGGCCTTGCCGGTGGGCTCGGCGACCGCGCGCACGGTGGACCGGAAGTAGTAGTTGACGCCCAGCCAGTCCAGCGGCGCCGCGATGACCGCGAGGTCGCCGTCCTCGATCGGCAGCGGCGCGCCCGCGGCGGCCAGGTCCTCGGCGACGTCGGCCGGGTACTCGCCGGTGACGATCGGCACCAGGAACGCCCGGTTCTGCTGGCCGTCGAGCCGGCGGGCGGCGTCGACGTCCGCGGGGGAGTCCGTCGCCGGGGACATCGGGGTGAAGTTCAGCGTGATGCCCAGGTGATCGGCGCCCTTGTCCCGCATGACCTGGGTGGCCAGGCCGTGGCCGAGCAGCAGGTGGTGCACGGCGCGGGAGGCCTCGACCGGGTCCTGGTGGCCGGGGGCGTGCTGGCCGGCCATGTAGCCCAGCAGCGAGCTGCACATCGGCTCGTTCAGCGTCGACCAGTGCGGCACCCGGTCACCGAGCGCGTCGTAGACGATCCCGGCGTACTCGGCGAAGCGGTACGCGGTGTCCCGGTCGGCCCAGCCGCCCTGGTCCTGCAGCGCCTGCGGGAGGTCCCAGTGGTAGAGCGTCAGCCACGGGGCGATCCCGGCCTCGAGCAGCTCGTCGACCAGTCGGCGGTAGAAGTCCAGCCCGCGCTGCTCGATCGCGCCCGCGCCGGTGGGGACCACCCGCGGCCAGGAGACGGAGAACCGGTAGGCGTCCAGCCCGAGGTCCTTCATCAGGGCGACGTCGGCGGGGTACCGGGTGTAGTGCTCCACGGCGACGTCGCCGGTGTGGCCCAGGTGGGTCTTCCCAGGGGTGTGGCTGAAGGTGTCCCAGATCGAGGGCCCGCGGCCGTCGACGTCCACCGCGCCCTCGATCTGGTAGGCGGCGGTGGCGGCGCCGAAGGTGAAGCCGGAGGGGAACACCAGCCCGGAGGCGGTGTCCGGGCGCACGTCGGTGGAGGTCATGAGGGGAGTGGCTCCTTGCTGCTGGTACGGGACGTGGTGGCGGCCCCCTGCAGGTCCCGCCGCGAGCTCGTGCGCGGTGGGTGGCAGGGGGTCCTTCTTCAGTCGACGCGCTGAGAAGTCTTCGCGTCGAACACGTGCAGGTCGCCCTCGCGGACGCCGAGCCACAGCTTCTGGCCGGCGGCAGCCGCCGTGCGTGGCTCCGTGCGCACGACGACGTCCGAGGGGTGCAGGACGTCGTCGGTGCTCTCGCCGGCCAGCTTGGTGTACAGGTAGGCATCCGAGCCCAGCTGCTCCACCACGTTGACCAGCACCGGCAGGCCCTGGCCCTCGCCGACCAGGGTCATCGCCTCGGGGCGGAAGCCGATGGTCACCTCGCCGTTGCTGGCCGAGGCCCGGGCCAGCTGGTCACGGGGCACCGGCAGCACCGCGCCACCGATCCGCACGCCACCGTCGACGGCGGCCCCGGTGACCAGGTTCATCGCCGGCGAGCCGATGAAGCCCGCCACGAAGACGTTGGCCGGCCGGTCGTACAGGCTGCCGGGGGTGTCGCACTGCTGGAGGACGCCGTCCTTGAGCACCGCGACGCGGTCGCCCATGGTCATCGCCTCGACCTGGTCGTGGGTGACGTAGACGGTGGTGGTGCCCAGCCGCTCGACCAGCGCGGCGATCTGGGTGCGGGTCTGCACGCGGAGCTTGGCGTCGAGGTTGGACAGCGGCTCGTCCATGAGGAAGACCTGCGGGGAGCGCACGATCGCCCGCCCCATCGCCACCCGCTGCCGCTGGCCACCGGACAGGGCCTTGGGCCGGCGCTCCAGGTAGTCGGAGAGGTCGAGGATCTTGGCGGCCTCGGCCACCCGGGTGGCGATCTCGGACCTCTTCACCCCGGCGAGCTTGAGCGCGAAGCCCATGTTCTCCCCGACGGTCATGTGCGGGTAGAGCGCGTAGTTCTGGAACACCATCGCGATGTCCCGCTCCTTGGGCGGGGAGTCGGTGACGTCGCGGTTCCCGATGAGCACCGAGCCGGAGTCGACCTCCTCCAGCCCGGCCAGCATCCGCAGGGACGTCGACTTGCCGCAGCCGGAGGGCCCGACCAGGACCAGGAACTCACCGTCGGCGATGTCCAGGTCCAGGGCGTCGACCGCCGGCCGCTCGGCCTTGGGGTAGATCCGGCTGGCCTGCTGGAAGGACACGGTGGCCATGGTCAGGCACCTCTCTGGGCGGTGGGGCGGGTCGGATGGAGGGTGGGGCGGGCCGGATGAGGCGGTCCATCGGGGAGGACGGCGCGGGTCATCCCTTCACCGCGCCCTGCATGATGCCGCCGACGATCTGCTTGCCCAGGATCGTGAAGACGATGAGGACCGGCAGGGTGCCGAGCAGGGTGCCGGCCATGATCACCGAGCGCTGCGGCACGTAGCCCGAGCCGAGACCGGCCAGCGCGACCTGCACGGTCGGGTTGGCCGTGGTCAGCGCGATGAGCGGCCAGAAGAACTCGTTCCAGGCAGTGAGGAACGTCAGCATCGCCAGCACGGCCATCGCCGGCCGGGCGACCGGGACGACGATCGACCAGAAGATGCGGAACGTGGAGGCGCCGTCGACCCGGCCGGCCTCGAGCAGCTCGTTGGGCAGCGCCGAGATCAGGAACTGCCGCATGAAGAAGACGCCGAAGGCGCTGACCAGCGTGGGCAGGATGACCGCCTGCAGCTGGTTCACCCACTGCAGGTCGGCGATCATCATGAACAGCGGGATGACCGACAGCTGGGTCGGCACCATCATCGTGCCGATCACCAGCGCGAGCAGCAGGCCCTTGCCGCGGAACTGCAGCTTGGCGAAGGCGAACCCGGCCAGCGTGCAGAACAGCACGGTGCCGACGGTGATGCTGCCGGCGACGAGGATCGAGTTGAGGATCGCCTTGCCGATCGGCGCCTGCTCCAGTGCCAGCTTGAAGTTGTCGAACAGGCTGGCGTTGGGCAGGAACGGCGGCGGGGTGGCGGCGATCTCGGCGTTGGTGTGCGAACCCGCCACCAGCGTCCAGTACAGCGGGAAGATCGACACCAGCGCGGTGAGGGTCAGCAGTGTGTAGGTCACCGGCCCGGCCTTGCCGGACTTGCCGCCCTTGGCGCCGCCCTTGCGTTCGACGGGCCGGTCGACCGGCTGGACTGCGGTGGTCTCGGTGCCGGGGAGAGCGATGGTCATTCCGGGCTCCTACCGGTCGGCCCGGGAGCGGAGGCGGCCGATGACGGCGTTCAGCCCCACGATCACCAGGATGATCATGAACATCGCCCAGGCGGTGGTGGCCGCCTGCCCGATGTGGAAGTTGCTCCAGCCCTGCTGGTACATCAGCAGGCCGAGCGTCTGGTACTGCCCCGAGGAGCCGCCGGAGGTCGTGCCGTTGCCGGCGAACAGCAGCGGCTCACCGAACAGCTGCACGGCGCCGATCGTCGAGATGACGATGGTGAACAGGATCGTGGGGCGCAGCGACGGGATCGTGACGTGCAGGAACTGCTTCCACCGGCTGGCACCGTCGATCTCCGCGGCCTCGTAGAGCTCGCCGGGGATCGACTGCATGGCGGCCAGGTAGATCAGCGCGTTGTAGCCGGTCCAGCGCCAGGTGACGATCACCGCGATGGCGACCTGGCTGCTCCAGGTACCGGCCTCCCAGTCGATCCGGTCGATGCCGACGGCCTGCAGGGCGGTGTTGATGAGGCCGTAGTCGCGGCCGAACAGCTGGGAGAAGACGAGCGTGGCCGCGGCGATGCTGGTCGCGTAGGGCATCAGCATCACGGTGCGGAAGAAGGTCCGGTTCCGGAGCTTGTAGTTGAGCAGGTGGGCCAGGCCCAGCGCGAGGCACAGCTGCGGGACCGTGGAGAGGATCCCGATCGTCAGGGTGTTGCGCGCGGCGTTCCAGAAGAACTCGCTCTGCAGCAGGTTGCGGTAGTTCTCCAGGCCCACCCAGGTGCCGCCGTCGATGTTCGACAGGCTCGTGCGGTGCAGGGACACCCAGGCGGTGTAGAGGAACGGGTAGAGGCTGAAGGCGCCGAAGACGAGGAAGAACGGGGCGACGTAGGCATAGCCCCAGCGGTTGCGGGTCAGCGTGGTGCGGCGGCGGGGCGGGGTGCGGTCGGGGGCCGTCGGAGAGACGGCCGGAGGCGCGGTGGTCAGCGCCTCGCGAGAGCTCTGGCTCGCGATGGTCATGCGGGGGCCTCGAGGTGGTCGGGGACGGGCGGACCGGGTGTCCCCGGGGGCCGGAGCGGGCCGGGGCTCTGCGGGCGGGTGCAGAGGCGGGCGGGTGCAGAGGGGGACCGGTGCAGGTGCCCGGGAGCGAGGAACGCTCCCGGGCACCGCGTCCGGTGGTCGCTGAGCCGGTGGCTCAGCCGCCGATGGCCTGCTCCGAGGCCTTGATCGCGTCCTGGAACGCGTCGTCGGGCGACGTCCCGTTCGATGCGATGTCCGTCAGCGCCGTGGTGAACGCCTCCTGGATCTGGGTGTCGTACGGGCCGATCGGCGTCCGCTGGATGTTGGCCGCCGACTCACCGAAGATCTGCCCGGTCGGTGCGTCGCTGAAGTACGGGTTGGTGGCGTTGACCACCGCCGGGTCCTCAGCTGCCTCGGGGCTGGACGGGAAGTGCGCCGCCTCGGTGAACATCTTGATCTGCTGCTCGGGAGCGGTCAGCCACTCGACCAGGTCCTTGGCCGCCTCGACGTTCTCGCCGCTGGACGGCACGCCGAGCCACGAGCCACCCCAGTTGCTGGCCGACTCGCTCGAGCCGGGCAGCGGGGCGACGTCCCACAGGCCGGCGCCCTCGTCGCCCATCTGGGAGTTGATGTAGCCGAGCATCCAGGCCGGGCAGGCGATCGTGGCGAATGCGCCGTTGGAGAAGGCGGCGTTCCACTCGTCACCGAACTGGGAGAGGTTGGCCGTCAGGCCCTCCTCGGCAGCCTGGCTGGCGTAGCCCCAGGCGGACTCGACCCCGTCGCTCTCCTCGGGGATCGGGTTGCCGTCCTCGTCGTTGTAGGCCGTCTCGCCCTGGTAGACCGAGGAGGAGAAGATGCTGGCCGGGCTGTCGACGAAGGCCGCGTTCGTGGCGGTCTTGTACTGGCGGGCGACGTCGAGGTACTGGTCCCAGGTGCCCCACATCTCGCCGAGCTGGGCGCGGTCTGTGGGCAGGCCGGCAGCCGCGAAGAGGTCCTTGCGGAAGCACATCGCCTGCGGGCCGGCGTCGGTGCCCAGGCCGATGACCTTGCCGTCGTCGGTCGAGGCCTGGCCCCACTTCCAGTCGTAGAAGTCGCCCTCGAGCTCGTCGGCGTTGTCCTCGGCGGCGAAGTCGACGAAGGCGTCGGCGTGGTTCTGCACGACGTCGGCGACGAAGCCGATCTCCAGGCCCTGGACGTCGTCGAGACCGGAGCCCGCCGCGAGCCGGGTCTGCAGCGACTTGTAGTACGCGGCGGACTGGGCGACGTTGTTCTGCTCGATCGTGACGTTCGGGTGTAGCTCCATGTACTCGTCGTAGAGCCCGGCGTTGTCGAAGTCGAAGGTGCCGAACAGCCCGACCGACAGGGTGACCGGTGCGTCGGGGTCGTAGTCGGCGGCGTCGCTGCTGCTGTCGTCCGAGCCACCGCACCCGGCGGTCAGCAGGGCCACGGCCAGAGCCGCTCCCACCGCCGTCTTGGCCCTCGTGGAATGGAACATCTGACCTCCTGGTGGTCCCCGGGACGCGTGCTCCGATGCATCGTCCGCCGGGGGCGTGAGAACGCTCTCACGGCCGTGCGGCACAGAGTGGTCTGGGCCACAGGTGGCTGTCAAGTAACAGCTGAGTAACGCGGAGGGGCTGTGCGGGAGCGCTCTCACGGTGCACCATGAGGCACCCCCCGAGCACTGGAGACCGATGACCGACACGAGCACGCGACCGGCGTCGCCGACGCTGGACGAGGTCGCCGTGCTGGCGGGCGTCTCCCGGGCGACGGTCTCCCGGGTCGTCAACGACTCACCGCGGGTCAGTCCGGAGGCGCGGGAGGCAGTGCTCGCGGCGGTCGCCGCCCTGCGTTACGTCCCCAACCGGATGGCCCGCAGTCTGGTCACCCGGCGCACCGACACGGTGGCGCTGGTGCTCAACGAGCCGAACACCCAGGTCTTCTCCGACCCGTTCTTCGCCAGCATCGTCCGCGGGGTCTCCGCGACCCTCGCCGACACCGACCTCAACCTGGTGCTGCTGACCGCCCGCGACGAACGGGAGCAGGAGAAGGTCGGGCGGTACGCGCGGCAGGGGCACGTGGACGGCGTGATCCTGATGTCGGTGCACAGCAACGACCCGCTGCCGGACATCCTGGCCGAGGCGGGCGTGCCGCTGGTGCTCTGCGGGCGGCCCTTCGACGACCGGGCGGTGGCCTACGTCGACGCCGACAACCGCGGCGGCGCTGAGACTGCTGCGGCCTACCTGGCCTCCACCGGGCGGCGGCGGATCGCCACCATCACCGGGCCGCTGGACATGATCGCCGGCGTCGACCGGCTGGCCGGCTTCCAGGCGGGGCTGATCGCCGCCGGGCACCCGCTCCGGCCCGAGCTGGTCGCCGAGGGCGACTTCACCGAGGCCGGCGGCACCCGGGCGATGGACGAGCTGCTGACGCGGGTGCCCGACCTCGACGCGGTGTTCGTCGCCTCCGACCCGATGGCGGTGGGGGCCCTGCGGGCGCTGCGGGCAGCCGGCCGGCGGGTGCCCGCGGACGTCGCGGTCGTCGGCTTCGACGACGCCGCGGTTGCCGAGACCTGCGATCCGGCACTGACCACGATCGCCCAGCCGCTCACCGACATGACGCCGCTGCTCACCGAGCTGCTGCTGCGCCAGATCGAGGGGGTCGGCGAGCCGGCCGAGTTCCGGATCTGCCGCACCCACCTGGTGCGGCGCGCCTCCGCCTGACGAAGCAGAAGGACCCCCTCGCCCCCCGCCACTCGCCGGCTCGCGGCGGGCCCCTGCGAGGGGGCCGTTCCAGCACGTCACCGTGCCGCAGGGCGCGGCTCGGTTGCCTCGAAACGCGTGGGACACACGTCCTGTCTAGGTTCGTCGCATGGCGGACCTCTTCGACGGCTACCCGCTCGGGCAGCAGTGGGACGAGATGTTCTCGGCACCCGGCCAGCCCCGCCCGCCGTACACCGGTCTGTTCAGCTCGCTGCAGCCGATGTCGGGCGAGGAGCTGGCCGCCCGGGCCGACGTCCTCTCGCAGACCTACCGCGACGCCGGGGTGACCTTCGCGCACGCCGGCGAGGAGCAGCCCTTCCCACTGGACATCGTGCCGCGGGTGATCGGCCACGAGGAGTGGGCGGTCATCGAACGCGGGGTGGCCCAGCGGGTCCGCGCGCTCGAGGCGTTCCTGGCCGACGTCTACGGCGCCGGCCAGGTGTTCTCCGACCGGGTGGTGCCGCGCAGCGTGGTCACCACCAGCGCGCACTTCCACCGCGCCGCCCACGGGCTGGTGCCGCCCAACGGCGTCCGGGTGCACGTCAGCGGCATCGACCTGGTGCGCGACGAGGCCGGTGACTTCCGGGTGCTGGAGGACAACCTCCGCTCCCCGTCGGGCGTCAGCTACGTCATCACCAACCGGGCGGCGATGAGCCAGGTGCTGCCCGAGCTGTTCGGCGACCACCGGGTGCAGCCGGTCGCGGACTACCCGAGCAAGCTGCTGGCTGCCCTCAAGGCGTCCGCGCCGTCGGGGGTCGGCGACCCGACCGTCGTCCTGCTCACCCCCGGCGTCTACAACTCCGCCTACTTCGAGCACGCGTTGCTCGCCCGCCAGATGGGCGTCGAGCTGGTCGAGGGCCGCGACCTGGTGTGTTCCGGCGGCCAGGTGAGCATGCGGACGACGGACGGACAGCAGCGCGTCGACGTCATCTACCGCCGGATCGACGACGAGTTCCTCGACCCGGTGCACTTCCGCTCCGACTCGGTCATCGGCTGCGCCGGGGTGCTCAACGCCGCCCGCGCCGGCCGGGTCACGATCGCCAACGCGGTGGGCAACGGCGTCGCCGACGACAAGCTGCTCTACACCTGGGTGCCCGACCTGATCCGCTACTACCTCGCCGAGGAGCCGGTGCTCGCCAACGCCGACACCTACCGGATCGACGATCCCGACACCGTCGAGTGGGTGCTCTCCTCGCTCGACCAGCTGGTGCTCAAGCCGGTCGACGGTTCCGGCGGCAAGGGCATCGTGATCGGGCCGCGCGCCGACGAGCGGACCCTGGCCGAGCTCGCGGTCAAGGTGCGTGCCGCTCCCCGGGACTGGATCGCGCAGAAGCCGATCGGGCTGTCGACGTCCCCGACCCTGATCAACGGCCGGATCGCGCCCCGGCACGTCGACCTGCGCCCGTTCGCGGTCAACGACGGGAACGACGTCTGGGTGCTGCCCGGCGGGCTGACCCGGGTGGCGCTGCCGGAGGGGGAGCTGGTGGTGAACTCCAGCCAGGGCGGCGGCTCCAAGGACACCTGGGTGATCACGCCGCCGCGTCCGTCGGTCGAGCCGGTGCCGGAGCACGACGTGACCCGGATCGAGTTCACCACCGCCGACCTGCCGGCCGAGCCGCCGGCGCAGGACCCGGGACCGCCCAACGACAACGCGGTGGCCCAGTCCCAGCAGCAGCAACAGGGGAGGGCCATAGTCGCGACTCTGGCCCCATCGACACAGCCGGGGAACGCCTCGGGGGGCCAAAGTCGCGACTTTGGCCCCGGGAGGACGACGCCGTGCTGAGCCGGATCGCCGAGTCGCTGTTCTGGATCGGCCGCTACGTGGAGCGCGCCGACGACACCGCCCGCATCCTCGACGTGCACACCCAGCGGCTGGTCGAGGACCCCTGGATCGACGAGCAGCGCGCCTGCGCGAACCTGCTGGCCCTGATGGGTGCGCCCTGCCCTCCGGAGGAGGCCGACACCGAGAAGGTGCTGGCGACGCTGGCCTTCGAGCGGTCCAGTCCCAGCTCGATCACCGGCGCGCTGTCGGCGGCCCGGGAGAACGCCCGGGGCGCCCGCGAGGTGCTGTCCGCGGAGATCTGGGAGTCGCTCAACGTCACCCACAACGCGCTGCCCCAGCAGCGCACCATGGCCCGCCGGTACGGCCCGCACTCGCTGTTCCGGTTCGTGCGCGAGCGGTCGGCGATGGTGTTCGGCCTGGCCGACGCCACGATGAGCCGCGACGAGGGCTGGCTGTTCCTCATCCTGGGCCGCTCGCTGGAGCGGGTGGACATGACCGCACGGATGCTCTCCACCCGGGTGCTGGCCGGTGACGCGGCGCCGTCCTGGACGCTGGTGCTGCGCTCGACCGGGGCCTACGAGCCCTACCTGCGCACCTACCGTGGAGCGGTGAACTCCAGCCGGGCAGCGGAGTTCCTGCTGCTGGACCGGCTGTTCCCCCGGTCGGTGTTCGCCTCGCTGGAGCAGGCCGAGGGCTGCCTGGCCGAGCTGGAGCGGGCCAACGTCCGGGAAGGGCACCGGATCGGCGTAGCCGGCGAGGCGCACCGGATCGTGGGCCGGGCCCGCACGATGCTGGAGTTCATGCAGACCGACGAGATCCTGGCGAAGCTGCCGACCCGCCTCGACGAGCTGCAGCGCACCTGCTCGCTGGCCAGCGAGGCGGTCACGAACCGGTTCTTCACCGAACAGGCGCCCCAGATCTGGGTGCCGGAAGGCGTGGGGTGAGCGCGGTGCCGCAGTCGCAGAGCCAGTCCTCGCACGGCCCCACCCAGTTCCAGACGCAGTCGCAGGCCGGCCCCGTGCGGGTGCCCAGCGACCGCTGGCGCCTGCAGGTCGTCCACCGCAGTGAGTTCCGGTACGGCGGACCGGTGCGCTCCTCCTACAACGAGGCGCGGATGACCCCGGAGAACAGCAGCCGCCAGACGACGCTGCGCTCCCGGGTGGAGATCGAGCCGACCGCCACCGTGCACGCCTACCGCGACTACTGGGGCTCGACGGTCACCGCCTTCGACACCCACGGTCCGCACACCGAGCTGATCGTGAAGGCGACCTCGGTGGTCGAGGCCGGCCCGGAGCCGCACCAGCCCGACCCGCTGGGCTGGGCGGAACTGGCCGCCCCCGACGTGCTGGACCGGTTCGGCGAGATGCTGCGCCCCACGCCGCTGACGGCGATGGACGAGCCGGTCGTGCAGGCGCTGCGCGAGGTCGTCGGCGACGCCGGTCCCCGGGAGGCCGGGCACCTGGTCTGCCGGTACGTCTACGAGCACATCGAGTACCTGACCGGCTCGACCAACGTGAAGACCAACGCCATGCAGGCCTGGACCAGCGGCAAGGGCGTCTGCCAGGACATCTCGCACGTCTCGGTCGGCCTGCTGCGCGCCCTCGGCCTGCCGGCCCGTTACGTCTCCGGGTACCTGCACCCCAAGCCGCAGGCGCCCATCGGGACGTCGGTCACCGGCGAGAGCCACGCCTGGGTGGAGTGGTGGGACGGCGGGTGGTCCGGCTACGACCCGACGAACTCCGCCGAGGTCGGCCCCCGGCACGTCACGCTGGCCCGCGGCCGGGACTACTCCGACGTCCCGCCGCTCAAGGGCATCTTCTCCGGGCCCAAGAGCGAGGGGGCGACGGTGAGCGTCGAGGTCACCCGGCTCGCCTAGGGGAAGGTCGAAGGACCCCCTTCCTCCCCACCCTTCGCAGACTCAGGGCTGGCCTCTGGAAGGGGGCCGTTCCAGCACGTCAGCAGGCTTGCGCCGGGGCCCGGCAAAGGGGCCATGGGATGCTGGGTGACGATGAGTGCTCCGCTGAACCTGGTCAACCTCGAGCGGGTGCACAAGGCCCACGGCACGACCGTGATCCTGGACGACGTCTCCCTCGGCGTCGCCGCCGGTGAGCGCATCGGTGTCGTCGGCCGCAACGGTGGTGGCAAGTCCACCCTGCTCGGCGTCCTCACCGGTACGCAGGACCCCGACTCCGGCCGGGTGACCCGCCGCAGCGACATGGCGATGGGGGTGCTCGACCAGTCGGGCACCCTGCCGCCGGGGACGACGGTGCGCGACGTCGTCCTGCCGCCCTCCCGCTTCGCCGCCGAGCACGAGTGGGCCGGTGACCCCGCCGTCCGCTCGGTGCTCACCGGGCTCGAGCTCGACCGCATGGGCCTGGACTCGCCGGTGGCGCCGATGTCCGGTGGCGAGCGCCGCCGCGTCGCGCTGGCCGCGCAGCTGATCCGCCCGCTGGACCTGCTGGTGCTCGACGAGCCGACCAACCACCTCGACGTCGAGGGGGTGGCCTGGCTGGCGGAGTACGTGCGGCAGCGGGCCGGTGGCCTGGTGGTCGTCACCCACGACCGTTGGTTCCTCGACGAGGTCTGCACCACCACGTGGGAGGTCGCCGACGGCGACGTCCACTCCTACGAGGGCGGCTACTCGGCCTACACGCTGGCCCGGGCCGAGCGCGCCCGGATCGCGTCGGTGACCGAGGACCGGCGGATGAACCTGGTGCGCAAGGAGCTGGCCTGGCTGCGCCGGGGCCCGCCGGCCCGGACGAGCAAGCCGAAGTTCCGGATCGAGGCGGCCCAGGCGCTGATCGCCGACGAGCCGCCGGCCCGGGACACCATGGCGCTGGCCGGCTTCGCCGCCCGGCGGCTGGGCAAGACGGTCTACGACGTCGAGGACGTCACCTTCACGGTGCGCGGTCGCGGCGACGACGCCGACGACCCGGCCGGTCCGGCCGATCCCGCTGGTCCGCAGGAGCGCACGCTGTTCCGCGACCTGACCTGGCACGTCGGCCCGGGCGACCGGATCGGGATCGTCGGGGTCAACGGCGCGGGCAAGACGTCGCTGCTCAAGCTGCTGGTCGGTGAGGCGTCCCCGGACTCCGGCCAGGTGGTGGTCGGTCAGACGGTGGCGCAGGCGTACCTGTCCCAGCACGTCACCGAGCTGCCGCCCCGCTCCCGGGTGCTGGAGGCGGTGCAGGACGTCGCCCGGATCGCGAAGATCGGCAACCAGGAGATCTCGGCGTCCACGCTGGCCGAGCGGTTCGGGTTCGCCGCCAGCCGGCAGTGGACGCCGGTGGGCGACCTCTCCGGCGGTGAGCGGCGACGGCTGCAGCTGCTGCGGCTGCTGATGGCCGAGCCGAACGTGCTGCTGCTCGACGAGCCGACCAACGACCTGGACATCGACACGCTCACCGCGCTCGAGGACCTGCTCGACAGCTTCCCGGGCACGGTCCTGGTGGTCAGCCACGACCGGTACTTCGTCGACCGGGTCTGCGACTCGGTGGTCGCGCTGATGGGCGACGGCTCGCTGGCCGCGCTGCCCGGCGGCGTGGAGGAGTACCTGCGGCGGCGGGCCGCCGGGGAGGCGGCGCTGCCCGGTTCGGGTCCGGCCGCGCCGGTCGGCAGCTCGGCTGCGCCCTCGTCGAGGCCGCAGCACAGTGCCGCCGACGCCCGGGCCGCCCGCAAGGAGGCGTCGCGGCTCGAGCGCCGGATGCTCAGGCTGGACGCCGACGAGAAGAAGCTGCACGGTCAGCTGGCCGCCGCGGCTGCCGACTACGCCCGGGCAGCAGAGCTGGACGCCCAGCTCCGCGCGGTGCGGGTGGAGAAGGAGCAGGTCGAGCTGGAGTGGCTCGAGGCCGCCGAGGTGGCCGAGGGCTGACCGCCGCCTTCTGGATTCGATTGCGTGGCGCACAACCGGTCACTGACGCATCATCGGTACATGACCGAGCGCGGGGACGGCCGCCCCGCTGTCACCCGCGCCGGCCGCCGTGCGTGGTGGTGGCGCCCGGCAGTCGCGGCGGTCGCGGCCGGGCTGCTGGTGGGCTGCGCGGCCGGCCCCTCCTCGGATGACCCGGCCGCGGTGTCCGGCACCGGGCCTTCGGTCGCCCCACGGTCCGCTCCGACAGCGACCACGCCGGCCCTGGCCGCTGTCGATCCGGCACCGGTGCTGGCACGGATCGCCGCAGCTGCGGCCCCGGCCGGGGTCACCGTGGCTGCGGTGGTCCTCGACGGGGCCGGACGGGCGCTGGTGACCTCTCCGGACGCCGGCACCCCGCTGCCGGCGGCCTCGCTGGTCAAGCTGCTGGTGGTGCAGCAGCTGCTGGAGCGGCAGGTCGCCGGGAGCGTGCAGCTGGACCCGGACACCACCGACCGGATGGCGCGGGCCGTCATCGCCTCGGACGACGAGGCGATGAGCACACTGTGGACGCAGTACGACGGGCCGACGCTGGTACAGGACGCCGCGATCTCGTTCGGGTTGACCGGCACGGCCCCGCCGGCCGACCCTGGCCAGTGGGGCGACACCACCACGACGGCGGCCGACCTGGCGACCTTCCTGGCGGCACTGTCCGCCGACCCCCGGAGGGCTGGCGCAGTCCAGGTCCTGGAGTGGATGCGGGGGACGTCGGCCGTGGCCGCGGACGGCTTCGACCAGCGGTTCGGGCTGTTCGCCGGGGTTGCCGGCCAGCAGGTGGCCGTGAAGCAGGGCTGGGCCTGCTGCGTGGTGGGGCGTCGCCAGCTGCACTCGGTCGCGGTGCTGTCCGACGGCCGGGTGGTGGCCCTGCTCGCCGACACCGGGGAGGCGGTGCCCTATGCGGACCTGCGGACCGTGGTGGACGAGGCGGCTGCCGCGTTGGTGGAGGGCACCGGCTGATCCGTCCCGCGGGGGGACGGACCAGCCGGCAGGTCAGCGCTCGGCGCGGTTGACCGCCGAGACGATCGCCCGCAGCGAAGCGGTGACGATGTTCTCGTCGATGCCGACGCCCCACAGCACCCGCTCACCCACGGCGCACTCCACGTAGGAGGCCGCCCGGGCATCGCCGCCGGCGGACAGCGCGTGCTCGGCGTAGTCGAGGACCCGCACGTCGACGTCCAGGCTGCGCAGCGCGTCGACGAACGCGGCGATGGGTCCGTTGCCCTGGCCGCGCACGGTCGTGGGCACCCCGCGGTCGACCAGCTCGACGGTGATCTCGTCGGGGCCGGTGCCGTGCGCGGTGTGCTCGTGTCCGGCGAGGGTGAACCGGCCCCAGGGGGCGTCGGCGTCCGGCAGGTACTCGCTGCTGAACGCCGTCCACATCTGCGCGGCGGTGACCTCGCCGCCCTCGTCGTCGGTGTGCCGCTGGATGACCGCGCTGAACTCGATCTGCAGTCGACGCGGCAGGTCCAGCTGGTTCTCGGTCTTCATGATGTAGGCGACGCCGCCCTTGCCCGACTGGCTGTTCACCCGGATCACGGCCTCGTAGCTGCGGCCGACGTCCTTGGGGTCGATCGGCAGGTACGGCACGGCCCACGGGATCTCGTCGACGGTCTTACCGGCGGCCTCGGCGTCGGCCTTCAGCACGGCGAAGCCCTTGTTGATCGCGTCCTGGTGGGAGCCGGAGAAGGCCGTGTAGACCAGGTCGCCGCCGTAGGGGTGCCGCTCGTGCACGCCCAGCTGGTTGCAGTGCTCGACGGTGCGCCGGATGTCGTCGATGTCGGAGAAGTCGATCTGCGGGTCGATGCCCTGGCTGAACAGGTTCAGCCCCAGGGTGACCAGGTCGACGTTGCCGGTGCGCTCGCCGTTTCCGAACAGGCAGCCCTCGATCCGGTCCGCGCCGGCCCGGTGGCCCAGCTCCGCGGCGGCGACCGCGGTGCCCCGGTCGTTGTGCGGGTGCAGGGAGAGGACGACGGCCTCGCGGCGGGCCAGGTTCCGGTGCATCCACTCGATCTGGTCGGCGTAGACGGTCGGTTCGGCCATCTCCACGGTCGCCGGCAGGTTGAGGATCGTCGGGCGGTCGACCGTCGGCTCCCACACGTCGGTGACGGCGTTGCAGACCTCGACGGCGAACTCCAGCTCGGTGCCGGTGAACGACTCGGGGGAGTACTCGAAGCGGATCTCGGTGTCCCCGGCCTGCTCGGCCAGCTTGCGCACGAGCTGGGCGCCGTGGACGGCGATGTCGGTGATGCCCGCGCGGTCGGAGTTGAAGACGACCCGGCGCTGCAGGGTGGAGGTCGAGTTGTACAGGTGCACGATCGCCTGCCTGGCGCCGCGCAGGGACTCGAAGGTCCGCTCGATCAGCTCGTCGCGGGCCTGGGTCAGCACCTGCACGGTGACGTCGTCGGGGATCAGGTCGTCCTCGACCAGCAGGCGGATGAAGTCGTAGTCGGTCTGGCTGGCCGCCGGGAAGCCGACCTCGATCTCCTTGTAGCCCATCCGTACCAGCAGCTCGAACATCCGCCGCTTGCGGTCGGGGGTCATCGGGTCGATCAGCGCCTGGTTGCCGTCCCGCAGGTCGACCGCGCACCAGCGGGGGGCAGTGGTGGTCACCGCGTCCGGCCAGGTGCGGTCGGTCAGCTGGACCGGGGTGAACGGCGCGTACTTGCCGATCGGCATCGGTGAGGGGCGCTGGGGGTTGCGAGCGTGCGGGTGGTTCTCGGACATGGGGGGCTCCTCTGGCGGGCTGCGTACAGCTCCGGGATGCGGTCAGCTGGCGCCCGGGGACGCGCGATCACCGCGGCGAGGGAGCCGACCTAGGAGAGGGCCTCGCCGCGGCTGATAAGCAGGAGGCTGCCGCGCATGGGGTCACGGTAACAGCGGCTCAGCCGACGTCGCATCGGCACGCGCACACCTCGTCGTGGGACAGGTCCTCGTTGCGGCCCTCGGCGTACTCGCAGCCGGGTGGGCAGGTGCAGCCCGTGCCCCAGTCCGGTTCACGCGCCGGTGCCGTCGCGAGCCACCGTCGCCGTTGCTCGGCCCGCCGCTCCTCGGCGGCTCGCCGGCGCTCGGCTGCCCGCCGGGCCAGGGGCTCGCCGGGCTCAGGGGCGAGGTGCTCGTCCGGCGTGCCCGCCCACCGACGCCGCTCGTCCCGGAGGCCTCGCGCGCGGTCGAAGGTCCAGCTGGGTCGCTCGCGGCTGTACCGCTCAGGGCCGTGCCACCAGTCCTCGTCGCCGTACCGGGTGTCCAGGTGCGCCGGGAACCGCCGTCCGGCGCGGTCCCGCACCGCAGCTCCGCTCATGACCGGGACCTCTCTGGCCTCGCGGTCGACCAGGGCGATCCGCAAGCCGGCCAGCTCGGCCGCCCGGCTGAGCTGGCCGACTCTCAAGTCCCGTGCTCCGGTCTCGGCCGCCGCCACGGTCGCGTGGGAGATCCCGAGGAGTTCCGCCAACTCGCGCTGTGAACAGTCGGTGGCGCGGCGGATGCGGCGCAGGGCGCCGGCGAGGGCGAACCGTTCCACGCGTCAAGCGTCGCCCCCGCCGGGCGAGGACGGGCCGTCGCTGACCAGCTTGTGGAAACCCGATCGCGCGGCACAGCCCGGCGCGATCACCCGCCCACGCAGGCTGCTCCTCGGACGCTTGTGCTCTGCCCACCAGGAGTGAGCAGAGCACAAGGTCCCGGAGAGCGGCAGCTGTCCGGCGACCGGTCGGGTGGGGAGGCCGGTGGGTCGGTCAGAACTCCCGGGCGCGGCGCAGGCGCAGCGGGCGGCCGTCGGGGTCATCGACGAGCCGGTACAGCGGGACGGCCCACAGCCGGGTCAGCCGGGACAGTTCCTCGGTCCGGTGCGGCCTCAGCCGTCCGGGTGGTCGCGGGCCGACCCGTCCGCCGTCGTGCCAGGCCTCCAGGTCCGCAGCGGCGCGTTCCAGGGCGGCCACGAACGCGTCCGGGTTGAGCAGGTCCTCGTCCTGGCTGCCGTCGGTCGCGCGGTCCAGGTGCTCCCGCGCGAGCTCGAGTCGGAGGTCCCGGGCGAAGACGCGGGCGCCGTCGCCCTGCCCGCCCGGGTCGTGCGGCTCGCGGGTGTCCAGCGAGGTGTCCAGGACCGCGCTGGACAGCTCGCTGTCGTGGGTCCACGAGCGGCGGTTGAAGTTGTCGCTGCCGACGCTGGCCCACACGTCGTCGACCACGCAGACCTTCGCGTGCACGTACACCGGCGTCCCCTCGTGGTTCTCCGGGTCGAAGACGTGCACCCGGTCGGGCCCGGCCAGCCGGCAGGTCTCCAGCGCCTGGTGGCGGCCCACGTACTGCGGCCGCTCGGACACCGCTCCCTCCTGGTCGGGCACGCGGGGGACGACCACCACCAGGTGCAGTCGGGGGTTCTCCTGCAGGGCCGAGGCGAAGAGCTCGGCGACCTCGCGCGACCAGAGGTACTGGTCCTCCAGGTAGATCAGCCGGCGGGCACGACGGATGGCCTTGGAGTAGCCGCGGGCCACGGACCGCTCGCCCTGTGTCGCGAAGCCGAACGAGGGCCACACCTTGGGGTAGGTGCGCAGCGTCTGCACGTGGTGCGGACCGCACTCCGGCGGGTGCGGCGGCTGATCGGGGAGGGGCGTCGGGTCCATGTGCGACTTCCCGCGGACGGCGAGCAGTTTGTCGTGCACCCAGGCGAGGGGGTTCTCCGAGTCCGGGCTGGTCGGGTCGTCCCAGCGCTCCCGGAACACCGTGTCCAGCACGCCCACCACCGGGCCGCGCAGCTGCAGCTGCACGTCGTGCCACGGCGGCCGCTCGCCGTAGGCCGACGACATCGACTGGGGCTGGGGGTCACCGCGGTGCTCGGCGTCGTCCCGGCGTGAGTGGCACAGGTCGATCCCGCCGGCGAACGCGACGTCGGCCTC
>Ga0210040_10004613_pt1 | contig 17890 bp, 20 predicted proteins | sample CryGeyCG12114_NA_FD_185462 | JGI IMG/M metagenome (GOLD analysis project Ga0210040, IMG submission 185462) | Groundwater microbial communities from aquifer - Crystal Geyser CG19_WC_8/21/14_NA (SPAdes) (version 2) | ecosystem: Environmental > Aquatic > Deep subsurface > Groundwater | place: USA... | reverse complement strand
CCGCCAGCGGCTTGGCCTCCCCCTCCGCGTCCAGCACGGTCAGCCGGCCCTCCGCTATGGCGGCCTCCACCAGGGGCGTGCGGGTCACGGTCACCTCCGAGCCCCAGCGCAGTCCCAGCATCGGGGTCTCACAGCGCACACGGACGTCAGCCACGGGGCTCTCCTCACACAACCTGGACAGTGACAGTGGTGGCCCCGCCGACGATGCCGCCGTCAGGACCGAAGGGGACGAAGGCGCCCAGGACCACAGCCACGTCCTGGTCCTCCGCGTAGTTGGACATGAGGGCCTGCCGGATGATTGCGGCGTCGGTGACCGCCACCGCGGCGGCCTCCTGCTCCTCCTCCATCGGGGGCAGCACCGCCTCTCCCGCCACCTCCTGGATGACCGGGGCCGGGCGCACCAGCCCCACCTCCAGCTGCACCGCCCAGGACATGTCCTCCAGCCGGCGCGGGGTGGCGTCCTGGTCGGGGAAGGCCTCCGTGGACGGGTACAGGCTCACCAGCCGCACCCACAGCTGCCCGCAGCACCCCGCCGTCTCGTCCAGCCCGCGGTCCAGCGCCGGCGCGGCACCGGAGACCACAGCGGCCGCGCACGGGGCGGTGATGCCCTTGGTCTGCAGCTCGTCGTACAGGGCCAGCACGCAGTCCAGGACCGCGGCCAGGACGGGCGCGGCCACCGGGTCTGCCACGGTGGAGTCCGTCACGCACAGGGTGGTGGTCACAGGACGTCCAGGACGCGGTGGCGGGTGCTGCCGGGGCTCCAGAAGCTGGGGGCCTGCTGCAGCTGCCCCGGGTTGGCGGAGCGCAGCCAGTGGTCCACCAGGGTGACGCCGGTGAGCCCGGCGTCCGCCAGGTCCTCCGGGGCGGCCAGGCCCACGCTGATGCCCTGGCGGGCCACGTCCCGGGTGCGGGACGGCAGCCGGCACGCCGCGTCCTGGGTGAGCGCGCGAGCAAGCTCCATCGCGTACCGGCCGGCCGCCAGGTTGGCGTCCGGCGGTGCCTCCTGGCCGCGGGTGTACTGCACCGTCCAGCGGGGCGCGTAGACGTCCTGACCCACCGGCCAGCCGCCGCCGTCCATGCGCACCAGCGTGCCGTCCGGGTCCAGGTGCCAGGCGTCCTCCGCCAGCACCTGCCCGTCCAGGACAACCACGGCGACGTCCACCACCGGACCCCAGGGGAGGCGGAAGGCGCGGGCGGAGCCGCACGCCCCCAGCCCACCGGAGACGCCGGCGGTGGTCACCGCGTACCCGCGGCCGGTCAGCCCGCGGTACGTGCTGTCGTAGTAGGTGCCCCGGGGCGGGGGGATGAACGGGGCCACCACCAGCTCACTGGTGCCGAACCGCCGCCCGGACAGCGCCCACAGGGTCCGCGCCGCCCAGGACGCCGCGGCGGCCCGTACCTCCTCAGGCAGGGCAGCCCACTGGGCCCCGAACGCGGAGACGTCCGGGGCCCAGCCGGCGGGCACCTGGTGCAGCGGAGCGGTCACGGGTCAGGCGGCCAGCGGGACCAGCCCGGCGGTCTCCGCCGGCGGGGCCACCACGGTGGTCTGCAGGTGGAAGTGGTCCTGCGGCGCGATCTCGGTCAGCAGCGGGCCGGCCACCGGCGCCTGCTCCGTGCCGCCCATCACGACGTCGTAGGGGCCCACGCCCCACTGGCTGCCCTCCCGCGTGCTGGAGGTGACGGAGAAGCTGGCCGCGCCGTTCTCCACGGTGAAGTCCCCCAGCTTGCCGCCGCGGAGGAACGGGAGCAGGAAGTAGCCGTAGGAGCGGCCGCCGGCGCACGCCTGCCCGCCCAGGTCGGACCACACCTCCAGCGCCCAGCCACCCAGGATCGGGACACCGCCGGACATGCGGAAGCCCACGGCCACCGCCGCCTGGTCCACCACCGTCTCGTTGCCGGTGATGAGGCTGATGAGGTCGGGGTCCACGCGCGTGAACGCGATTTCCGCCTGCATGGACGTGAGGGTGGAGTCCCCCTGCTCGTTGAACTCCACCTCACCAGCGGCGTTGGTCACGCTGATCGCGTCCGCGTCCTCGTACTGCGGGCTCAGGCCCACGGAGACGAAGCCCTTGGACACGCGGACGGAGGTGGGCCCCACCACAGGGGCCCCGCACTCGTCCAGGCGGGTGATCCGCATACGGCGGCCGCGGATCGGGGCGAAGGGGCGGGAAGCTGCCACGGGGTGCTCCTGGGCGTCTCAGAGTGCGAGCGCCCGGCCCTCGGCCAGCAGCGTGTGTCGGTTCGCAGGGTACGGCAGCAGGTCAGCTGCCGTATGGTGCCGCGCCTATTCTGCGGGGCTCACGCCCACCGCGCCGTAGGCGGAGGAGCCGGCGGCGGGGCACTGCAGCCGGGCCAGCAGGCCCTGCACCGTGGGGTCCCCGCCGTTGAGCTGGAGCAGCAGGTCACAGATCAGCAGGCGCTCCCGCAGCAGGTCCTCCTGCCGCTCCGCGTCCCTGATCTGGGTGCGCTCCCCGATGAAGGCCTCCACGCCGTCCACCCGGGACTCCTGCCGGAGGTTGACGTACAGGTCCGCGCCCACCACCAGGGTCAGCGCGGCCACCAGCACCGCCAGGTACCGCACCCAGCGGGGCAGCTGCGGGGTCTCATGGGTGTGGCCCAGCGGGGCGTAGGGACTGGCGCCCCGCTGGGCCGCCCGCATGGGCTGCGTGTCCGGCCCCTCCGGCTCAGGCGGGCCCATGTCCTGGCCCGTAGACGTGCCGCGAGACCGCCTCCCGGATCTTGGCCACCTCGCCGGAGAGCTGCTGTGTGTCACGGCGGCACTCGTCCAGGAGGGCGTCGTACCCGGCGTGCTCCCGGAAGGACTGCTGCTGGTCACTCTGCACCTTCTCAATCGCGGCCCACAGACGGGCGGTCTCCTCCGGTGTAGCGCCGGCAGGTGCCGGGGGGGAGGGCGTGGTGGTGGCGCTCTCCCGCTTGGCCAGGTTGACCAGTGCGGGGATCAGCGCAACCAGGATCAGTGCCAGGGCACCGATCAGCGCGACGATGATCTGGCGGGTGTCCCCGCCGCCGGCGTCTCCATCGCCAGCAGCAGCGGCTACCGCCCAGGTCAGGTGGTGCGTGCCCACAGGCGTACCGCCGTGGTCAGGTGCCAGAGGAACAGCCCCCCGAAGGGGACCACCGCCAGCACGTTGCCCTGCCCGGTGGGGACCACCAGCAGGAGTCCGACGATCCACATGGTGACCAGCGGGAGAGCCAGCCCCCAGCCCAGGTGCTGCAGCGTCCAGTGGTAGGGCCACCGGCACACCACCACCAGCGCGATGCCGGAGAGCAGGAACGCGGAGCCCCACACCAGGGACAGCGGCAGCCCCAGCAGCTCACCGGACAGCAGCACCTCCAGGTTGCGGGACATGCGCAGCCGCTCCGGCAGGAACAGCAGACCCAGGCCCAGCAGGAGGTGCACCCCGGCCTGCACGGAGACGTCGATGCGGTCCAGGTCCCGGCTGTGCGCCCAGCGGCACAGCGCCTGCCACGGTGCCGCCCAGACGCCGCGGGGACGCCGGGTGCTCCGTGCCCTCCGTGACGTCTGGACGGACACCGCGGACATCAGGCGTTGGTCGGGAGAGCGGCGCGGAACTCCGCCAGGCGGGCGCGCTTCTCGTCCGCCCGGCCGTCCGTGGACAGGTTGGCGTCACGCAGCGCCTGGTCCAGCGCCTCCCCCTTCAGCTCCACCGGCTCCGGGAGCGCCGGCGGCGCGGCGGGCGCGTCACCCTCCGGGTTGACCGCCGGCGGCTCCACCGCCTGCTGCTCCCCGCGGGCCACGGTGGACTGCACCGCGTCCAGCAGGGTGGTGGCCGGCATGGCGTCCGGCAGGACCCGCCCGGTGTCGATGCCGTGCTGGAGGTGCACCCCCGCGCCGGTGTTCTGCCGGAGGGCGTCCCCCTCCACGTTCTCCGCGTCCACGGAGGTGGCCTCCCCCGGCCCGTAGCCGGCGGCCGCGGCCACCGGGGCGGGGACCCGGAACCCGCCGGTGATGGTGTCCACCGTGTCCGGCTCCGTGCCGGCCGCGTCCAGGAGCCGGCGGGCGGTCTCCTGCTGGTCACCGTTCTTGACGTAGACGTCCACGTACTCCGTGCTCATGTGCTGCTGCCTCTCCGTGTCAGGTCAGGGTGACCAGGACTGCTGCCAGCCCGCAGGCGTGTCCCACGGACACGATGCGGACCGCGTGGGCCCGGGCCTCGTTGGTGGACCGGTCCAGCGCGTCTGCGGGGTTCTGCGGGGTCAGGCGGTCCTGGGTGCGGACCACCTGCACGGGGCCGGTGGCGTACACCCACGCCGTGTCCGCGGGGGGCTCACTGCCGCCCGGGCCGGTGCCCAGGTAGCCGGTGCCCAGCGCCAGCCGGGTGCCCAGCTTCGTGCGGAGCTTGCCCCCGGAGTCGTTCGCCATGCCGGCCAGCGGGACGGACAGCACGCGGGGGGCGTGGATGACGCCCACCGCGCCGGACTGCTGCCCCAGCCACTGCTCCAGCAGGCCCAGCGCGTAGTGCGGCTTGACCGCCGTGCCGCCGTGCAGCACCTGCGCGTCCGGGTGCGCCAGGTACGGGGAGTCCACCCCGTCCGGGAACACGTCCCCGGTCCAGTACGCGCGCTCCACGGCGTACTGCTCTGAGAGCTGCAGCCGGACCGCGGCCAGCTCCTGGATGCGCTCCAGCTCCGTGCCCACCGGCTTGCACTGCTGGCCGGCGGCGACGCCGAACGGCGCGGCGTCCACCCACGGCACGCCCTCCGTGAGCGGGAGGGTGAAGTCCCCCGGGCAGTTGAGCGGGTAGGCCCCGGCCACGCCGCAGGAGCTGGACTCCCACTGCACCCCGGTGGCGGCGCGCTTGTCCGTGGCGTCCACCACGGTGGCGGCGGAGTACAGCCCGTACCCGGCGGACTCCGGCGTGGGCTCGTCCACGGTCAGCCGCTGTGCGAACAGGGGGGTGGTCATGCTGCTGGTGCTCCTTCCATGACGCGAGGCCGGGGAGCCGGTGGGCTCCCCGGCCTCGGGTCAGACGGGTGGTGGGTCAGACCCCCGGGGAGGGGTCAGGCCGCCTTGGAGCTGGGGATGGTGGCCAGCGCGGCGGTGACGCCGGAGGCCGCGATGGGCACGGTGTAGAGGCGGCTGTCGTGGCCCAGCTTGGCCACCAGCAGCTTCTCCTCCGTGAACAGGCCCACGTACTCGTTCTGGGCCAGGCCGGCGGAGTCGTACACGGTGTCCAGGCTGATGACCTCACCCATGCCGCGGACCCAGGTGCCCGCCGCGTACAGCAGGAACTGGAGGGTGGTGGGCCACGCCGCGGCCGCGGTGGCGGACCCCAGGGTGGTGTCCTGCCAGTCGTAGACGAACTGGGGGACGATGCCGCGGGCGGTGAACCACGCGCGGATCATGGCGTCCGTGACGTCCAGGGCGTCCAGGCCGGCGCGGAAGGCCAGGTCCGCGCGGAGGGCGCCGAACACCCACGCGGGGAACACCGCCTCCAGGGTGGCGCCGCGCGGCATCCGGTGCTTGTACCGGTAGTCCTCCACGCCCAGCTCCACCGCGTTGAGCGTGGGAGCCACGCCACCGCCCTGGGCGGCGAACGCGGCCACCGCGGTGCTGCCGGCCACCATCTTGGCGATGGTCTTGGCGGAGATGCGGTGGGCGTGCGCGGCCAGCGCACCGCGGACCACCCGGGCGGTCAGCTCCGGGTACGCGGTGTTCTGGAGGATGGAGTTGGTGATGCACAGCCCCTCCACCCCGGCGCGCACCTCCGTGAAGTCCGGGCAGTCGATCTTGTAGCAGGGCTTGGTGTCCCCGGCGATGGCCTGGGCCTCCGTCTGGGAGAAGCCCTGGCCCACGCCGGAGTAGATGTCGGAGAAGCTGGGGCCGGGGGTGAACCGGATGCCGCCGCGCCGCACCTGGATCTCCGGCAGGTCCAGGAGACCGTCCGCGGCCTCCAGCTCCACCAGGTCGTACAGCGTCTCGGACGGGGCGCACCAGCCGCCGGCCGCCACCAGGGAGCCGCCCTGCAGGCGGGACTCCTGGGCGGCGCGCTCCAGCACGTGGCTGTCACCGACGTTGGCGGCCACCAGCTCCGGGTCCACGTCCTTGCGCAGCAGCGCGATGCCGTGGCGCATGGTCACCCGCTGGGAGCCGGGCACCACCGTCTCCGGGTACTCGCTGGCCCGCCGGCCCACGACCTCCGCCACGTCGTGGATGGAGTTGTACGTGCTGTTGGGGGTGACCCCGGGGGCGTCCGGTGCGGCGGTGAGCGCCACGGGGCGGCGCTGCGGCGCGGCGGGGACCCGGCCCCGGGTGCCGACGTCGGCGGCCCGGACGCGGGCGGCGGCGGTGGAGCCGGTGGAGCCGGTGCGCTGCGCCGGCGCGGCCGGGGCGGCGGACGCGGCGACGGCCTCCGGCTGGCCCTCCGTGATGCTGGAGGCGTCGTCCGGGACGACGACCTCCTCCGCGGGGGTCTCCTCCTCCGCGGGGACCGCCGGGGTGGCGGGCCGCAGGCCGGCGATGCGCTCCCGGTTGGCGGAGGCCGCCTCCTCACGGGCGCTGCCCTCCTGCTGCAGGTCCGCGATGATGCCGGCCAGGCGCTCCGCCTCGTCCGCGTCCTCCTCGGACGGCCGGTCCATGCCGGCGATGGAGTCGAAGGCCGCACCGGCGGCCGCCTCCAGGTCCGCCAGCTCCTGGTCGCTGAGCGCGGACAGGTCCTCCGGCGCCTGCAGCGGCGCGGCGTCCACCACGGCGGTGTTGTCGTCGTAGGTCAGGAAGCGGTAGCCCGGCAGGTCACGGCGGACGCGGGGCAGGGTGTCGGTGGACCGGGAACGGGTCACGGCTGGGTCTCCTGAGGGGGGTGCGGTGCCACGCGCCCGGCCCTCAGCCAGCGATACGCCTGCTGCGGAGGGTAACCGACATGCACAGCGCCCGCCTACGTGTCCATGACGACACGCGGACGGGCGCTGTAGCAGAGCCCTCTGTCAGAACCGGGGCGGCCAGCTCACGGAGGAGTGCGCGTACACCGGCCGGCTCTCAGAGTCCACCTGCCCGGTGGGCCGGTACACCTCTCCCCGGATGCGCAGCGGCCGGGTGCCGGGCAGCTGCGCCGGCTCCGCCACCTTGCCGTCCAGCGGGCCGCCCAGCAGGGACACCCGCACAGTGCGCTGCGGCGCGCTCACGTCACAGCCCCGCCGCGGCCGGGACGCCGGGCTCCGCGGGCAGGCCCTCCAGCCGGCGGGTGTGTTCGATCATGCACCGCACCGCGGCCAGGGACTGCGGGGACAGGTCCGCCGCCCGCAGCGCCACGGAGCGCACGTCCTGGTCCCGCATGGCGGCCAGCAGCTCCAGCTCCGCGGTGATGCGGGCGCTGGCCTCCGCGTCGAAGAAGTACCCGGGGTCCACGCCGAAGAAGCCGGCCAGCGCCTCCAGGTGCCGCTTCGTGGGGTTGTCCCGCACGCCGTTGCGCAGCTGCCACAGGTACGTGGCGGAGATGGTGGGGCCGCCCTGCTCCCGCAGCACCGCCGCCACGTGCTCGCTGGAGTACTCCCCCCGCCCGGCCGGGTGCACCGTGCGGAACAGCCGGTCCAGCTTCTCCGCCAGCGTGTGCGGCTCCGGCCGGTCGTCCTGCTCTGCTGCCACGTCCGGGCTCCTCTCAGCCGCGCCCCGTGTGGCGCTGGCCCATTCTTGCTGGACTCCACGCTAGTTGACTAGCTGGCGCGCCCAGCTCCGTACCAGCTAGTGACGGACCGCCACCGTCCGTGGTTCCATGTGCAGAGCCGTTAGCTGGGATGGACGGAGGACCCATGCGCTACCGCACCGCCGCTGCTGGACTGCTGGCCGCAGCAGCCCTGGCCGGCTGCACCAGCGGCTCCCCGGACGCCGCACCGCAGACCACCGCCACCACCACGGTCACCGCCCAGGGCCCGTCCGACGACCACGCGGACCTGGGCACCGCGGCGCCCGCACCCACCTGGGACGCGGCCGCGGAGCTGGCTGCCGCGATGGCCGCCCTGGACACCATGCGCGACTACGCGCAGCCAGACCGGGACCCCCAGACCTGGTACGAGCTCCTGGCCGGCCACCTCACCGCCACCGCGCAGGCCGCCTACTACGGCACGGACCCCAGCCAGGTCCCGGTGCGCACCGTCCGGGACGCCACCGTGACCTCCCCGTCCGCCTACCTGGCGCAGGCGCAGGTGGACACGGACGCCGGCACGTACACGGTCCTGCTGGTGCGGGAGGACGGGGCCAGCCCCTGGCGCGTGGAGCGCATCACCCCACCAGCCCGGTGAGCACCACCAGCACCGCGGCCCGCAGCGCGGCCGCCCGGTACGTGGTGCCCTGGGCGGCCGGCACCCTGGCCTCCAGCCCGGTGCTGCTCCTGGTGCTCCTGCTGTTCTTCGTCGTCGTCATGGTCCGCCAGGGCCAGGAGGAGCAGAGCAGCTGCAGCTCCACGGCCGCCTCCGTGGTGGTGTCGGTCAACGGGGTGCCCACCGGCTCCGTGGCCGGCTACTCCGGCGCGCAGCTGGCGGGCGCGGCCGCGATCCTCCAGGCCGGCGCGGACCACGGCGTCTCCGCCCAGGGCCAGACCATCGGCGTCATGGTGGCGATGGGGGAGAGCGGCCTCACCGCGGTGGACCACGGAGACGCCGTGGGCCCGGACTCCCTGGGCTGGTTCCAGCAGCGGGACGCCTGGGGACCGCGGGAGGCCCGGCTGGACGCCTACCAGTCCGCCGTCATGTTCTTCACCGGCGGCCAGGGCGGGCAGCGGGGACTGCTCAGCGTCCCAGGCTGGGAGACCCTGGCCCCCACCATCGCGGCGCACCGCGTCCAGGGGAACGCGGACCCGGAGTACTACACGCCCTTCTGGGGCCCAGCCACGGAGGTGGTCAACGCCCTGGCCGGCGCGCAGGTGGTCACCACACCCGTGGTGGACGGCGCCGGCGCGCTCCCCTGCGGCGCCGGCGCCGGCGTCCCGGCCACCGGCGGTCTGCTGCCCCCCGGCTCCTGGACCCTGCCCGCGCTGGGCCCCACCACCTCCCCGTACGGAGACCGGCCCGCCACGTCCGTGTCCCCCGCCCAGCACCACAACGGCCAGGACATAGGCGCCCCAGCCGGCTCCCCCGTCATGGCGGCCGCGGACGGGGTGGTGGTCCTGGTCTGCCTCACCGACAGGTCCCCGTGCACCGGCTACGGCACCCTGATCGGCATCGACCACGGCGGCGGCGTGGTCACCCGCTACGCCCACGCCTACACCCAGGACGTCATGGTCACCGTGGGCCAGCACGTCACCGCCGGCCAGCAGATCGCCCGCGTGGGCGCTGCCGGCCAGGCCAGCGGCCCGCACCTCCACTTTGAGGTGCTGGTCAACGGCCAGTTCATCGACCCCGCGCCGTGGCTCCGTGAGCACGGCGCACCCCTGCCCTGACCGCACCACCCCACCTGAGGAGACCCCCATGCCCGGCAGCAGCGCCTCACCCCTGGCCGTGCCCACCTGGCCCCGCATCACCGCCACCGTCCGCGCGGACGGCACCGGGGAGGTGGCACTGCCCGGCCGCCCGGACCGCCGGGTGGAGGAGCCGGACCTGGCCACCGCCCGCACCACCGCCCTGGCCCACGTGCAGGACGTGGCGGAGGAGCTGTCCCGCCCGGTCCGGGTCACCACGGTGGACCCGGAGGGCTCCTGGCAGCTGATCGTCCACCCCGGCGGCCGGGTGGAGGAGGTGGGCCTGGAGCCCCAGCCAGGGCCCCCTGCGCAGCCCGCCCCGTCTGTGCAGGACCGCACAGAGGCCCCCACCCTGCGGCTGGCGCCGCCGGCGGCCAGCGGCGTCCCGGGGCTCACCCCCGGCACCCCCGTCCCGCCCGGCCCGCAGCTGGGTGACCCGGTGAGCCAGGGGCAGGCGCACCTGGCCGCCGCGCACGCGGACCCCCTGCCGGACACCCTCCCCACGCACCGGGACTGGCAGGCCACCCAGCCGCGCCGGCGCCCGGAGCACGCGGAGCAGGGCTGGCAGGGCGCGCTCCGCCGTGCCACCGGCGGCCTGGTCAAGCCCTCCCCGTCCGGTGGGGAGCTGGCCTGGCGGCGGCACGTCCAGACGGTGCAGCGGTCCTACGACGGGCCGCGCACCGTGGTGGTGGCCAACCCCAAGGGTGGGGCGCCCAAGACCACCAGCGTGCTGGCGCTGGCCGCCACCCTGGGTCAGCACCGCGGCGGGGGAGTGCTGGCCTGGGACGTCAACGAGAACCGCGGCACCCTGGGCCTGCGCGCCATGACGAACCCGGAGCAGACCAACACCGCGGTGGAGCTGCTGCGGGACCTGGACCGCTTCACCGGCCCGGCCGCCCGGCTGGGGGACCTGGACAACTACGTGCGGCCCCAGGGGGACCAGCACTTCGACGTCCTGGCGTCCACGGAGGACCCGGCCCGCCGGGACGCTATCGGCGCGGAGGAGTACCGGCAGCTGCACCGGCTGCTCTCCCGCTTCTACCGCCTGGTGATCGTGGACACCGGCAACTCCTCCATCGCACCCTGCTGGGAGGCGGCGGTGGCGTCCGCGGACCAGCTGGTGGTGCCCATGTCCCTGGGGGAGGACACGGTGGACCACGCGGCCTTCATGCTGGAGCAGCTGCTGGCGCAGGGGCACACGGAGCTGGTGCGCAACGCCACCACGGTGCTGGTCCGCGCGGAGACCACCGCCGGCGGCGGACCGGGCCGGGCCCGGGCGCAGCGGGACCTGGCCCGCCGCGTGCACGCCCACTTTGGCACCCTCACCCGCACCGTGGTGGAGGTGCCGCCGGACCCGGCGCTGGCCGGCGGCCGCCCCATCGACTACCAGGCCCTGACCCCGCGCACCCGCGCGGCCTGGCTGCAGGTGGCCGCGGAGGTGTCCCGGGGCCTGTGAGCTGCCAGCTGTTCAGAGTCCGTTAGCTGAGATACGGTGAGCAGGACGGCACAGTCCGTCACCAGTTGTCGTCACGGGGGGAGCGCGCCGCATGTCCAACCCCTGGCTGGCCCGGCCAGCTGAGCCCACCGCAGAGCCGGAGCCGGAGCCCACCGTGGCTCCGGCTACCGGCCCCACCGCACCCCACGGTCCGCAGGTGTCCAGCCCCGGGCCGCTGCCCATGCGCCTGGAGTTCCACGCCGTGGACGTGCGGCTGTGGGTCACCGGCGCGCACGGCGGCGCAGGCACCACCACCCTGGCCACCCTCCTGGAGGGCCACGACGGGACCTGCGCCTGGCCCGGCTACCCCTCACCCACCCTGCTGGTGGCCCGCACCCACATGGCCGGGCTCACCGCAGCGCAGGCCGCCGCCCGCCAGTGGGCCGGCCGCGGCGTCCCCTCCGTGCAGACCAACCTGCTGGGGCTGGTCCTGGTGGCCGACGCCCCGGGCCGGCTCCCCCGGCCCCTCCAGGAGCTGTCCCGCGTCGTCGCCGGCGGCGTCCCCCGCGTCTGGCACCTCCCGTGGGTGGAGGAGTGGCGGGTGGGGCAGCAGCCCCGCACCCTGCCACGCCCCATCCACCGCCTGCTCCAGGACGTCTCCGCCCTGGTCACCCCCACCCCCGCCCAGGAGGCACCCCGTGCGTGACACCCTGCAGTCCCTCTCCACTGACCTGCTGGCCGTGGAGCAGCCCGCCCCGATCACCCCGCCCGGCACCGCCGGGGTGACCACGATCCTGGGGTACGCCGCGTGGGCGGTGACCATCGCCTGCGTCCTGGGCGTGCTGGTCACCGCAATCATGATGGCGCTCAAGCACCGCCGCGGTGAGGGCGCGGAGCACATGGGCAACCTGGGCTGGATCATGGTCGCCGCGATCCTGGGCAGCGCCGCCGGGCCGCTGGTCACGGCGGTGGCCTGATGCCCCGGCTGCGGACCCCGGCCCCGCCGGAGGAGGAGCAGCGGCAGCGCGGGCTGCTCAGCCGGGCGTGGAACCACCCGGCCACCGGCTACACGGCCGCCAGCGTGCTGGTCGTCATCGTGCTGCTGGGCCTGTACGTGGTGGTCTGGGGCCGCAGCCCGGAGGACCCCACCCCCCGCCAGGCCGCGCCCCCCGCCGCCGCACCGGCCAGCACCACCCCGCCGGCCGCGGGGGAGTGCTCCCAGCCGGCCGGCTCCCAGACCGTGCCGGTGGCACCGCCCGCCGGCGCCCAGTGGGAGCTGGTCGGCTTCCTGGCCGCACCCAGCGCGCCGGACACCGCCGGCCCCGGCCAGGTGGACGCAGCCACCGGGCTGCGCTCCTGCTTCGCCCACACCCCGGAGGGCGCCCTGTACGCGGCGGTCAACTTCCTGGGCGCCACCACCGCCGCCCAGCAGCTGCCCGCCGCCGTGGACCGGCTCACCACCGGCCCCGGCCGGCAGGCCCTGCTGGACCAGCTGGCCGCGGACCCGCAGCACGTCACCGGCAGCCGCAGTCGCTACCAGCTCGCCGGCTTCGCCTTCACCTCCTACCGGCCGCAGGCCGCGTCCGTGGCGCTGGCGATCCGGGGCAGCAGCACCGCCGGCCTGGCGTCGGTCCCGCTGGACCTGCTGTGGTCCGGCACGGACTGGCAGGTGGCGCTCCCCGCGGACGGGGACCTCACCGCCCGCGCCAGCCAGCTCCCCTCCCTCACCGGCTACGTGCCCTGGGGGGCGTAGGTGGCAGACGACTGCGGCCTCATCGACTTCGGCTGCAAGGCCAGCCAGGCGGTGGACAACGCCTGGACGGACCTGGCCAACAAGCTGATCGCGGCCGTGGGGCAGGCCACCACCTCCCTGGCCACCTTCTGGATGGACACCCCGGACCCCGCCGTCACCGCCAGCCCCGGCAGCAGCACCCCCGCACCCACCGTGGACTTCCTGCAGGGCTCCCTGCGCTGGTACGTGCTGGCCGTGGCCGTGCTGTCCGTCCTGGTGGCCGCGGTCCGCATGGCCGTGGAGCGGCGCGCGGAGCCCGGCCGGCAGCTGCTGCAGTCCATCGTCCGCCTGATCGCGGTCTCCGGCGCCGGGCTCACCGTGCTGTCCCTGGGCATGGCCGCCGCGGACGCCTTCTCCAGCTGGATCGTGGACCGGTCCACCCAGAACTTCGGCCAGGACCTGGTGGCGATGCTGCACCTGGACCCCGGGGACGTGGAGGACCCCACCATGACGATCCTGGTCATCGTCTGCGTGGCCGTGGTGGCGCTGGTGGTCAACGTCGTGCAGATCATCCTGCTGGTGCTGCGCAACGGCATGGTGGTGCTGCTGGCCTCCACCTGGCAGCTGTCCGCCGCCGCCACCAACACCCAGCTGGGCCGCCAGTGGTTCGACAAGACCACGGGCTGGCTCCTGGCCTTCGTCCTCTACAAGCCCACCGCGGCGATCATCTACGCGGCCAGTTTCAAGCAGGTCACCACCGCCAGCGGGCAGGACAAGCTCACCCAGTCCTCCTCCGGCATCGGGCTCATGGTGCTGTCCCTGGTGGCGCTCCCGGCGCTGCTGCGCCTGGCGGTCCCCGCCGTGTCCGCGGTGTCCGGGGGCAGCGGCGGAGGCATGGCGGCCGCCGCCGGCGCAGCCAGCATGGTCATGCCCAGCGGCTCCAAGGTGGTGCCGCGGGGCTCCCTGGCCGGTGGCGGAGCTGGAGCAGCCGGCGCCGGCGGCGGAGCACCCGGCCGCTCCGGTCCCACCGGCTCCCCACCCGGAGCCGGCGGCAGCCGCCCCACCGGCGGACCCACCGGGGGAGCACCCACCGGCGGAGGTGCCGCTGGAGGAGCCGGCGCAGCAGCGGGCGGCACCGTGGCCGTCCTGACCCGCGGAGCAGCCGCAGTCCAGACCCTGGGCCAGACCAGCGCCAGCGGCGCCGGGGCGCCCACCGATGACGACGGAGGACCCAGTGGCAGCCACTGACACCGCGGAGCAGACCCGCCCCACGCACGGGAACTTCCAGCGCCCCCAGACCCCCGGACTGTGGGGTCTGGGCACGGTGGGCACCCGGCTGCTCCTGGGCTCCTGCCTCCTGGTCATCGTCACCATGTCCGTGGCCGGCCTGCTCCCCGCCCTGGGGCTGGCGCTGGTCCTGGGCGTGCTGCTGCTCCTGCTGCACGTCCGGGACCGGCACCACCGCAACGCCCTGCAGCGGGTGGCCGCCCGGGCGGGGCACCGGCGGGCCCGCAGCAGCGGCGCCAGCCTGTACCGGTCCGGGCCGCTGGGCCGCACCCCCTGGGGCACCTACCAGCTCCCCGGCCTGGCCGCCGCGTCCCGGCTGTCCGAGTGGCGGGACTCCTACGGCCACCCCTTCGCTCTCCTCCACGTCCCCGCCACCGGCCACTTCACCGTCGTGCTGGCGTGCGACCCGGACGGGGCCGCGCTGGTGGACCGGGACCAGGTGACCCGCTGGGTGGCCAACTGGGGCGCCTGGCTGGCCGCCCTGGGGGACGAGCCCGGCCTGACCGCCGCGTCCGTCACCGTGGAGACCGCCCCGGACACCGGCACCCGGCTGCGCACGGAGGTGGAGTCCCACCTGCAGGGCCCGCCCCGCCTGTCCCACGCCATGCTCCGGGAGGTCGTGGCCACCTACCCGGCCGGCCAGGCAGCCACCCACGCCTGGGTGGCCCTCACCTTCACCGCCGCCACCCGCTCCGGTGGGAAGCGGCGCACCCCGGAGGAGGTGGGCCGGGACCTGGCCGCCCGCCTCCCCGGCCTGGCCGCCGGCCTGCACGCCACCGGCGCCGGCCCCGCCCGGCTGCTGTCCGCCGTGGAGCTGTGCGAGGTGGTGCGCACCGCCTACGACCCGCGGTCCGCCCCGGTGTTCGACCAGGCACGCGCTGCCGGTGAGCCCGTGGAGCTGCGCTGGCAGGACGTGGGCCCCGCCGCCCATGACGCGGCCTGGAGCCACTACCGGCACGACGGCGCGGTCTCCGTCACCTGGTCCATGTCCAGCCCGCCCCGCGGGGAGGTGTACGACACGGTGCTGGCGGAGCTGCTGTCCCCGCACACCTCCGTGGACCGCAAGCGGGTGACCCTGCTGTACCGGCCCCTGGACTCCGCCCGCGCCGCCCGCATCGTGGAGGCGGACAAGAACAACGCGGACGCCCGCGTGGGGAGCAGCGCACGCCCCCAGGCCCGGGACATGGCCGCGCAGCGCGCCGCCAGGGCCGCCGCCCAGGAGGAGGCCGCCGGCGCCGGGCTCACCAACTTTGGGCTGGCCGTCACCGCCACCATCCTGGACACCCCCGGCCGCTGGCGGGTGGAGGAGCGGGAGGAGTGGCGCACCCCGGCAGAGCACCTGGCGCTGCGGGTGGAGGACGCCCGCGCCGCGGTGGACAACCTGTCCGCCACCGCCCGGCTGGCGCTCCGCCCCGTGGAGGGCTCCCAGGACTCCGCGTTCGCAGCCGCGCTCCCGCTGGGCGTGGTCCTCCCGGAGCACCTGTCCGTCCCCACCGCGCTGCGGGACGGGCTCCGGTGAGCCGCCGCCTGGGCCCCACCGCGGGAGCCCGCCCCGGCCCGCGCGGCTGGCTGGGCCGCGGCCGCGGCGCCGCCACCTACCTGCAGCCCGCGGAGGAGTTCCGCGCCACCACCGTGCAGGTCAACGGCCTGTACCCGTGGGCCACCGGCTCCGGGTCACCGATGGTGGGCGTGCCGCTGGGCCGGCACCTGGGCTCCCGCGGTGGGGCCACCGTCTGCTGTGACCCCGTGTCCTGGTTCCAGCGGGCCCGCCTGATCTCCAACCCCTCCGCGTTCATCCTGGGCAAGCCGGGGCTGGGCAAGTCCACAGTGGGCCGCCGCTGGGTGCTGGGCCTGGACGGGTACGGCGTCCTCCCCCTGGTGCTGGGGGACCTCAAGCCGGACTACGTGGACCTGATCCGCGCGATGGGCGGGCAGGTCCTGTCCCTGGGTCTGGGCCGCGGCAGCATCAACGTCCTGGACCCGGGGGAGGCCACCGCCGCCGCGGAGCAGCTGGAGGCCGCCGCGGTGGCGGCGCTGCCCCCGCTGGCCGGCGCCGACCTGGACCGGGCCGCCCGGCTGCGGCAGTCCCGCGCCCAGGTGCTAGCGGACGCCCACGGCCGGCGGGTGACGATGGTGTCCGCGCTGGTCACCATCCGGCGCGCAGCCCCTCCCACGGACCGGGAGGAGTCCATCGTGGACCGCGCGCTGCGCGTCCTGGACCGGGACCACCGCGGCGTCCCCACGCTGCACGACCTCCTGCGGGTCATCCGGGCCGCGCCCCCGGAGGTGCGGGAGGTGGCTATCGACCGCGGGTCCACGGAGCGGTACCTGCAGATCACGGAGCCCCTGGAGGCCACCCTGGTCAGCCTCTGCGGCGGCGCCTTCGGGGAGGTGTTCTCCCAGCAGACCACCACGCCCATGCGCCGGGACCAGCCCCTGGCCTTCGACGTCTCCAGCGTGGACGACTCCCAGGAGGACCTGCAGGCCGCGCTGCTGCTGGCCTGCTGGTCCGCCGGCTTCGGCATGGTGAACATCGCGCACGCCCTGGCGGACGCCGGCCTGGAGCCCCAGCGCAACTACTTCATCGTCCAGGACGAGCTCTGGCGGCCGCTGCGCGCCGGCCGGGGGATGCCCAAGCGGATCAGCGCCCTGTCCAAGCTCAACCGCACCCGCGGCGTGGGCCAGGTGTCCATCACCCACAGCATGGAAGACCTGGAGACCCTGCCGGACCCCGCGGACCGGGCAATGGCGCGGCAGCTGGTGGCCGCCGCCGGCATGGTGGTGTGCGGTGGGCTGCCGGCCAGTGAGATGCCGCTGCTGCGCACCGTGACCGGGCTGTCCCAGGCGGAGGAGGAGGTGCTGGTGTCCTGGACGGACCCGCCGGCGTGGAACGCCGCGGCCGGCCGGGAGGAGCCCCCACCCGGCCGTGGCAAGTTCCTGGTCAAGGTGGGCGGCCGGCCCGGCATCCCCCTGCAGACCCAGCTCACCGCCGTGGAGCTGGACCTCAACGACACGAACCAGCGGTGGCACGGGACCGCGGAGGAGAGCGCAGCGTGAGCGGGGACCGCACGGAGGAGCTGCTGGCAGAGCTGGACGCGCTGCTGGCGGAGGGGGAGCAGCCGCAGCCCGGCTGGGACGCCACGTACGACGCGGCCACCTGGACGCCGGCGGCCGCGGAGGACGACCGGCCGGTGGACGCGGACGCCTACGGCAACCCGCTGGGGGAGGCCGCCCTGGAGGACTGGCTGGCGCTGCGGGACCGGGTGCTGGGCCGGTCCGTGTGGGCCACCCTCCCGGAGTGGCGCGTCCCCCGCGGCGGCATCCGGTACCCGCAGGTGCACCACTACGTGGACCGCGCCGGAGAGCTGCACACCCTGCGCACCCTGCCGGAGGACCTGCAGCCGCGCCGGCCGCTGCCGGTGGTCCTGCACCACACCGCCACCGCCGGGGAGGACAGCCACGACCGGTGGCCCCCGCTGGTCATCATCGACGACCCGGTGCTCCCGCACCGCTGGCTGCGGCGCGCGCAGCAGCCAGCGGAGCCGCACCCGCCCTGGTACGCGGAGCTGCTGCAGCCCCGCCCCGCGGAGCCCCGGGTGCCGCAGGTCCCGCAGCGGCCGGTGCCGCTCCCGCGGGAGTACCACGGCACCCTGACCGTCCCGGAGGACCTGGTGGGCCTGGTCCGCCGGCCGGACGCCCCGTACGCCAGCTACGTGGAGGGCGGGCTGGTGTCCCGGCCCGTGCTGCAGGAGTACCTCGCCCGGGCGCTGGGCGTCTCCGTGGGCCCGGTGCACCCCACCTGGGCGGAGCAGGTGGCCGTGGAGTGGGGCCGCCTGGTGGAGGGCTGGCGCGGCGTGTTCCAGGACGTGGCCCGGCAGGTGGGCGCCTCCCTGGTCACCCTGCACCGCAACCTCCAGGAGGCCGGCGTACTGCCGGAGGAGACGCCGGTGGAGCCCCGCGCCCGCGCGCTGCACCACGCCCAGCACCGCGGCACCGGACCCGCCC
>Ga0210040_10004612_pt1 | contig 17891 bp, 15 predicted proteins | sample CryGeyCG12114_NA_FD_185462 | JGI IMG/M metagenome (GOLD analysis project Ga0210040, IMG submission 185462) | Groundwater microbial communities from aquifer - Crystal Geyser CG19_WC_8/21/14_NA (SPAdes) (version 2) | ecosystem: Environmental > Aquatic > Deep subsurface > Groundwater | place: USA... | reverse complement strand
TGCCGGACTCATTGCCTTTTTTTACTTTCCCAAACTTGGCAGGTCAGTTAGGTAACAACAATTAGTTAACTATGTTCTGTAAATATCAAAAGGGCCTGTAACGTGTTAATTGACGACACATAAAAAAGTCTCATTTGCAAAAATTAAAAATTGCGACCTCCAGGCGTGCGCAAAAGTTTGCAAAAATTTCCCATGTTAAATTTCCTATCTCGGCTTAGTAAACTATATAGGGTGATGTATTTTAGAATTGGTTTTGAATGAAAGGTAATTAATTTGCATTTGATGCATCATATTTGAATATTATTATGCATGCAAAATTTAACAGTATACTCCACCACACTACCTAGTTAAGGATTATGCTGATTCCCTTCTTTTAGTTTCCGAAACATCGATAATACTCATTTAGGTTTAAAACTCCCAGTGAAAAGCTTTGATAATTATATGCATGATCTTATATAGTTTTACTTTTCAGGTGTACGTCATAAGCTCATTACGCATATGGGGAAAATCACGTTCATCATTTCCGTCGTGGGTGTGCATTGCTTGCATATCAACGTTTATGTATTCACATTACAAATTTTTTCACTAAAAAGTTGAGTAGTGTTCAACTAAATGCACACATGTAGTTTCTAGCAAAATTAAAATGCAGGAAAAACTGTAATGAATTGAAATCATAAAAACCCTTGTTTGTACAGATCAATTTTTAAATTGCTGTTGTGTTCAACGTGCAGATATTTATTTTCTTATAAATTAGTAATTGATTGATAAAAATAACAACTAAATGAAAAGTATCTTGTTTTAAATTAACAAGGAGCACATTAGCACATACCATTACCATTGTATACTCATTATGAATTTGGTGCATGGAAATATATTGCATGAAAGCAGAACAGGTTTTATATAATGTGTCGTGGGAACTTTTGACATAAGCCAGCCAGCAACTAAAAAGATGTTGATATCCTGTCCGTCATTTAATTGCAACCAATTTTAATTTCACTGTTTATCAAACGCTTTTATGTACAACAGTTTGGCACAGCCGTAAATAAAGTATTAGCAAGGATTTCCAATACACGTGCTTTCATTTTCCTCATGGCATTCAAAGCTAACTTCTCTATATGGAAAGGTCACATGCGCGGGCAATATATTCTCTAGGATATATGAATTTACGGACTTCCATAATATGATGCAGCCGTGAATTAGTACTATGCACATATGGTTCGTATGGGAGTTCTTCGATTTTTGCACCCATGAGACTTACCAGACTACCTTTGTTTCATTTGTGACGAGCAAACGGAAAACTTTGAAAAGCCTCTGAATTCTTTAAAAACGTGCTTTTGAACATGTCGTTCTCACGCAAATACGTTCATCACGAATAATATGAGAAATTAGAAGCAATTCATTTTTCCAACTTGACTTCAGTAAAAAGTTGTGCGGCCACAGTAACAGTCATAATAATAATACGATAGAGAGATATTTTTGCCAATCTGGAACATTCTATTCATTTGGCTCAGTTTGTCATATATAACATTCGTTACCGTTTTTATTACCTTTTTGAAAATGATTATCTTCATAGTGCTAGCAGCAGTAATAGTTTTCCTATTTATAGTATATACAATTTCTATTCAATATTCAGTCCGACATGAGCCACCTGGTCAGTTAAATTTTCTATGCCGGTTTAGAAGTGCAATAAAAGAACACAATTTTTCATACAATTTTTACATTTTGCAGGACCATTTGTTTTACCTATTGTTGGAAATCTTTTCAGTTTGCTCAAATATACAAATAGTTGGATCCCAACTAGAATCAAACCATGGATTGTTTTCGACAAAGCTTCCAAAGAGTATGGAGATGTGTTCAGCATCACATTTGGATATAAGACCGGTAAGATGAATATTTACTACTTTTTTTGGCTTAAAATTGGATTTTTTTTTCAAAATTGACCACTTTTTTATAGTCTGCATCTGCTCATATGAAGCCATGGTAGAAATAGCCAATCAAGAGGAATACAGTTACAAAATCTCAACTCCGCTCACTCGAACCAGATCATGGGGACAAGAATATGGTTAGTAAATTTTAATTTGTAATCAAGTTTGAAATCTATCACTTTGAAAATAAAAACTGCATATTCATAGGTCTAATTTTTGCCGAAACATACGAAATTTGGCATGAAATGCGTAAATTTTCACAAAGAACGCTCCGTGATTTTGGATTTGGAAAACGATTGTCTATGCAAGGTGTAATCGAGCTAGAAATCACAGATTTGTGCCAAAGAATACGACGGGAAATTAATAATAGGGAAGGAGTGATCCGAGTGAAAATAAATTTCGTTGCACCCATTCTGAATGTGATGTGGTGCATGGTGGCAGGATTCAGGTATGAACAGGATGACCCTAAACTGCAGCAAATGTTGGAGCTCAATTTTAATACAACTAAAAGCCAGACTTTTGCTGATCCAATTCGTGCCCTTTTTCCTTTGATTGGTAAAGTGTTCCCCAGGATATTTGGGGATTACACTAGGAATAAAATGTTCAACGAGTCTCATGAATTCGCTAGGGTAAGGGTTACCTTCAGTCAATTCAAGTCAAGTTAGGCTAATTATGTTTCTTTCTATGGGTGATTAAATCATGTTTGACTTGGACTTGACCATATAGAAACATATCCAAGACAGAAAGCGTGAAGGAGTGTACCAGTCTGACCCTCAAAATTATATTGACGTTTTCTTGAAAAAAATTGATGAGAATAAGAACAAGGAATGCTCTGTATATTCAGGTAAGTTATGTGCAAATAGTATAATGGCTTAATTGCTTCTATATATATACATTGCCGGTGGTACATAGTGTTATAACTTTAATTTTGGATTTGTATTGCAGAGGAACAGCTCATCATGATGATTGAAGATCTGATGCAAACTGGGACCACTACAAGTACAGCAACATTGAACTACGCTCTTTTATACATGATTTTAAATCCAGAAAAGATGAAACGATGCCAGCAAGAAATTGATACGATCGTCCCAAGACATTTGGTTCCCACTTTGGCTGATTTTGAAAAGTACCAAAGTTGAATTTTTCAATAGATTTGTTTTTGTTAAAGTGTAGCCAGTTAATGTTGATTTGTATTTCTTGGAAATGGAATTCTTGGTAAACTTGCATTTACTACTGTTTTATCTTCAGAATGCCTTACCTTCAATCCACCATCGCAGAAATTCATAGAATATCGTCAGTAGTGCCGAACCCAATTCCCAGAAGAGTTCAAAAGGATGGGAGTTTCAGAGGATATAAACTATCAGCGGTATGTCAATTTAATTTCCTTGCAAACTGGATTATGTGTCTCATGGTTATGTTAGCAGTTGAAGTTTTTTCATTCCGTGGGATTTTTTTCTTTTTTGCTCCCAATGGTTTAGATTTATGGCGTTTGGCTACTTTTAGAGTTAGTTTAGTTAGTGTATAGTGTGTTGATAAAATCACGCTGCTGGCTTTGCCACGTTGTTTTAATCATCAGGTTCATTTGTTCTTACCATATAAAAATGTATTTCTGTTATGCAACAATCGGATTTTTAGGGCACAGTTGTGCTCACCAACGCCTATTCTGTTTTAATGGATGAGAAGTACTGGGGAGATCCTGAAGTTTTCAGACCAGAAAGGTTTCTGAATGAGATGGGAGAATATGTTCCAGACAAGAGAGTTTGCCATTTTGGATTTGGTACGATAGGAAAAATATATTTGCATTTGCTGATAAAAATTATGCTAACTAAAACCATGTCACTTTTTATCGATAGGCAAACGAGTTTGCATTGGAATTACTTTAGCAGATTCTGTAATTCCCATATTTTTTATGACCATACTTCAAAATTTCAACCTGGGTGTTGTACCTGGCCAAAAGCCACCATCTACTGAACCTGAAATTGGAATCAGTTTGTCCCCATATGAATTTCCCATGCTGGTGTCTCCACGAGCTTGAATGAAAATGACTGCTCACAAACCAAATTGTGTCCGAAATTACTGCATTTCAAACCAATGACAAATTCAAAAAAAATTATTGAGCTCACCTTGATGTTTTAAAATATACCGGATGTTCATGACATTAATCATGTACCGTTTGCTCATATTTTGAAATACATGTTTTTACAAAAAGTTCTAAAAATATTGTTTTTATCATAATACTAACCAACCATTGCCATTGAACCTTGAACCCTATCTAACTAATGCTAAAATACTATTTCTATATACACTTTGGCTTATTGCACCAGAAATAAAATCCCCCCCAAATCCAGAAAATATTGCAAAGTTAAGGCTAGCTAACATTATCTTCGCTTTTTTGTTTTCATTCCCCAGTTATTCCCAAACCATCCTTTTACACAAACATTTACAGTAGTACTTGAACTTTGACTTCCACTTTTTTCTTCGTCTTCATTACATGTGGAAGCGTCTGGACCAGGTTCTTCATTCCTTTTGCTAACTTTGCAAGGCTTTGGGGGAGCACGGTTTCCACATTCTAATCTCACGTAATTATTCAAATCCACTTTTTTTGGTGGATAAGGCAAACCGTCCGGGAAGGTGAGATCTTGAGAGGCTTTTGAATCTAATTCACAAGCATGAAGTGGAGTTGCAATAGAAAATATTGGATCCACTTTTCTGTCATACTTTGGAATTTGGATGTCCAGTAGTTCCATCAGCTTTTTCATAACGACGTCACATTTTCCTGCAACAAGCACAAAAATTAAATGGTAATGGAGGTGAATGCACTGTGTTTATAGCCATAGCCATTTCTTAACACCGAAATTACCATTTATTTTCAAAACCGAGTATTGATCCTTTGGAGTCCATTGAAGGTTCACAATATATAATTTTGGTCGCTGATTACTTGGCTTGTCCATACACCATAGGAAATGATAGCGTCTGTGTATTAAAAACATAATTTGTGATTAGTTAAATTCAAGATGATGGACTGATAAGCAAACTAAGATACGAATATTTAATTAAATTTTCCCTCTTATAGATAAACATGGCCTCTAGCCAAATTTGGCGTCGGTCGTAGAATATTTGCGACCAAAAGGAATTTAAGTTGAGCGAAATATTATTGTCAAACGGCGTAGCAGACGCACACAACTGTGAATTGTTCAATCATTTCATAGTACAGCTGCAGCACGTGCGTGTGCATTTTGCTTATGCTACCAACAGTAACAGATTATTTAGCTCGATTATAATTGCTTAAATATTTAGAATTCAAAATTTGAGAAATAGAAATAAGTTCCAATCATGCAATTTGGATACGATTTGCATTCTTTGAATACATTTAATTTATAGTGTTTTCAATTTGAAAACTCACCTCAAAACTTTAAGACTTGAACCCAAGCACAAAATCACATCAGCCTGATCAGCATGGTATTCTGCACCAGCCCAGTTCAGAGGCCACCGCATTGATCCTTTTTCTCCAAAATGGACAATAGTGTCCTTCAAAGGAGCCTTGCAGTGAAAACAAAATCTTCCAGTGCGATGAAAAAACCTACGAGTGTTCTCCGTCACATCGAAAGTCCGAACGAACTCCCGATGACATGAAGAGCAAACTTCAATATACATGTTCCCATGAACTTCGCTTAGGGCAGTTTTTGGGATCCCCGATCTAATATGAAGACCATCGCAATTCTGCGAAACAATATGTTTCACAATCCCATTTTCATACATTCCTTTGAGTGCCATATGAGTGAGAGTAGGATCAGCCGTGGTAAGCAGTTCGTTAGAATTTTCTGACATGGTTTGACCTTTTTGCATTAGAGTCCACAATCCCTGGGGACCACGATAGTCTGGTATATTAGCTGAAGTAGAAATCCCGGCTCCTGTGTAAACTATGAGATATTTGGCATTTTGGATAGCTAAAGAGAGTTGAACACATTTGTCATGTAAGAGATCTGCATTATCTTCTTGCTCTTTTAAACGATCGGAAGCCAAAAGCCGTGTTTCCAAACGTTTTTTCGCTCTCACGACTAGATTGGGATATGAGTCTAATGTGGTCATATCTTCTTTAGTCATTTTTGAGGAGTCTTTCTTCAAAATTATTGTGAGCTAAAATAGCAAAAGAATTATTTTTTAACTTTTAACCGAATGTACAGTAAAAATTACTGTAGTGAATTAAATCAACAGTGTTTGGATAGATTTGACCGTACCTTTTTCATGAGTTGAGCTTGATACTTTTTGTTGCAGAATGTAGTCTTTTTGTGAAGTCTTTGCGATGTTCGCTTCCCATTAGTTTGCTTTATTTTCTTGGTTGTGGAAGTGGTGCAATTATTTCCTTTGATTGGTTTTTGGCATTCCATTTCGTCATTGCTAGTATTGTCAGTCAAAGTTTCATCGTTAAAAATTTCTTTACTGGCGGAGGAGGAATTGTCCTGATCTCCTTTAATATCATCATTGCATTCATCTTCGTCAACAAAATCATAATACGAGAATGGTTTCTCAGATTTTATGAATTTTTGGTCGTTTGAAGATTTTATTTCTTTTTTTCCATCTGTTAGGCTGTGCATACTTTTGTGAGCAGTTTGTGTTTCCATTTTGACACCATTAGATTTTGAAGCAATCAGTATTAATTTCTTCCTATCAAATTTAAATGTTTGATTTTCAAAGTCATCATCGTGGTCTGCGAATTGGTTTGTTTTTTGGGATGCATTACTTCCTTGGGGCATTATCAGATTGAACAACCTTAAAAAAGTTTCCCCTATTTCCCCATTTCAAATTCACTTGAAACTTGCAGTAGCTTTGATTACAATTCATTTGAGACAGGCAAATAGATGTGCGATTTTTGTATTCAGATTATTGTAGACGAAATCCCTTAATGCTTGTGAAAATTTTGAAATCTAAAAAATTTAATGAACAAAAAATATTATTATTCGAAATTTTTTATATACTTAAGTACCACTTTTTCAACTTTATTGTTGTGATTCCATATAACAGACCATATAGGCTATTTACTACACCATTTGCCTTTAGGCTAAACAATGTAGTCAAACAAGAGATGCTTATGGGTTAAAAGGGGTAAAGAGTGTTTGTCTTTCTATTCCCTCGCATTTCTCACACTATCTAGTGTAGTTTATTGTTAAAATTTTAGCGACAATAACATACATCACATCAACATTAACAATAACATCACAAAAAATTATCTACTAATCAATTTGTGTAGCGACAGAACTAAAAGAACACCCAAAATAATTTCTGTAATCGAAATTTCGGCTTACTACTTACTTTACACTTCGAGCATTTACAAAAATTGTTTCAAATGCATTGACTACAATATGTACAAATGTGTACAACAGTTTGCTCATGCAAACTTAAAATGCCGAAAGATTCACAGCATTAGTGAAAGTGACGCAAACAAGTTAAGTACCTACCTAGTTTGAATTCATTCTTTGCCCACTTTGCCGTGGCCGTGAATACTTATATGCTGCAGTTTGTGAAGTTTATTGATAGTAAAAACCGTGCTTCAAGCCGAATGGAAAATTTAGGCAACGATTTATCTTTACCTTCCCTTGGCACTGAAGAAGAATCCTCTGAAGACAATCCAAACACAAACAATGTAGAATCAAATCCGTCTTCCACTCATCAACCCAATTTGCAACAAGAAGTACAAGAAGGTTTCAAGAAGTTTGTATTTAAATCAAAAGCCATTCCTTGTAGAAACGCCACGTCGGACCCAATCAGTAGCAGAATCAATAGAACTCGAAGTGTGAATAGAAATTTAAGTGAAAACGAATGCTACTACATTGACACTCTAGAAGTTATTGTACCAGAGGTAAATTGTTTATATTGGAGAAATGACAACAAATCTATTTGTTTAATCAGCTGTCGTGTTAAGGATTCAGCTGCTTTGCATCAACTCTATCCTTTCTACTCGTGTACTGTAGTTATACACACAACCAGAACATGTTGTGCTTTAAAAAGGAAGCAAAAATAGATTGTATGCGGAAGGGGAATCTCCGAATTCAGAAATCATGTGCAGTGCATAAATGCATTTTCCTTCTATATACTTTTCTGGTGTTGAGTCCCATAATCCCGATTCGGGATTCTTAATTAAACTAGTATGAAACTGCACGCTTATACTGGTTTGAGTGTTTTGATTGGGTTACATATGGAAAAATGCTTATATTAGTGAAAAATGCAAATGTTTTGTGTTAATTCACATAAAAACCTCATTTGTTTCTTGTATAGCGAATGCAAGCAAGTTATGGACTCTACGTTTGGCCTTGTGCACCTGTATTAGCTTGGTACTTATTTGAGCATCGGCAGTTTCTCTGCGGGAAAAAGGTTTCACACACATACTTTCTCTGAGCACATTTTATAATTTAATTATTGTTTTTGGCTGTAAATTGTCTAATTAAATTATTAAACATTAAAATTGAGGTGCTAGAACTAGGAGCAGGAACTTCGTTACCTGGAATAACTGCTGCACTTTGTGGAGCTCAAGTTACATTATCAGATTCTACGAAATTTCCCCATTGTTTGGAACAGTGTCGAAGAGCCATACAAGTAAACGGTTTAGAAGGATCTGTGGACGTCATTGGTTTGACTTGGGGATACATTCTTCATAAATTAACGAATCTTCGTGGGAAAGTCGATGTTCTAATTGGATCTGATTGTTTTTATGATCCTGTTGGATTTGAGGATCTCATCGTAACAGTAGCTTATTTGTTGGAAAATAATCCAGGGGTAAGTTTAGGGTCCGGGTTCAGTATGTGGGGCAAAAAAAGGTGCGCTGAGCTTCTTTCCCAGTTAGGTTAGGTTTTCCAGCCACGAGCGTACCATTTACACTCTGTAGTGAACTTTGAATTTTTTTCTTGCCCCACATACTGAACTCGGACCAAGTTTAGATTGCTTATAATGGGAGATTCTCCTATTGTAATGTGTGCACTTCATTGGGAAATTTTAAGTGTTTCTCCGTGGTTTTAGGCCAAATTTTTGTGCACATATCAAGAAAGAAGCGCAGATTGGTCAATAGAAACTTTATTACCGAAGTGGAACCTTCGTTGCAAACATATTCCAATAGCAGAACTTGCAAATTCTGGACAAGTAGATTTGTTTACTTTAATGCAAGGACATACTATTCATTTGTTTGAAATTACTCATCAAGCTTAAGCAAGAATAAAAATGTCTGGAGCTAGGCTTATGAGAACATTTGTGGGCAATTTACCCTGGACTGTTGGGAGCAAAGAGCTGCGTGAATTTGGATCTTCATTTGGCCCTGTTTTGAGAGCTAATGTAATCTTTGATAAAGCTACTGGCATGAGCAAAGGTATGTTGCGTATAAATTTTTAGCGAATTGACTACAACCTCTGTTATTTTAAAGTTTTCAATTGATCCACATGATTGAATTTTATATTGTAACTTTTGTATGCAGGCTACGGATTTATTACATTTGGCAGCAAAGAAGCGTACGATACAGCCACTAAAGGGAATGTCGGTACTTACTTACTTGAAGGAAATCACATCAATGTACAGCCTGTTTCGGATAACTAATATTACTATCGTATTTTTTAGTCTTTCAATTATTTGCATTTAATTATTTATGGCGCTTGTAAAAGTCAACGAAAGAACTGCAGACAACATAGTAGTTAGTTTTATTCATAGTCTTGATACCCGACCTCACAATATCATAAGGAATGAGAAATATATTTAGCGAGCATCAGTTGTACCAACTCTCACCAGTTATTGTGTACTCTTATTTCTATTCTATATGAACAGTTGAATTGAATATCACAATTTCAATGATATTTTATTGTTGTAGTAGTCTGTGTTTTTTACCATCAGTTCGAGTACTGCCTTCTCAAAGCACTCTTTCTTTGTTTTTCATCCATAGGATAAAAATGATTATCATCGCTTTGTCCTCCGTTAGACTGTGTGTCTGTTCCACTTGAATCCTCGTTTTCACTGATATCTGCGAATGGAACTCTACCAGGTAAGTCCGGAGTAAATGGAACAATAGCTGTAGATGAGGCTTTATCTGCATTACTCCCAGTTGGGACTTGTTGCGATCCAGGCGAACCATACGTCAACGAAAAATATCCTTTCCTATATTTAGCCCTCACTTCATCGCTATATTTCTCTACCGACTGTTTACTACTATTATCGTTTTCGCTAATACTTTGCCTATGATCATCAAAATCATCGTCTTCATCAAATTCCTCGTCATCCTCGTTTTCAACAATCGTTTCCATCATAGTCCCCCCCAGAGATATAGGTGCAGTCACGCCAGGCGTTCGTACTCTGGGGATTGGTCCATTTGGACTCACATTTGCTACTGTGTGTCGCCTACTATTTTGAATGTATATTTGGGGGACGACACCTAAACTTTGTTTACTCAATGATGTTAAATTCCCCGTAGAACATCTTCTGCGACTCGTGTCATGGCCTGAAAATTTAGTGGAGACAGAAAGGAACTGTGGACTGCCAGTACTAGAATTGTTAGATTCTGCTATCGGTACTGAGTTAGGATTTAGATCAATATCTTTTAAAGCTTGAATTAGTTCAGCAGCTGCTTCAGTTTCGTCAATATTGATTCGAAATGAGGACTGAAATGAGTTTTTAGAGCTATTGCTTTCCCTGTAATTATAATTATGAGCGTGGGAGTTGAAGGTACTACTGTTGAAGTTGCCATTACTAGCATTGGTTTCCCCGGGTCCTGATGAGACGCTAGAACGTCTAGAATTGGATGCTGATTGTGCTGTAGGATCATTTGGACTGCCATTGTTGTTGCCTGATGTTAATGCTGGGTATGAGGTTTGGTTGGGCCGATCAAAAGGTCTTGCGGAATATGGATTACGAGTGAATTGTCGGGATGCGAGAATGAATAAAGGCAATTGATCGTGGGACATGTCCCATCGAAATTTCATGGACGAAGGAGGGACAGGGTAGAAAATTCGCGGAGGTAGTGGGCGTAAAGGATAAGGCTGTAATTCTGCTCCTCTCGTCCAAAATGGAAGGCCCGAGTAAAAGCTTTGATCCACGTAGGTACCATTTTTGTTCCGTGATAGCCAGTTGTTCCTGAATAAACAAAATGGGATTGGTTCAGAGAGATAAAAATTTGTGATAAGTATCAAAGGCATGCCATGGTTTCCTTAATAAGTATTTCGTGACGTTTGGATTTAGTCCTTTAGTTATTAAAATCCTATCTAAATTCATTATTTTGGCGTTGTTTTGTTCATGACTCATAGGGTATTAAGAAGACTAATTTACGAAATCTATTTACTGATACTTGGTGATTTCCCCCCAAAAAAAGGCACGAAAGCTATAAATGTAGATGACGCAGCAAAAATACATTGTTGTATTGTATATTGTGATTTAGCGCCAGCCAACACCATACGTAAATTATCTTTTAAATATGCTTGGAAAAATTGATTGACGTTGCTTATAAGTAAAAATAAATAGCAATGTTGCAACGAACTGCCAACTGCATACCCCAGTTAGATAACATATTGTGGCAACATGAATGATAAAATCTGTTGGACAGAACACAGTTAGCCAAATGAGTACTTACAGATGAAATTTATGGCACGTGAGCAAATAGAGAATGTGATGCGGAAGGTTATAAACCCAGCAACAAAAAATACAACATGAACAGGCCACCAAGATTAGACAAAAGAATCCAAACGCCACCACCAATTTGTAAGTCTCAGAGTAGCAACATGATGGATTCTCTTCGAATCGGTCATACTTATCGTAGCAGCAGAAATCACTGACTGTCCATTGAAAATACATTGGGCACTTGAGTGTAGTATTGAAAGGGACGCCATAGATCGTAGCTTGATACTTTCGCAACCAACATAGTGTTGAACTTTGTACGTACGGAACCATATTGTAAACTAGGAGGAAAAATGCTCCAACGGAGCGTTTGGATAAGGAATGAGTTACCATCTTGGAATTGAATGGGGGTTTCAAAAACTAATTATCTAAGATTGCCCCTGCGGACTGTTTGAATTTTGAAGTGACTAACACTAACATAGCTAGCTGTATAAACTTGACTGACATTTTGAAGACTGTGCAAGAGCCAAAATCTGTTCCTTTTTCGCTAATAATTACAGGATGGCTAAAAATTCACTCGGAAACGAACGTAATAGTTTTAATTATAGGGTTTAGAAGTCAGAGTTAGAAAGTTTATCACTAACTGAACATGGTAGTAGCTCTATTTCAACTTGGCTCATGACCACCAGCTTTCAGACTGTAAGTAGTTCATGAAATAAGTTTGATTCAAGTCAGTTTATTCGTTAGCAGTAGTCAGCAGAATGTGACAAGGTACACACATAAAGCCTTTAGCTGCTTTCATTAGTACCCATGTATACAGCAAGTTTTAAATATTTAAACAAGAGGAGCTTCCGTAGAGTTGATCGATCGATTCCCTTTTAGCGATAGGATGGCATTTGGAATATGATAGGGCATTTGGACTGGAGCGCAAGCAAACACCCCTAGCACATGCAAAGGTGGACATGATTGTATCACAGCGAGTTTTCCTGTGTATTCAACTTTGGATATTGGAAAACTATTTGGATTATGAAGGGAAAAGAGCTGCATTATTCACCATATCCATATATACTTTCACCATATAGCAAAAATTGTGTTGAGTACTCACTCTTGCATGCAATACAACAGGAATTTGACCGCATTTCATTTTCAAAACTTTACAATATGATAGTTTAGGAAAATAAGTTACTCCTACAGGTTTTTCATGCATGGCAGTTTAGTTAATGACATTTTCTTATAGTACATTATATTCCAGTTTTATTTGTCTGGAATTGGAAATATTTTTTCACTTAGAAATGCTTGATTGGATTTTGTGTTCCATTTGCGCGTGCAATTAGGGTAAATGGAGCATGTTAACGAAAGTTTAACTACTTTGTTATGGCAAAAAGTCAAGTGAAAACATGTAATGCTGCATGTCATCGCTGCGTCCCCATTTCTCTCTCTTATAATACTTTTGTGCTGGGCTGGTGTCCCACTTCAGGAAAAAATTTACTTCCGTATTTTCAAAATATTTGTAGAGCTATTTGTGCATTAAAACATAATGATGATGAAACTCAAGTAGTTTAATAAAAAATTATGTCGATTCTATCAATTTAGTTAGCATGTGTAAGTGTAATGCTAATTGGAGCCGTAGATCGGAATTCTATATAGTTATAGCTACTCCAATACTTTCTCCGTATTTTTGTTGACAACGTAATTGGAATTCCGACTGACTGAATGCTTGAATTGCTTTATAACTTCTCATTTATATGGATAAAAAGGACAGCGTTATTTTTTGCAAGCATGCCATGGTGTGTCAACTGAATCTCATTGTAAGTGGTTCTCACTACCTCGAAATTTGGAGAGAAAGTTGGGAGCCTTTTAATGTACTCGTGCCTCGTGTACAATTAATATTTAACTTCGCCTTGTTCCAAAACATAAACAGGATATAACTTTTCATAAAATATAATGTGAAGCTTTATTCCAAAATCATCATTTAAGATGTTTATATTTTCCTGTTCCCCAGCAAAATATGGCGTTACCTGCCATAAGCGCACTATAATTCTTCATGCTTGAATGTTCCAATGAAACCCATTTGTAAATTAAAAAAATCCATGTCGTCACGGGTAGGTATAAAATAAATAATGTTTTATTGCGTTTTAGTTCAAACACAAGTCAACTGAGGATTAGACCATTAAATATATCCAAACCCAAACTACATAAAAGCGTGTCAACTAACTGCATCATACTCATTTTTATTGCAATTGAATATTTATAACATGTCTGGTTTGGTACATGGCATTTGACAAACAAAGCATTTGACAAATTATTCAAGGAAAGGCGAACGTGACAAAGACAACATAAGTCGAACTCTCAAGGTGCAAATACATGTCGAATATCATTTTTTATGGTAATGCAATCGGAGTTACAAAACATATTGCTTTCAATATTATTTTTATGGTACACGAATTATAAAATTATTAGCTGGTAAAACTGATTAACTGTTTAGCTGTATAAAGTTGCTAATTAATCAGATGCGTCATTCCCTTTCCACGGGAGATCATAATTCTGAATAGTCAGAACTTTACAACGTCTTAAAGTAACAAATGTTTTGCCCGTTTCTTCATCGGAGGATTCAGAATCAACTTTTTCCTCATCTTTATGCTCAGAATCGGCTATTTCCATAACCTCCACTCGTGAAACATCCAAAAATTTTGGATTTCCTTTATTGATTCCTCTTACAACATCCACTTCATCCCCTTCGTCAAGGTGTTGACTTTTCTTCGACGGCCGTTCTCCGTTCAGACGAATCCTGTCTTCGTATAAGGCCTTTTCAACTTTACTAATACGAACGAAGCATTAAAAAAATTAACTAAATGAAAGTGCCCATATGAGAAATTGAATACAGAAAATCGAAATTTCAATGACTTTTTTATAAATACTTTCTGGAAAGTCCCAATCCACGTTTAAGAATTGCATCAAGGCGTACTGATGACAGGCGTAGTTTCAAAATTTTTTCTCCTCTCCCTAAAATTTCTTCATCCTTATGCAATAATCAAATAAATTAAAAACATGGTTTGGCAGAAGGTTCAATGGGAAAGCCACTGAATAAATAATAGACGAACCTCCTTCCTTCCCTTCTGCTTCAGTTCTGCACTCACATGCAATTCATTGCTCAATAGACCTGCAACTTTGGGAATGGTAGCATTCAGCAAATTACCACTTTTACTACCATTTGCAGCCGAGAGAAAATTACAAGACGGGTGTCTGTTGCAAATATTCCTACTCGTTGTTGAATTCCGTATCCAACATGGGTTTCGTAAGGACGAGCGAGACAAATTATTGCTTCTGCCAATGCAGCTAATTATTAGTGGAATGGAACTACTCATTGTCGGATGTTTTAGCTAATTTTTAGACAGTAAACATGTACGATTTACATAGACACGAACACGACAGCACTTTATATTTTTGTAGCCGGTTTGAAATATCTATTATAAAAGTGCATGAGGTGAAAATCTTGTGCAATTCACTTTTGCAGCAAAATAGTCAAAAATTTACCGCCACAGATCGGTTGAATCCACCAATGTGTAGACAGAGAATGAGATTAGCTACCAATTAACAATAACAACCGTACAAAAGAATTCTTTATTTTAAAATTTCATCATATGCCTAACTGCTGAAATTAAAGATAAGAGGAATCCTATGGCTCCAAGTCCAAACGTGATTTCGAAATAATTGCGTAGCGTAAAAAATATTAAATGCACACTGGACAGGGCAATGTCATGAAATCGTCCAAAAATTAAGCTATTGGATTTATTAGAATGTGGGTGAGTTGACGTAGTTCAAATGCCAGCATGAAAGCTAGTACTTCAATCAAACAAAAGACAATCAGTGTACACTTCTGCACAAGCGCAACAGGATTGATTCTTTCAGAGGATGTTAATATATAAGACTAGTGCATGCTTTAGGTATTGCATTTGTGATGTAACGAGTAACCATATTTCTTTTTTAAATAAGTAATTTATTTGACAATCTACAGAACATTACATACAATGAAATCAGGAAATTTTTTTGCACAAACACGATGCGATTTTATACAGTTACACAACCAAAGATGGCTGGTACGTACAGTTAGCTACAATTTATCAGAGGCGGTACTACTACGTCAAATATATTATCTTTGACTGACTCATTGACTGAATTTCATTCAAGCTTTATTCTTCAGGGTGTGCACCGGTTTGATTATCTTTTCTGCCAGTACCAACTTCCCCATGACGCCTTTCCCAAATGAGTCGATGTTTCTGCTTATTATATGCCCTTACAACATTGGTTTGAGCCCCAAGATCTCCATCTACATGCATAATAATGTATTATTCACAAAACGAATAAAGTCCATTTCAGGAAGAGATAGAAAAGAACAAAAAGTGATTTACATTTAATAAACCAATTCGTCGTAGTATCTTCATAAATATCTTTCAAAGGCCTGCATTTCTCATGATCAGGAAACTCTTCGCGGAAACAATCGTCTAGCCTTTTACGCAACAAATTCAAAATTTCAGTGTCCACTGAACGATCCCGAAGATATTGCATGTTAGCCTCATATTGACACACTTGGTCATCAACGTAACATTCGTCTATAGTAGGAACTCGACGGAAACTTCGATGGTACCAATTGTAATCTTGTTGGTTAGGTTTTACAATAGATTCTGAAATTACATAAAGTGGATGGTAAATACTTTACTTGGAACTCATTCGTGGCGATGTTTAATAGCTACTTTAGTCATCTAAGATCCTACACAGATGTGAAAAAATAACTAGCTAAGTCAGTATAAATTATAGACGCATCATTTTTCGCTTCGCCTTTACCTTATCATGAACGCTAAAATACGTATAGTTTAATAGTAATAAAAACGTATAAAAGCTAAACATATCAAATGATACAGTAAAAGTATACTTTTAATTCTTGATTCTCACCTCGGAACCATGTCACTGGTCCATCAAACATGTTGTACAAAGAAGAGCCTATTCTATCCAAAACATTGGGCTTGAAAGGTTTGATTTCCTCATGATCGTCCCGCATGTTTAATTTTTATAAACGAGAATTGTCTCGCAAGCAATAGAACACTTCAATTATTATTATTGAGCATTAAAATAAATTGCGTCAACAAACAATTTTTTTAAGCAATTCCTGCTAAAGCTTTAGAATAAATCCAAAAGCTCTACTTTTTGAATATTTACGGGTTTATATTATATTTTACTACGGAGAGAGATGAACTTTCCCTCTACAAAGTCTTCAATGCTGTGCAATGGCCAATGGCACAGGTTTGGCTTTCCTTCTCCAGTTTTCTACACAAAAACTAACATTTGATTGCAATACAAACTTTCTCTATAAGTCATAACTTTCTCTTATTGTGTTCACAAATTTTTGTGATGGGGAAGTATGGTTTTATATAGAATTCGTAGATCATGATATTTTCTGGCAGTAAAAACTCGCTCTTATTCAGTAAAATGCAGATGTGCAATGGATTTTGGAGCATGAATGAAAATAATGTGACTGTAGATCAATAATTTCAATTTAGGGAATGATTCAAAACTGTTTATTTGATTAGTAGTGAAAGGGCACGCTCATAATATTTATATATTTTTTATTAATTGGTTTAAAATTATCTACACTAGAAAATCATTAAAATTAAAACTGAGGATGATAATTATTATGCATGGTAAATTAAAATTATAAGTTAAATAAAATGTTCAATAAAACTCAGATGATGAGCACCAAACAAACGAACCAAGGTAAAACATTTTTTCTTTTGAATAGAATTAGCAGGTAACTTGAAGTTAGTTAATTAAACCAAAACACCTGAATTGTTATTTTGAAATCTTTCGACTGTGCGTCAGTATAGCACTTCGAAGCCATAAATGTCCACCCATACATCTACACCATTAAATTAACGTTCCGCAACAATAATGCTTCAACTAGAAACAAATAATACAAAAATAACATTCATTTCCTGTTCATTTCATCAGCTTACTCATGTGTGTTATCATATCTCAGGATAATAGTTACAGTCTTATTTGTTACACAATGAACTATACACGCTTGTTATTATTTTTTATTTTTATTAAATGTGGAAGTATCAGGAATATCATCTATAAATTGAATTACATTGCCAAATGAGAAAAACTTCCACTTAACTGGTGGGACCACTCATTCTTGCAGGGCAGCAGATCCATAGGTGAATATCCTAACAATTGTACAAGTTCAAAAATCACCACAAAGCATGATGATTGAATTTTAAATCTGGACGAGAAAATCTCCCTGACGTTCCATTAGGCACAGACTCGTACCGATGTTCAACTAGCTCAACTCCCGAACTCCTGATAAAATTCCGCACACAGCAAATAAAATGA
>Ga0210040_10004611_pt1 | contig 17899 bp, 9 predicted proteins | sample CryGeyCG12114_NA_FD_185462 | JGI IMG/M metagenome (GOLD analysis project Ga0210040, IMG submission 185462) | Groundwater microbial communities from aquifer - Crystal Geyser CG19_WC_8/21/14_NA (SPAdes) (version 2) | ecosystem: Environmental > Aquatic > Deep subsurface > Groundwater | place: USA... | reverse complement strand
TACGACGAGATCGTCGACCATTGCTGCGACGCCTGGAACAAGCTCGTCGAGCAGCCCTGGCGGATCATGTCGGTGGGCCTGCGCCCATGGGCCCGCGGGTTCTGATCAGTCAATCTTGGTATTAGCCGCCATTCGGGTTGATCGCGGCGAACAATTGCTGTTGTCAGAACGGACGTGGCGTTCTCGCCCATTCGCGCAGCCGTTCAAGCGAAGACTGGACGCTTCCTGCCGATTTCGAACCAACAACTGTTTAGCTACCGTGCACGTGAACAAACCGCAAGCTCTCCCCGTCATCATTGAATAGCGCATGATCGCAGACGAAGGCGGGGCACGGTTGAGCATTCCGCGGCAGGCCGCGACTTCAAACTGTCACCGGAGACACAAAACCGCAGCACAACTGACCCTTCCGTGAAATCTTCTACCGCTAGCGCCCGCTAACACAGGGGGTCGCAGTGAAGCTTGCTTTCTTTCTCGCTGCCGGGATGATTTCCGGCATAGCGGTGCCTGCGGTCGCGCATGACGGGAGTCACCCGGCGCAAGTGCCATGGCAGCAGGCCAGCGAATGGCCCGACCGGATCATCGCGACGATCGATGGCGACCCGGCGACTTCCATCAGCATCAGCTGGCGCACCGATGGCACGATCACGCAGACTAGCGCCGAGATCGCCAAGGCCCTGCCCGATGCGCGCTTCGATCAAACCGCCACCGCGCTCCAGGCGAATACGCAGGTCCTCGACCTCACGCACACCAAGCATGGCGGAATTGTCGTGCCGGTGGAGCACAATCACAGCCTGCCGCCGACCAACCACCACTCCGTCCGCTTCGACGGGCTGGAGCCCGACACGCTGTATGCGTACCGCGTCCAGGGCGCGGAGGGGCATTGGAGCGAATGGTTCCAGACGCGCACGGCGCCGCGCGCCGGCCCAGTGCGATTCATCTATCTCGGCGATGCGCAGAACGGGCTGGATTCGCACTGGCCGCGCATCATGCGTGCCGCCTTCCAGAGCGCGCCCGACGCCCGCTTCATCGTGCATGCCGGCGACCTGGTCAATCGCGGCTCGCGCGATCTGGAATGGGCGCACTGGTTCCGCGCGGGCGGGTTCATCAACGGCATGATCCCCGCCATCCCGGTGGCCGGCAACCACGAATATGAGCGGGTCGGCCTTTCCGAAGCCGACCGCCAGCGGGTCCTGTCCTTCCTGTGGCGCCCGCAATTCCGCTTGCCCGAAGAGCCCGGCCTGCCGGAAGAACTGCGCGAGACGGTGTACGATATCCGCTACTCGCCGGACGTCCACGTTTTCGTGCTCAACAGCAATATCAGCGACATGAGCGAGCAGGCCGCCTGGCTCGACCGCGCGCTGGCTCAGAGCGACGCACGCTGGCGCATCGTCACCATGCACCACCCGATCTATTCGTCCGGGCGGGACCGCGACAATCCGGAGAAGCGCGGGGTGCTGCTGCCAGTGATGCTGAAGCACCGCGTCGACCTCGTGCTACAGGGGCACGACCACACCTATGCCCGCGGGACGGTGGGCGCGGAGGGGCAGAGCCCCGCCCGCCAGGCCGCGACCGACGGCGAACAGGTGGCGACCATGTTCGTCAATTCGGTGTCCGGGCCCAAGCAGTACGAGTTCAGCGAGGACGGCTGGCACCAGTACGCCGCCAGCGGTGTCACGCTCGACCGCATGGCTGAGAACACGCAGTTCTACCAGCTCATCTCCATCGACGGGGACGAGCTGCACTACGTCGCCCATACCGCCGACGGCGCGCTCTACGACGAGGTGCGGCTGCGCAAGTCGGCCAACGGCACGAAGTCGATCTCTTCGGACGAGGACGCCCTCCCGCCCACGCGCCGCTTCGACAACACCCTGCCGTACGAAAGCGTCGGCGGCTGATCTTCCGACACCATCGCCAATAAGACTTCCCAGGGGGTTTCAAGACATGACGGGTTCCTTGACCGTGCGGCGGTTCGCTGCGCTCGCTTCCACAGCGCTGATCGCGCTCGCCGCCGGCACCGCGCAGGCGCAGACCACTACCGCGCCGGCGACGTCGTCCGGGGCCCAGAACGGCGCTGGCACGATCACCGGCCGTGTCTACGATGCCGAGACCGGCCAGTCGCTGCGCGGCGCCGTCGTCAACGTCGTGGGCGCCAACGCTCAGGACGTGACGACCAATGACGGCCGCTTCCAGATCGCGGTCCCGGCCGGCGAGGTCACGCTGCAGGTGGACTATGTCGGCTTAGACACGCTCCAGCGCACGATCAGCGTACCCCGGGGCGGCAATACGGTCGCCGATATCGGCCTGACGAGCACCGAACTCAGCGGCGAGCAGATCGTCGTTCGCGCGGCCGCCACCGGGCAGGCGCTGGCGATCAACCAGCAGAGAACGGCGAACGGCATCGTCAACATCGTGTCCGAGGAGACCTTCGGCCCGATGCCTGACGGCAATATCGGCTATGCGCTGCAGCGCCTGCCCGGCCTCAGCGTCAACACCGACCAGGACGGTTCGCCCACAGGCATCAACATCCGCGGCATCTCGGCGGAGTACAATTCCTTCCAGATCGACGGCAACCGTCTGCCCACCTCCGGCGGCGGGCGTGGGCTGGGCCTGACCCAGTTCTCCGGCGATGGCATCACCAATATCGAGGTGATCAAGGCGCCCACGCCGGATCGCGACGGCGACGCAATCGGCGGCATCATCAACGTCGTCACCCGCAGCGCCTTCCAGCGCAGCGGACGGGCGATCGAAGTCGATGTGGGCGGCGTTTACAGCGACCTCCCGGATGCGTGGGGGTCCCGGGTGACCGCGCAATATTCCGACATCTTCAGCATCGGCGGCGGCGACCGCAATTTTGGTGTCAGCGGCACCATCAGCAACTTCCAAACCGATCGCTACTCGCTGAACCGCGACATGGACTGGGTTCAGGTCACCCCTGCGAACAACCCACAGCTGAACCTCGATGCGAACGGCGACCCGATCTGGTTCATGGAATCCTCGCACTGGGAGTACGACACGCGCGTTACGCAGACCACCACCGCGAACCTGAACCTGGATTTCCGGACCGATCCGTTCAACTCGTTCTATGCGCGCATGTTCTACAGCACCGCCGATCGGCGCGGGGTCAAGTACGAGACCGATGTCGATATCGACACGCGCTTCCAGGATGCGGCTGACGGGCGCAAGACCTATGCCGAGCTGACGGAGGATTACGGGCGGGGCACGCCGGGCGATGACGGCTCGCAAGGCTCGCGCGGCTGGATCGGCACGGAAGATGATCGTGACACCGAGCTGTATTCCATTAATCTCGGCGGCCGCCACGAAGGCCCCAGCAGCCTGCTCACCTATGACTTCTTCTATTCACGCAACGAGCAGACGATCACGAACGACAATGAGCTGAACTTCCTGATGGAGCCGGACGATCCGTGGCTCCTGTTCGAATACCAGCTGGTCGACGTCTATCGCGGCGAGGTCATCATCAATGAGTTGAGCGGGCGTGATCCCACCGATCTCTCCCTGGTGACCGAGGGCGAGCTTGCCCTGTACAGCTCCACGCGCACCGAGGATGTGCTGAGCGCGCGGGCCGACTGGGAGCGCAGCTTCGACGTAGGCTCGAGCGTGTTCACCGTGAAAACCGGCGGCAAGTTCTACCGCAGCTCCCCCAAGTTCGACCAATTGGCCGAAGTCTTCTCCATGGACCAGGACTTCCCCTATGCGCAGGTGGTTGAGCCGACCGAGGAAATCCTTCTGCGCGGCCCCAAATATTTCGACGTGATCCCCGCCAGCGGCGTCGCGCTGCTGCAGAGCAACCCCGAGCTGTTCGAGTTCGAAGAGCAGGACACGCTGGAGGACAGCTACTTCGAGGATTACGACGCCACGGAGGAGACCAAGGCCGGGTACATCATGGGCACCTGGCGCTCGGGCGCGCACACCATCCTCGGCGGCGTGCGTTACGAGCATGTCGACTGGGAAAATACCAATTACCAGGTCAGCTACCTCGACGAGGAGGCCAGCTTCGCGCAGGTGGAGCAGGGCGATTCCTATGGCTACTGGCTGCCGGGCATCCATTTCCGCCACGAGCTCGCCCCCAACCTGATCCTGCGCGAAAGCTACAACCGCAGCTACGGCCGCCCGCGCCTGAGCGAGCTCACTGCCGGCCGCTTCGTCGATGACGATGGCAACATCGTCGACGGGAATCCTAACCTGAGGCCGGCGCTATCCGACAATTTTGACGCGCAGATTGAGTACTACACGGATACCGGCGGCCTTTATTCAGTCGCGGTGTTCTACAAGGATGTGAAGAACTTCTCCTATGTCACAGTGTACAATTTCGATGAGCTGGACGAGGCGGGCGTGCCAATCTTCGCCGAAGAAGGGGAGTTCGAATACGAGGTGCCGATGAATGGGTCGGCGGCAAAGAACTACGGAATTGAGCTGATCGCGCGTCAGCGCTTCGGCTTTCTGCCCGGCGCGCTGAGCGGCCTTGGCGTGGACCTGAGCGCCACCTTTGCTGACAGCGAAGCGACCTACCCCAATCGCGACGATGATCGCGACCTGCCGGTGCCCGGCTTCTCCAAATTCCTGTTCACCGGAACGCTGAGCTGGGCATGGCACGGCTTTGAGATCCGAGGCGATTACATTTTCCGCGACGATTATGTCGAAGGTCTGGGCGACAGCATCGAAACCGACGAGTTCTATGCTGCCGAGGATCGCGTCGACCTGCAGGCATCCTACAACTTGGCCAATGGCCTGAGGGCCTATGCCTCGGTCATCAACCTGACCGACGAAGCGCAGCTGTCCTATGCCGGATACCGCCAATTCGTCGAGGATGTGAGCCTGACCGGGCGCAAGTTCACCTTCGGCCTGCGATACAGCTTCTGACAGGAGGCAACGTCATGAAAGCCTTTCAGCTCATCCGCCATTCGCTGCTGCTCGCGGCAGCGACCATGGCCCCCGCCGCCTCCGCCCGGGCACAGGATCGCGACATGCGGCAACCCCCGGTGCAGGAGAGCCAATCCGAGGGGCAGCAGGCGAAAAACGTCATCATGTTCCTCGCCGATGCGGGCGGCGTGTCGGTCCTCAACGGGGCCAGCCTCCTGACCTATGGCGAACCGCTGAAGCTGCGCATTCAGCAGTGGCCCCATCTGGGCCTAAGCGAGACTTCGCCGGTCGATCGGTTCGTGTCGGATTCGGCCAACGGCATGTCCTCAATCATGACCGGGGTGAAGACGCATAACGGGGTGATCAGCCAGGGACCCGACGGCGCGCGCGGGGAGCGCGATGGCGCGCTCACCAAAACGCTGCTCGAGTATGCCGAGGAGCGGGGCCTGCTCACCGGCGTGATCACCACCCAGTCGATTGCGGATGCGACGCCGGCGGCGACCTACGCCCACTCCAACGATCGCGGAAAATGGGGAGAAATCTTCCCTCAGGCGTTCACCCCGCGCTTTGGCGATGGGGTGGACGTGATGTTCGGCGCCGGCCGGCGCCGGATCGGCGAGCAGCTGACCGCAGCGGGCACCAGCTTCGAGCAACTGAGCGAGCAGCACAACCGCCCGATCTACTCGAACCTCGGCGAGGTTCCGGCAGCGAATGCGCGGCCGGTCGTCGTCGCCGACGGGATGGACGTCCGCGCGGCGACCCTCAAGGCGCTTGATCTCCTTGAAAAATCGCCCACCGGCTATCTCCTCGTGGTCGAGTGGGATGCGCACACCGATGATCCGCGCGAGGGGCTGCAGAACGTCGTCGACTTCGACAGGCTGATCGCCGAGGTGGAGCGCGGGGTCGACCTCAGCGATACGCTGCTGCTGTTCACGGCAGACCACTCGTTCGGCTTTCAGGTGGACGGCGGCGCGCGCGGTCAGAACCTTCTGGAAGGCTACGACGCGTGGAAGGCGACCAACAGCGAGGAGGCCATCGTCCGGCTCGAAAACGTGCTCGTCAACGACAGCCATACGGCCGAGGAAGTGCCCGCATTGGCGATCGGCGCGGGGGCGGAGCGTGTCCACGGCTACTTCCCGAACACCTATCTGTTCGACGTCGTCATGAATGCGTGGGGCTGGCAGCCGCTTACGCCGCCGGGCAACTGACCGCCCGCACCCCCGCGCTGCCGTGTCGGCGGGGGGGGGCACCAGAAGAGTCGTGGCATCGAGGGGGTACCAGATTGGCCAGTCGAACATCTCTTGCGCATCGGCTCCTGCTCGGGGCGACCGCCGCCGTGGTGCTGTCCCCCGCTCCCGGCGCAGCGCAGGAGCTGACATATCGCATACGCTCCGACCTCGCCGCTCCCCTCAACGCCGACACCGGGTGGGCCGGCGAGCCTGGCGAGGAGGCCACGGTGCAGGCCGACCGGCCGTTCCGTCTGCGGCTTGAGATTGCAAATGCGAAGGACGAGGCCCGGTACGCATTGCAAGCGCGCCGTAACGGCGGCGCATGGGAGACGCTGGAGGCGCACGATTTCCCTTATCCCGTGCGTGAGTTGGAGATCGAGTTCAGCGAACAGCAGCCAGGTACTAACCCGCCCGGCTGGACCGTTGCCACGGGCTCGCCTGCGGAGTTCACGGTGGTTGACGACGCAGCCGACCGTGTGTTGCGCGCCGCGGGTGGCGAGCGTGGAATGATGGCGATCTACCCTGCGCCGTGGCCGCTGCCCGAGTTCAGCTACGGCGCCCGCTTCCGCCTGCCGCTCGGCAGCGAGAGCGGCTTTGCCCTGATCTTCGGTCATGTCGACGCGGGCAACTACGGTCTGGTTCGGTTCGACCCAGAGCGCGGCATCAGCGTCAGCCTGATCGTGGGCGGCCGCGAAATGCTGGTCGCACAGCACGCTGCGAGCATCATCCCCGGGATCTGGCATGAGGCGGAGCTCGAACTGGAGAACGGCAGGCTTGAGGTCACTCTCAATGACGACGCCGTCCAGTTCGCCACTGCCATCAAGGCTGCCGCGCCCGGCGAACCGGGCATCGCAGTGCCAGCCGGCGCGGTCGTGGAGCTTGCCGACCTGAGCCTCGAAGGCGTCGCGCGTACGCCGCGCGTCAGCATCGTCGCCACACCCGCCTATTCCGATGGCGACGCCACGGCCGATCTCCTCCCCGGCTCTCCCGCTCCGTTCGCCCCAGGCTTCGGCCTCTCCCTGTCGGAGCGGACGCCCCGCTGGACCGGCGCGAACCGCCATAGCGAGTTCGAGTGGCCGCTGGTGGTCCGCCGGTATGCGGACGGGCCCCAGGTCAACGAAGCAGGCGATCGCTTCGACTTCCGCATGGTCGATGCCGCCGGACAGCCGGTGGCGAATAGCGCGGCCGCACGGGTGACGCTCGCCGTGGCGCCTGGCCATCTGGGCGGCACTTTCGTGGAGAACCCGGGGCGCATCGGCCCATGGCAGGCCACCAACGGCGACCTCTATGTCATCATGGAGCCGACCGAGACCGACAACAAGCTCATGATGATGAAGTCCGCCGATGGCGGACGCAGCTGGCGCGAGGTCGATGGCGCCAATCGCCCCGACACCAACGATCTGGAATCGGTCGACAGCCGTCTGGTAGGAGACCGCATCCACATCGCCCATCAGGTGACCAGCTCGGTCCGTTACCACGTTTTCCGCACCTCCGATCACCCGACCCATCCGGACAGCTGGGAGATCCGCGACGAGGTGGCGGCGCGCGCGCAAGCGATCGCCCAGACCGCCACGATCGCCGTCCGCTCCGACCGCAGCGTCGTCGCCATCTTCCTGGCAGACCGCCTTCACTACGCGATCCGCAGGCCTGAGGGCGTATGGAGCGCCCCGGTCGCGATCGATGCGGAAGCATCCTTCATCAATGCCGGCCCGCAAGCGATCGCCGGCCGCGGTGACAGCGTTCACCTCGCCTATTTCAGCGACGATGGCGGCACATGGTATCGCCGGCTGCTGCCGGACGGCACCTTGACCGCGCGCCAGCGGCTGGCGGAAGGAGCGGGTAGCGGTCGCGCGGAGTATGGCGCGGTGCTTCCCCTCGCCTATGATCGCGGATCAGACACCGTGAGCATCGCCTATCGGCTCGATGACGGAAGCTTGTGGGAGCGCCGGGTCCGGGGCGGATCGGCGCCGACCCCGCCGGTCAGGATCACTGACCGGCGCGTGATCACCAACGCGGTCGACTCACAGCAGGCGGCCGCCGATCTCGTCGCTGACGGGGGCACCTCGCACGTGCTGTTCGTTGACGAGGGCACGCGCAGCATCTTCAGCATTCGCCAGGAAAACGACGAGTGGCAGGTGCCGGTCCTGCGGATCAAGGATATTCAAGGCTCCTGGGTGCGGGGCAATGTCATCGAAAGGCCGGATGGCAACCGGGTATATGGTTACATCTACGACGCCGGATCTCAGGGCGGGGCAGGCCTGAATCGCTACAGGGAATATTCCCTCGATGCAAATTAAGTGGAACTCAGTAGCCGCCTTCATTTCAACTAGTCTATAAGCCCCCATCTTCACCTCGATCTATTGGGCAACGCGAACCGCGCAGGTGAACGGCGATATGCCGCCATGGAGCCGCATCTTGTAGTATTGAGCAAGAGTGCCAAACATCGGAGAGGACGAGGGCTTGCAGTACCCCCGCTGATCAGGGTTAGCGGCTGAGAATGGTGCCTGACATGTCGCACATTGGTCCTCTGATGACGTCTGCTTCTGCGGCCTGCGTTCCGGAAAGCTGCCGGCCGGCAATCCACCAGGTGGAGCCGTTCAGCCTGCAGATCGCGTCGTCGAAACCGGCCGTCGGCGCCCGATGAACAGATGTCCGCTTCTGAGAAGCAGCTGAGAGCCGCTGAATGGCTGGAAGTGGGTCCGCCCTGCCGCAGAGCTACCTTCGGCAAACGACCAGTTGCGGTCCGGCAGCTTGCAACGAAACCGGCGCATCAGCTCTTGGGCCGGGGAGCCGACTGACAGACTTGTTGCGAACAGTGCTGGAATGCGGTCAATCGGGTGCCGGCTCACAAATCGTCAGAAGCTACTCCCGGGCCACGACCCCGCCCTTCATCACGAACCGCACCCGTCGCGTCGCGCTGACATCCCGGCTAGGGTCGCCTTCCACACCCACAAGATCTGCCAGCAAGCCGGGCTTCACCATGCCGCGATCGGCGAGGTGGAACGCCTTGGCATTGCCTGAGGTTGCGGCAATCATTGCGTCGGCGGCGGACATGCCGGCGGCGACCATCAATTCAATCTCGCGGGCGTTGTCGCCGTGCGCGAAGACGCCGACATCGCCGCCCACGCACAGGGGAACCCTGGCGGCGAGCGCGCCGGCGAAGGGCTTGCGGCTGGTCGCGACGTTGGCAGGGGCCGGATCAGCGCCGCTCCAGCCGCCATAGCGTGCGACCGCATCTGCGGCGGCGAGCGTGGGGCACAGGACAGTGCCATGCTCGCTCATCAATCGGAAGATCTCGGGCGTTCCGCCATAACCGTGCTCGATCGTATCGGCACCCGCGGCAATGGCGCGACGCATGCCTTCGGGCGTAGAGGTGTGAACGGCGGCGGTGCGGCCAGCATCATGGGCGGCCTCGATGGCGGCGGTCATCTCGGCCTGGCTGAAGGTCGGGCGGCTCGGCTCACCGGGGCCCCAGCGATAATCGCCATACAGCTTGATGACGTCCGCCCCGGCCGCGATCTGTCCGCGCACCACAGAGACGATGCCTTCGACCCCGCTCGCCTCCTCCGCGCCCAGCGGAACGACGACGCCGGGCTCGAAACCTTTCGGACCGTAGGCGCCCCGGGCCACGATGGCCCGCGTGGCGGCAAGGATGCGGGGACCAGGGACGATGCCCTCCTCGATCGCCTGGCGCAGGCCGATATCGGCATAGCCGGCGCCCTCGGTGCCGAGATCGCGCTCGGTCGTAAACCCGGCCTGCAAGGTCTGCTCTGCGGCGACAATGGCGCGGGCGGTGCGCAGCGCGAGCGGCTCATGGAGGACCTGATCGTCCCATTGCGTCTCGTCATAAGGGTGGAGGAACAGATGGCCGTGCCCCTCGATCATGCCGGGCATCAGCGTTTCACCGGGCAGGTCGATGGTCTGCGTACCGGCCGGCACGGTGAGCGCGGGCCCCACGGCAGCGATCCGATCGCCGGTGACGAGCACCTGCCAGCCGGGATGGGGGCTGGGATCGACCCCGTCGAACACCTGTGCCGGGCGCAGCAGGATCGACGCCGGTTCGTTGGCGGCAGCCGGAAGCGCGATCAGCGCCAACAACGCTGTGAGGATCGATCGCATGTTGTTTCCCCCTCGCCGCCCCGATAGCCTTCGCCCATGGATAGACACGCGCGCATGTTCCGCAACCCGCTCCTGGCGCTCACCTTGCTGACGGCACCGGTCGCGGCACAAGCCGGGCCGTCCGACATGGGGCGATGGCAGGCCGAGGCGTCGCACGTCACCATTACACGCGATGATTGGGGAATCGCTCACGTCCACGGGGTGAGCGACGCCGATGCGGTGTTCGGCGCCATCTATGCGCAGGCGGAGGATGATTTCGCACGGATCGAAGCCAACTACCTGACCGCTCTTGGGCGGACCGCGGAGGCGCGCGGCGAAGAGGCGATATGGGCGGATTTGCGTCAGCGGCTTTATGTCGATCCGCTCGAACTGCAGGCGCAATACCATCGCAGCCCCGCCTGGCTGCGCGAGCTGATGGATGCGTGGGCGGACGGGCTGAACTACTATCTCGCCATCCATCCCAAGACGAAGCCCAAGGTGCTGACCCGGTTCGAGCCGTGGATGGCGCTCTCTTTCACCGAGGGCAGCATCGGCGGCGACATCGAACGCATCTCGCTGAGCGAACTGGCCAGCTTCTATGGCGGCACGGCCGTCGCGGCGACCGACGAGGAAACGGGCGGCCGCCCCCGAGAACCCAGCGGTTCGAACGGCATAGCCATCGCGCCCAAAAACACGGTCGACGGCCACGCGCTGTTGCTCATCAATCCGCATACGAGCTTCTATTTCCGCAGCGAATTGCAGATGACGAGCGATGTCGGGCTGAACGCTTATGGCGCTTCGACCTGGGGGCAGTTCTTCATCTATCAGGGCTTTAATCCCAGCGCCGGGTGGATGCACACGTCCTCGGGCGTCGATGTGGTCGATGAATTCGCCGAGACGATCATCGAGCAGGGCGGCAAGCCATACTACCGCTATGGCGACGAACTGAGGCCAGTGTCGTACACGCCCGTCACCATTGCGTATCGGCGTGCCGACGGAACGATGGGTGAACGCGAATTCGTCGTGGCGCGCACGCATCATGGGCCGATCGTCGGCCAGCGCGAGGGCAAGTGGATCGCGACCGCGCTGATGTGGCGGCCGATCCCCGCTCTCGAGCAAAGCTGGCTGCGCACCAAGGCGACCGATCTGGCGAGCTATCTCGCCGTCGCCGGTCGGCAGGCGAATTCGTCGAACGATACGATCTTTGCCGATGCCAAGGGCGAGATCGCCTACCTTCACCCGCAATTCGTGCCCATCCGCAGCAACCAGTTCGATTACACCCGCGCGGTCGACGGATCGGACCCCGCGACGGACTGGCAGGAGCTGACGCCCCTGGACGAACTGCCACAGGCGCTCGATCCCGGGACTGGCTATGTCGTCAACACCAACAATGCACCCTGGACCGCAGCGGGGGCCGACAGCCCGAAAGCGGCGGATTTTCCCAGCTACATGGACACAGCCGGGCAGAATGCGCGAGGCGTCCACGCCGACCTGCTCTTGAACGGCCGCCACAACTTCACCGCGCAGCGCCTGATGGATGCGGCCTTCGACAGCTATCTGCCCGCCTTTGCGACGCTCGTCCCGCAACTGGTCGCCGCCTACGATGCACTACCCGAGGGGGATGCCCGGCGGGCCGAACTGGCCGAGCCGATCGGCTTGCTGCGCGGGTGGGACTATCGCTGGGGCGCTGCGTCCGAGCCCACTTCGCTGGCGGTGTTCTGGGGTGACACGCTGTGGCGCGAAGTGATTGAATTCGCGCGCGCCGAGCGGATCAACGTGCCCGATTACATCGCGACCCGAGTGACGCCCGAGCAAAAGCTCGCCGCCTTGCACGAAGCCGCCACGCGGCTGACGCGCGACTTTGGCAGTTTGCATGTCGCATGGGGCGAGATCAATCGTTTCCAGCGGCTCGACAATTCGATCGAGCCGCATTTCGACGACAGCGAGCCCAGCACGCCCGTGCCGTTCACCTCTGCACAATGGGGCAGCCTCGCCTCATTCGGAGCACGTACTTATCCGAATACCAAGCGCTATTACGGGACGAGCGGCAACAGCTTTGTCGCAGTGGTCGAGTTCGGACCCAAGGTGAAGGCCTGGGCGGTGACGGCAGGCGGCGAGAGCGGCGATCCTGCCTCACCCCATTTCCGCGACGAGATCGATCGGTATGCGAGCGGTAACCTGAGGCCCGTCTACTTCTATCCCGAAGATCTGCAGGGACATGTCGAGCGGCGCTACCAACCGGGCGAGCCATAAGTCATGAATGGGTCGGTCGACCGCAAGTGCAGCGGCGCCGGGGCGAAGCTGTATAGTCAGGCCGATGGCAGGCGATCGGCCGGCCGCGGTAACGACGGTATCAAGTCCGCGCCGTCTTTGAGCCCGATGCCGGTGAGGCCTCGGGCATGCGCGGCGCGCAGCAGGCGCGCGATGGTGTTGGCGGCTGTGGCGTAGGACAGGCCATGCGGTGGCCGGATATTTGACACGCAGTTCCGTTCGCTGTCGAGCCGACCCGGCCGAGGTTGCCATGTGAGATAGGCGCCGAGGCTGTCCGGAGCGCTGAGCCCCGGCCGCTCGCCAATCAGCACGACGACCAACTCCGCGCCAAGCAGGACACCGATCGCGTCTCCGATCGCCACCCTGGCCTGCCGCGCGACGACGACCGGGGCGATGCGCCAGTCGGCTAATCGTTCAATTAACAATGCGGCGACGGAGGCCGCATGGGCATGGACCGCCGTTGCCGAGAGACCATCAGCGATCACGATCGCCAGCCTGTGGTCGCCCGTGATCAGCTTGTCCGCATCTTCGTCTCGGAGCAGCCGGCCCAGGTCCGGGCGGCGCAGATAGGTCGCGCGGTCGTCGGCGCGGCTGTGGACGGTGATGACTTGTCGACCGAGTGCCTCGGCCAGCCCTTTCGCATCCAGCTCTGCGTGCACCGCGTCGCGCGCGCAGGCATGGTCGAGGTCGAATGCGAGCAGTGCCGATGTGGGCATCGCGGATCCGCTGCGCCCCAGGCGTACCCGCGCCGGCGTCAGCGCCGTCAGCCGATCGAGCGAAACCGGAGGCTCAGCCATGTCCATGCGCCACGGCAAGGATGCGATCACCCAGCTCGGGAACCCCTGCCTCAACCATCCGACCATCCGCCAGCAGGCCGGCGCCGACCAGCCACTGCTCGAATTCGGGTGCGGGCGAAAGGCCAAGCACGTCACGCAGGTAAAGGGCATCGTGGAAGCTGGTCGATTGATAGCCCAGCATGACGTCGTCGGCGCCCGGCACGCCCATGATGAAGTTGACGCCGGCAACCCCTGCCAGTGTCAGGATCGCGCCGCTGTCGTCGCCATCAGCTTCAGCATGGTTGGTGTAGCAGATGTCGAGCCCCATCGGCAGCCCGAGGATCTTGCCGCAAAAATGATCCTCAAGCGCGGCGCGCAGGATCTGCTTGCCATTATAGAGATATTCCGGCCCGATGAAGCCGACGACAGAGTTGACCAGCAGTGGGCGGAAGGCGCGAGCGATGGCGTAAGCGCGTGCCTCGAGCGTCTGCTGATCGACGCCGTGATGCGCCTCGGCCGACAGGCACGACCCCTGACCTGTCTCGAAATACATGCAGTCCTGCCCAACCGTGCCCCGGTCAAGCGATCGCGTGGCCGCCTCGCCCTCGGCCAGCAGGGCGAGGTCGATACCGAAGCCACGGTTCGCCTGCTCGGTCCCTGCGATCGACTGGAAGCACAGATCCACCGGTGCGCCCTGCCGGATCAACTCGATGGTCGTGGTGATGTGGGTCAAGACGCATGTTTGCGTGGGAATGCCGCATTTGTCGCGGATTCTGTCGAGCAGGTGGAGCAGCGCTGCGGTTTCCTCGACGTGATCGGAGGCGGGATTGACGCCGATTACCGCATCACCGGCGCCCATCACCAAGCCGTCGAGGATCGAGGCGGCGATGCCTGCTGGATCGTCCATCGGATGGTTGGGTTGGAGCCGTGTCGAGAGCCGCCCCTGCAGACCGAGCGTTCCCCGGAACCGGGTGACAACACGGACCTTGCGCGCCGCGGCAATCAGATCCTGGTTGCGCATCAACTTCGAAACCGCCGCCACCATCTCGGGGGTAATACCCGGCGAGGCCGCGGCAATAGCAACGCCGTCGGTCGCATCGTCGAGCAGCCAGTCGCGAAAACCGCCGACAGTCAGATGGGCGACGCTCCGGAACGCCGTCATGTTATGGCTGTCGACGATCAGCCGCGACACCTCGTCCGTTTCATAGGGTACCACCATGTCCTCAAGGAACGTCGGCAGAGGTACCTCGGCCAAAGCCAATCTGGCTGCGATGCGATGCTGGGCATCGCTGGCGGAGAGGCCTGCGAGGTCGTCGCCGGAGCGGAACGCGCTCGCCACCGCCAATAACTGGCGCAACCCTCCGAAGCGATGGCGGGTAGTTCCTAGGTCGGCACAATAGCTTGGCAGGGTCACCTCCCGCGCCTGGGGTAATCAACCTACCGCGTTCCGCCGCTCCAGCAAGTCCCAAGCCTGCTCGAGGAACTGCCGAGGCCGCGAAAGCCTTCCAAAAGCGCTTGTGAACGGATGACCGGACTCCGGGGTGGCTCGGGTCGAGCTGGACGTCCACTTGCGGGTCGTCGGTCTCAATCCAGTTTGCTCGCCTACCAAAGATCGGTCTGGCGCTATGCTGGAAAACGCGACTGCCCAGGCATAGTCAGAAGCGCTTGCGAAGCGAGACCGTCACCGTCCTGCCGAGGGGATCGATCAGGTCGGTCTGGTATTGATTGGGCTCTTCCCCGTTCCGGTCCTGTACCCGTTGGCGTGAGTCGAGAAGGTTCGCCGTCTCTAACCGCAGTTGCAGCTGGCGCGTCCAGACCTGACGCGGCAGCAGGTCGTGTACCGGCATGTATGCGGCCAAGCCGAGCTGGAGGATAGAGAGGAACCGCAGGTCAGCCGAGGGGTCGTCACTGCGGATGCGGCGCGGCCCGCCGTAGTAGATGCTGAAGGTAGCGCCGTATCCCTGCCGGTTGGTGCCGCCGTAGGCATAGCCGGATACGCGGGGCGCATAAGTTCCGATCGTGTCGCCATCGAGTAGGTCGAGAAATGCGGCGCCAGGGCGAAGCCGCAGGCGATCCTCGAACGCGTAGGTCGGCACGATGCCGAGGTAATAGCTCGCTCGCTGGTCCAGCGGTGCCTGCCCGCCCTCCGCTGCGGGGGTCGGCGGCGCACCGATCCGGCCGCTGGAGGTCAGTGTCACCTGCAGCTTGCGCTGCCGCTCGTAGTCGAAGTTCACCGGACGATACGCGACCGAGAGCAGTCGACCCGATGCGTCGCGCGTGAAGAGCTCTGGCAGCAGGCGTTCGATCTGAGGCGTGATCGCGACAATCGTGCCGGTCTGATTCCGGATGCTCGCCGTCTCGTAGGACCCGCCGAAGCGTAGTTGGCTATCCTCGAATGGCTTATAGGAGAACGAAACTGACCGCACGCGACGGCGTTCGGCGCGAAGATCGGGATTGCCGCCCAGTAGCAGCGTGACGACTTGCGTGCGGCCGCTGCCGAAGTCGAACAGCGGGACGTTCTCCACCGTGCGTGGCGGGCTCGAGAGCTGGACGAGGTCTGGCGCTTTCTCCGCACGGCGCAGGTTGGCGAGCAGCTGCAGCCCTTTGATCGGCATCCAGGTGAGGCCGACCGTGGTGTCGACGAGCGTGCCGAACTGCTGGACGTGGCGGACGTTCGCCGAGGCATTGGCCGACAGATCGCCAAGCGTGGCCAGCACCTCTTCCGATCGCGAGGTCAGCGGCAGGTTCGCCGAAAGCCCGGCCTCGCTCTGCGTTCGGCCGAGCCGCAGGTCGAACCTGTCCGAACCGCGCAGCGACGAGGCGGCCGTGAGCCGGGCCGCCTCCACAGTCGCAGTGACGGTTGCTCGGCCCGCGGGCAGGCGGACAGGATCGTTGCGCGCCACCACCTTGCCGGTGACGGTACTGGTCTGTTGCCGCGTTTGATCAAGGATGCGATCGGCGAGGAGATCGGCGCGGAGTGGGGCGAAGGGATCGGTGCCCGCTGCGATCGCCATGTTGGCGGCCGCAGGATCAATGCGCCGATCAATGAGGCCTTGCTGGACCGATCGGTTGAGCGACGCCGTTGCGTCCCACTGCCAGCCCGCGATCGCGCCGCGCAGGGTTGCACCGGCCGTCAGCGTGGTCCGCTCATCGCGTTGCCGCAGCGGGGCTGCTTCGGTCAGATAGCGGTTTAGCACCACCGGAGCCTCGAACGGAGAATAGGGGGTCGACGGTCCCAGCAGGAGGGCCGCTGCCGCCGGCCCACCCAACGCCCGGTCTAGGCTGCGCTCCAAGGTGAAGGTGAGCGATCCTCCCAATGTCTCACCGACCGGGGCGGCAAGGACCGCCTCGCCTTTGATCGTGTCGTTTGCAGGTGCGAGCGTCGCAGTGCGGCCGAGATCGAAGGGGCGCGGTACGTTCGCGGCCGCGGCGTAGGCGGCGAGCAAACCCCGGGTCGAGGGGGCAAGCGGGACGGGAGCGATCGCGACGGGAATCCCGGCCAGGCGAGAAAGGGCCGGATCAATCTCGGCGCCGTTCAGGCCCGTCACGTTCCCGATAGGGTCGAATGGCACTGCCGGATCGGGGTCGATGTGCCGCTCCGAAATAAACAGCCGATCGGAGTGCGTCCATTCGACATTGCCAGTCACTCGCGCATCCCCACGCAGCCGGGTGTAGCCCGCGCGGACGTTCTGCGTTCCGCGCCCGACCGGCAGCGTCGTTCCCGCAGCCACCCGCGCCTCGATTTGCGCGAAGCGGCGCTTGGTAATGTAGTTCACGACGCGGCGAGTTGGCGGGAAGCCATAACGCAGTGCGGCAGGCTCGGGCAGAATCTCGATCTTCTCGATGGCCTCGGGCGGCAGCGACTGAATTTCCTCGTAGCCGGAAACCCGCTGCGCATTCAGCAGCAGGATCGGGTCGGACCCGTCGGCCGAACGGGTCTGCCCCTGAATGGCCCGGTTCAACTCATCCACGCTCTGCGCGCCGATCGCCGCGATGGCATCGGCATCGAATTCGGCAAGGGGCGCGATGTCCTCGATCGCGGAGCCACGGTTGCCTTGCACGATGATGACTGGTTCGGTCGCGCTGGGCGGGGGGGGCGGCGCGGATTGCGCTTCCTGGGCCAAGGCGGCCGATGCTTTGAGGATAGCTAACAGGGCAACGCCGATGACCGCATCTCGATATATCCCCACCGACACAGCTCCCCGTCAGTCACCCACCTTCGCCGCAGCAGGATCTTGCGTCTGGTCTGTGTAATACCAAAGCTCGCGGGTCGTGACTCTTGAGGGCTTGCCATTAGCATCCGGCGCTGATTCAAGATGGCAAACGATTGGAGTTTGCCATGGCCATCACGCTTCGCACCGACTTCGACGGCATCGCGGTAAGGGCGGCCGCCAGACGGTCGAAGGATGGTGCGCAAGCCCGGCGCTTGCTCGCGCTGGCCGCGATCTATGACGGAGCGAGCCGGACGGAGGCGGCGCGGATCGGCGGGGTCACGTTGCAGATCGTCCGGGACTGGGTGATGAAGTTCAACGCGGCGGGTCCTGACGGGCTGATCGACCGAAAGGCGCCAGGGCCTCGGTCGCTGTTGAAAGCTGCTCATCGCGCGGCGCTGGTCGAGGCGATCGAGCGAGGCCCCATACCCGCCGT
>Ga0210040_10004610_pt1 | contig 17900 bp, 18 predicted proteins | sample CryGeyCG12114_NA_FD_185462 | JGI IMG/M metagenome (GOLD analysis project Ga0210040, IMG submission 185462) | Groundwater microbial communities from aquifer - Crystal Geyser CG19_WC_8/21/14_NA (SPAdes) (version 2) | ecosystem: Environmental > Aquatic > Deep subsurface > Groundwater | place: USA... | reverse complement strand
CAGCGCGCCGAGGCCGTGAAGGTCTGGAACGTGCACTACAACTACCACCGACCACACACCGCCGCCGGGAACCAGCCCCCAGCCTCACGCCTCCACGCCGGCGTCACCAACCTCATGACCAGCAACACCTAGCCGTCCGCCGTCCGGCACGGGTGCAGAGAGAGCGCTCGAGCAGACCTCGCCAGGGGTGAGGTTCGTGGTCGCCGGGCTGTGGACTGAGGGCCTGCGGCCGGCATCGTCCACAGGCCGGCCGCGTGGACCTCTCACCCCGTGAGGTCTGTGCGAAAACTCCATCCCGCTTCCGGCGGGTACTGGTGACGGCTCAGCCGGGGGCCCCGGGCCACGCGCGGCCGGCGGCCAGCCCGGCGTCCACGGCGGCGGCGCGCGCGAGCACGAGCACCTGCGCCACCGGCTGGCGCCAGTCGTGGGCCAGGGCCTGCACGTCGGTGAACTCCGGCATCGCCTGCACCACCACCCCGGCCCGGTGCCCGACCTTGACCCGGACCGAGCCGCTCACCGGGCCGGCCGTCGAGCCGCTCGCGAGCGCGACCTGGACCCACGCGCGCTCCAGGACGTCGCGCTCGACCGTGTTGCGCCGCACCCCCAGGGTGCTGGTGTGCCCGAGGACGGCGTCGACGAGCACGTCGGCGTCGAGCGGGCCCGACAGCACCGAGAGCACGTGGCCGGGGCGGCCCTTCTTCATGAGCACGGGGGTCAGCCACGCGTCCAGGGCGCCGACCGCGAGCAGGTGCGCGAGGACGTCGGGCCACACCCGGGGGTCGAGGTCGTCGACCGTGGTCTCCAGGAGCACGGCGGTCTCCCGGCGCGCGGAGGCGTCGGGGCGCGGGGTGGGGGAGAGCGGGGTGGGGGAGAGCGGGGCGGGGGAGCCCAGCACCACCCGCACGACGTTGGCCCGGCCGGGGGTGTCGCGCGTGCCCGCGCCGACGCCGGAGGCCTCCACCCGCAGGGCCGGCAGCGGGCCCGAGCCCTGCGCCAGCGCGGTCAGCAACGCCACGCCGGTCGGCGTCGCGAGCTCGCCGCTGCCACCCGAGAGGACGTCCCAGCCGCGCGCCAGCTCCAGCACGGCGGGCACCGGCACCGGCAGCGACCCGTGCGCCGCGCGCGCCGTCCCCGAGCCGAGCGCCACCGGCGACGTGACGAGGGTCGTGACGCCGAGCGCGTGCAGCGCGGCGCAGGTGCCCACGACGTCGGCGACGGCGTCCAGCGCGCCCACCTCGTGGAAGTGGACGTCGCTCGCGGGCACCCCGTGCACCCGGCCCTCCGCCTCGGCGAGGCGCTCGAACACCGCCAGGGCGCCGTCGCGGACGGGCCCGGCCAGGTCAGCTGCCTCCAGCAGGGCGCGCACGGTGGCCCAGGTGCGGTGCGGGGGGTCGTCGACGAGCACGTCGACGTCGACCTTCGCGGCGCGCAGGCCGGCCCGGACGACCTCGGAGCGGCGCAGGCGCACGGCCCCCGGCACGACGGCGTCCACCGCGGCCTGGCAGGCGGCGAGGTCGGCGCCGGCGTCCACGAGCGCGCCGAGGAGCATGTCGCCGGCGACACCGGCCGAGGCGTCGATCCAGGCCAGGCGCTGCACGGTCACGCCGCGGACTGTAGCCACCGCCGCGGGCAGGTGGGAGCGTGCTCGCATGGTGGGTGGAGGTGCAGCGCTGGTGTGGCGGGCAGCGGCCGAGTCGGGGGACGCCGAAGGCGCGGTGTCGGCACTCAGCGACGACGTCGAGCTCGTCTCGCCGCTGACCGAGCAGTTCCGCTTCCGCGGGCGCGCGGAGGTCGGGCCGCTGCTCGAGGTGGCCTTCAGCGTCATCGCCGACATCGAGGTGCACACCCACGTGGACGGCGGGGACACCCACGCGATGTTCTACCGGGCCCGCATCGGCGACCAGCCGCTGGAGGAGGCCCAGCTGCTGCGCCTGGACGCCGACGGGCGGATCCGGGAGGTGACGCTGTTCGTGCGGTCCCTGCCCGCGCTGACCGCCCTCCTGGCCGCGCTGGGGCCCGAGCTGGCCCGCAGGCAGGGCCGCCGTGGCCTCGCGGCGCTGCTGGCCGCCTCCACCAGCCCGCTGCACGCGCTGAGCCGGTTCGGCGAGCGGCGCATCGTGCCCCTGGCGGCGCCGGAGCGCTGACCGGGGACGCCCCCCGACGCGCGTGGACGGCGACCAGCAGGCAGCCTGGGGATCGTCCGGAGGGGGCCAGCGGTGGCGACGACGTCCAGCAGGGCCCGCCCGGCAGCGGGGACGGCGGAGGCGCGCCGCTCGCTGCTCGTGGCGGTGATGGGCGGGGTCGCCCTCATGGCCGCGCTCGACGAGATCGTCTTCCACCAGCTGCTGGGGTGGCACCACTTCTACGACCGCTCGACGAGCCAGGTCGCCCTGCTCTCCGACGGGCTGCTGCACGCCGGGGAGCTCGTGCTGCTCGTGGCGAGCGGCTTCGGTTTCGCCGAACTCCGCCGCCGCGGCGCGCTCGCCGCCCGCTGGGCGTGGGCGGGCCTGTTCCTGGGGCTCGGCGGCTTCCAGCTCTTCGACGCCGTCGTCGACCACAAGGTGCTGCGCGTGCACCAGGTGCGCTACGGCGTCGACCTGCTGCCCTACGACCTGGCCTGGAGCCTCGGCGGGGTGCTGCTGCTCGGCGTCGGCGCGGTGCTGGCCCTGCGCGCCCGCGGTGGTCGCTGAGGCGCACGCCGGTCGCGCCGCGCACGCGGGCCACGGCGCGGCCGGCTCGCTGCTCGGCTCGGCGCCCGGGTGGGTGCTCGTGGTGCTCGTCGTGGGCGCGCTCGTCCTCCCGTACCTGGTGGGCGTCGCGCGGGTGCGGGCCCGCGGGCGGCGCTGGAGCCCCTGGCGCACTGCGGCGTGGGCGACGGGTGCGGTGCTCGTGGGCGCGGCGCTGGCCCCGCCGCTGGCCGAGGCCGCGCACGCCGGCGCGCAGGGGCACACGGCCCAGCACCTGGTGCTGGGCGTGTACGCCCCGCTCGCCCTGGTGCTGGGCTCGCCGGTGCGGCTGCTGCTGGGGGCCGGGTCGCGGGCGGTGCGCGCCCGGGTCGCCGCCGTGCTCCAAGCACCGCTCGTGCGCGTGGTCTCCTTCCCCGCGGTGGCGGCGCTGCTCGACACCGGCGGGCTGTACCTGCTGCACCTGACGCCGCTGCACGCGCTGAGCCAGCGCGAGCCGCTGGTGCACGCCCTGGTGCTCGCCCACTTCCTGCTCGCCGGGGCGCTGTACGCCTGGGCGGTCGCCGGCCCCGACCCCGCGCCCCGGCGGCCCGGGACGGCGACCCGCGTCGGCGTCCTCGTGCTCGCCGCGGGCGCCCACGGCTACCTGGCCAAGCTGCTCTACGGCCGCGCGGCGGAGCTGCCGCCCGGCGCCGTCGGCAGCACCGCAGACCGCGAGCAGGCCGCCGTGCTCCTGTCCTACGGCGGGGACGTCGGCGAGCTGCTGCTCGCCACGGCGCTGTTCGGCGGCTGGTACCGCCTGCGCGGACGCCGGACCCGTCGGGGCAGCAGGGGTGCAGGCGTCGCGGCTCCTCGACCCGTCGGCTGACGCGCTTCCCGCTCATCGGAGGAGCAACGCGGCGCCGGAGGAGCATGCTCACCGCCGGCTGCTACGTGATCCACAGCGGCCGCACAGGCCTGGCGCCGACGCTCGGACCACTGCCGTCCACCGCTCGTCCACCGGACCGTCACCTGGAGCCTCCGTGCCCGACGCCCTCGGCCTGCTCGCCGACCTGCTCACCATCTCCGTGCTCGTGTACGGCGTGTACTACCGCCGCCACCGGCGCCGGGACATGCTCCTGGCCTACGTCGGCCTCAACATCGGCGTCCTCGCCGTGACCGTCACCCTGACCGGCGTGGCGGTGGCCACCGGGCTCGGCCTGGGGCTGTTCGGCGTCCTGTCGATCATCCGGCTGCGCTCCTCGGAGATCTCCCAGGAGGAGGTGGCCTACTACTTCGCGTCCCTGGCGATCGGGCTCATCAACGGCCTGCAGCCCGACCCGGCCTGGCTGGGCCCCGCCCTGAGCGCGCTCGTCGTCGCGGTCATCGCGATCGCCGACCACCCCCGCCTGCACGAGGGCCACCGCCAGCAGCTCGTGACGGTCGACACCGTCTACCCCACCGAGGCCCAGCTCGTCGCCCGGCTGGAGGCCCTGCTCGGCAGCACCGTCAAGCGCGTCGTGGTCCGCGAGACCGACCTCGTGCGCGACCAGACCGTCGTCGACGTCCGCTACCTGCTCACCGCCTCGCCGCAGCCGCCGCAGCGCCGTGACGTCCCGCAGGAGCTGCCCGCGCCCGAGGCCGCGCTCGCCCCGCACGCCCACGTCGGAGCCTCGCGGTGACGCCGCTGGACCGGTTCGCCCCGGTCGACCTGGAGACGCTCGTCGCGACGGCGAGCCTGCAGACCCGGGTGGACCGCAAGTACCTGCTGCGCCCGGACGCCTTCGAGCGGCTGCTGGCGCCGCTGGCCGACCGGGCCCGCGTCCTGGAGATCGACGGCCGGCGCAGCTTCGGCTACGAGTCGATCTACTTCGACACCCCCGACCTGCTCGCCTACCGCGCCGCCGCGCACGGGCGCCGCCGGCGGTTCAAGGTCCGCACCCGCACCTACCTCGACTCGGGGGAGTGCGTGCTGGAGGTCAAGACCTCCAGCGGCCGCGGCGAGACGGTCAAGGAGCGCCGCGCCCACGACCTCGCGCACCGCGACCGGCTCGACGCCGACGCCGAGGCGTTCGTGCGCGAGCGCATCACCGCCGACGGTGTGGACGTCGCCGGCCAGCTCGCCCCAGTGCTCACGACGACGTACGCGCGCAGCACGCTCGTGGACCGCGCCGAGGCCTTCCGGATGACCTGCGACGTCGGCCTGGTCTGCGCCGGGCCGGACGGCGCCGCCCTGCGCGTCGACGACCACGTGCTCGTGGAGACGAAGTCCGCCGGGCCGGCGTGCCTGCCCGACCGGCTCCTGTGGGCCGCCGGCTGCCGCCCGGTGACCATCAGCAAGTACTGCGTCGGCCTCGCCGCCCTGCACCCGGGCCTGCCCGCCAACAAGTGGCACCGCACCCTCCAGCGCCACCTCCGCGCGCGCTGACCCCGAACCCACCTCCTCAGAACGGACCTCTCATGAAGCGCCTGACCAAGACCCGCCACGTCGTGACCGCGTGCCTGCTCGCCGCCGTGCTCGCCAGCTGCTCCTCGGCGGACGCCGCGACGAGCACCAGCGGCAGTGCCAGCGCTGGGACCGTCTCGGCCGCCGACGTCGCGGCCAGCACCGGCGCCACGGTCGAGGAAGCGCTGGCGGCGAACCTCGCCGTCCACGACACGTCCAGCGCAGGCACGTGGGACGCGGCCGAGGAGGTCGCCATCACCTTGACCGGCGACTCGGCCGAAGCCGACTCCGACGCCGTCTCCGTCGACGGCGGCACCGTGACGATCACCGCAGCCGGCACCTACCGGGTCAGCGGGACGCTCACCGACGGGCAGCTGGTCGTGGACACCGCTGACGACGGCGTGGTCCGGCTCGTGCTGGACGACGAGGACATCACCTCCTCGACGACCTCGGCCCTCGCCGTCCTGGACGCGCGCGAGGCCGTCGTCGTCCTCGAGGACGGCACGAGCAACCACCTCGCCGACGGCACCGGCTACGCCACCGACGCCGCCGCCACCGACAGCCCCAACGCTGCGCTCTACAGCACCGCCGACCTCACCATCACCGGCACCGGGGCGCTGGACGTCCAGGGCCGCTCCGCCGACGGCATCACCGGCAAGGACGGCCTGGTCATCGACTCCGGCGACGTCACCGTGGACGCGGTCGACGACGGCGTCCGGGGCAAGGACTACCTCGTGGTCTCCGGCGGCAACCTCGCGGTGACCGCGGGCGGCGACGGGCTGAAGAGCGACGACGACGAGGACGCCACGGCCGGCTACGTGCACCTGGCGGGCGGCACCACGGCCGTGGAGGCCGCTGGGGACGGTGTCTCGGCGACGACGGACGTCATCGTCAGCGGGGGCGAGCTGAGCGTCGAGACGGCCGGTGGGAGCACCGGGACCGTGGCCGAGGACGCCTCCGCCAAGGGCCTGAAGGGCGGCGTGAGCGTCTTGGTCGGCGGCGGGACGACGGAGGTCGACGCCGCGGACGACGCCATCCACTCCGACGGCGCCGTGAGCATCAGCGACGGCGAGCTCACCCTGAGCAGCGGCTACGACGGCGTCCACGCCGACGCCGACCTCACCGTCGCGGGCGGCACGGTGACCGTCACCGATGCCTATGAGGGCCTGGAGAGCGCCGTCATCACGATCGCCGGGGGCGAGACCAGCCTCACCACGGGCGACGACGGCGTGAACGTCTCCGGGGGCGTCGACGGGTCCGGGAGCGCCGGCCGAGGAGGCGACGAGTTCGCGGCGCAGGCGGACGCCCACCTGGTCATCACCGGCGGCACGCTCGTGGTGGACGCCGGCGGTGACGGGCTGGACTCCAACGGCGACGCCACGATGAGCGGCGGGACGGTGACCGTCGACGGGCCGACGGACTCCGGCAACGGCGCGCTGGACGTCAACGGCACCTTCGAGGTCACCGGCGGCACCCTGGCCGCCGCGGGCAGCGCCGGGATGGCCGTCGCCCCGGACACCGCCTCCGCGCAGGCCTGGGTCGCGGTGACCTTCGACGCCGTCCAGGCCGCGGGAACGACCGTGAGCATCGTCGCGGCCGATGGCACCGAGGTGGCGTCCGTGACGCCGACCAAGGAGTTCTCCTCGCTCGTCTGGTCCTCGGCCGACGTCGAGGCCGGCGCCTCCTACGAGGTGACCAGCGGCGCCACGACCACGACGGCCACCGCCGGAGAAGCTCCTGCCGGCGGCATGGGTGGGATGGGCGGCGGCGGGGGCGGCGGCCCGCGCGGCGCGCTGCCCGGCGGCGCGCTGCCCGGCGGTGCGGCACCCGCGAGCGCCTGAGCCGACCTCGTCCACCGCGACCCCGGCGGATCGTGCCTCGCGCGATCCGGTCGGGGTCGCGGTGCGTCCGGCCCTCTGGGCAGGCGCACAGGCTCGGCACACGGGCGCCACACGCCCGGTCCGTAGACCAGGGGCATGAGCAGAACCGCACAGCAGCAGCCTCGGCGGCGCGCCCGCCGGGCCTGGGTCTCCGGCGCCCTGGCCCTCGCCCTGGCGACGGGCGGTGGGACCGCCTGGGCGCTGGACCGCTACGTCGTCGACCACGTCGAGATCGCCGACGTCAGCTCGTACGAGGCCGCCCAGAGCACCGACGGCACCACGACCAGCACCAGCGCCGGCGACAGCACGAGCGACGGCACGAGCGTCGACGTCTCCACCGTGACCACCGGCAGCGGCGACTCCACCGTCACCTACTACGTCGCCGACGTCGAGCTCGGGGACGCCACCGACCTGCGCTCGGCCTTCGCCCAGGACAGCTTCGGCACCAACATCACCCAGACCACCTCAGACATCGCCGAGGACAACGACGCCCTCCTCGCGGTCAACGGCGACTACTACGGCTTCCGCGACACGGGCATCGTCATCCGCAACGGCGTCGTCTACCGCGACGAGGGCGCCCGCGAGGGCCTGGCGCTCTACCGCGACGGCACGGTCGAGGTCTACGACGAGACGACCACCACGGCTGAGCAGCTCGTCGCGGACGGCGTCTGGAACACCCTCTCCTTCGGCCCGGCCATCCTCGAGGACGGCGCGGTGGTCGACGGGATCGAGGACGTCGAGGTCGACACCAACGTCGGCAACCACTCCATCCAGGGCGACCAGCCGCGCACCGCGATCGGCGTGGTCGACACCAACCGCCTGGTGCTCGTCGTCGTCGACGGCCGCAGCCCCGGCTACAGCGAGGGCGTCACCCTCACCGAGCTCGCCGAGATCATGGCCGGCCTCGGCGCGAGCACCGCCTACAACCTCGACGGCGGCGGCTCCTCGACGCTGTACTACGACGGCGAGGTGGTCAACGACCCGCTGGGCAGGGGCACCGAGCGCGGCACCTCCGACATCCTCTACATCGTGGGCTGAGGCACGGCCGTGATCGTCCTCGTCCCCGCCTACGAGCCCGGCGCCCGCCTCCTCGACCTCCTCGATGCCCTCCAGGTCGCCGCGCCCGACCTCGGCGTCGTCGTGGCCGACGACGGCAGCGGCCCCGCGCACGAGCACGTCTTCGCCACCGCCCGCGCCCGCGGCGCCACCGTGCTCGCCCACGCGGTCAACCGCGGCAAGGGACGCGCGCTGAAGACCGGGTTCGCCCACGTCGCGCTCGCCCACCCCGGCGAGGACGTCGTGTGCGCGGACTGCGACGGCCAGCACAGCCCGGTCGACGTCCTGCGCGTCGCGGCGCGCGTGCAGTCCTCGCGGGCCGTGGTGCTCGGCGCCCGCCGCTTCACCGGCGCCGTGCCCGCCCGCAGCCGGGTCGGCAACACCGTCACCGCCGCGCTGTTCGCCCTGCTCACGCGGCGGCGCCTGCAGGACACCCAGACCGGGCTGCGCGGCTACCCCGCCTCCGCGATGGGCTGGCTCGCCGGCGTGCCGGGCGAGCGGTTCGAGTACGAGCTCAACGCGCTGCTGGACGCCGCCCGGTCCGGGCGCGCGATCGAGGAGGTCGAGATCGCCACCACCTACCTGGAGGGCAACGCCTCCTCCCACTTCCGGCCGGTCGTGGACTCGGCGCGCATCTACCTGCCGCTCCTGGCGTTCTCGCTGACGTCGTTCGCATCCTTCCTCCTCGACACCACGGCCCTGCTGGTGCTGCACGCGCTGACCGGGACGCTGCTGCCCTCCGTGGTCGCCGCGCGGCTGCTCAGCTCCACGGCGAACTACGCCGCCAACCGGCGCCTGGTCTTCGGCGGCTCGCGGTGCCGGCCCACCGCCTCGGCGGCCCGGTACGCGGGCCTGGCCGGGGGCCTCCTGGTGGCGAACGGCGTCCTGCTCTCGGCCCTCACGGCGGCGGGCCTCGGGCTGCTGGTGGCCAAGGTGGTCACCGAGGGCGTGCTCTTCGTCGCCAGCTACCAGGTGCAGCGGGTGGTGCGTGTTCGCCGGCCGGGCGCGGGTCGAGCCGCCGGTGGACGCCGAGGAGGTGCGTCCGCTCGCCGGCTCGGCGCGCTGAGGGGCGGCGTCAGGAGGCGTGCGCGCGCCAGGCCTGCCAGGCCCGGGGCGCGGTTGCGCTGACCGCGCCCGAGGCCCGCGCGACGGTGACGAGGCCGCCGTCGCGCAGCCGCACGGTGTGGCGCCCGCCGTCGGCGTCCTGCAGCGGCACCGCCCACCCGGCGTGCCCGATCGCCGGCCCCGAGGCGCGCCAGGCGCCGCCGACGCCGACGAGCGCGCTGAGGCACCCGGCGTCGAGGAGCTCCTCGACGAGCAGGTCGGCGGCCAGGGCCTGCTGCGCCGGGAGGCCCGGCAGCTGCACCGGGCCGGTGCGCCACGCGAGCTGGTCCTCCATGCCGACCCCGACCCCCGGCGCCTCGCTGAGCGAGAGGAGCAGCAGCGTCTCGGGGGAGACGGCGACCGGGCGCAGCGTCGGGGCGGCGGCGAGGGCGGCGAGCTCGCCGTCCGGGCCCCACCGCTCGGTGAGCTCCCCCAGCAGGAGCAGCCCCTCCTCCAGCGCCCCGGCGTGCTCGGCCAGCACGCGGATGCTCACCCGCGTGCCCAGCCCGGGGGCGGACGTGGAGAAGGCGATGACCGGCACCTCGCTGTCGCTGCTCACCGCGCGTCGTCCGGTGCCTGCGCCTGCACGGCCGCCGTCGTGGGGACGTCGCGCGAGGCGCCGGGCAGCCCGGGCGCCCCGAGCAGCACCGCGACGAGGCTCAGGGTGCCTCCGGCGCGCGCCGCGGCCCTGGCCGCAGCGGTGCGGCGCGCTCGCCGGCGGGCGCTCCGCTCGTCGAGGTCCTGCCGGGAGGGCGTCGAGGCGGGCTCGTCAGGCATGCCTGAGGCTCACAGCGGCGGCTGGGAGGGAACCCGGGTGCACCTGGGAGTCTGCTGTGACTTCAGGCGGGCGACGCCGGCTCCAGCGGCAGCACCACGGTGAACGCCGTCCGGCCGGGGCGGCTCTCGAGCTCGACGCGACCGCCGTGGGCCTCGACCACCGCGGCGACGATCGCGAGCCCCAGGCCGGTGCTGCCGGCGGCGCGCGAGCGCGAGCCGTCGCCGCGGGCGAAGCGCTCGAAGACGCGCGGCAGCAGGTCGGCGGGGATGCCCGGCCCGTCGTCGGTGATGGTCACGGCGGCCTCCGCGGGCGCCCCCTCGGACGCCGGCCGCACGGCGAGCGCCGCCGTCACCGTCGTGCCGGCCGGGGTGTGCACCCGGGCGTTGGCCAGGAGGTTGGCGACCACCTGGTGCAGCCGGGCGGCGTCGCCGACGACGACGACCGGCTCGGGCGGCAGGTCGAGGTCCCAGCGGTGGTCGCGGCCGGTGACGTGGGCGTCGCTCACGGCGTCGACGACGACCGGGGTGAGGTCGACGGGGGCGCGCTCGATGGCCGGGCCGGAGTCCAGGCGGGCGAGCAGCAGGAGGTCCTCGACGAGGGAGGTCATCCGCTGCGCCTCGGACTCCACGCGGCCGAGGGCGTGGACGACGTCGGGCGGCAGCTCGTGGCGCCCGCGCCGGGTCAGCTCGGCGTAGCCGCGGATCGCCGCCAGCGGGGTGCGCAGCTCGTGGCTGGCGTCGGCGACGAACTGGCGCACCCGCGCCTCGCTCGCCTGGCGGGCGGTCAGGGCCGCCGCGACGTGCCCGAGCATGCGGTTGAGCGCCGCGCCGACCCGCCCGACCTCCGTGCCGGGGTCGGTGTCCTCCTCGGGCACGCGGACGGCGAGCGCCACCTCGCCGCGGTCCAGCGGCAGCTCGGCCACGCGCGCGGCGGTGGCGGCGACGCGCGTCAGCGGGCGCAGCGCGCCGCGCACGATCCACGCCCCCACGGCGGCCGCGACGGCCAGGCCCAGCACGGCCACGGCGGCGATGACCGCGGCCACCTGGGTCACCGTGGCGCGCACGCCGGCCAGGGCCAGGCCGGTGACCAGCGTCTCGCCGTCGCGCCCCTCGGTGGCCACGATCCGGTACTGGTCGAGGTCGCCGCCGAGGTCGACGGTGTGCGGCTCGCCGTCGACGGGCACGGTCGCCAGGGCCGCGCTCTGCTGGGCGGTCAGCGCCTGCGGCGTCCCCGTGCTGTCGAGCACGGCGGCGCGCTGAACCCGCCCGTCCACGACGATGGCGCCCAGGGTGTCCTCGGCCTGGCCGGGGGCCAGCAGGAACTCCGGGCCCGCCCGCCCGCCGCCGTCCTGGCCGGTCGCCGGAGGGCCGTCGTCCGCCAGCCCGGGAGGGCGGCGGTCGTCCGCCGAGGTGGACCGGCCGGCCGCCGCGATGAGCGAGGCGTCGAGGCGGTTCAGGAGCACCTGGTCGAGCCTGACCACGCTGACCACGCCGATCACCGCGCTGACGGCGGCGAGCAGGGCCAGGACGCCGGCCAGCAGGCGCCGGCGCAGCGTCCAGCGGGCCGTCCACCGGGCCGTCCAGCGAGCCGTCACGGGGCGGGCTTGAGCACGTACCCGGCGCCGCGCATGGTGTGGATCATCGGGGTGCGGCCGGCGTCGATCTTCTTGCGCAGGTAGGAGACGTACAGCTCGACGATGTTCGCCTGGCCGCCGAAGTCGTAGTTCCAGACCCGGTCGAGGATCTGCGCCTTGCTCAGCACGCGGCGGGGGTTGCGCATGAAGAAGCGCAGCAGCTCGAACTCGGTCGCGGTCAGGTCCACGGCCTCGCCGTCGCGCCAGACCTCGTGGCTGTCCTCGTCGAGCACGAGGCCGCCGACCACCAGCTGCGGGTCGGAGGCGGCGGTGGCCGTGGTGGTGCGGCGGATGAGCCCGCGCAGCCGGGCGATGAGCTCCTCGAGGCTGAACGGCTTGGTGACGTAGTCGTCGCCGCCGGCGGTCAGGCCGGCGACGCGGTCCTCCACGGCGTCCTTGGCGGTGAGGAAGAGCACCGGCAGGTCGCGGCCGTCGGAGCGCAGGCGGCGCAGCACGGCGAGCCCGTCCATGTCGGGCAGCATCACGTCGAGCACGACGGCGTCGGGGCGGAAGTCGCGGGCGGCCCGCAGCGCGCTCTGGCCGTCGGCCGCGGTGCGCACCTCCCAGCCCTCGTAGCGCAGCGCCATCTGCAGCAGGTCGGACAGGGTCGGCTCGTCGTCGACCACGAGCACCCTCACCGGCCCGCCGTCGGCGCGGCGCAGCTCCTGGCGGGGCGAGGGGGCGGTGCTCGAGGTCGTCATGGGGCGAGCCTCGCGCGGGTGCCTGTGCCCCGTCCGCGCGCCGCCTGTGCGCTTCCTGTGAGTCCGGGGACGTGGAGCGGCGCAGGGAGCTCCCGGCCTGGACGCAGCGCGTTCACAGGCTCCTGGGCCATGATCACCTCAGCCCGCCGCCCGGCGGCCCCCCCCAGCCGGGCGGCGGGTGCTGCGCGCGCGACCCCCGCGCCCGGGGGACGGCGTCGGCTCAGCCGGGCCTGCCGGCGACCGCGGAGCCGCCGAAGCCGCCGCACGTCACGCAGCGCCAGAAGCTCTGCGCGGTCGCCAGGGAGCCGGCGCTGGAGGCGCTCGCCCCCGCGCGCTGGGCCAGCTCGAGGTAGGTGCGCCGCCCGATCGCCTGGCGCACGTGGACGTGGACGACCTCGCGGGCCGGCGCCGGGCGGGCGAGCCACGACAGGGGCGGCTGCAGCATCGCGGAGCGCTGCCGGCCGGGTGCGGCCTCCAGGGGCGCGGTGCGCCTCACGAGGTGCTCGTCGGGCTGGACGTGGAGTGGCTCCCCATGGGGACCGCCGATCTCCCACCGCGAGCGGCGGGGCTGTGGCCCCGCTGAGGGGATGCGAGCGACGCTACACCGCTCGCGAGCGCCTCTCCGGCGTGGCGCCGGGCTTTTCCGCAGCGCCTGCCTACCTTGGGGCGATGAGAACTGGGCAGCGTGGCCTGGACCAGAGTCCTGGCGACCTCTACTTCGACCCCGCCGTGCCGGCCGACGAGCGCATGGTCATCAACTGCGGCACCTGGAGCGTGGAAGCCACCCACGTGTGGAACGGCTCCAGCTGGTCGCGGCTCGGACGGACGCCGGTGCGCCTCGTCCCGTGTGCGATGCCGGTGCCGATGCAGCGGTCCGCCTGAGGGCCGCGGCCGCCTGCGCCTGACCGCACCGCTGGGTCAGGCGCAGGCCCGAGCCGCCGCGAGCAGCTCGTCGCTGACCCCCGGAGGCGGAGGGCGGCGTCCGGGTCGAGGTCGCCAGGAGCACGAGGTCGCCGCGCCCCCGGCAGGATTCGAACCTGCGACCGTCGGATTAGAAGTCCGGTGCTCTATCCACTGAGCTACGAGGGCCTGGCACCGGCCGCGGCGGGCGCCCTGCGCAGCGTAGGTGGTCGGCGCCCACGACGTGCCCGGCGTTGGACGGACGCCCGGCCTCCAGGCAGGCTGGCCCCGTGAGCTCTCCTGCAGGCACGGCGACGCCGGCCCCCGCGCCGGGGGCGGTGGCGCTGCTGGGCGCGGTCGAGGCGCTGCGCACGGAGGTCTCGGCGCTCAGCCTGCCCCTGCGGGTCGACGGTGTCGAGACCCCCCGCGCCGAGCGCGCGCGGCTGCTCGCCCAGCTCGACGACTACCTCCTGCCGCGCCTGCGACGCCTGGACGCCCCGCTGCTCGCGGTGGTCGGCGGCTCGACCGGGGCGGGCAAGTCCACGCTCGTGAACTCCCTGGTCGGCCGGCTGGTGAGCCAGCCCGGCGTCCTGCGCCCGACCACGCGACAGCCGGTGCTCGTGCACGCGCCCGCCGACACCGCCTGGTTCACCTCCCGCGAGGTGCTGCCGACCCTGGCGCGCTCGACCGGCGCCACCGGCCCCGAGCAGCAGCCCACCCGCCGCTCGCCGGCGGTCTCCGGCCTCCACCTCGTGCCCGACGAGGGCTTCCCACCGGGCCTGGCGCTGCTCGACGCCCCCGACGTCGACTCGGTCGTCGAGGCCAACCGCGACCTCGCCGTCCAGCTGCTCGGCGCCGCGGACCTGTGGCTGTTCGTCACCACCGCCTCCCGCTACGCCGACGCCGTGCCGTGGGAGGTGCTGCGCACCGCCACCGAGCGCGGCACCGCCGTGGCCGTCGTCCTGGACCGCGTGCCCGCCGAGGCCGTGGGGGAGGTGCGCGCAGACCTGGCGCGGATGCTCCACGACGCGGGGCTGACCACGGCGCCGCTGTTCAGCCTCGTGGAGTCCGAGCTGGAGGAGGGCCTGCTGCCCGAGGCCCAGCTCGCGCCGCTGCGCCGCTGGCTGGCCGGGATCGGCGCGGACGCCCGCAGCCGCGACGTCGTCGTGCGCCGCACCCTGCACGGCGCGCTGGCGTCCCTGGCGGTGCGCGTGCCGCGCCTGGCCGAGGCCGCCGACGCCCAGGACCTCGAGGCCGCGGCGCTGCTGGCCGACCTCGACGCCGCCTACGCCGGGGCGACGACGAGCCTGGCCGACCACCTGTCCGACGGCAGCCTGCTGCGCGGGGAGGTGCTCGCCCGCTGGCAGGAGTTCGTCGGCACCGGCGAGCTCTTCCGCAACCTGCAGGCCGGGGTCGGCCGGCTGCGCGACCGGATCGTGGCCGCCTTCCGCGGGCGCCCCGCACCGGCCGAGCGCCTCGGCGAGGCCCTCGTCGGCGGCGTCGCCTCCCTCGTGCTCGACGCCGCGGGCGCGGCCCGCGAGGGGGCGCTGCTGCGCTGGCGCGCGCGCCGCTCGGGCGCGGAGATCCTGGCCCGCGCCGATCCCGCGGTCGTCGACCCGCGCCTGCCCGACGCGTTCGGCGACGACGTCGAGCGGCTCGTGCGCGACTGGCAGGGGCACGTGCTCGAGCTCGTGCGCGCCGAGGGCGAGGGCCGCCGCAGCCGGGCCCTGGTCCTGTCCCTCGGCGTGGCCGGTGCGGGCGCCGTCCTCATGCTCGTGGTCTTCGCCGGCAGCGCCGGGCTGACCGGCGCCGAGGCGGGCATCGCCGCCGGCACCGCGGCACTGGCCCAGCAGGTGCTCGACGCCGTCTTCGGCGACCAGGCCGTGCGCCAGCTCGCCGAGGCCGCCCGCGCCGACCTCGTGCGGCGCGTGCAGGAGCTGCTCGACCGCGAGCGCTCGCAGCTCGCGGCCCTCGTGCCCGCGACCGGCGCCAGCGCCGTCACCGAGGCCAGCGCTCCGGCCGGGCCGCTCGGCGTCCGGCTGCGGGCGGCCGTCGCCGAGGTGCGGCGCGCCGAGTCCCGGACCGGCACCTCCGACGACCCGACCCCGCGCGCCAGCGAAGACCCGACGGAGCACCGCACGTGACGGCCACCGCCACCCGCACCCCCGACGTCCCCGCGCAGGGGCTGCCGGCCGAGCTGGCCGCGCTGGAGGAGGCGCTCGCCACCGGCGGCGACGAGCTCGACCCGGCCGAGGCCGCCAGCGCCCGGGCGGTCCTCGCCCGCGCCCGGGAGCGCCTGGGTGCGGCCGCCGACGCTTCCGTGGTCGCGCTCGCCGGCGCGACGGGCAGCGGCAAGTCGAGCCTGTTCAACGCCCTGGCCGGCCTACCGGTCGCGCAGGTCGGCGTCCGCCGCCCCACCACCGACGCGCCCACCGCGTGCGTGTGGGGCGCCGTGCCCGACTCCCTCCTCGACTGGCTGGAGGTGCCTCGCCGCCACCGCACCGAGCGGGTCAGCGAGCTCGACGACGCCGAGGCCGAGGCCCCGCTGGAGGGCCTGGTGCTGCTCGACCTGCCCGACCACGACTCCACCGCGGTCGCGCACCGCCTCCAGGTCGACCGCCTCGTGGGCCTGGTCGACCTGCTGATCTGGGTCGTCGATCCGCAGAAGTACGCCGACGACGCCCTGCACACCGGCTACCTGCAGGCCCTCGCCGGCCATCAGGACGTCGTCCTCGTCGTGCTCAACCAGGTCGACCGGCTCGAGCCCGCTGCGGCGGACGCCTGCGCCGCCGACCTGCAGCGGCTCCTCGTCGCCGACGGCTTGGACCGCGTGCGGATCCTGCGCACCTCCGCGCGCACCGGTGAGGGCGTGGGCGACCTGCGCGACCTGCTCACCGGCATCGTGCAGGAGCGCACCGCCGCCCGGCAGCGCACCGAGGCCGACCTCGCGCGCTCCGTCACCGCGCTGCGCGCCGGCGTCGCCAACTCCGAGCCCGACCCCGCGACCGTCGAGGGGGCCGACCAGCTCGTCGACGCCCTCGCCCAGGCGGCCGGCGTGCCGACCGTGCTGGACGCCGTCCGCCGCTCGGAGGTGCGCCGCGGGCGCGGGCGCACCGGCTGGCCGTTCACCCGCTGGGTGCGCCGGCTGCGCCCGGACCCGGTGCGCCGCTTCCGCCTCGCCCGCGGCGAGGGCGCCGCGGTGGACGACGGCGCGGAGGAGGCCCTGCGCCGCCTCAGCCGCACCTCGCTGCCCGAGCCGTCCCCGGCCCAGCGCGCGCAGGTGGCCGCGGCCTCTCGCCGGGTCGCCGGGTCGGCGGCGGCCGAGCTGCCGCCGCGGTGGGCGGACGCCGTCCGCGCCGCCGCCGCGCCGGCCAGCGACGACCTCGCCGACGCCCTCGACCAGGCCGTGCAGTCGGTGCCGCTGGAGCAGCGGGCGCCGCACTGGTACTCCGTGGTCGCCCTCGTGCAGCTCGTCCTCGCGCTGGCGGTGGTCGTCGGGGCGCTCTGGCTGGTCGCCCTCGGGGTGCTGGGCTGGCTGCAGCTGCCCCAGCCCGGGGTGCCGCGCTGGGGCGCCGAGCCGTTCGACGTGCCCGTGCCCACGGTGCTGCTCGTCGTCGGGGTCATCGCCGGGCTGCTGCTGTCCGCGCTGAGCGCCCCGCTCGTGCGGCGGGGGGCCCGTCGCCGGCGGCGGCGGGCGGAGGCGCGGCTGCGCGAGGCGATCGGGGCGGTCGCGCGCGAGCGCCTGCTCGACGCCGTCGGCGCGGTGCTCGCCCGTCACCGGCGCACGCGCGAGGCGCTGCAGGCCGCGGGCCGCTCGCGCCGCTGAGCCGCGCTGAGCCCCTCCCGCCGGGCTCCCGCCCACAGGCGCCCCGGGCGTCCCGCCGTCCACAGGCGCTCGCGCACCCCTGGGGACGGCGGGTGCGGGCGCCCAGGCTGGCTCCCGACCCGCAGGGTGCGGGCGGGAGGAGCACGGGCATGAGGGGCAACGTCGTCACGCTGGTCGGCAACCTGGGAGCCGACCCCGACTACCGCCGGATCGACGCCGGCACGGAGGTCACGAACCTCCGCGTCGGCTGCACCGAGCGGCGCCAGGACCGCAGCACGGGGGAGTGGGTCGACGGCGCGACGAGCTGGTGGCGGGTCAGCTGCTGGCGCGGCCTGGCGGCCAACACCGCCGCGTCGCTGCGCAAGGGCGACCGCGTCGTCGTCACCGGGACGGTGCGCGTGGAGCACTGGGAGCGCGAGGGCCGCTCGGGCACCAGCCTGGAGGTGGTCGCCGACGCCGTCGGACACGACCTGGCCTGGGGCCGCTCGCGGTTCGAGCGGGTGGTGCGCAGCCAGAGCCTGCCGCTGCCCGCGCCGCCGGCCGCGGAGGTCGCGGCCTCCTTCGGCGGCACCGTCGACGAGCACGGGGTGCTCACCGGCGGGGAGGGCTTCGGGCACGGCTACGTGGACGGGCCGGACGGCCTCGACGAGCCCGACGAGGCCCCCGGCCGCGACGCCGAGGACGGGAGCGACCTCGCGACGGCCAGCGACCTCGAGCGCGCGCTCGCCTAGGCGGGGCCCGGGGGTGGAGGGCCGGGAGGGGTGGCCCGGCCCTCTACCCTGGGGGCATGCCGGAGTTCATCTACACCATGTACAAGGCCCGCAAGGCCCTCGGCGAGAAGCTGATCCTCGACGACGTCACCATGTCGTTCTACCCCGGCGCGAAGATCGGCGTCGTCGGCCCCAACGGCGCC
>Ga0210040_10004609_pt1 | contig 17901 bp, 14 predicted proteins | sample CryGeyCG12114_NA_FD_185462 | JGI IMG/M metagenome (GOLD analysis project Ga0210040, IMG submission 185462) | Groundwater microbial communities from aquifer - Crystal Geyser CG19_WC_8/21/14_NA (SPAdes) (version 2) | ecosystem: Environmental > Aquatic > Deep subsurface > Groundwater | place: USA... | reverse complement strand
TGCTGGTCGTGGCACTGATCTTCGGCATCGTCAACGCGGTCGTGAAGCCGGTCTTCACCGCCGTGACCGCGTGCATCGTGCTGCTGACGCTCGGGCTGTTCCTGCTGGTGATCAACGCGCTGATGCTGCTGCTGACCTCGTGGGTCGCCACGCGGATCGGGGTGGGCTGGTTCGTCGACGGCTTCTGGACCGCGCTGCTGGGCTCGGTCGTCGTGTCGGTCGTGAGCTTCGTCCTCAACGCCTTCCTGCCCGACCCGAACCAGCCGCCGCGGCGGCTGCGCGGCCCGCGCGCGTGACGCCGCCGAGCCAGCAGCGTCACGACGGCCGGCCGGTCACGGTCGTCTTCGTCTGCTGGGGCAACATCTGCCGCTCGCCCATCTCCGAGCGGGTCGCCGAGCGGTACGCCGCCGACGCCGGGCTGACCGACGTCACGTTCACCAGCGCGGCGACGAGCCGGGAGGAGATCGGGGCGCCGATCGACCCCAGGGCCCGCCGGGTGCTCGCCGAGCACGGCTACCGGGCCGGCGACCACTCCGCGCACCAGATCACCCCGGACGAGATCGCGGACGCGGACCTCGTGATCGCCGCCGAACCGATCCACGTCGACCGGATGCTCCGGATGGCATCGGACGCCGACAACCTGACCCTGCTGAGCGACTACGACCCCGAGGCGCCGGAGGGGTCCGGCCTGCCCGACCCGTGGTACGGCGGGCCCGAGGGCTTCGAGGACACCCTCGCCGCCGTCGAGGCCGCGATGCCCGGCGTCCTGGACGAGGTGCGCCGCCTGCAGCGCTGACGGCTCCGCAGCCCGCTCGACGCGGGTGGCAGGGTGACCACCATGACGTCAGAGGTGGGGCAGCGCCCCGTGGTCGTGGTCACCGGTGCGAACGGTCTCGTCGGCAGGCGGGTCTGCGAGGTCCTGGCCGAGCGCGGCGCGGCCGTACGGGCGGTGGTCCGGCGGGCCGGGACGGCGCCACAGCTGGACGGGCTCGAGGAGCACGTCGGTGACTTCGCCGACCCGGCGCTCGCCGCCCGCGTCACCGAGGGGGCGGAGGCGGTCGTCACCACCGTGCACCCGATGGGCTCCGACCTCGCCACGCAGCACCGCGTCGGCGTCGAGGAGACCCCGCGCCTGGCCCGGGCGGCCCGCGACGCAGGGGTCCTGCGCTTCGTGCACCTCTCGACGTGCGCCGTCTACGGCCAGCCGGACGGGGGCGTCGACATCGACGAGTCCTCGCCGCTGGTCGACGACGACGCCGGCGACTACCCGGTCACGAAGCGCGACACCGACGCCGCGCTCGGCGAGGTCGACGGCATCACGCGGGTGCTGGTCCGGCCGCCGGCGATCCTCGGGGCCGGCGAGACCTCGGTCTGGAACACCCTGCGCCCGACCCAGGTCCGCGGCGAAGAGCAGGCGCGGCACGAGGTCGCGCGGCGCACGTTCCGCTGGGTGCACGTCGACGACCTCGCCAGCCTCGTGACCGACCTGGCGCTCGGGAACGTCCCCCTCGCCGCCGACCCCGAGGTGGGCCCGGTGGGCGGCGGCTGCACGGCGGTCGACGTGGCCGGCGAGCCGGCCACCGTCGGTGACTACCTCGGCACCGTGACCCGCGCCCTGGGCGTCGAGCCGGTCTGGGAGGACGGGCCCGCCTGGACGGGTCAGATCCGCACCGACCGCGCCCGCGCCTGGGGCTGGACGCCGCAGGTCAGCCTCGCCGACGCCCTCGCCGAGCTCGAGGAGGGCGTCCGCGCGCTCCCCTGAGGCGCCGCGGGAGAGCACGAACGCTCCCTGAGCTTGTCGAAGGGCCTCGAAGAGGTCGGCGTACGTGAGCAGCGCCAACCCCTCCGGGGCCCTTCGACAGGCTCAGGGAGCGTGTTGACGTGGTCCTAGCGCGCCGGGGAGGCCACCAGCGCGGGGGCGTGGACCATGCGCTTCCGGGCGGTGGCGAGCACCGCGGCTGCGAGGCCGACGACGAGCCAGGCGACGAGGAGCGCGGCCGCGCCTCCGCCGCTGCCGGCACCGGCGGCGACGGCGCGCATGCCCTCGAGCGCCGGGGTGAGCGGCAGTAGCGGGGTGATCGAGTCGAAGATCTCGGGGACCGCCGACGTGATGGCGCCCGCGGCCGTCAGGACGACGAGGACCACCGAGACGAACCGCCCCACCCCGCCGAACCAGGCGACCAGCGCCTGGTTGAGGGCGGCGAAGACCAGCCCGGCCAGCAGCGCGAGCCCGAGCATCCGGGCCGTGGCCACCCCGCCGAGGTCGAGCAGGGTGGCCAGCAGGACGGTGAGGATGACGGCCTGCACCGCGGCCACGGCGGCGGCCGGCAGCAGGCTCTCCAGGGTCAGCCGCACCGAGGACCGCATGGACGACAGCGCCTTCCCCGAGACCGCGCGCAGCACGAGGAAGCTCGCCAGCCCCCCGACCCACAGCGCGAGCACGGCCAGCAGGGTGGTCGTCGCGACGTTCGAGAAGACCGACGTCACCTCCGGCGTCGTGACGGGCGTCGCCACGACGGTGGAGAGCCGGTCGCGCGCCGTCTTGTCGTACGTCGGGATCTGCTTCGCGCCCTTGTCGAGCCCGTCGGCCAGCTGGTGGGTGCCGTCGGCGAGCGTGTCCGCGCCGGACGAGAGCTTGACCAGCCCGCTGCTCAGCTGCTCAGCGCCGGTCGCGACCCCGTGCACGCCGTCCGTGTACTGGGTGACGCCGGTGCTGAGGTCGCCCGCGCCGTCGGCGACCTGGTGCACGCCGCCGGTGTACTGCGTGACACCGCTGCTCAGCTCCTTCGCACCCGACGCGAGCCCCTGGGCACCCGTGTCGAGCTTCTTGATCCCGGCGGGCAGCTGCGCGAGCCCGGCGGCGAACTGGTCGGTGCCATCGGCGAGCTGGGCGAAGCCGGCGGCCGCCTGCCGCTGACCCGTCGCGAGCTGCTCGGCACCACCCAGCAGGCTCTGGTTCGTCTTCGGGTCCTTCTGGCTGAGCCCGTCCGCGGCGCCGTCCAGGCTCTGCTTCGCCCCGGCCGAGTAGCCGAGGAGCACGAGCTGGCAGGTCGGGTCGGACGCAGGGTCCTCGAGGCAGGCGGCGACCACCTTCTGACCCTCGGCGGGGACCTCGATCGCGTCCGCCTGGCTGCGCAGCGCGCTCTGGTAGGTCTTCAGACCACCGACCAGGCCGTCGGTCCCGTCCGCCAGCTGGTCGGCGCCCTTGGCCGACTGCTCCACCCCGTCCGCGATCTTCTTCGCCCCGCCGGGCAGGGCCTTGGTCTGGTCGGCCAGCTGCCCGATGCCGTCGGCGTACTGGTCGAGCCCGCTCGCGAGCTGCTTCGTCCCCTTGGCGAGCGGGGCTCCCCCCGCGTCCAGCTGGTCGAGCCCCTTGGCGAGCTGCTTGGTCCCGCTGGCCAGCTGGCCGCCGCCCGCGTCGAGCTGGTTCAGGCCGTCGGAGAGCTGCGTCGTGCCGGTCGAGGTCTGGTCCAGGCCGTCGGCGAGCTGGCGGGTGCCGTCGTCGAGCTGGCCGGCCGCGTCCGCGACCTTGGTGAACTGCTTCTGGGTGTCGTTGAAGCCGACGAAGACGTTCTTCACGTACTGCTCGGTGAGCTCGCTGTTGAGCGCGCGGGTCGCCGCAGCGGTGATCGCCTGGCCGACGACGGGGTCGGAGACGCCGCTCACGGCCGAGGTCTGCACGTCGATCACGGCCTGCTCGGCGGTGTCGCCGCTCTGGTCGCTGTAGGAGGTCGCGCGGGCGGAGAAGTCCTTGGGGATGGTGACGACGGCGGCGTAGCGGCCCGAGCCCAGGCCGCTGCTCGCGTCCTCGGCGTCGGTCAGCACCCAGGCGAAGTTCGTCGTGCTCTTGTCCTCGGCAGTGCCGCCGTCCACCAGGCCGCCGGCGAGCTGGCGCCCGAGCGGGACGGTCTGCTTGTTGATCTTCACGGGCTCGTCGAGGTTCACGACGGCCGCCTGGACACGGTCGAGGCGGTCGGTGGACTTCCACGTGGTCGCGAGGAAGCCGCCGGCCAGCACCAGCGGGACGAGCAGCAGCCCGACCAGCGACCAGAGACCGACCCGGCGGCTGCCGTCGGCACGTTCGAGCGTGATCATGCGGGGTTCCCCTTCGGGAGAGGTCGTACGAGCACAGGTGGGGTCAGGCCTGGGACGGCGCGAGCGCGGCACGCGGGCGCAGGTCCAGGACGCGGCTGGGAGCGCGCAGCAGGGTCTCGAGGGCGGTGCGGTCGGCGACGGCCACCACGGCGGCCGAGGTGCCGTCCGCGGCGACGGCGTCGAACGTCCGCGCCAGGGCCGCGCGGGCGTCCGGGTCCGCCCCCGGGTCGGTCAGCACGTCGAGCCGGTCGAGGAACAGCACGGCCGGCTTCGTCCGCGCCAGGTCGGCGAGCTCGCGCGGCAGGTCGGTCGAGGCGGAGCAGTCCACGTACGCCGTCCGGCGCCGGACGCGACCGGCCTGCTCGGGCAGCACGAAGCCGGCCGTGCGGGCCCGGACCGTCGCCCCCGCCGCGGGCTCGCGCAGCCGCATCCGCCCGGACAGCATCAGCAGCAGCGCGGTCGCCTCGGCGGCCGTCGGCCCCTCGACGACGAGCACCTCGCCCGGGAGCACCGACGGGGCGACGTCGGCGAAGTCCCCGACCCGCAGGCCCTCGGCGACGACCAGGTGCCGGTCGTCCGGCGAGGGCCACCGCTCGAGCGAGACCTGGTGGGCCAGGCCCTCGCCCTCGACGTCGAAGGACGGCAGCCGCCGGTCGATCCAGCGCGGCAGCCACCAGGCCTTGGTGCCCAGCAGGGTGAGCACCGCGGGCACCAGGGTCATCCGGACGACGAACGCGTCCACGAACACCCCGACCGCGAGCCCGAAGCCGATCGTCTTGATCGGGCCGTCGCCCTCGGGCACGAACGCCCCGAACACCGACAGCATGATCACGGCGGCGGCCACGACGACCCGGGAGGACGCGACGAAGCCGTTCTCGACCGCCGCCCGGGCGATCGCCCTGGACGGCGCGCCGGCCCGCGCGACCTGGTGGACGTACTCCTCCCGCATCCGCGAGACGAGGAACACCTCGTAGTCCATGGCCAGCCCGAAGAGGATGCCCATCAGCAGGATCGGCAGGAAGCTGATCACCGGGGCGGTCTGCTCGACGTTGAAGACCGAGCCGAGCCAGCCGTACTCGAAGACCATCGCCGTCGCCCCGAACGCTGCGCCGACGCTCAGCAGGAAGCCGACGGTCGCCTTGACCGGGACCGCGACCGAGCGGAACACCATGGTCAGCAGCACCAGCGAGAGCCCGACGACGAGGATCCCGAACGGGACCAGCGCGGCCCCGAGCCGGTCGGAGATGTCGATCCCGACCGCGGTGAAGCCGGTGACGGCCGTCGCCACGCCGTACTCCTGCTGGAAGTGCGGCTCCAGCGCCCGGATGTCGCGGACGAGCTGCTTCGTCGTCTCGCTGTCCGGCGCGCCGGTGGGGATGACCTGGATGATGCCGGTGTCCGCGTCCTCGTTCGGCGTGGCCAGCGGCACGCTGGCGACGCCCGGCAGGTCGCGGAGCTCGTCGGCCATCCCGTCCATGACGCCGAGCGGGTCGTCGGAACCGACGATGGTCGCCGCGACGATGAGCGGACCGTTGTAGCCCTGCCCGAAGTGCTCCGCCACCAGGTCGTACGTCACGCGGACGGGCGTGCCCGGGGCCGCGGTCGCGTTGCTGGGCAGGGCGATCCGCAGGTCCTTGGCCGGGTAGGCCATCGTGCCCAGGGCCACCAGGACCAGCACGACGGTGAGGACCGGCACCTTGGTGACCATGCGGACCCAGCGCCGGGCCAGACCGATCCGGGGCGCGCGGGGCTGACGCGCAGCCCGGGTCGGCGTCCTGGCCCCCTCGTCCTTCTTCTTCATCTTCTTCGCCGCGTCCTTCTGCTTCGGGCGCAGCTTGGCGCCGAAGAACCCGAGCAGCGCGGGGAGCAGGGTGAGCGCGATGAGGACCGCGATGGCGACGCCGACCGCGGCGGCCACCCCCATGATCGACAGGAAGGGGATCCCGGCGACCGACAGGCCGACCAGCGCGATCATGACGGTCATCCCGGCGAACACGACGGCGGAACCGGCGGTCGCCACCGCCCGCGCGACCGACTCCTCGGGGTCCATCCCCTCGCCGAGCTGGTCGCGGTGGCGCGACGTGATGAACAGCGCGTAGTCGATGCCGACGGCCAGGCCGAGCATGAGCGCGAGCAGCGGGGTCGTCGACGACACGGTCGCGAAGCCGGTCGCGCCGAAGATCAGCGCGATGGTGAGCCCGACGCCGAGCAGCGCGGTCAGCAGCGGCATCCCCGCTGCGCGGAGCGAGCCGAGGGTCAGCCAGAGCACGATCAGGGCGACCAGCACGCCCACGCCCTCGGACAGGCTGACGCCGGGGGTGCTGCCGCCGTACGCGTCCCCACCGACGGAGACCTGCGACCCGGGCAGCGCGGCCTGCAGCTCGGCCCCCTGCTGCTGCATCTCGTCGAGGGTGGCCGGGTCGATGTCGACCTGCGGCACCGCGAACGTCACCGTGATGATCGCGGCGCTGCGGTCCTCGGCGACCTGACCCTTGGCGTACGTGTCGAACGGCCCGGAGACCGAGTCGACCTGCGCGACCTTGTCGAACCGCTTGGCGCTGGCGTTGATCGCCTTCTTCGCGGCGGCCGACCGGACCGACTCCCCCTCCCGGGGCACGACGACGACCTGGGCGGTCGTGCCGCCGGCCTGCGGGAACGTGCGCTTCAGCGAGTCGAGCGCGGTCTGCGACTCGGTGCCCGGGAGCGAGAAGTTCTCGTCGAACCCCTTGCTGACGGCCGCCGAGGCCGCGCCCAGGACGACGAGGACGGCCAGCCAGGCCAGCACGACACGGAGACGGTGGCGGTAGGCGGAGCGACCGAGACCGTAGAGGAAGGAGGACATCTCGATACATGACTGTATCCGATACGGACCTGTATGCAACCGGCGCTAAGGTGACGTCCATGACGTCCGTTCGCGAGGTCGGACCTGCCGTTGGGGCAGCAGCGGCGCCGACCTCGATCCTGAGCGCGGGCCCGTTCTCGGCCCGCCGCACCCGTACCCGCCAGCGGCTGATGGCCGCCGCCATCGCCGTCTTCGCGGAGCGCGGCGTGATCGGCTCCAGCGTCGAGGAGATCTGCGAGGCCGCCGGCTTCACCCGCGGCGCCTTCTACTCCAACTTCGCCGACAAGGACGCGCTCGTCCTCGCCCTCATCGAGCAGGGCATCGCCGAGGAGTACGCGGCCGCCGAGGAGGCGGTCACCGAGCTCAAGGAGCGCGGCGCACCGCTGCTCGCGACCGACACGGTGGCGCAGGTGCTCGACCGGCTCAGCGGTGGCGGCCGCTCGGACCGGACGAACCTGCTGGCCCAGCGCGAGCTGCTGCTCTACGCCGCCCGGGTGCCCGGCCTGCGCGCGCCCTACCAGGCCTTCGCCGACGCCTGCCGCGCCCAGGTCGAGGCGCTGGTGACCGACGCACTGACGTACGCCGGGCTCGAGTTCACGGTGCCGCTCGAGGTGGCGCTGGACCTGCTGATGGCGTCGCACGACCACATGCAGCAGACCGCGCTGTTCACCGACCGGATGGATCCCGGGCCCATGCACGCGCTGATCATGAATCTGACTCGACCGCGGCCCGAGGTGTGTTTCCCCCGCGCCGATCAAGAACTCTGACACAATCCCGCCCATGCACATCCTCGTCGTGGACGACGACCAGGCCGTCCGGGACTCCCTGGCCCGCTCTCTCGAGTACAACGACTACGAGATCAGCACGGCCGAGGACGGCGTCGAGGCCCTCGCCAAGCTGGCGGCCCACCGCCCCGACGCGGTCATCATGGACGTGATGATGCCGCGGCTCGACGGGCTCGAGACCACGCGCATGCTCCGCTCCGCGGGCAACGACGTGCCGATCCTCGTGCTGACCGCCCGCGACGCCGTCGGTGACCGCGTCGACGGGCTGGACGCCGGTGGCGACGACTACATGGCCAAGCCGTTCGCGCTGGACGAGCTGCTCGCCCGGCTGCGCGCGCTCGTCCGACGCTCCGGCACCACCGCGGACTCGAACGACCCGTCCACGCAGAGCCTGAGCTTCGGCGACCTGGTGCTCAACACCCAGACCCGCGAGGTGCTGCGCGGGGCCCGCCAGATCAGCCTCACCCGCACCGAGTTCGCGCTGCTCGAGGCCTTCATGCAGCACCCGCGCCGGGTGCTCGAGCGCAGCTGGCTGCTCAACGAGGTCTGGGGCTTCGACTTCCCGACCACGGCGAACTCGCTCGAGGTCTACATCGGCTACCTGCGGCGCAAGACCGAGGTGGACGGCGAGCCGCGACTCATCCACACGGTGCGCGGCGTGGGCTACGTGCTGCGCGAGACCCCCCCGTAGACCGGAAGGTGCGCGCCCAGGAGGCCCGTCCCGCGACGCACGACGCGGTCGACGGAGCCGGTCGGGGGTCGGCGGCCGAGCGGTTCCGCACGTGGCTCGGCCTGCTCCCGCTGCAGAGCCGGGTCGGCTACCTCACGACGGCGGCCGTCGCGCTCGCCGTGGCCCTGTCCAGCCTCGCCGGCTGGATGACCGTCCGGGCCTCGCTCTACTCGAGCCTGGACAGCGAGCTCACGGACGTGGCCACCAGCCTGTCCGTGCCCGCCGCGCAGGACATCACCAACCTCGGGGGCCTGACCGAGCGCGCCCTGCGCGCCGGCAACATCAGCGTCGCGGCGATCCAGGCCGACGGCAAGATCTACTACGTCCCTGACGAGCGGGAGCACCTCGTCCTCGGGCCCGACGAGCTCGCGACCGCGCGGCTGCACTTCGGCCACGCCGCCCGCTCGGGCCGGACGACCGACGGCACGCGGTTCCGGATGGTCACCGTCCCCATCGCGAGCCTGCCCGGCGTCGCCCTCGTGGTCGGCCGACCGCTGGCGGGCACCGACGGCGTGCTGGGCTCGCTGCTGCTGGTGGTCGGCGTCATCGGCCTCGTGGGCATCGCCATCGCGGCCGTGGCGGGCACGGCCGTGGCGCGCTCGAGCCTGCGGCCCGTACGGCAGCTGTCGGGTGCGGTCGAGCAGATCGCCCTGACCAAGGACCTGCGCCCCGTACGCGTCTCCGGCGCCGCCGACGTCGCCGCGCTGGCCCGGTCCTTCAACGACATGGTCGGGTCGCTGGCCGCGTCCCGCGAGCGCCAGCGCCGCCTCATCGCCGACGCCGGCCACGAGCTGCGGACGCCGCTGACCAGCCTGCGGACCAACATCGACCTGCTGCTCATGGACGCCCGGACCGGCATGCTGCGCGAGGGCGACCGGCTGACGATCCTGACCGACGTGCAGGGCCAGCTGACGGAGTTCGCCAAGCTGATCGGCGACCTGGTCCAGCTCGCCCGCGACGACGGCGAGGCCACGCCGGAGCCGATCGACTTCCGCCACGTGGTGACCTCCGCGCTCGAGCGCGCCCGGCGTCGGGGCCCGGGGCTCGACTTCGACGTCGAGCTCGACCCGTTCTACGTCGTCGGCGTGCCCGACGCCCTCGAACGAGCGGTCACCAACCTGCTCGACAACGCGGTGAAGTGGAGCCCGCCGGGCGGGACGGTCCGCGTCCAGCTCGAGGGCAACCGGCTGCGGGTCGCGGACGAGGGACCCGGCATCGCCGAGGAGGACCTGCCGCGGGTGTTCGACCGCTTCTTCCGGGCCGACACGGCGCGCACCACGCCGGGCACCGGGCTCGGGCTGTCGATCGTCGCCCAGGTCGTCCGCCAGCACGGCGGGGTGGTCCGGGCGGGACGCTCGGCGCAGGGCGGGGCCGAGTTCACGATGGTCCTGCCCGGCGCCCGCTCGCTCGAGGCGCTGCCGGCGCCCGCCGCGGCCTGAGGAGCTCCAGGAGCCGACCTCGTACGCCCTCCTCGGTCAGGCCTCGCCCATCACCAGGCCCTCGATCGTGTGCTTCTGGTAGATCGGGTGCAGCTCGTCGACCACCGGGCAGGCGAGGTGGCGGCGTACGGACTCCGGCAGCGCGGCCCAGTAGTCCTTCGTCACGGCCATGTCGTGGCGCTCGAAGTTCGTGCCGTCGGGCCCGTCCATGCCGATGACGAGCACGGGACGGCGCTCGAGCGAGGCGTGCTTCGTCCCGCGGTGCAGCGTCAGCGCGGTGCGGGCCGAGATGTCGCCCATCTGCGGGAAGCGGCGGACGGCGCGCTCCTCGTAGCGGGGGTAGAACGACTTCGGCGGGAACATCCCGTGGTGGAACTCCTCGCCGTCGTCCCACTGGGTGCCCGGTGCGATCTCGAACGGACCCATGTCGTCCTCGGTGTCGACGGCGGTGATGTTGAAGTGCAGGGACGTCAGGCGGTGCTCGTCCCGCGCCGCGTCGGGCATCGGGAAGTCGCGGTGCCAGGGCTGGTTCATCGCGCCGTGGCCGGGGACGTCGAAGCCGACCTCGGTGATGAGGTAGTCCGGGCCGAGGACGGCCTCGGTCGCCGCGGTGATCCAGGGGTGGGTCGCGATGTCGACGAAGCCGCGCAGCGCCTGCGGGTGGATCTCGACGTAGTAGCGGTTCGGCCCGCGGCCGACCGCGCCGCCCGGGCGGGACAGCGCCTCGTCGAAGGCGGCGTCGACGTCCTCGGACAGCGTGGCCACCCAGTCGCGGCTGAAGGCCCCCTTCCGGCCGATGACGCCCTCCTCGTAGATGGCGCGGCGGATCTCCGCCTGGTCGACGTCGGTGACGGTGGGGGTCTGGGCGACGGTGCTCATCTGGGCCTCCGGGTAGGGACGGGTCGGGCTCGGGACCTCATTGTTGCCACGTTGCATGCAACGTTGCAAGGTCTCGGCGGCACGGCTTCTGCGAAGGTGGGGGCATGACCGCCAGCCTGCGCAGCGTCGCCGCCCGCGCGGGGGTGTCGGTGCGCACGGTCTCCAACGTGGTCAACGACTTCCCGCACGTGGCCCCGGCCACCCGGGCGGCGGTCCAGGCGGCCATCGCCGAGCTGGGCTACCGGCCCAACCTGGCGGCCCGGCAGCTGCGCCGGGGCCGGACGGGCGCGATCGGGCTGGTCGTGCCCGAGGTGCACTCGCCCTACTTCAGCCAGCTCGCCTCGGTCATCGTCCGGCTCGCCGAGGCCCGCGGTCTGACCGTGCTGATCGACCAGACCGAGGGCGACCCGGAGCGGGAGCGTCGGCTGCTGGGCGGCTCGGCCTTCGGCGTGGACGGCATGATCGTCAGCCCGTGGTCGCTCGACGTGGCCGAGCTCGCGCGGACCGACACCGTGCCGCTCGTCCTGCTCGGCGAGCGCAGCGGACGCTCCGCCCTGGACCACGTCGGCTTCGACAACGTGGCGGCCGCTCGGGACGCCACCGCCCACCTGGTCGCGGTCGGACGTCGGCAGGTCGCCGCCGTCGGCACGCAGCCCCACCTCACCAACGACACCGGCCGGCAGCGCCTCGAGGGCTACCACCAGGCGCTGCACGCGGCCGGGCGTACGCCGGACCCACGCCTCGAGGTCGCCGTCCGCTCGCTGCACCGGGCCGACGGGGTCACGGCGATGACGTCCCTGCTCGACGGGCCGGTCGTGCCGGACGCCGTCTTCTGCTTCACCGACGAGCTCGCGCTGGGGGCGATCCGCGCGCTCGCCGACCGCGGCCTCCGGGTGCCCGAGGACGTCGCGCTGGTCGGCTTCGACGACATCGAGGACGGGCGGTTCAGCGTGCCGACCCTCACGACGATCGCCCCCGACAAGGAGCAGATCGCGGCCGGCTGCCTGGACACCCTCGCGGCCCGGATCCTCGACCCCTCCGCGGCGGGCCAGGAGGTCGTCACCTCGTACGAGCTCGTGGTCCGGGAGAGCACCGGCGGGCGCTGAGAACGGCTGAGACCTCCCGTCCGCGACGCCGGTCCGGGCGGCCCCGAAGATTCACCAGGGGTGGCCCAAACCGCTGGGGCCACCGCGCCGAAGAGGCACTGAGCGGACTCTCCATCCCCCGGGCGCAGCGCAACGCCCGGTTGGTGCCCTGCCCGTTCGTGATCCCGGTGGTACGCGCTCCGACGAGGGGCTTCGTCGTGCGCGTCCCCGTGGCCCCCCGGTCGTGCTCCGCGGACGGGACGGCACCGCCGGGCCGACTCTCGGAGCACCACCTTGCGAAGGAGCATGATGTTCGGAAAGAAAGTCGTGGCTGACATGATCAGCCGCAGCGCGGAGAACGAGCACGACCGCCGTTCGTTCCTGCGGGCCGCCGGTGTCGCCGGGCTCGGGACGGTCGGGGCCGTGGCCCTCACCGGTGCCGGGACCGAGGCCGCCTCGGCCGCGCCGACCGGGGGACCCAGCGACAGCGCGATCCTCAACTTCGCGCTGAACCTCGAGTACCTCGAGGCGCAGTTCTACTCCTACGCCTACTGGGGCGAGGGTCTCGACTCGACCGACGTGACCGGCAGCGGCCGTCAGGGCAGGGTCACCGGTGGCAAGAAGGTCCACTTCAAGACCAAGGCCATCAAGGAGTACGCCCGCGAGATCGCCATGGACGAGCGCAACCACGTGAAGTTCCTGCGTGGCGCGCTCGGCGGGGCCAAGGTGTCGCAGCCCGACATCGACCTCAAGACCAGCTTCACCGCGGCAGCGCGGGCGGCCGGCCTGATCAAGAGCAACCAGACGTTCGACCCGTTCGCGAACGAGAACAACTTCCTGCTCGGCGCGTTCATCTTCGAGGACGTCGGCGTCACGGCCTACAAGGGCGCGGCCCCGCTGATCGACAACTCGACCTACCTCGAGGCGGCCGCCGGCATCCTCGCGGTCGAGGCGTACCACGCCGCGATCGTGCGTTCGGCGCTCTACCGCAAGGGCCTCTTCGCGGAGGTCAAGAAGATCTCCGAGCTCCGCGACGCGGTGGACGGTTCGTCGGACGACGACCAGAACCTGCGCAGCAAGGGCAAGCACGCGAACATCGTGCCGACCGACGCGAACAGCATCGCCTACAGCCGGACCCCCGGCGCCGTGCTGAACATCGTCTACCTGAACCCGGCAAAGACCACCAAGGGTGGCTTCTTCCCGGCTGGCGTGAACGGCGAGATCAACACCAGCGAGAACAACGCCTGACCCAGGCGCTGCGCGGTCGTCCGACCGCACGCACGACCTCGGCCCGGGACGGTGCACCGTCCCGGGTCGACCCGCGTCCGGGCCCGGTGCCCTGTGCTCCGTGCTCCGTGCTCGCCTAGGACCGGCCGCGCGTCGCGTACGGGGTGTGGGTCGGCAGCGTCATCCGGGGCGCGTGCCGCGGTCGGCGGGCCCCGACCAGCCCGAGCAGCTGCTGCACCCGGAACCGGTGCCCGCGGTAGGGCTCCAGCAGCTCGGTCGCCGCGTCGTCGTCGAGCACCTCGCCCGTCAGGGCCCAGGTGATGTTCTTGCCCACGTGGTAGTCGCCCACGCTCCACGCGTCGGCGTCGCCGTGGGAGCGCTGACGCACCTCCGCCGAGGTCCACGGACCGACGCCGGGAAGGCTGCGGAGCGCCACGTCGGCCGCGGCGTTCGTGCCGTTCAGCGTCCGCTCGATCGCCGTCGCCCGCTGGGCGGTCCGGACCAGGGTGCGGCTGCGCCGCTCCTCGACCCCGGCGGCCAGGAAGCGCCAGCTCGGCACCCGGGCCCAGGCCTCGGGGGTCGGCGCGACGAACATCCCGTACGCCGCCGAGCCCGGCTCCTGGGTGGGGCCGGGGGCGGGTTCACCGAACTCGCGCACCAGCAGCCGCCAGGCACGGAACGCCTCCTTGCCCGTCACCACCTGCTCGAGGCAGGCCGGCGCCAGCGCCTCGAACACGGCGTCCGTGCGCCCGACGCGGAAGTGCCCGTGGTGGCGGTGGGCCTCGGCGACGACCGGGTGGCGCGGCTCGAAGCCGCTCACGTCGTCGGCCTCGCCCAGGAAGCGGGGCAGCTGGTCGAGCACCTGCTCGGCGCCGTCGCCCCAGGCGCGCGCCGACACCTCGGTGCCCTGGGCGACGACCTTGAGCAGGGCGGTGCCCGTCGACGTCCGCGTCGTCCGCAGGTGGATGCCGCCGAGCGAGCGGTGCGTCGGGTCCCCGGAACCACGCCGGTGGGGCGCGAAGCAGGCGCCGAGCATCGGCGTCCGGTCCAGGACCAGGCGCCGGGTGAGGCCCCCGACTTCCGTGCTCATCGCGTCGCCGACTCTATGCCGACCCGGCGCTAGCGCTCCGGCGCGAGCACCACGAGCTCGCCCTGCGGGGTCGGGGCGAAGCCGTTGGCCCGCAGCACCGCGAGCGAGGCGGGACCGTCCGGGTTGTCGGGCTCGACCTCGGCCCGCACGAGGTCGGCCCCGTTGCGCCAGGCGTGCTCGAGCAGCAGCGCGCACGCGCGGGTCGCGACGCCGCGGCCGCGGAGGTCCGGCGCGACCTGGTAGCCGACCTCGACCTCGGCCGAACCGTCGTCGGGAGGCGGGCCGTGGAAGCCGGCGTCGCCGACGACCTGCCCGTCGACGACCACGGCGAAGAACCACCAGGGCGAGTCCTCGGGGTCGCGGCCGAGGGCGGCGTACGTGGTGAGCAGCATCCGCGCGGCGCCGAGGGTCCCGTCGGCCGGGAACTGCGGGTGCCAGGTCCGCGGCCGTTCGAGGTTCCCCTCGACCAGCGCGCGGGCGACGGCGACGGGGATCCGCTCGAGCCGGACGGCGGGAGCCGCGCTCATCCCTTCGTGACCGAGGGCCACGGGTTCGCCGTGCAGCCCTGCAGCCCCTTGGTCTGCTGCAGCATCACCGGCGCGGGCCGGCCGGTCCGCGGGCAGCCGACGTGGGAGTGGCCGAGCGCGTGCCCGAACTCGTGGTTCACGAGGTACTGCCGGTACTCCGCCACGTCCGTCCCGTACGCCTTGGCGCCGAGCACCCACCGCTTGGCGTTGAGGACGACCTTGTCCCCGACGCGGCAGGACACCTCGCCGCGGGTCAGCAGCGGCGCGCAGAGCTTGTCGGTCGTGCCGGGCGTGACGACGTACGCGTGCAGGTCGGCGTTCTCGCCGGCGGCGACCAGGGCGAACCGCACCCGGCCGGTCGACCGCCAGCTGCGCGGGTCGTCGAGCGTCTTCTCGAGCGCGCGCGCCACGGCGTCGGGGTCGAGGTCGATCCCCTTCTCCACCCGGACGTCGAAGCGGTAGAGCCGACCCTCGTCCGTCGTGCTGGGGACGGAGACCTCCGCCCGCTCGTACGTCCCCGGCCCGGCGTCGGCCACGAGCGTCCCCTGGACCTGACCCGGGTCGGTCGTCGGTGGTGCCGCCGGGGCCGACGGCGCGGCGTCCGGCTCGGTGGCCGACGCGTCGGCAGGAGCAGCCCGGGTGACGGACGTCGAGGAGGAGACGAGGGCCGCGGGTCGGGGCAGCGACCACGCGCCGGTCACCAGCAGGACGAGGCCGACCGTCGCGCAGAGGAGCATCCAGCCGCGTCCGACGGTGAGGGCCGGCGGCTGCGCGGGAGACGGGTCGACGCGGTCGGCTGGGTTAGATTGTCCGCCGACGTCGCGGGGCGCGCGCGCGGGCCGTGGACCTTCGCGGGGGTCGCGGGTCCGACGCCCCTCCGACGATCGGCTCACGGACCAAGAGACTAGGCGGACGACGTGGCGCACTCGCACAGCAACGCCGCACGCGGCGGACGCGGTGCGGCAGGACCCGGTCACCTCGCCGCCCAGGACGGCTCCGAGCACCAGGTCACCGCCGCCGAGCTCTACCGCCACCGACGGGCGCTCCGGATCCTCATCGTGGTGCTGATCCCGCTCGGGATCTGGACCCTGGTGGGGCTGATCGCCCTCTGGCCGGGCGACGTCGCCGACCACGTGAACGCCGACGCGGCGGGCTACAGCGTCGCCGGCGTCACCTACCCGCGCGCCGAGATCACCGCGGTCGAGCAGATCGCCTGCGACGGGCTGCCCGGCTCGACGCCCGGCGAGCAGGGCGCGAACGCCTGCGCCAACGTGACGGCCACCGTCACCGACGGCGACGGCCGCGGCGACGTGGCCAGCGTCCCGCTCACCCAGGCGCTCTACGCCTCGGGCGCCGAGGTCGGCCAGGACATCGTCCTGATCCGGGTCCCGCCGGGCGACGGGCAGGGCGCGTCGTACCAGTTCTCCGACTTCGACCGCCGCACCCCGCTGGTCGTCCTCAGCATCGTGTTCGCGCTCGTCGTCGTCGCGGTCGCCCGCTGGCGCGGCCTGGCCTCGCTGCTCGGCCTGGCCTTCGCCGCGCTGATCCTGGTCAAGTTCATGTTCCCGGCGCTCGTCGCCGGCCAGAACCCCGTCGTCATCGGGCTGATCGGCTCGTCCGCGATCATGTTCGTCGTCCTGTACGCCGCCCACGGCTTCAGCGCGCGGACGACGACCGCCCTGGTCGGGACCCTGTTCGGCCTGGGGCTGAGCGCTGCGCTCGGGGCGTTCGCGACCAGGTGGGCGCACCTGACCGGGGTCGCCAGCGAGGACGACTACATCCTCGCCGCCGCGACGCCGGACCTGCACCTGACGTCGGTGGTGATCTGCGGGATCATCGTCGCCGGCCTCGGCGTGCTCAACGACGTGACGATCACGCAGGCGTCGGCCGTCTGGGAGCTGGCCGACGGGCACTACCTCGACGAGAACGGCCAGGCCCTGCGGCTGCGCAAGCGCGACCTGTTCACCCGGGCGATGCGGATCGGCCGCGACCACATCGCCTCCACCGTCTACACGATCGCCTTCGCCACCGCGGGCGCCTCGCTGTCGGTGCTGCTGCTGATCGCCGTCTACGACCGGCCGCTGCTGCAGGTGCTGCAGACCGAGCAGTTCTCCGACGAGATCGTCCGCACGCTCGTGGGCTCGATCGGCCTGGTCCTGGCCGTCCCGCTGACCACCGCGATCGGGGTGGCCGTCGTCCGCGCCGGGCGCGTGCAGCCAGCCGGGGTCGGCGCTGCTGCCGGCGCCGGCGCTGGTGGCGCAGAGACCGCGCTGGTCCCGTCGGAGCGCCGCCGCCTCTCGCTGCCCGGCCGCAAGCGCCCGGCGCCCCCGACGGCTCCGGTCGAGCAGGCCACGCCGCCCGCGGAGCCCGAGGGCGACACGGAGACGACGATCCTGCCGGCCGTCAGCCCTACCAGCGCGAGGGACGTGGACCCGGCCTCGAAGGCCGACCCCGCGCCCAAGGCCGACCCGGTGCCCACCGGCGACCCCGTGGCCGACGTCGTCTCGGACGCGACGGAGAAGCCGTCGCGGCGCCGCTGGCGGCGGCACGAGGACGACTTCGGCGACTTCTCGGACCTGCGCGACCCCGACGAGCCCAGCCCGCGCCGCTCCCGCTAGGCCGAAGCCGGGAGAACGGGGAAGTTCCGACCGCGACCACGCGGTCAGATCTTCCCCGGTCGTCGAGCGACGGTCAGGAACCGGGCCGCAGCAGCGGGAAGAGGATGCTCTCGCGGATGCCGACGCCGGTGAAGAGCATGATCAGCCGGTCGAGGCCCAGGCCCACGCCGCCCATCGGCGGTGCGCCGAGCTCGAGGGCGTCGAGGAAGTCCTCGTCGAGCTGCATCGCCTCGGGGTCGCCGGCGGCGGCCTCGAGCGACTGGGCGGTGAGCCGCTCGCGCTGGATGACCGGGTCGATCAGCTCGGAGAAGCCGGTGCCGCGCTCGACGCCGCCGATGAAGAGGTCCCAGGCCTCGATGAGCGCCGGGTCGCTGCGGTGCGGACGGGCCAGCGGCTGGGCGATCGGCGGGTAGTCGCAGACGAACGTGGGCTGCAGCAGCGTCGGCTCGACGAGCTCGGCGAACAGCTCCATGACGACCTTCTGCTCGCCCCAGGCCGGGTCGAGGGACACGTCCCGCGCGGCCGCGATGGCCCGGAGCCGCTCGAGCGAGGTCTCCGGCAGCACCTCCTCGCCGAGCACCGCC
>Ga0210040_10004608_pt1 | contig 17902 bp, 24 predicted proteins | sample CryGeyCG12114_NA_FD_185462 | JGI IMG/M metagenome (GOLD analysis project Ga0210040, IMG submission 185462) | Groundwater microbial communities from aquifer - Crystal Geyser CG19_WC_8/21/14_NA (SPAdes) (version 2) | ecosystem: Environmental > Aquatic > Deep subsurface > Groundwater | place: USA... | reverse complement strand
TAGGAAAAATTCAATGCATAGAGAATTGTCAGCATTTGCCAACGGGCGCTTGCGCTAGTTAAATGCAAGCAGCATAGTTGATGAAATTCAAACGGTGTGTAATTTTCTAAGCAAGTTGAAAGTTGAACTAGAAATGGATTATAACGTTTTTTAGATTTCTCTTTCCGCAGATAAGAATAGTTAGAGAGATTTATATTCTTAGGACTTAGAGAGACGGTTTGTTATTATTTGGATTCCAAAATTCAGTTCGGAAATCATTATCAGTTTTTGACGTTAGTAGAGTGTTTGATATTTGTTTTGACCAGGAGATGAAGTTGTGTCGTTGGCCGATCCACATTAACTAGCCTAAGAAAAGTGTTACCGGCTTCTTTATTGAGTTTAATTAAATCAGCAAAATGGCTGTACATTACAAGTTCAAGGCTGCGTTGGATTATTCCACTGTCACTTTTGACGGTATTCATATTTCCGTTGGGGATTTGAAGCAAGAAATAATTGAACAAAAAAGAATCGCTAAAAATGCCGACTTTGACCTGCAGATTATGAATGCTCAATCTAAAGAAGGTATGTAATTGACGAGGATTTTATCAATGATAGCAATTAGTTTTGAGCTAAATCACAGATTTCTGTCAATTATTTTTAAAGTTTATGACGACGAGGATGCTCTCATTCCGAAGAATACTTCAGTCATTGTGGCAAGAATACCAATGGCTGATAAAAAGAAAAGTGGTGGTCCGTCTGCTATGATAGGTCAAGGACAGTCCAGATCAATGAATCGAAGCATGCAGATGCCGACTAGTGGTTCTCAGGTACGTTTTGCTTAGACCAAACTATTATTTATTAAAAGGAACAATGGTCAGTCAGCCGTTGGGTTATGAGTATACAAGGATTATTGATTGGTAATGTATGTACTAATGTACATTGTTTCCAGAATGTTGATTTAACAGCTATGGACGCTTCAGAGGAAGACAAAATCAAAGCAATGATGTCTCAATCAACAGCTGATTATGATCCATCGAGATATGTAAAAGTTCGTGGAGGAAATCAGCATGGAAAAGTTCCTGAAAATTATCGTTGTTATAAGTGTCACCAATCTGGTCATTGGATTCGACATTGCCCTTATGCTGCGACCGTAAGCAGATTAAGACTATAAAAATATTTCATTGATGTTTTTGATAATCGAACCTTACTTGCCAACTATATATAGTAATGGATCATATATGAAATAATGAATATTTTTGTATTTTGCAGAATGAGGAATTGAAAAAGAGTACCGGTATTCCGAGAAGTTTCATGGTTTTAGTCGACGGTCCTAATGTACCTGGAGCTTTAGTTACTCCAGAGGGAAGATTTGCAGTTCCAGCTGTCGACCAGTAAGAGTTACTTCTTTTTGTATTCTGCTGGAAAAACTTACAGAGAATAAAAAACAGGAAGTTCAATTCGGATTGCATTATTTTTTATTATTCTGCAGTGCTGCTTACATGGACAAAGGAAAACCAAACGCGGAACCTCCACCACCTAAGCCTAATATACCGGAAGAATTAATGTGTAATTTATGTCAGGATCTTTTGACTGATGCTGTCCTCGTCCCATGTTGTGCTGATTCCTATTGCGATGACTGTGAGTTATTTTTTTATGTATATAGTATGATAATTGTTATTGTTCCAATTGCATAAACGTTTCTGTGTTATATTTAGGTGTCCGAAGTGTCCTATTAGAATCAGAATCGCATGAATGTCCTGGATGCCATGAAAAAGACATATCTCCATCATCTTTGATTCCCAATCGTTTTAAAAGAAACGCAGTAAACGCTTTTAAGAATGAAACTGGATACATTAAAGCTCCAAAAGTACCAGAGACTACGAAGGAAGAACCGTCCAAGCGACGATCTCTTGAAGAACTGCCCGCTGACTTATTCCCCCATTCCCCACGGCGAGTAGGCACAGAATCAGAATCTAATGACGCTGCTACTAGTGCCGATATAGGTATGATATCGTTATCTACTGCAATTTCATAGTCTTTTGTGTTACTGCATGAGATTCGAATAGTCTTCAGTCTAGTTTTTTTGTTATTCTCACAGACAAAACGGATTTATATGATTTCAATGATGACTTTACACCGTCTCCGCCTGTTTCTTCACCTTCATTGAACAAACCTAAAGTTGATGTGCCACCACCATTGCATGATAGGAACAATTCTTCGATTAGAGACAATAGAAATACTGGAAAACCTGTTTCTGAGGGACGCAGGGATTCACATTCCCATGACGAGAACTCTGGAAAAGGAGGTCATCAAGGGCGTCCACATCATATGGACTCTTCTAATCCAATATCGGAGAATCCTCAAAATATTCGTGATAGGGATCCGGATTTTGGTCCCCGGCGTACCAGTACTGGTGGGTTTAAAGATGTAGCCCCACCAGGTGAAGATATGCCAAAGCACAGATACAGTTCTAGAGAAAATTATGATCTTAAAGATGGTGGTTGCGATTCTCGTAATACCGGAATGCCTCCAGCATTACCTCCCAACGTCGTTCCTTTCAACCCATTACAACCACCTCCTGGGTATCATGGACCACCTCCTCGCCCAAACTTTGACCCTTGTAAGTTTTATTATGATTTTGAACTTTGAAAACTACGGGTATGAGTAACAGAAGACATCTTTATTATGTTTGTCGGAAACTGTTTTCAAAATAATTTTGTTTTTAATATTTTTAGCACAACCTCCTAATCTACCTGTTCCTGGCGGTGGACTTCCTGGTCCAGGATTTCCACCCAATCAGTTTCCTAGGTATGGAAACATGCTCAACTACTTGTTATTTTAGTGCTATCTTATCCTAAAGTATTGTTTCACGTTTCACATTACACAACTTGGTACCTTGACCTTAACCATAACTCAATTATTTATGTCGTATGCATGATTTTTTGCAGAGCTGGCATTCCTCCTCCATTGCAGCCTGGCCCCATGGGAGGACCTCCTGTGCCTGGGCCACAAATGAGGTTTCCTCATGGACCTCCATTCGAAGATCATCCTCGTCATCTAAAGGAGCCGGGAAATGAACCTGCTATGTATGTTCTTATGGTCTGTTTAGGTCAAGGTTTGTTTTGTCATGAATTTTTCTAACGGATTTATACCAATATAGGGAAATTGATACGTTGAAAGAGTTTGAACGACTTATGAGAGAAAAAGACAGGAGGAAGAAAATTGCCAGCAGTGCACCATTCCCTCCACGTTCTAGGTCCCGTTCGTTTACACCACCACCATATCCTCGCCGCTCAAGGTCCCGTTCATATTCTAGGTCTCCTTCACCCAAAAGGAGAAAACCCATGCTAGTTAGACGCAGAAGGTCATACTCTCGCTCTTATTCAAGAAGTCCTCCTGGTCCGCACTACTCTCGTAGATTCAGTCGCTCTCGTTCAAGGTAAGATAAGTGGTTTAGTTCTTCAATAAGGTATCTGGTTATCATGCAGAAGAGGCGAGATCGTATCTATAGTAAACGCAAATAATATTGTACTTCGTCCAGATCACGATCTCGTAACCTGACACCTTTAACTCCCCCAATCTCCAAACGTAGATCGCCACGACGTGCTCCTCCATATTCTCCTTCTCCCCCTCCCCTTCAACGTACATTTCGAAAAGATAAAGACGACTATTACGACACACGACGGTAACATTTTTTTGTGTTATCACTCTTTTCTGCATGCCACTTCTTTATTTCACGTTTCACTTAAAACTTCATTGGTTTCTTGCACGGTTTTTTGACACACCATCTTTCTCTGCAGATTGGACGATAGAACACCTCATCCGTCATCTCGTTATGGTAGTGGGAAGCCACCACCACCCGTATCCCGTGATAGGGAATACGACTCAAAGTACAATCAAATGTCATCCAGCCATAACAATAGGTTCGACCAACATGGAAAATATGATTCAGGTCGCCCTCCTCCACCTCGTCATTATCATCATAATGGGCCACCTCCGCACCACCCTTACAATAATAGCAATTCAGGCATGGGTCAAGGACCACCACCCTTAGGGGGTCCACCAGGCAACTATTTATCCAGTGGTGCCGGTCGTTTCAGAGATCGAGATCAATTCAGAGAATCCCATCCTCCTATGGGAGGAGGACTTCTGGGGATGCCTCCCTTGAACCTTCCACCTCATTATGGGCCCGCTCATTGTCCACCTCCACATCGCATGGATAATTTTGAGCCTTTGGTTCCCCCTGGAACTGAGACTCAAATTCCACCTCCTTCAATCATGAATATAAACCCCCCTCGACCTCCATATGTGAATCAACCTGGAATGCATCCTGGACCGCAGTACTATGGGTCAGATGCTCATCCGAGCTCAAAAGATGCACCTACTGGAGAGTTTAGCCATTCAAGTGCTGGGAACAGCAATTCTGGTCGTGCCAATAACAATATGTCGTCTAATAGTGCTTATAATAGCAGTGGTGGTCATAAGTCAGAAATTAGGAGATCTGAGGAGGTTAGTAGAATGGACCATCATCATCACCATCATAGGGATAGGGATCATAGGGAGAGAGAGAGAGATCGGGAAAAGAATGACAAGGATGTAGAACCCAGACATCATCGAAAACGTTCCGCGGATTCGCGTAAAGGAAGTGCTGAGAAGGATAAAAAGAAATCGAAAGAAAAGAAGAAGCACAAGAAAAAGAGTCATAGTGAAGAAAAGAAATCAAGGAAGAAGAAAAAGAAGGATGCGGACTCGGATGAGGAAGAAGCAAAAGGAGAAGACGACAGTGGTGCCAGCGAAACGAAAATACAAAGTGAAGCAGAAAGCAGACTCAGTAGTAGTAAGGAACTGACTGAGACTGTGGAGGAGACCAAAATGAACGAAGAGGAAACGAAAGAAGAAGTAATAAAAAAGGAAGAAATAGTTGCAACTGTGATACAACAAATTCCCTGCGACTCTACTGTTCAATCTCCAGAAAGGCAAGGAAAGGAAAATGGTAATAATCTTGCCTTTGGCTCCCAAGAAAGTTTGAGCCAAGTGAGTAAGGAAAGTAGTAGTTTATTGCTGGATGTGTCCGATTCATTGTTGCAAGAGTCTGAACTTACGTCTAAAATTGGTATGTTTTTTACCAAAGGAGGGTATCGGAATTACATTGCCGAAAAAAAAATTGAGTTGAAGACACTATTTTGTAGCGTTTAAAGTCGTGCATCGAATGGCTTTTTCAGTTTTTCATAAAAATCATTACATTATTCGTCTAAGCCCAAATTTTCCTGTCCCTAGAGTAAAGGAATCTCTCGTGATGCGGAGAGAATCTCTCCGCATCAATTTATTATTCAACACTTTTGCTTTATCAGATTCTAGAAACTTGCTGCACCTCAGACAATTTATGAATCATTGAAAATTTGACAGGTTTTGAAATCGACTCGTAAGAGTGAGTCTGGCTAAAAGCCAGTGGGTCCGGCTATCTAATTTAACTCCGTGAGGGGAAACTCGGCAATGTAATTCCGATACCCTCCTTTTTAAATGCTGGTCCGTTTAGTTTTAAGTTGGTTAGTTATTGATTTGAAAAAACTACTTTGTGCAGATGTGCTGGGAAAAGAGAGTATTATTCCGGAAATTGTGGTTCCATTGATTCCTCCTTCTAAATGGGACGATATAGATGATACGGAAACTAAAGGGGATGACGAAGATGAAGCTCGTGAAAAAGATGTGAGGGAACTGTCTAGTCTGACAAGTACTAAAACTATTGCTCCAGAAAAAGTAACCTCAGATGTCATCAGAAGAGCTGAGTATGCTATATTTCAGAAAGCCGCTAATGCTATTGTGGCCCAAGTTGAAACCTCCAATAATTCTGCTAAGGGTCTATCCATTTATAAACATTCTACGGACAAAAAGAATGGTAAGTACTTTAAATTTATAACTAAATCTACTGCAATAACTGTAATATAATAATAGTTAGCTTTGACACTTTGAGACTTGAGGTTTTCAACTAGCTGAGGCTATTCTTGTTCTTGTTTCTAACTAGACGAAAAGGCTACTGCAGTGTCTACAAAGGAGATCGACCATGATTCATCGGATAAAAAAGCCTCTACTGTAGCATCTACTATCCAAAGGAAATCCTTAAAGGAAAGATTAGGAGATAAATTAGAATGTGATGACAGCTCAATCAATAAAGGAACTGCTCAGACCAGTTTCAAGAGTACGGAAGATTCTCGTGGCAAATCTCAAAAATCTCATCAACAACATCATAAATCTCGTACTCGTTCTAGATCACCCCGTAGGCATCGAGAAAAAACTCCGCCATCCCGGCATCGAGAAAAAACTCCACCATCTCGGCATCGAGAAAAAACTCCTTCATCCCGACATCAAGCAATCCGTTCTAGGTCTCGATCAAGATCCCGCAACTATCCCATCAGACCAGCGTCAGATACAAATAATGGTCGTCGAGTATACCACACTAGACGCTCTCGCTCTCCTGGGCGAAGAAATTATCCATCATCTTTTAGAAATCGTAGTAGAAGTGTAGACAGAGGGAGAGGCCGCGGCGAATCCAGACCAACACCAACGCATCATAGTTCTGATAGGGGTGGTAGTTATAATCGTTCGAGACATGATGAGCGTAATGATCAAGCAGAGAGGAATGTGAGCAACGAAAATTCGGGACCACGTGACGACATGAAAAGAGCTTTTCCCAAGTTGGAGCCCGATGATAAGGAACCTACTCCTCCTGGAGAAAGTGGAAAACCATATGTTCCTGCGGCGGTGAAAGAGCCATGGAACTTATCTGATAAGTTTGTACCCATTGGTGATACTGAAGAATCAAAAGTCGACTCGGGCAAGTCTAAAGTGGGCCCCAGGGAGAACATTTTGGATTCCAGACAAGACTTGAAGAAAGTATTTTCCCCGAATCTCTCTGGAAGGAAGCCACAAAAGGGTCGTATCAACATTAAATTGAGTTCGTCATTGAAGGCAGAAATGCACAGTAGTTCTTCAGAAGACGAAGTTCATAAAAGTGACGAGGAGGTGCACAAGAAAGATGACGATGAGAATGAAAAGTCCTCTAAGGAGGACAAGAAAAAGAAGAAGAAGAAGGAAAAAAAGAAACGGAGGAGATCTAATTCTAGTGAAAGTAGCTCATCTAGTAGTAGTGGAGGCAAGAAGAAGAAAAAGAAGAAGAAGAAGAGCAAAAAGAAGAAGAAAAAGAGTAAATAAGGTAAGAAAGCATTCACTTCTCTTTATATCCTGTATTCTATATGCAGTTTCAAATTTATTTTGATGTGATTCTCAAATAATTATTTTCAGACTTGAGGACTCAGGGACGTTTAAAAAATCTAGGGCTGTAGTTAGCCGGACTGTTTGTTTGTTTCTAATTGTTCATCCCAAAATATACCTTTTTACGTGTTTGATAGTCGAATATTATTTTACTTGCTTGTGTGCGACTTTATTGTATAGGAAGCTGACAGTCCTCTAACTAAATCAAATGCACCGTTTATTAGACGATTTTGTTTTCTCCTCTCCTCCATTTATCGTTGATTAATGTCATAAGTTTGAGAATAGCACTACAATTTCGAGACTGCTGTAATATAATGTAGGCATTATTTTTCCCTGTGTAATACTGAGGAGTTGTGGAGTGAAAATGTTGCAGGTAGTTGTCTATAAAATGGAAACCTGCTCCAGATCCGTTAAAGAAATCAGAATGTGTACAATAGATTTGTGTATTATTAGCGTGTGATAAAATGTCATTGTGTCGTTCACACTAAAGTCAATTATCGAATGAATTAATTAGCATAGTTTAGATTTCGTTTAGAATTGTTACTGATTCAATTTATTTGTACTAAATCAAAACCTTGGAAGTTGAAATAAACAACTTTAACAAAATGTTTTAGCAGTCTAAATCCTTCATTTCTTTCAGTCGTCTTCAATGGTAATTTATTATGAAATTATTTTACAAACGTACATCAGCAAAGACACATGCATATTACCAAACCACCTTAAGAAAGGCGATGTCAAATCACAAAAGCTTGATTTCAACCATTCCGTTATTTTTTAAATAATAAAAAAATGCTCAAAAGAAAACTTGAACCAAAAATTCTGTTGCAAAGAAATTCATTCAATAAATAGTACAGGGGGTTACACAGCATACAATTACTTAAACCAATCAAATCACAAGAACTAAAAAGTAATGGTAGTTAGTTAGTTAAAATCCTAACAATACAAATTAATAAATACAAATTGGGTATTAATTAGATACTTAGGTAGTAAAGATAAAGGTAAACTACCAATATTTTGTAGCTCACTAAGAATGATTCATACAAAAATACTAACTATCCAAGAATTACTTCACTTAAATATAAAGGAGCTTTACAAGGCACATTTGGAATCTGGGGCCCTTTGGAAACATCCTGACACAATATAACAGTGGCCTCTTTAACATTCGATACAATCGTTCCTCCTGCGAGCCGAATCAGTCGTTTGTATGCTTCGACAGTACTAGCTGGTAAATCACTTAAGAAAAACCGCATTCCAGACATAGGGCTAGGTTTCGCTTTTTGAATACGCTCTGTGTAACGTTGATAGGAGGCTCTAGCTAAATTCTTCTCCCCTGTAGTTTTTCCATCCGACTCCTTCCACAAATATTCTTGGATCTGCATAGGTTTTTCAGTTTAAATTAATCAGTGTACAAAAATGATCAGTTCGTTTATCGTTTATAGTTTGACAAGAGGAAACTAAACTTACAGGTAAGAAATGTCCAGCCTTTGCACTATCCTCTACGTAAGACGCATGAATAACACCTTTGCCACTGGCAATACATGCCATCAGTTTCTCACTTCGAGCTAACTTCCCGGCAATAATACCTAGGCAATTGCTGTCGTAAGCATCAGCGAGGATTGATCCTCCCATGGATATTATAGACTTGGTCATAGGATTTTTGAGCTACAAAACACAAAGAAAGTAATTCACTAACATCCATAAAACTAGTAAGATTGCGAATCCATGAGAAATAGCATAACTACATTGCCACTCACCGCATCTGGAATGCCAGACAATGCGAACATAGGGTTCATTGGGAGAGCGTCAGGTTCAGGTTGCGGAGCTTTAGCTTCACATTTTTTCACAGCAACATGAGCACTTTCATCAGCATTTTTACTTTCTTTCTTTTTAAAGACAGTAGGTTTGGGCTCCACTGTTTTTGATGTCTTCTTTTTCTCGTCACTTACGTGATTTCTCTCAGCCAGCGCAACCATTCGAGCCAAATCTTCATCTTGCCTACTTGACATTTCGTCAGCATGACCTTCCTCATTATCACTCTCGTTCCATTCTACACATGGGACGTCTAAATCGTCCAATTCTTGAGACTCTACTTGCTTATACTGAGACAAAGGTTTGCTGCTAGTTAGACTTTCGCTAGACAACTTCTTCAGCACATTAGTTTGCATGTGATGACTTTGGTCTCCTTTTGTTTGGGCCTCGGCAGTTACTTCCTTAGTGATTAAATCATTCAAGGCTTGCATACTGAACTTTGACTGAGCAGCTACAGCTGGCGTTGGCTCGTGCGAAGTAGACCGTAAGACACGACCTGATCTCGTACTAGTTCTGTTTTGACCTTGAACAGCATTCGCAGCACTGCTTGCTTTTCTTTTGCATCTAGAGTCAAACAATGCTTCATCAATCCGTTTATTATCCTTTTCGCAAGCCAACAGCCAAAATGAGCTGACGGCATGAATTTCAGGATTCCCGATAGCTGCTTTGAATTTGGCAGGAAGATAATGGACAGCAGTCTGCACCAAAACAAACGAAAAACAATATTACAAAATTACAATAGACAGCGAATTACAAATTACACAATATTACATAATTTAATATAGTACGAATTAAATGACAATAACAATGCATCGGATCTCGGATTTAATGCAATAATCACAGTCACAGTGCATTATACATACCGTGAACATGACATGAGTGAGTCTTGGATCAGATATGTCCACCAACGTAGCTCCCAGTTTTTCGGCTTTGGATTCTAAGCTCTCCAAATCTGAAACCGATCTATGAATAGCAATGAACACATTGTCAAGGACGCCTTGCTCTTCCATACACGATACATTACGGCTATGGATTGAATTTCGACTACTGGCAACTGAACAATTTTTTTCATCCTCATCTTGCGAAGCTGTAGTAGGACATTGACTTGGAATCGGGGTATTCACTCTGCTTCTCAATACGCCAAGTTTACCAACTGCTCTTACTTCACTAGAAGTGCTGTCATTAAGATCTCTTTCTTCTCTATATGATTCCTCCGAGCCCGAGCTGATTCTTAAACGTTTAGCCACTCTCGCTGATCCCACAGGAGGAGATTCGGATAATCGTTTCCCAAGATTTTCATGAATACTAGAACTGGAATCACCTACATTTGTAAAATTTGATTCATTTAATGGTTCAGGAGTTTTGTCAAATTCTTCCTCATTCGCAACATCAATGATCTGGAATTAAATTTAAAAAACGTATTACTTTTGCATCAATAAAGTTGTAGTGCTAGTCTACAACAGCAATTATCACCAATATAATCGATATATAGATGTTTTGTTGCACGATCTAAATAATATCCAATCTATACCTCATTTTGAGGATCGGATTGTCGGAGACCACCAATACCATCAGTAACGACAATATACTTATTTCTCGCCCAACCATGATTCTCAGCAATAAGAGCCCAGCATTTCTTTCTATGAGCACTGGTCAGAACAGTTTCATCATCATCAGTAGACACACTAGGAGAATCTTTAGGGGTCACCGGAGGGTGCATTAAAGCCTGTTGCCAAATTTTGCAACCATCACGAGAAAAGCCCTCAATAACTGGGGTCTTTGGCATAGTGGGAATTTGCGGAGCTTCAACAAAACTCTCTTCATCGGAAGTTACACAGTAATTTGCATATTTGGCAGCTTCTGAAGCTGTGAAATCGTATTTAGAGGAGTTCAACGAGTCAGAAAGATTTAAAACGTCCTTTGAACCACGAGATATAGACCTTTTGGTCACCAAAAAAGGTGAAGGTATTTTGAAACTGGGCTTGATTGATTCTACTGTTGGGTTGGGAGCCTTGGCACTGGATTCCGAAGTTACATCTTTTGGTGGATTTATTTTGACCAGAGCTTCTTCTGCCTTCAACCCTTTGGACGAGCCGGGTTTCGGAGTACTGGGAAAGAAACTAATGCTGGAATGAGAGTCGTTCGTATTATTGATAACATACGGATTAAAGCGTGAGGGATCAACATTTGTTTTTTGCTGGTAACATTGTAAAATCCAATCAGCAACCACAACTGTAGTTCCCCATTTTTGAGCCTTTAAGAATTTTTCATTGTTAGTAACACTGCAAACTAGGTGAGTTGTTCTCAGAATTTTCTTGCGCTCGTTGGTGTTCTTAGAAAAAACGTCTTGGCATCTGAGACAAAAAATGTAGCAGTATGACATATTATTCAAAAAAAAAATAACAGCAATAAAATACACTCAATATCTTTTAAACATTACTTACATTGCACCCATAGATTTTGCAAGAATCGAAAGATATTCTTTTTCATAATGGCCGTATTGACTGTAGGATATAACTACATTTTGCAAGATAATTTGCATCCCATCGAACATTGGTAGTGGAACATGATAAAATGCTTCAGGAACATCAAATAATTGATGATTGACACAATCATCCTATAAAAATACATACCATAACATGAAGATGAATGAATGAAAAAAAATCATGCATTACGGAGACAAACAATAAGACGTACTATTTTATAATTGGTCCAAAGGGCAGCCGCACTGCTCTCCGAACAAGGTACGTAGACAGACGGCAAAATTATGATTGATGATCGTTCTTGAAGAGTAACTTCTCCACCATTTTCTTGAATACGTCGTTTAAGAGTATCCTTTAATTTTGAGTCTTTAACTTTCAAACAAAAATTTCTACCTCCAAATATTCCTTCGGTCTTGGTAACTTTTTTATTTTCCTTCTCGTTGTTGTGGTCATTAGATAATTTCTGCTGATCTGAATGATGGCTGGCATTTTTCAAGGTAACATTTTCTGCGCCTTCCTGATTGTAATCATCATCCTTATCATCAAGGATCGCGTCTGGTGGAATAGAAAATTCTGACCCCGAAGTCGGTTCTTGAGTGAAAGATTCTTTTCGATCCTGCTCTTTTTCTTGGACGAATGTTGAGCTGGTAGGTTTTAAAATGTTTCCGCCCACAACCTCTGACTGATTGGTTTTTGAATTCTTGCAATTTTTTTGCACTTTTACATCCTTTTGTTTCATAGTAGGAACTTTTGGGTCAGGGTTTATGGGAAATAAATAAGTTTCTTCATCTGCAGGATGACCAAGAGTTGAGGATGCAACAAGCCAATTCAGTTTCAGAACAGGTGGCCTTAGTTAATCAAATTAGTATACAAGTTAGCAAGAAAAATTTTCAGCCAAACCAAAACTCGAAATATAAAGTTGAGCACGATAACCAACATACACAGGGTCAAGTTTCCTAATAAGCTCTAATTCTTGAGGAGAGATTTTGGATCCTATAACAAGAATATGAGTCACAGCTTCTGTTAGTCTGTCCAGTCTGACAGCTCCAGATCCGTTGATCAATTTTCTTAGCTGATCAGACTTCTGCTGTCCTTGGCCACATAAGTATATCTATCCGTATAAAAGTCCAATTATGTTCTGCTTCAAGCAATTCAACCGATGATTTATTTACTGTTATTGATATATTTTTTGTAATTACCCGACATCCGTCCAAGTAAGCTACTTCTTCCCCTGCTTTCTGTAGAGAATCTAAATCTAGCTTAGTAACGGAATTATCTTCGTCCCCAGCTGCTTGAGAGATTACAGACATGTGTGTGCCACCCAAGTCTGGTATTATACTTGTTGATGCATTGGCGAAATGATCTATACAAAGATAAAGTTCTGCGTGTAAAGTTCAAACTTTCGGAGTTATATTTCTGATTTTCTCTTAAAACGATGCAATAGCTAATAATAATTCATACCTTTAGAGACAGATCGAATCGGAGTTGATGAAACAATTTTACCCTCAGATGATTCGACTTTAAAAATGCTCGGATCCAACACGTGACCAGTGGACATGCACTCTTCGATCCAATCTGGAAGTACACAAGGAATCCCCCATCGCCGAGCGCAAAGGAATTTTTGACCTGATCCTTTAGGAATTACAAGAATGTGAGTAACGCTGCGTTGCAGTTCTTGCATGTAATGTCCCCCTGTGAAGATAAATAACATATGTACACTAGAGTATCCATTAGCTTATGACGAGCATAGCTTCATGACTGTGTATACCATGATTGTCTATTATGTTTTTTATGGCGTTCTTCTTAGCATTCGTCAATTGCGATACACAGATGTTCAAATTATAAAATATGGGACAGCTATATTTGGTGAAACACTCATTAGTGCCATCAATAAGATCCCGCTGGCTTGTATCCCACACATTATGAATCCAATCAGCGACCATGACAGGAATGCCGCTTTTGTAAGCGGTGTGACATTTGTCAGTGAGGATCTTGTTGGCTACAACATGAGTAGTAGCCAATGTATAATATCGCATGACGATACCATTCATACGTTCAACCTTTTGCGTAAGGTCCATCTAAAGGAATTATGAAAACGCCATAAATAATTAATTCGATAATAGTGGTCCATTGTAGTCCACAAAGCTTGAGATAAAAAGAGGAAGAAGAATATTTAAACCTTTTCAGCTGTATTTTCAAATCCAGTAAGTGTGATGACAATTCTTCGCATAGCCAACGTAAACGGAGGCAATCGCTTACTTTGAATAACACAGTCTTGGTTGCTTTCTAAGGCATATCGAATACATTGAGGCCCAATGATTCTACATTTAAAAATATTGTAAATCATTCATTTAGAGGTACATCATGAATGAACTAAAAAAAAAAATAATATTCAGAGTTGTGAAAAAAACTCACTCAAACTTTCGATTAGCATAGTAGGGATGAGTGACCAAGTAGTCATATGCCGGTGAGTCAAATGGATCTATTACAAAAATATTTCTCTCGTTTGGTTCGCTTTCCAAACAGAGCTCTTCAGAAATCCAATTACATCTTATGGACTTCTCGACGCAAAGCTGCAAATAATGGGGACAATAAAATTAAACATGCAATGCTTTCATAAAAGCAGCTATCAAATCGATCATGCATATATCATAGCAAATTACCTGGTATGCATATAATAAGTTCATAGAACAAGTAACTTCCGATTGTCCAGTTGGAATAACGAAAAACACGATTGCGTTGGGATCCCCATGCACGGATTGCGAATACTGAGATAGACATGTCTCGTCCCCGCAATCGTTTGTGACATCAGGCTCATGCATGACTACAATAATCATAAGTAATTGGTATTTAATTAGCCACACAAACAATCTTCACTTCCAGCGAATGGAAAACGGAAAAATAATATAAAAAATTCGACTCGCCTCTTATTAACGATCAACCAACACCATTCACAGGTCAATTTATTTCACCGCTACCACCAGACTTGACCTTTTTAGATAGCTCAAAACGCAAGGACAAAAGAAGTTAGTTTGATGAAAATAAAAGTTTATTTAGCCAACTTTGCGTGGTTTGATTTTTCGGTTATTCAGTTATTCAGTACACAAAAGCTGCTGGCGCCAAAATTTGTGATATGAAGATTCATGACAATCCACGTAACACATGCGCGCAGTCACCTTATTGACGAATAATCTGTCGGTCTGTGTATAATTCCAGTTTCCAGTGTTAGTACAGTCCTCAATAACTTTAAATGCTTAATAGTACAGTTACATTACCTATGTCGAGCTGTCTATTCTTTTTCGAAAGTTTAAAGATCCTTTAAGGCCTCAAGTGTCGAAAAATTGTGTTTGAATATCTAACTCCGATTGAATAAAAATGAAGTTAAAACGTTGAAGTAAGTTGACTGAAAGAAAATTTCTGTTCTTCTCAATCTGTCAACATTTTCTTTAGGTACGTTTCGCCAGATATATTTATCCTTTCTGTTATTCAATGCGTTGTTCAAAAGCAAATAAAATATTCTGTGTGCTTAAATAATTCATGCCAGTGTCAAACCGATCAAAATTGGAATCTGACGCATGGTTAAGAGGCTAATAATAGGAAGGATATTTGACAGTATTGGTCTTCTCTCCCGTGTAATTCACCACTACACTTTATAACCCTTTTAAAATTTTCTAGCCATTCAAAGGCTGGTATGCAAAATATTTTGCACATATTGGGAGATTGGGACTGATATAAATCGTTGGAAATTTTTTCCTCTTGTTATTAATTTCAAAGTGAGCCATTTTCTAGGTGCTTATAAACCGAGTAAATGGGACAGGTAGACAGCCAATGCAGTCAAGAAGGATATTATGTATTTTTTTTAGTTTGAAAACTGAGTGTCAATTTCGTCTTTGTGTCATTCATTAACACTCCACTCACACAGCGCAGAAGGGTGATGCCTGAATGTGAAACGTTAATGTGTAACATATTGAGTGAAGAACAAAAATTCTCAATAGAAACTTCAAAGCAGTCATCTACAAAAGTTTAACTGATTCAATTTTTATAGCCTTTTTAGATTTTCTACCAGTATCTTTTTGAGGGAAGATCCTCTTGAATCTGAAGGGAATAGTAAGTTTCCGAATTCTTCGCCATATCATACTCAAAAGCGATGGCATACAATCAAAACAAATCCAATAACTTTGGGGGCTTCGATAGCCAAGGAGGTGAATTTTCATACTCATTCGGTGAACCAGATGATCAACAATTCCAGTCATTTGAATACGCCTCCGGTGCCAATGCTGCTAGTTCTCAACAGCCGCTCTTCGATCCTAGTAAAACTTCAGAAAGTATTTACGGATCGAAACCTTCATATTTTGTTCCCCAATCTCCTGCTTACGGAGGAGATCATACAGGGAGTCCTGAAACATACTTTGAGGACGAACCTCCTCTTTTGGAAGAGCTAGGAATCAACCCACACTACATTATAGAGAAAACTAAAACGGTCCTGAATCCATTGAGAACGACCGATGCATCAGTCCTTCAAGATACAGACCTAGCAGGACCATTTGTATTCTGTGTCTTGTTTGGTTTCATACTCCTCTTTTCGGGCAAAGTCCATTTTGGATACATTTATGGAATCGGAGTCATAGGATGTGTGGGAATGCATTTTATACTGAACATGATGAGCGTTCCGGGAGTAACTTTTGGAGTTGTCGTCTCCGTTTTGGGTTATTGTTTACTACCCATGGTAGGGCTCGCTGGAATCAATCTTCTGTGGTCCCTACAAGGTATCCTAGGAGTTGTACTTACCGCTTTAGCCGTTCTGTGGTGCTGTATGTCCGCTTCCAAGCTGTTCGTTACGGCTCTAAACATGGAACATCAGCAGCCCCTTGTTGCATATCCCTGTGCTCTTGTTTATGGAGTTTTTGCCCTTTTGGCAGTGTTTTAGCTAACTATGTATTTTCCAACACTGTTATAGATTTTTGTTTAGATTTAATAATCGCTGTATGAAATACATATTTATGGAGAAATAAATGTGACCCATTCTACTATTTACTAACTTCATGATGATGAAAATAATGCATATTTTGTGGTACTACATATTTATGGAGAAATAAATGTGACCCATTCTACTATTTACTAACTTCATGATGATGAAAATAATGCATATTTTGTGGTACTACATATTTTGTATAAGGATTCTGTTCGGCAGAATAATAATCAAAGGAAGTGAACGAACAATTTCATACTTAACTTTGGCTAAACTTTGGCCAGTCATGTTCACTGCAGCCCGCTAGCTTGCCTGGTGCATGAACCGAACTTTCATCTTTGTGCTCTTATAATTTAACCAGCAGATAGAAACTTTATTTCCATTTTTTACTCTCCTCACTAGTAAGTTACTATAGGATGTCACACCTTTTAAATGAGTGTTCTTAATGCATTAAACTTTTATACTTGATACCTTCATGTGAAAAAAGATGGAAAGTTTGTCTTGGAAAACTTTTCCCTTTCAAAAAAGTCGTTCACAACAGTAGTAAGTAGAAAAGTAAGGAGCAGCCAGCAGCAGTCTATAAGCTTGCTTTCTGTGAAATCACATATTCAGTCTATCATCTTATAATATGATGTGGCAGCTTAAAGTACCAAGGGAGGGAGTAAATCGAGAAATCAGCTTTCGTTTTCTCATCATTTACATTTCTACTTATGCAAGCAAGCGGACATCAAAGCATCTTGTGTACTATATACAAATTATATTCTTATCAGTTATGGTTAAGATTGTTGCAGAGCTTTTTCCAATAATGTCATTTTTTTAAAAGTCTTTAAGATAGTGGGGTAATAAGCTACAGTCATCGGTAGTCGAAAACTTTCCCTTCCATGCAAAGCTATAACTCTCATTCTAAAACGGAAACTAATGTTATAGTAGTTGAAGACTAATATTCACGTAATTTCCATTTAAATTTAATCATCATTTAAAAAATATTGTAATAGGTATTGTTAGGATACTGGTGTAAGTGTAAACTGAGAAATGATTCTCGGATCAAATTTAATAATAACTAGAAGATGAGCGAGTTCAGTAGTAGTTGTAGTTAAGATGGTCTTGGTCGTTGCAGGTAAATATGAAATGCAAGCTGGCTGTGAAATGCAGGCAGCAAAATAAAATCATTGCAGCATTAGCGAAGTAAAGGCAAAAGATAATTAGTAAATTAAACGAAACTTACGTTGAAGTTTGATTATAATTCTACGAGGAGGACCCAGTCTCGATATTAATAAAATTACTTGTAGTAGCGCCAGCTGCTGCACTCTCTCCACACTATTTAAAAGCATGAAATTTGAAATTACACGATGCCATATAGCACAACCGTACTATACTGCAACCTTCATTAGTT